>Ga0182743_1000157_pt1 | contig 114494 bp, 123 predicted proteins | sample eDN3rd30CKraftOP_FD_128522 | JGI IMG/M metagenome (GOLD analysis project Ga0182743, IMG submission 128522) | Enriched Organic Plus compost microbial communities from Emeryville, California, USA - eDNA 3rd pass 30_C Kraft OP (version 2) (version 2) ...
AACGCGCGGAAGCGATCACGGACGTCGTTCATGTTCAGGGCACCGCCGGAATCCACCACATATACACAGGTGGCACCATAGCTTTCCATGAGTTTGGCCTGTTGAGCGAGCTTGGCCGGCTCGTTCATGTGGCTCATCATCAGAAAACCCACGGCGTTCATGCCCAGCTCACGTGCGTATTCAATATGCTGCTTCGAGATGTCGGCCTCGGTGCAATGCGTGGCAACGCGCACGATGCGCGCCCCCGCATCGTAGGCGGCGCGAAGATCGTGCACCGTGCCGACGCCCGGAAGCAGCAGCGTGGCCACCTTGGCGTGGCTGACCGTATCGGCCACCGCCTCGATCCATTCAAGATCGGTATGGGCGCCGAAGCCGTAGTTGAAGCTGGAACCCGACAGGCCGTCGCCGTGCGCGACTTCGATGGAATCAACGCGGGCCTCGTCGAGCGCCTTGGCGATCTGGCGCACGTTGTCGACGCTGTACTGGTGCCGGATGGCGTGGCTGCCGTCGCGCAGCGTCACGTCCGAGATATAAAGTTTCTTGTCGCTCATGGTGTTTGCTCCTTGGCCTTAAACAGCTATGCCGCTCATGCGGGTCTGGGCCAGGCGTTCTGCGCATGCCATTGCCGCAGAGGTCATGATGTCGAGGTTGCCCGCATAGGCGGGAAGATAGTGGGCCGCGCCCTCGACCTCGAGGAAGACGGATGTTTTAAGGCCGGTGAGCTTGCCCAGGCCGGGAACGTTGAGCGGGCGGCTTTCATCGTACAGGTCGAACTGCACTTCTTGCTTGAGGCGATACCCCGGCACGTAACGCTGGACGTCTTGCACCATGGCTTGCACGCTTTCCCGGATGGCGTCCTGGTCGGCCGGCTCGGACAGCGTGAAAATGGTGTCGCGCATGATCAGCGGCGGCTCGGCCGGGTTGAGGATGATGATGGCCTTGCCCCGGGTGGCCCCGCCCAGCACCTGGATGGCCTTGGACGTGGTTTCGGTGAACTCGTCGATGTTGGCGCGCGTGCCCGGGCCGGCCGAACGGCTGGAAATGGACGCCACGATTTCAGCGTAATGCACCTTGGCCACGTTGGAAACCGCCTTGACCATGGGGATGGTGGCCTGGCCGCCGCAGGTAACCATATTGATGTTGGGCGCATCGAGCTTTTCATCGAGGTTGATCGACGGAATCACATAAGGCCCGATGGCCGCCGGGGTAAGGTCGATGACCTGCACGCCATGCTCTTGCAGCACGGCGTTATGGCGCTCGTGCGCCCCCGCCGAGGTGGCGTCGAACACGATGCGAATATCTGCGAAGCCCGGCATGGCCACCAGGCCGTCAATGCCTTCAGCCGTGGTCGGCACGTTCATGCGCTGGGCGCGCGCCAGGCCGTCCGATTTGGGGTCGATGCCCACCATGGCCGCCATTTCAAGGCTTTCGCTTTGGCGCAGCACCTTGATCATGAGATCGGTGCCGATATTGCCCGAACCGATGATGCCCACTTTGAGACGGGATTTCAATTCGCTAGTCATCTATCACCTGCTTAGAGTTTAGGGATATAGGATTCGGTGCTGTCACGCGAAGGCGGCGCGGACGGTTCCCAGACCTTCGATGGCGACTTCGAAAGTGCCGGCCTCTGTGACAGCGACCATGGGGCCGAGAGCGCCGGTCAGCACGACATCGCCGGCACGCAGCGGCGTGCCCTCGCGTACCATTCGGTCGGCAAGCCAGAGGGCGGCGTTCAGTGGATTGCCCAGGCAGGCTGCTCCAGAGCCTGTAACAAGGCATTTGCCGTTTTGAGAAAGCATCATGCCGCAAGCGAACAGATCCAGCTCTCGTAGCAGACGCGGTCGGCTACCGAGAACGAAGCGTGCGCTAGAGCCGTTATCTGCCACCGTATCGGCATAACAGATTCGCCAGTCTTCGATACGGCTGTCGACTATCTCAATGGCGGCCACTACGTGGTCCACAGCACGGAATAGGTCAGCGTACGTGTGCTTTTCGAAAGCAAGGTCAGCGCCCAAGATTAGCGCGATTTCCCCTTCGACTTTGGGCTGGAGCAGCTCACCCAAAGCGATTGGTTGGTTGTCGCCAACCGACATGTCTGCAAACAGCGTTCCGAAGTCCGGTTGATCGACACCAAGCTGTTTCTGAACGGCTAGGGAGGTCAAGCCGATTTTACGGCCAACAATGCGTTCGCCCATCTCGATTCGGGCGTCGGCGTTGATACGTTGAATGTGATATGCATTAGCTTCGCTGATTTCCCCGTACTGCTCCGTAAGGGGTGCTGTTGGAATACCGGTGCGTTCAGCGTTGCGCAGTTGGGCCGCTGCCTCTTCTGGATGAGATGTTTGATCTTTCATTTTTACTATAGTTCTAAGTCATCGAGCGTCGAGCGACGTCCGATTCGCATTCATTGAACCTGTATGTGATCAGCTGCCCCTTCCAAGAAGTCGACGTCATGAGGCAGCACTACCCCAGCCGAACGGACTTTATAAATGTGCGGGTTTTGGGTTATCGCTACTGAATCGCTCTTTTGGAGTTCATCGGCTAGGCCAAGCATCATCCGGCGAAAGCGTACGATAGCTGCATCTCCAGAACCGAGGTTCTCTAAAGAGCGATCAACCAAGGGCCCCATGCTTTCTTGTACTGCGGTGTCTTGCATGCCGATACCTTTGATGCCAGTTGTACTGCGCAGGCGCTGTTCTTCGCGATCGATTCCATAATTGGTACTTGCGTCGACCAAGGGTTCGTAACTCCCGTCCTGCTTAGAGGGTGCATGCACAATGCCGTTATCGAGCTCCGCTTCGGTGAGCGGCCGGTGTGTGCTCCATGTCATTGTAAAAACCCAGCAATTGTAGTCATCGATTGGAGTCCATGCATGACCCATAATTGGACCATCTTTCTGGGCAGGAGCGATCATGGTGTAAAACGGTAAAAGAAACTGGGTGATGCGCCAATAGTAGTTGCCGGAAGAGGCGTTACGCCTTGCTCCTATTGTCATGCCATGGTCAGCCGGGCGGACGAAAAATTTCGGTGCCGTATCCATTGCTAGGTACGGTACGGTCGATAATGGGGAAACTTGGCGCTGTGTGAAGGGTAGGTCTGGTCTTGACGGGTCGAGCATGCTGTGCAAGATTCCAACGTGGCTGGAATCGATGCCGCCTTCTACGCCCTGCGCATAGTTCGTGCGTTGCAAGCGCTTCGTGATATAACGGTGCGAATCTGGCACGGTTGCCCACTCTAGCATCGGCGGTGTAGCAGGTTGGTGCGCTGGGTTTCCCATGTAAGCCCAGATTACGCCTCCCCACTCGATAATAGGATAGCTTTTTATGCGAGTGTCGTGCAGCATTTGCGTGTTGGGCGGTTCGGCAGGCATTTCTAGCACCTTGCCTGCGGTGTCGAATTTCCAGCCATGGTAGGGGCAGCGCAAGCCATTATGTTCATTGCGGCCAAAAAATAGATCCACCCGTCGATGCGGACAGTAGCGATCCAGTAGTCCTAGCTTGCCATCTGTGTCGCGGAAAGCAATCAGGTCTTCGCCTAACAGGCGTACTCGGAGTGGCGCTCCATCAGGCGTGGCGAGCTCTTCGGACAGAAGAAAGGGAATCCAGAAGCGGCGGAATGCCTCGCCCATCGAAGTGCCTGGGCCGACACGGCAAAGACGTTCGTTGTCTTCTTTGCTAATCATGGGGAATCCTTATATTTGGTTTGAAGCGGTTTTTATGCGTCGACCATGCAGTAGATCTCGTCGCCTTCGATGACAACCTCGTACGTTTTGAGGGGGGTAATGCAGGGCTTTGCGGTAGCCTTGCCCGTACATATGTCGAATGCACCGCCGTGTAAAGGGCAATAGATTGTGGTGCCTTCGAGATCCCCTCCTGTGAGCGATACCATGGCGTGCGTACACATGTCGTCAGTAACGTAGACGTTGCCGTTTACTTTGTAGACGGCGAGTTCTGTGTCCTTGAGTCCAGGTGGAGACACCTGTTGCATGCACCCTTCACTGAGCTCACTATCATGGATCAAGAAAATCTTTGATGCCATAGCGTATCCTTCGTTTCTTGTCTGTTTACAGGTTTTCGGGTTTTTGAATGCCGCGCGCATGCCGATGGGCGAGTTCACGCCATTGAATTGCGGGTGCGTCGCCTTCGATCAACATTTCATCGATCCAGGCCTGATCGTTCTTGTAATAGTGTTGAAGTGCCTTGCGTGCGATGATGTCTTGCGCGTTGAAGTTCTCGAAGCTGATAGGTTTCCAGCGGTTCCAAAACTCATGCTGGAATGCCTTTTCTTCTTCTTCAGTTGAAACACGTTTGCCGATATTACATACGTATAGATGCTTATCTTCGGAGACTGGAACATACCATTCAAAGTGGGTCAGGCCTTGGTCCGGGAAGTTATCCACGCGCAGCACGCCGGGCAGCCAGATTGAGGTGGCGGTGGTGCGGGACGGCTTGTTTGTTTGCCGCTTGACGCCGTGTACCACGGTCTGTCCTTCTACTTTGCCTTCCCAGACGCTGATGTGGTTCTCAAAGATATCGTCCACGCCTTTCGGGTTGCCTGGTTCTTCATAGAGCACGACCTTGGCGACATCGGAAAGATGTCCGATAGGGAGAGAGCGCTGCGTATCACCAACCAGTGACGAAGTGCGGTGGATATAAACGTGCAAGCCATCAAAACCGTTTTCGGCGCCTATGCGCCAGTTTGAATCCACTGGATAAATGGCGTTGCCGACACACATGTCGTCGTCAAGGAAGGTTGGCGGCACGTCTTCGCGCAGCGGTGGAACGTCGAAACCTTCATCACCTACGAAGACGAATATCAGACCTTTTGCTTCTTCGACGGGATAAGACTTTACCGACTTCCGGTTGATGGCCTTGCTGTCGGGTGCGGCCAAGATGTCACACAGCTTTCCGTCGTCCCATTTATAGGTAAAGCCGTGGTACCAGCAGGTAATGGTGTTTTTGGTGTAGCACTCTGGCTTCTCGGAAAATCTTACGCCGCGATGTAGGCATCGGTCGCGGATTGCTTTGACCTTGCCGTCGATACGTTTGAGAATAATTTCTTCGCCAAGGACGGTTGCTGTGGCTAGTTGATCTTCGCCGATCTCGCTTGATAGTTTTACCGGATACCAATGATTGCGGAATCCGAGTTTGGCCTCCAGGTACTTGCTCCAGCGTGGCACACGCTTTAGCAGATCTTCATCAACGAAACTGTTCTTCGAGTCCATGGATCTCACCTTTAGTAGTTCGAATAGTGAATTAGTGTGTACTGTATGCAATGATTTCAGGCGCAATGGAGCGACAAACAACAGGACGCTTAAAGCTTACGCGCCGGTTTTATCGACAACAAACGATTTGAACGCCTGGTATGGGTGCGTCTGAGTCATGCATGAGTTGGCAGATGCGACCGCCAGCTGAGCGCTTGCATGCTTGCTGGCGGTTTGCGGCACGTGAACGTCAATCGTCGATGAAGCATGCACAGTCTCGGAAACTATCAGGGATGGCTATCCCCAACTCGGCGAAACGCTTGCGACTGATCAAGGGCGCATAGTCGTCCAAGGATGGTTTCATTGGTGCTAGTTCGGAAGGCTTCTTGCCTTTAAGAATTTGGGCCGCCATCGTTCCCGCGTGCTCGCCGGAGATTCCGTACGAGGCGGCATACGATACCGCTACCATTCCCTTCCTAATAAGTTCGGTTTCTTCACTGAGGATAGGTATTTTGTAGCGATCAGTGACTGAAGCGATCGCAGGTATGGCTGATTGGATATTGTTGGACGCGAGTGCATAGAAGAAATCTACACCTGAAAGCATTTGGGCGCGCTGGTTCGCTTCGCTGGGTGAGTCCAATCCAACCTTCATCATTTCCAGGCCGAGTTTTTTTGCTGCTACTTCCATTTCCCGAATGGCGACGATATCGTTGGTTTCTCCAGGTGCATACATCACGCCGAACTTCTTCGCATCTGGAAAGAGCTTCTTGGCAAAGGTCAGTGTAACCTCACTGTCATTGGCGCCCGTTACGCCGGTAAACTGGGCACTGCCGTGTCGCCAGCTTGGCACGAGGCCGGCTTCCACGGGTTGGCTAGCATACAGGAACACCATGGGAAGTTCCTTGTTCTTTACGCTGGACAAGGCTGCTTGCGAAACAGGAGTGGTGATAGTTAGGATTAGAGCAGGCTTGGCGGCTTCGATCGTGCTGAGCATTTGGGGGATCATCGACGGGGTGAAACTCGCGTCGCCGTAGATATACTTGGTGTTCTCTCCTTCTACGTAGCCTTGAGCTGCAAGTTCTTTTTTGAAGCCGTTGATACCTTGTTCCAGGGCGGGGTGGGGGCCAATATTGGCAATGCCGATAACGGTTTCTTGAGCCAAAGCATTAACGCTGAAGGAGAATAGTGAAACCGCAAACAATGCTTTTATGCGATTCATGTTCATAAGCTTCCTCGATTGGTTGAGGGGTTGGATAGAAAGACGCTTGTGGAACACTCGGCAGACTGTTTACTTCACACAGCCCGGGCCGCCGCAGCGCCGGGTTTTGACTTGCGGCTGGCCAGTACAACAAAAGTGGCAATTACAAATAGAGCGGTAACCATTTTCAGGTCGGAAGGCTGAAATCCCCACGCGAGTGCGATGGAAATTAATTGGAAATACACGATGGATCCCAATGCTGGAGCCGCGACCTGCCGTAGAATGGTTCGATTTCCGATGAGCGCTTCGCCCAGTAACAATGAGGCGAGGCCGTTCACTAAGGCGCCGAATCCCATATTGACATCGGCAAAGCCTTGGTTTTGTGCGAGTAATCCGCCTCCTAGCCCAGCAATACAGTTGGCCAGCCCCAATCCCACCAAAACATAAGTTTTGACGCTAATGCCCTGGGCGCGCGCCATTGCGTGGCTTGATCCTAGTGCACGCATAGCCATGCCGTGCTGGGTACTGAGGAACCACACTAAAATCCCTATCAGGATGATGTTGACCGATGCCAGCAGCAAAATTCGGTTGACGAGGGTATCGTTGGGAAGATAGTTGAAAAGATTGGGGTAAGCGAACAGAGCGGTATTGGGTTGTCCCATCACGCGGATATCGATCGAGTAGAGCATACTCAACACTAAAATCCCGCAAAGCAGACTGTTAAGCTTGATCTTCTCGTGGATGAATGCCGTCAGCATGCCGCCGAGGAAACCGGCGGCGACGCCGCAAGCTAACGCTAGCGTCGGTTCCAGTCCCAGAATCAAGCCCTTTGCCGTGACACAGCCGCCGAAGGCGAGGGTTCCTTCACTGGTCATGTCAGGGAAGTTTAGGATGCGAAAGGGGATCATTACAGCCAGAGCCACCATGGCAAAAATCAGGCCCTGAGTGAAGCCCATGGGAACGAGATTGAGGAAAGTATCTAAGAAGTCCATTGGTCGAAATCGCTTTCAGGCGGCGTGAAGAAGGGAGTGGTCGTCGAATGCGGCAACCAGGCGTTCGGTAGTCATGGCGCGTTTTTGAGAGCCGCTGAGATCAGCCAATATACGGCCTTGCTGCATCATGATGAGCCGGTTGCCGTACGCAATGGCATGGCTCATGTTGTGAGTCACCATCAGTGTGGTTAAACCCGATTCAGCGACTACCTGGGAGGTAACCTGCATGACCTTCTCGGCGGTTTTGGGGTCAAGTGCCGCAGTGTGTTCGTCAAGCAAAAGCAGCAGTGGCTTGTTGAATACGGCCATAAGCAAAGACAACGCCTGGCGCTGTCCACCCGAAAGCAGGCCGGCGTGTGTTTTCATGCGAGTTTCCAGTCCTAGCCCAAAAGCTTCAAGGCGACTGTGAAACTCGGAAACTAGATGGGAAGATAGCCCGCGCCCGAAAGTACGTGACAAACCTCGCCGGGCTGCCACTGATAGATTTTCTTCAATACTGAGCGACGCTGCAGTGCCGACGGATGGGTCCTGGAAGACGCGAGACATATGGCGAGCGCGTTTGTATGTGGGCAGGCGGGTAATGTTCTCTCCGTCGATCTGGATAAGGCCTGAATCGGGGATAACTTCACCCGCTATCATATTGAGTAACGTGGACTTGCCTGCGCCATTGCCGCCCACGACAACGGCGAAATCACCACGATTCAGTGTAAGGGAAACGTCGTCGATGGCCACGCGTTCGTCTGGGGAGCCTGTGTGAAATAGCTTGCGAAGTCGTTGAATTTCTAACATGGTCGAAGTTTTATGAGTTAGTGGCGAAACGAGGCGAACTACTGTTGCGCGTGAAGGGTTATGTGCATGCATGCTAGAACCGTGAGAGAGTCGGAGGGTTACGACGCATAGAGATATTAGTGGGGAAGGTATACGTTATGACGTAGATCCGATTCCAGGCAGGCGCTATGGTTTCATCGCAGCTTCGAGGCCGGGGCTAGATCGTGAGGTGAGGAGCATACGGGCGTGGTCTTCCAGCCAATTTCCCACTACCTGATTGAAATGATCGGGTCGTTCAAAATAAGCAGAATGACCTGCATCGGGTATGCACTCGTAGTGTGAGCCTGGAACCAACTGATGGGCTAGTTCAATTAACTGCGGTGGAAATAGGATGTCTTCTTCGCCGGCTACGAACAAGGTGGGAACGCCTGTCTCAGCGATAGCGGACGGTGTATATCGCGCTTGTTCACCAACCAGCGTTTGAAATACGTAATGATTGAAACTGGCAATTTGTAGATATAACTGGCTTAGCGCGGGCTGGGCATCGCGAAAGGTTGCACCGAGCACCCGCTCGCTCTGACTAAGGCTTCGCGTTTGGTCCAGCACTTTTTGGTAAGCCTGAGCCATACTTTCGGGCGCCTCCAGCCAGACGAGAGAGTCCGCTAGCACTAAGGCGGCGACGCGAGAGGGGTACCTACAGGTAAAGTCGACAGCGGTGCCGCCGCCCATAGACTGGGCGACAAGCAAAAATCTTTCGATGCCAAGTTCATCGAGCAGATATGTGAGATCGTCCGTAAATGAGCTGCGCCCGCGGCTGCATGTATCTGACGAGTTTCCAAAGCCGCGAGCGTCGACAGTGATGAGGTTGAATTTAGTCGACCATGCTGCGATTTGATAAAACCAGCTTGCGTGGTTGCCTCCAACGCCATGCAGGAGAACAACTGTGGGGCCAGAGCCATGAGACTCGTAGTACAGATCGCAGCCGTTGTGGGTGACGTAAGGCATATGTCTCTTCATTATGATAGGTGTTAAGCGATTTTGCATGCGAAGCCGAGGTAAGGTCAACGCAATTGATTGCCGTCGATGCATGACTCAAACTCATGCGAGGGCTGTCACGGGCCGGTTATATGCTTGGCGCCCGAGCGGGGGTGGTAAGGCACATCGCTATATGGCTTGGAAAAAGACAGATGCATGAGCCATGCTCATGGGGGGCGGCTGTATAAATCGTTTGTCCTGGCGGTTGGGTGGGCCTACTGTCCAAGTTGGAAACGAATGCCATTTTTTCGTACTAGATTTTCAACTTCATCGACAGCCAACTTATGAATTCGACAAACTCGATTGCAGAGTCTCAGTTCTTTGCGCCCCGCCGCCTCGCCCATGCGAACATGTTCGTCAGTGACTACGTGAAGGCATACGATTTTTATAGACATGTCCTCGGTTTTTCGGAGGCGTATAGACAACCAGACAATCTTGCGAGCTTCCTGAGCAATGGCAATACCTATCATGACTTGGCGCTGACCGACATCCGCAGCAAGTATGCACGTGAAGGGCAACGCCCCGGATTGAACCACCTTGCATTCGAGGTTAAATCCGAGGCTGCATTGGTGGGAAGTTACAACAAGGCAGTGGCCGCCGGCTTTGACTTTTTCTGGACGGCCAATCATGACGTGGCGTACTCTATTTATCTGCGAGATCCCGACGGTTTTGAGGTGGAGTTTTACGCTGATGTGGTGGAAGACTGGGAGGAGGCTCGCAGGGGGATCATCATCAAGAAAAAACCAGAATGGATCCCTGGGGTTACGAACGTACCCGATCAACGGGAGTTGTTCCAACCAAAACCGCAGCTTAAGCGTCTAGAAGACGCGCTGGTGCAAAGTAAGCGTGTGACACACGTCGCTCTAGCAACACGAGACTTTGAGAAGATGTATGATTTCTATACTACGCTCGCAGGCCTAAATCTTTTCGCGGGGTCGCGCGAGGCAGGCTGCGTGTTGCTCGCCGGCTCTGCTAGCACAGGTGATATTGCCCTTATTGAACAGACTGGCTCTGAGCCGAGTCTGCATCATGTAGGCGTAGAGGTTTGGAGTGAATCCGACCTTGATGCCGCTATAAGCGAAGCTGACCGTTTGGGTGCGCATGTTGTCAAAGTGGTCGACCATCCGGCACGCAAAGCTGTGAGTTTGGCGGATCCCGATGGGATTGTGATGCAGCTTTATGTCAACAGAGACTGGCGGCCTGAGGTTATTGCTACCGTGCGCTCTGCCGACTTGCCGTATTTGCTTTAAGTGTTTGGGCGTTATCCACTCCCATATGTGGCGGCTGCGGAAAAAAATGATCTGCCTTGAGCAGCGGTATTTTTTCGCAGCGATGTTTTTATTTAAAGCATGCAAGCTATCCCAGAGATTTACGTCGCGTCATGTAGCGCAACCCATGGCGCTCCGTCTTGCGAAGCCGACTCGCTGCTGTACTTGTTGATCAGCGTTAGCATGTACTTTGTGGCTACATCAGCTGCTACCTTATCATCGGACTCGGTGATTGCTTTGAGGAGTCTGCCGTCAAAATCCAGAGCAATTTCGCGATTCTCTTTGTCGCGATATTGTTTGCTGCGGGAGATTAGAAACTGGTCTTCTAGGACTCGGCATACTTTGATGAGTGTTGCGTTCAAGCTCATTTCAATTTGAATGATCCTGAACCGATGAGCGGCCTCGGAGAACGTAGTATGGGTACCGTCGGCATGGGCTTGGGACATTAGGGTGTGTTGTCTAGCAAGCTGGTGTTTGTGCGCGTCTGCTCCCCGAAGTGCCGCATGCGCAGCTAGTATCGGATCAAGCGCCAGCCGTACGGAAATGCGATCCAGAAAATCGTCGTGCGTATCGACAGGAAGAGAATAACCGCGGTCGGAATCTTCTAAGAGACCCTCACGAGCTAGTTGGAAAAGAGCCTCTCGCACCGGCGTGCGTGACACGCCATATTGCGTTGCCAGCTCCACTTCGATTAACCGTTGCCCCGCCGAGAATGTTCCGTTCTGAATGTCTTGGCGGAGTATTTGGTAAACCTGATCGCGAAGCCTGGTGCTCGGAATAATGCGTCGAGGAAGGGTCATAGGTGTTGATATGTCCATGAATAGCCAGTTGTCGAAGATGCATTAATTGCACTTCGGACAAGTGCGTAGTGTATCGGCCGGTCCGTTCGAAAAGCAACCGTAAAAAGCACTTTCATGCATGATGTTTACTCATGGATGGCGTTGGGAAAAATGGTTTGTCTGCCTCTGCAATTGCTCATATTCTGATGGTCCGTAAGCAACGCTTCACTTGTGAGCCGCATGTAGTAATGTCGGCGCCGTCCGGCCAGTCTACGGCGGGAAAATAGCTGGAATTAGGAACCAACTTATGAGTCGACAATCTTACTGCGCCCCTATCGTCATCGTGGGTGCAAGCCTATCTGGTGTGCAGGCCGCAGAGACCCTCAGAGCTGAGGGTTACAGTGGCGAGATTGTCATGCTCAGTGAAGAGAACGCGCAGCCGTACGACAGACCGCCTTTATCCAAGGAGGTGTTGTGCGAACCTGATTTGCCTGGAAGTATTCCGCTGCGAGAGCGGTCTTTTTATAATGAGCAGCATATCGAGCTACGCCTTGGAAGGGCGGTAACTGCTATTGATATCCTTAATAAGCAGGTTTCGATATCGGATGGCTCACGCCTTGTGTACGATAAGCTCTTGCTAACTACAGGTTCGCGCGTACGCCAAATAGATCGCTTCCCTTATGGAGCTGATCATGTGCACTATCTGCGTACTATCGATGACGCGCTTAAACTGCGACGAGAAATGGCGGGCTTAGGCGACAAAGGGCACATGCTTATCGTCGGTGCAGGCATCATAGGTTTGGAGGTGGCAGCTGCCGCTATCAAGCTTCAGCTTAAAGTGACTGTTGTGGAAGTTGGTCTCCGACCTTTGGCTCGTGCAGCCAGTCCGTATCTTGCAGAATTTCTTACCAAAGCTCACATCGATCGGGGTGTGGATATCCAATGTGATAGCGAGATCGTCGAAGCGAACGCCGTATCTGACGGGTTTGACGTTGTTCTATCTTCTGGTGGCCGCTTGCACGCGAATATAGTGGTGGTCGGCGTGGGTGTCGTGCCTAACTTAGAGCTTGCAAAGACAGCCGGAATTGAGACAAGCTCATTGGGCATCCGTGTTGACGGTAGGGGCCGCAGTAGCGTCGAGGATGTGTTTGCTGCGGGAGAGGTAGCGTTTCATTTTAACGGGCATTATGGCGTTCATCGACGCGATGAGACGTGGCAACATGCCGCTAGCCATGGCAGTCATGTGGCTCGTTGCATGCTTGGTGCTACGGACGTCTACGATGAGCCTATGTCCTACTGGACTGACCAGTATGAATACAGCGTGCAGGTTTTTGGTAATCCGCTAGGAGATAGAGACGTTGTGCGCGGTGAGCCGCAAAGGGGCAGTTTTACCGTTTTTCACATGGATGGACAGAGCATATGCGGTGTGACGGCGGTTAACGCTGCGAAGCAAATGCGCAAATGCAAACCGCTTGTGATGACCAGTGCCTCCATTCCCGATGATGTGCTCCGAAACCTCGAGCTAGATCCTAGCCTTTATCGTTGCCCCGAAAATCAGTCCTAAGCCGCGTAGTCTTTTATTTTCCGTTCGGAGTTTATTTCGTGATTTCCTCTTCCCCTTTTCATTTCGCATTTCCTGTGCACGATCTCGATGTGGCTCGACATTTTTATGGCAACGTCCTTGGCTGTGAGGAAGGTCGCAGTACTGATCATTGGATTGATTTTTCACTTTATGGTAACCAGATAGTGACGCATTTGTGCGCCGGTCCTTCTGCGTCATCGCGTAGCGACGTGGATGGTCATGGTGTTCCGATTCCTCATTTTGGCGTCGTATTGTCGATGGCGGATTTCGATGCGCTCGCTCAGCGCGTAGAACAGGCAGGCGTGCGATTTGAGCTAGAGCCTCAAATACGTTTCAAGGGAAAGATTGGCGAGCAGGCGACCATGTTCTTCAAGGATCCTTCCGGTAATGCGCTAGAGTTCAAGGCGTTTGCAGATATGAATCAATTGTTTGCTAAATAATGGCGAGAGCAGTAGTGGAAGTTCTATTTGCTATGAGAGGCGTCGACACGCACGCGTGGCTGTCCGCTTTAAAAGAGCGACTACCGACGGCGCGCGTTCGAGTTTGGCAGCCGGGTGATGTTAGTCCCGCCGACTATGTGTTGTATTGGAAAGAAAGCGTGGATGCTCTTGCCCCGCGTGACGGAGTTAGGGCCGTATTCAACATGGGTGCAGGGGTTGATGCTCTAATCGATCTACTTAATCAGAACCGTGAAACAGTTGCCCATACGGTTCCGGTGGTCCGGCTCGAGGACGCCGGTATGGCGCCGCAGATGGTTCAGTACGCGATTTACTGTGCATTGAGATATCAGCGCCGCTTTGACGAATATGAAGTCCAAGCGGCTGATAAGCGTTGGCAGCCGTTAGAAGCTTATCCCATTGAGTCATTTACGATTGGCGTGCTGGGGGCGGGTAAGTTGGGCCTGCCTGTGGCTCAGGCGCTCGTCGCCCTGGGCTTTCCCGTGCGCTTATATAGCCGTACACCAAAGGAAGTTGAAGGGATTGCCTCTTATGCAGGTGCAGAGCGCTTTGGCGCGTTTGTTGCAGGCGTGCGCATGCTTATCAACTTATTACCTAACACACCGGAAACCGAAGGCTTGTTATCCAAGTGCGTGTTTGATGCAATGGCAAGCGGCGGCTTTGTCGTGAACCTGGCGCGTGGCAGCCATGTTGTGGATCAGGATCTACTTGATGCCCTTGACGATGGCAGATTGAGACGTGCCGCCCTGGATGTGTTTCGGAATGAACCTCTAGGATCAACGCATCCTTTTTGGAAGCACCCGGGTGTCGAGGTGACGCCACATATTTCTGCGCGCACCTTGATCGACGAAAGTGTAAAACAAGTTGCTGAGAAAATCCTACGGAATATGGAAGGAGGACCGCTGCCTGGTATTGATTTGGCGCGCGGGTACTGAAAGTTTATGCGCGGGTATCAGAGGTTCGTGTTGGCTGACGACCCGATTTGGGTTGTGACCGATGTCGTTGGATGCTGAAGGTGATAGGGGGTGAATTTGTTGTCTTGCTCATTTCCTACCGCCATTTTGGCAGCTAGTGCCTCTGCTTCGCCAAGCAACCAATCTCGCAGCGCAACCGCTGCGGGGTCATGCGATATAGAATCTTTAGTCAGAAGGTAATATTCGCCAGCGCTCGGAACCTCGATGGGCAGAGGACAAAACAGCTCGTCGCTTATCGGAATGTTTTCGAAGATGGCTCTTGGTATCAGGGCAATGCCTTGCCCGTCTTTCGCTGCTTGCAACGTCATGAAGAAGTGGCCATAGTCGAGCGACATTGTAGCGTCGTCAACTGGGATTTTTTGGCTGGTTAGCCAGTCTGCCCATGCATTTCTACGGGTGGCATTATTGATTAGCCTGTATTGCAATAAATCTTCAGGACCGAAGATCGGCTTTCCTTGCTGGGCGAGCGCTCTGGACATAACGGGCACCAGTACGTCTTCGAACAGCGGATAGACTTCAACCCCTTGCCACGACATGGCTAGTTGCAGATCCACCCTTGGGCTGGCGGCATTGTATCGCTTACCCGGTAGGCGGCCGACTCGGATAGCCATGTCGAGTTCTTTGCTCTGTAAATTCGCCGGATTGATTGAAGTAACTAGCCGTACTTCGATGTTGGGATGAGCGTTACTAAACTGCGCTAGCCGAGGCATAAGCCAGAGGGTGCCGAGCGTTGGCAATACGTCAATGGTAAGCGTGCGGTGCTCATGCCCGAGGCATTTTCTAGTAGCGGCCTCGACTAGTCCAAGTGCTTGTTGGACGGCGTCGAGGTACTCGCGGCCCACATCTGTTAACTCTACTCTGCGAGTGAGGCGGAGAAAGAGCTTCTTTTGCAGAAAATCTTCTAGATGGCGAACTTGGCGCGAAACGGCGCCTTGCGTAATACAGAGTTCCGCGCCAGCAGCGGTGAACGAAAGGTGTCGACCGGCGGCCTCGAAAGCGCGCAGAGCCAACAAAGGTGGAAGGCGGTGGGGCATATCGATCTCGGTTCGGGTAAGTTTAGAAGAATAAAGCCGTCGCATCTATCTGTTGTGTACGGTATGCAAACGATTCCATCAAGACAGCTGATTCATTGTATGCAGTATGCATTGAGCGGCAGCTATTCAGGAATAGGTACTTTCCCCGAGTTCCCCTGGTGCCTTGCTGACGCATGACTAGAACGCACGCATGGGCGTTCGATAAATGGTTTGTCGCTGCGCCAACGTTACTTCTAAGATGCACCTCAGGCTTCCGGTTACGGATAAGCGTAGGGCGCTGTGAACGCCCATTTCTAACACTCAAAACAGCAATTTGAATCACATGCGGAATCAGAAAGACCTGAAGGTTGGTATCGCCGTCCTCGGTACTGTGGGACGAACACTGGCAAAAGCCCTCGACGCCGGTATCCCGGGCCTACAATTGGGTGCAGTGGCCGCTCGAGACCACTCCAAGGCACACGCATGGCTATCGCAATTGGATGAGACAGTTCCAGTCCTGTCGTTTGAGGCGCTGGCCAAGGAGTGCGACATCGTTGTAGAGTGCGCACCGGCAGCACTTTTAGGAAGCATCGTGGAGCCCGTGTTGCGCGCAGGTAAAACAGTTGTCGTGCTGAGTTGTGGTGCGTTGCTGAATCGCACGGATCTTATCGATCTAGCGCGCGAGACGGGCGGGCACATCCACGTGCCCACGGGCGCCTTGTTGGGATTGGATGCAGTGATTGCGGCTGCGGAAGGGAAGATTAAGTCCGTACGGATGATTACTCGCAAACCGGTTGCAGGCTTGCTCGGCGCGCCTTATTTGATTCAGAACAATATCGACATTAGTGAAATTACCGAGCCGCTACGCGTTTTCTCGGGCTCGGCGCGTGAAGCTGCCGTAGGGTTTCCGGCAAATCTTAATGTGGCTGTGGCCTTATCCCTCGCGGGTGTGGGCCCCGAGGATACGAAGCTCGACATCTGGGCGGACACGACTGTGACTCGTAACACACACACCATTGTTGTCGATTCAGACGCCGCCGGCTTCCAAATGACTATCGAGAATATTCCTACGGGGAATCCCAAGACGGGTCGGATTACAGCGCAAAGCGTGATCGCTCTGTTGCGAAAAATAGCGGCGCCTTTACGCGTGGGAACCTGATCCTGGGCCTATGATGAAACCACCTGTCGAGTTGCACCGGCTGATATCGGCCGCTATTCATGATCCCGACCTAGCGAAGCGCCTGCGCGAGGCGCCGGAAACGGTGTACGCGGAGTTTGGCGTGCCGGAAGCTCTGCGAGAAGCGCTTTGTGCAGATCCCGTTGCTGCGGTGGAAAAAATAGGCGTCCATCCAAATCTGCAGTTCAAGTTTCTTGGGCAATTAGGTTTGTTGAAGCTTTCTTCGCTGACATCGGTGCAGCCCTTTCTCAATACTTTGGAGGATCGAAATGGGGCGGATAGTTAGCGCGGCGGCCACCTCGCATACATTTGGAAATGATGCGGCGGATGCTCCCGCAGCCGAGCGCATTCAGTCTGGAATGGCGCAAATTGGCAATATTGTGGCGAAGAGTTTGCCCGATGTGTTGGTTGTGGTCTCGAGCGATCACTTAAACAATTTCACGCTCGATGCTCAAATTCCCTTGGCTATAGGTATCGCTGATGAGTACATACCTTTAGGCGATATGGGAGTGCCGAAGACTCCTTTTAAGGGTAGTCGAGAATTTGGCAGCGCCTTCGCTATGTACTGTAGCGACATCGGCTTTGACCTTACGCCCATTGAAAACGTTAGGCCGGATCACGGAGTTAGCTTTCCCAATGCGTTCAGCAACCCGAATGGCACGGCCAGGTTAGTGCCTCTATTTCTGAACACGGTCATGACGCCGTCGCCGTCTTGCAAGCGGGGTTACGAATTAGGAAGGGCGCTACGAGCCTTCGTTGAAACTCAACGCCCAATCAATGAGCGCGTGGCTGTACTTGGTACGGGTGGGCTTTCCCATTGGATTTGTTTGCCCGATTCCGGCCGCGTCAACGAAATTTGGGATCGCCGGATTATGGATTTTTTGGTTTCGGGTGACGGCGACAAGATTGCCTCACTGAGCCGTGAGGAAATTTTGCGTGATGGCGGTAACGGCGGCCTCGAGATCGCTACCTGGGCTTTTGTCGCGGGAGCGAGCGGAGACGTGACGGGTAGGGTTATCTACTACGAAGCAATGACTTCGTGGTGGACCGGAATGGGGGGCGTCGTGATGAACATCGACGCGACGTAAACCATATTTTTGAAATATTTTTCTGAATAGAGGACTTGTCAATTCATGACTGCACTGAACCTGCCCGACTGGGCCATCGATGCATCGAAGACCGTCATGGTAGATGGCATAGAGACACACTACTTCGAACTGGGCAGCGGGCCGGCATTGATCTTGATTCATGGTGGGGGCCCCGGGGCCGATAGCTGGGGTAATTGGAGGGACACCTTGTGCGATTACGCAAAGAGTTTTCGCGTAATCGCGTACGACATGCCAGGTTTTGGCCGCTCTGCGAAGCCGTCCCCCCAGTCGTATCCATATGACCAAGCCAGTCGCAACCGTCATCTAGCAGCTTTTATTGAAACACTAGGCTTGGAGCAGGTTCACCTTATCGGGAACTCGATGGGCGGTGCCACATCGCTTGGCTTATGTATAGAGCGTCCCGAGCTGGTGGAAAAGCTTGTACTGATGGGGGCAGCTGGGTTGGCGGTCAACAATCCTGATCCCAGCTACAAGGAAACTTTGCGTGCTTACGACGGTACGGTTGAAGGCATGCATACTGTCATGGCGGCGTTGACGGGCTCACGCTTCAAAATCGAAGAAGATTCTGTGCGCTACAGAGACGCATTAATGCGAGACCCAGCCGCTCGTGTGGCGATCGGCACCATCGTTCGCTCCGATCTCACCTACTCAGAGGATAAGATCGCGGCAATAAAGCATCCGACGCTTGTTGTAGCCGGTAAGGAAGACAAGGTTGCCATTCCCGCACGCAACCAGCGATATCTCGAATTACTGGACAACTCCTGGGGTTTCATCGTCCCGCACGTGGGCCACTGGGTGATGCTGGAGGCGCCGGAGCTCTTCGTTCAAATTACCTCTCAGTTCCTTGAGCAAGACTGGGAATAGCTCTTACGAAGAGCCGAGCTGATGATCCCTTTCCTTGTGGTAATGGCCCCTAATGCATTGAGGTGTGTATGAACCGCCTGAAATCGACGCCTGAAATAATGCGCGCCGTTCGTCTTGATAAGACAGGTCCCCCCGAAAATTTACATGTTGTTGAACTCCCTGTACCTATCATCGGGCCGCATGACATATTGATTCGCACAGCACTCGCTGGGATGATCTATGCGGACGCTGAGGCACGTAAGGGAAGTTATTTCAATGTCACGCGATTGCCGTGGGTTCCAGGCCGCGAAGTCGCAGGAACGGTCGAGGCCTGCGGGGAAGCGGTTATGGACTTCTCGCCGGGTGACCGTGTTATGGCTATCGTGCTCGCAGGAGGATGTTATGCGGAGTACGTATTAGCCTCTCCGAAGGAGCACATATCGGATAACGGCGTGGTTGCACCGGGAGCGGATATTGTCAAGCTTCCTGATGGAGTCGCGTTCGAGCAGGGACTCGTGTATCTCACTAATTTCCGGTTGGCGCATCTTGTCGTGCATGCGCTCGCAAAGGTGCCACGTGAAGCTTCGGTGTTAGTTCACGGCGCGGCTGGCGGTATGGGGACGATGGTTACGCAAATCGCCGCGTCGCTGGGCTGTGAAGTAACGGCACTTTGCCGTGGTCCGCTTGAGATGGATTTTTGCCTTTCTAATGGTGCCAGGCGGGCGATAGACACCCTTGCTTGTGACTACGTGGATGCTGTGCTTAGCGCTACTGAAGGTAAGGGGGTAGATTTCTCGTTTAATGGCGTGGGCGGTGAAACGATCAATCGTGACCCATTAGCTTTGAAACCCCATGGTGAAGTAATTCTGTATGGCTATGTCGCAGGAAAAACCCCACTCGAGCCATTCAATGTGGACAAGACATGGACACTTAAGCTTTTTTCCGCTACGGACTATATTGCGACACCGCATTTTGCCGTTGCGACCGCTGCTATGCTCGACTGGTTCACCACAAAGCCTTTGCTAACTGTCGGAGAGATATTTCCGATGTCCCGTGTTGCAGAAGCGCATCGTGCGCTTGAAGCAGGGCAACTGCTTTGTAAGTTGTGTCTGCGTCCAGATGTTTAAATATTGCACGTGGCATGGCCGTCCAGGTCTGCTTACTCAGATCGTTGTAGCCAAATATGCGGATCGCACGCCCGTGCATCGGCACGAACAAATCTATCGCCGTGCCGGCGCTCAGTGGGAGCGTGCAACGTTGATCGCGTGGATGCGTCCATCCAATCGGCTACTGGAGCCCTTAAGCAATGTGCCGGGCCGTTACGTGCGATGCCGAGTCGGTATGCGATAGCAACAATTGTTCGTCGAGTGACTGTTGGCAACTCTCTACTACTTCAGTACGAACGCCAACAGGGTCAGGAAGCGATTACAACATTTGCCGGTTGGCGTGATTACATGGAATCTTTAGCCAACTTCTAATGCGACCTGAAGGGAGATGGTGATCTCCGGCCTGGACTTTCAAGTGTCGTGTGACAAGAAGCAATTGCGGGGAACGGCCGCAGTGGGTCTGCCACGGCAAGTGTTCCCGCGTAACGTGCCATTTATGACGCTAAGATCCTGTTGCGCTGCATCAGCAACGATGCCCCCCTGAACAGGGTAAACACCCGGTTCCCATTCCACGTGTACCAGCATAGAATATTTTTATGCATAAAACTTGTTTTATGCCTCATAATTAATTTCATACATTATTCTAATTAGCGTGGAATGGAGACTTCTATGCAAGAATAATTCTCGTCATCTATCCCTTCAAGCACAGGCCCTTTGTTAGCTGCCGCCCGCCGAAACACTTTCAAAACGATGTTGGCGTCAATCTCGGCCGCCCTTGTCATGGGGCTTTCTGCTGGGATGGCACAAGCACAAACTGAAGCGCCATCTAAAGAAATGGTCGTCACCTTGCTTGGCACGGGTACGCCACTAAACGATCCGAAGCGTTTCGGCTTTTCGAACTTGGTGCAAGCGGGCGGGTTGAATTTACTGATAGATGCGGGTAGGGGGGCCAGCATTCGCCTCGGGCAACTGGGAGTTCCTCTTGGCAAAATAGACGCGGTTTTCATCAGTCATTTCCATTCCGACCACATCAATGGGCTCGGCGACATTTATTCCACAGGATATATCCCGGTGCCTACTCTGGGTGGACGCAAAGACGCGCTGAACGTTTACGGTCCGGCCGGTACACAACGTTTGGTCGAGGGGATGCGCGCAGCGTATGCCCTTGATGTTGAAACCCGTATGGCCGACGGTGAAGTCAAAGAAAGTGCCACGCAAATGATCGGCCACGAGTTCGACGAAGGAGTCGTATTTGAGAAAGAAGGAGTGCGCGTCACCATGTTCAAAGTCTTCCACGGTGAAAACATCGAACCTTCGGTGGGCTATCGGGTGGATTACGGTGAGCGCTCGGTGACGTTCAGCAGCGATACCAAGTACCACGAGAACGTGGTTAAGCACGGCAAAGGGGTAGATCTTTTGGTGCATGAAACCGGTGCCGCACCTATGGAGACAATGAAAAACCCAGTCGTCCAGACGATACTGAACCACCATGCAAGCCCCGAGGATGCAGGGCGGGCCTTTTCGGAAGCCGGACCGAAAGTCGCAGTCTATTCCCATGTGGTCAGGCTATTTGGCCCCAATGGGCAAGTCAGCATGGCAGAGGTGGTGGAGCGCACACGTGAAACTTACTCCGGGCCGCTGGTTGTCGGTGAAGACCTCATGCAATTTCGCCTTTCAGACAAAGGTGTGAGCATTATGCAGGCGGTCACGGTTCTCTAGGTGCTGCGGCTGCGAATATATCGGTAGGCTTGGCCGGGCGGCGGGTTCGAGCGCCGCCCGGCCAAGCCGAGAAGCTGTTGGTCATGAAGGATGGCAAAGGCCGATATTTTTTTGTGCAGTCACCCCTTTTTGTCGGTGTCGTTCTTTGGCAGCACCGACTTCGGGGTTTGCTGAATGGCGGAAAGCGTGATGATCTCGCCCAAGTGGGCGTAATTGGGTCCTGCCAGCCTAGAGATAGGGCGCAGCGCCGCAGTCTCGATTTTGTCATCCCGAATAAGATCGTCGTGCACGTGCACAACTAGTACTTCTCCGACGTGAAACTCATTGCGCGAGTCGCCGTACGGCGTAACCGAATGAAGCCGGCATTCAAGGCTGACCGGCACATCGGCCAGACGAGGCACTGCGATACGGTCGGACGGTACGGTGTCCAGACCAAGCACTTCGACCTCACTGACGTCGGGCTCATATTCGATTGCGCTGTGGTGTAGCGCGTTAAGCAGATCCTGGTTGGCAATGTTCACGACGAACTCGCTTCGTTCGCGAATATTCCTGGCGGTGTCCTTGCGCACGCCGGCTCGGTGTCCAATGCTAACGCCCAGCATGGGCGGCTTATTTGATACGACGGTGAAGCAACTGAAGGGGGCCAGGTTGACGCTGCCCGACGACGAAACTGTGCTGATCCAGGCGATGGGTCGGGGAACCACCACGCCCATCATGAGCTTGTAATTCTGCTCGGCATTCAGTGATGCGGTGATAATCTTCATCGTAAGCTCGAACAAAACCTAAGTTAGTTTATCGGATGGCGGCTGCAAGGGCATTCGGGTGGCGCTGGCGCCAGCGGCCCCGAACAGCCACGCCATATCATAGTCGGGTTCGTCAATGCCACGCCTGTCGCGAGTTTTTTGCGGCCGTTTCTTCATTTGGATATACAATATATTATGTATATCAATCAGTGGGGGCAAACATGCAGGTCGCTAAATGGGGAAACAGCCTTGCCGTACGCTTGCCGGCTTCAGTGGTAGAAGCGCTTGAACTACGTGAAGGTGATGATATTGAGATCATCGTAGACGACGCGCGCACCTTTGCCGTTCGCAAGAAACCGGGTACTGATGCCCTGTTAAAGCGCTTGCGTACCTTCCGCGGCAGGCTGCCTGCCGACTTCCGATTCAGTCGGGACGAAGCCAATGCGCGCGACTAAATTCACGCATTTTCTCGACAGCAATGTCTTGTTGTATTTGCTGTCGGAAGACGGGGGCAAAGCCGATAAGGTCGAGAGCTTGCTGAAAGCTGGCCCGGTTATTAGTGTTCAGGTGCTGAATGAAGTAACGCATGTATGCCGGCGCAAGCTTCAAATGGAATGGAGCGAAATAGAGGAGTTTCTCGCGCTCGTACGGCGATTCTGCAAAGTCGTTCCGCTAACAGAGGCCGCGCATGACCGAGCCCGCCTGATTGCCGAGCACAGCAAACTGTCGTTCTACGATGCGAGCATCGTTGCAAGTGCCGTCCTTGGTGGATGCAACACTCTTTATAGCGAAGACATGAATAATGGACAGGTGCTCGAGAACAGCCTGACGCTTAGAAATCCATTTGTCTGAATAGGCAGACGCACGGAAGAGACATTTCCTGGTGTGCTCCACGTCGATCTTTACGTTCCAAATAAGGAAAGGCGTTCATCGATTACTTCAGCGGAAATATCGAGCGCCTCATCCAGGCCTGTCCTATCTAGGGTAATCATTGTGATTGTTGACTGCTGCGCAAAATTTGATTAGGACAAGTCGTTGCTGGAAGCTCAGTACTTTCGTAGGGGTCAATCATGGTTATTTCCATTCATCCCGCTGTCGACGGGGGGTTCAGAAGGGCGTTGAAGATTTTTCCGGCGGAACACTGCGCTGCGAGGCTTAAGCCACGGACGTTATTTCCGCTCTTCAGCCGTAAGCGTTAACATCACGGCATGAGCAAAACCTCTTCCTATACCCCACACAGACCCAGCACCACCCACCAAATCCAGATCCGAGGCGATGTGTCGTATCGCCTTCGCCGCTGGCCGGCGCAAGAAGGCGCGAAACGGGAAGCCCCCCCGCTTCTTCTGGCCCATGGCTGGATGGACGTCGGCGCTTCTTTTCAGCGTTTTGTCGATACGCTGGACCCAGCCCGCGAGGTTTTTGCCATAGATTGGCGGGGCTTCGGGCGTAGCGGAACTTCGCGGCCGTGCGACGGCTATTGGTTTTACGACTACTACGCGGATCTTGATGCGGTCATTGACCATCTCTCGCCGGATGCGCCGATAGACCTTCTTGGCCACAGTATGGGCGGTAATGTCGCCATGATCTATGCGGGAACCTGCCCCAAGCGCATCCGGCGTCTGGTCAACGTCGAGGGGTTCGGGTTGGCGCGAACCTTGCCGTCTGAGGCGCCGGGCAGGTTGGCCCGCTGGCTTGCTGAGCTGAAGACGCCGGTGTCGATCCGCACATTCGCAAGCGTGCAAGAGGTCGCCGATCACCTGTTGAAGCGCAGCCCCCACATGGAAGAGCAATTCGCTCTTTGGCTCGCAGAGGAATGGACCGAGCGCAAATCAGACGGTCGCCGGCATGTGATGGCCGATGCGGTGCATAAGCGCGTCAATCCCATTCTGTACCGCTGCGATGAAGCTCTTGCTGCTTGGGAAAATATTGAAGCCGGGGTGCTATGGGTGGAAGGGGATAAGCCGGAACAAACCCCGCTAAGCCCCGACCGCTATCCGCGTGAAGAATTCGAAGCACGCCTGGAACGGATCAAATCGCTACAGCGGCTGCGCATTGATGACTGCGGGCATATGGTTCATCTAGAGCGGCCGGGCGTGCTGGCACAGGCGGTGGAAGGCTTTCTTCGTGCCTGAGCCAAACCGCAGGTTTATAACTTGGGTCGAATCGCCTGCTGTCTTTGTGCGCTTTGGCCTTTTCGCATAACGGTTTCGGATTCTGTGGGTTTGGCAGTGCTCGCCTATTGTCTGATTGGCTTATGTAACTGCGAACGACGCACAGCGGCTGGCCGCAAGCGCTCATAGTCTTTGCTTGTGCTGTGGCCGTGTGCGTAGTGTCATGAAGTTGGCCTTGGAAATGCGTGCTGCGCAGAACCGGAACCCTGCATGCCCCTGAGCCGCGCATCGGGTTTCATGGATTTATTTAAGCTGATACCCATGGTTTCTACTTCAACTTCGCAAAATGATTCTGATCCACATATGACTGAAACAGTGTCGATATCTTGCGATGGGCTATCGGGCTCGGATGCCTATAAGCTCTTGACAGGCGCCGTTGTGCCCCGCCCCATTGCATGGATAAGCACAAAGTCGGCCGACGGCGTCGTTAACGTGGCCCCTTTCAGCTCTTTTAATTACGTGGCGCACCCGCCCCCGATGCTGGCCGTCAACATTACGCTGAACGACGCGGGCGGTATCAAGGACACGGCCCGAAACATACGCGAAACCGGAGAATTCGTCGTCAATATCGCTACTTTGTCCACCTTGGATCTCATGCACGAGAGCAGCGCCGAGTATTCGGGGGACATCAGCGAGGCCCAGCGCCTGGGCATTGCCTTAGAGCCCGGAACAAGGGTGGCTGTGCCGCGTGTGGCTGCATCACCGATTCAGATGGAATGCGTGTCTTCCCAGATTGTGCCTTTAGGCAATGGCATCAACACGCTTTACATTGGCGAGGTCGTGATGTTCCATTTAAGCAAAGACGTCTATGACGGACGCCGCATAGACAGTGTGCGCCTTCAGCCCGTGGCAAGGTTGGGCGGGCCGTTATACGCGGGCCTGGGCGAAATCATCAGTCGCCAGCGGCCTATCGTCGGTCGTTAGCGGCAGGGCCGCCGTGGGCATGGGGAAAATCCGCGTGGCCGGGGTCAGGGAGAAAGCCTGATCTTGCGATAGCTGGCGCGCTCTATGTCCACGACCTCTACGCTTAGGTGTACTGTCATTTGGGGCCCAAACGACGGCATGTGTTCCAGCATGCCGTCCGCCACGCGCCGGCTGAAATCTTGTTTCGCCTGCTCGGTGCGCCCTGCCATGATGCGGACTGTAACGTGAATGAACCCTCGATGGCTGTCCGCGAGCCCGACGCGGAACCAGTCGGCGCATACGACGCGGGCCTTCAGGTCTGCCTCGTTCTCGACCTCGGGGCTTTCAGCCAGTCGGCGTGTAACGTCGGCCAGCATGGCGTCGAACGGAAGGTCGACGAGGTTCGGCGTGTATTCAATAACGATGTGGGGCATTGGCGGGGCAAAGTGGTTGGCGGAAATGGATCGGCGATTCGCCGCCAACCAGAGGGCGAAGAAGCCGCGTTAGAACAGCCTTTGCTTGTAAAAGTGTAGCGCGCTCGGGCAGCATTGTGTTCGCTCATCGATGGCGATGATGCCCCGTTCTGCTTCCATGATTACTGGCATTCCGCGCCCGCTGCGGCGCGTTGCGGTGCGGGTGCGCCTCATGGAATCGCCGCCGCTCAATGCGATTGCGCGATTGAAAATGGTGCCTGCGGATTTCGGCGCGGCGGTGCTGTTGCGCTTGACGGTGCCTGGCCTGCGCCCGCCAGTCGGGGCGGGGGGAATAGTGCCCGCGATAGACGGGCCCCGGACTATAGTAGCCATGCTGATAAGTGCCGTGCGCGCCGTGCGACCTATAGTGGGGAGAGTCGTACGCACAGGCTGAAACTGCCAGAGCCAAACCCATGATTATCGTTACGCGGCCCCATCGGGACAACGACATCCGGCGGGCCGATGCGTTGAAAAAAGCAAGGAACATTTTCGTCTCCCATGTATGTATGCGGGGCGGCCAGGCCGAAGCGGGCAGGTGTCGCTATGCCCCATGCTAATACTGAATCTGCGCCACGGATCACCGATGAAACCAGCCGAAACAGATCGAGAAGATGTCGACGGTTTTCGAAAGCGGGTGAAATAAAGTTGCAAGCGAACGGAACAAATGGCGAGTGCCCTGGCGAATCGGCCGCGCCGCTCAGGCGCGGCACGTTCTTTGCTGAACGGCGAGGCACGCATTCCGGGCCAATTCATAATTACCGGCGATGCCATGTTGCACAACGATCAATCTCTCCGTTGCCAACGTTGAGGACCCCGCCGCATCAATGGACTACTTTGCCGATGCGCTGTTGCGTTCCGCCGACCCGGAGGCCGGCACGCGTGAAGAGGACGCCCGCCGCGAGGTCGCCTTGATCTTGAGTACAAGCGCCGTGCAGGGCGAAGTCTCTCAGGCGGATCAAGACTACCTCGTCCGGTTGATTTCGCAACGAGCCGATATTGACGAAAGCGAAGCGCGTGCGCGTTTGAATGAAATTGGTGGTCAGGCACAGCACGCGTTCGACGAGGCTGAGACCAAGGCGCGGGAAGCCGCCGACGCGGCACGAAAATACATCGCCGCATTTTCTCTTTGGGCTTTCGCCGCTTTGCTGCTGGGTGCTTTCGTCGCGAGTTTTTCGGCCACCATCGGCGGGCGGGCGCGGGATCTATAAATGTTCAGGTGGGTTAGGATCGATCATCCTTACTTGCCCATTTCATAACGACGGCCACGCCGCTTTACATCTTGCCCAACCTTCGAAACCGACCGAATAGGCCCTTTAAGGGCCGTGTACGCCAAGCCCCGCCCAATAAGCCCAGGCTATTGATGCTGAACAAGCCGTTCAACGTCTTGACGCAGTTCAGCGACGACCAAGGCCGCGCCACGCTGAAGGAGTTTGTCGACGTGGCGGGCGTGTACCCGGCCGGACGCCTGGACCGCGACAGCGAGGGCCTGCTTCTGTTGACCAATGACGGCCGCTTGCAGGCGCACATAGCCGACCCCCGGCACAAAATGGCCAAGACCTATTGGGCTCAGGTGGAAGGGGCGCCGGCTGAAGAACAGTTGCAGCGCCTGCGCGACGGCATCGTATTGAATGACGGGCCGACATTGCCCGCCCAGGTGCGCTTGATCGACGAGCCCGCTATCTGGCCCCGCCGGCCGCCTGTTCGGTTTCGCCTAAGCATACCCACCGCGTGGCTGGAGCTGACCATACAAGAAGGCCGCAACCGCCAGGTGCGGCGAATGACAGCGGCCGTGGGCCTGCCCACCTTGCGCCTGGTGCGGGTGCGGGTGGGCCCATGGAAGCTGGAGGGGCTGCCGCCCGGGAAATGGCGCGAGCTTGACCCCAATCTCGCAGCCGAATAAGCCTCGCCTTCCGGTTTGCCCCCGAACAGTGCGTGTCGGCTCGCCGGCGTTGTACGATAGCGCCACGCTGTAATGGCGACGCCTCGCTTCACTATCCACATCTCTTTATTTACAGACACTGCCATGGCCCTGCGCGCCACGATATACAAAGCCGATCTCCACATCGCCGACAATGACCGCGGCTACTACGGCAGCCATAGCCTTACCTTGGCCCGGCATCCCTCGGAAACCGACGAGCGCATGATGGTGCGCCTGCTGGCCTATGCCTTGTTCACCGACACGGACGACACGCTGGAATTCACGCGCGGCCTCTCGGCTACCGAAGAGCCCGACCTATGGCGCAAAGACCTGACCGGTGCAGTGGTGCAATGGATAGAAACCGGCCTGCCCGACGAGCGGCGCATACTCAAGGCCTGCGGCAAGTCGGAAGCGGTGGTCGTGCTCGCGTACGGACGCAATGCGGGGTTGTGGTGGCAGGGCGTGAAAGACAAAGCGGCCCGCCTGGACAAGCTAAGCGTGTATGCGCTGGACGCTGAAGAAACGGGTGCGCTGGCAGCCCTGGCCGCGCGCAAAATGACGCTGAACATCAACGTGCAGGATGCCGACGTATGGGTAGCCAACGACGACAGTAATGTGGGGGTGCATGTGCGCAGGCTGCGTTGAGGCGCATGCTCTGAATTTATGTGGTCGAACAGCGCACCCGGGTATATATTGCAAGAACAGCTTACTTGCATTTTCGTGTTGAACAAAAAATGCCGGGTGGTGTCATTAAGTGCCCGGTCAAGGAGACATCCAATGAAAAAATTCGCCATAGCTGCCGCATGCGCCGCGTGCCTGACCTTCTCAAGCGCCGGCACGGCACAGGAGGCCGGGGTTCCCGGCGTGCGGGGCATAGACCATATTGGTTTTACCGTGCCCGATATTGAACAAGGCATTATGTTTTTCCGCGATGTGCTGGGCTGTGAAGAGGCAATGCGCTTTGGGCCATTCAGCGACGACGAGGGCACCTTCATGCAAGACCTGGTCGACGTTCATCCTCGCGCTGCCATCAAGCAGATCGCCATGATGCGCTGCGGCCAGGGTTCGAATATTGAACTGTTCCAATATAGCGCGCCCGACCAGAACACCAAGATGCCGCGCAACAGCGATTATGGCGGTTTCCATATCGCTTTTTATGTCGAAGATATTCAGGCCGCGGTAGACAAGGCCAAGGCGCTGGGCTTGAAAACCTTTATGGGTCCGCTCGAGCTTAAAGAAGGCCCTGCGGCGGGTGAATCCATCAACTATGTGCTAACCCCCTGGGGCGCGTACATAGAACTGATCTCATACCCGAACGGCATGGCCTACGAAAAGGATGCAAAGACGCGCTTGTGGGCGCCGGGCGAGTAAGCGGGCGGGTCGGCCGGTTTCGCCCAGGGGGCAAGCCTCCCGCAAACCGGCTGCTTGTCGCCGGCCTCAGATGCCGCTGGGCACGGGCGGTGCATCAAACGCCGAATCGGCGCCCTCAAGCCATTGCCGGCCTCGCTGATACAAGGCCTGCACAATGGGGCCCGTCAGTTCGGGCATGTCGGGCTTTATCTTGAATCCCAGCCGGGATTGCAGATAGGCCAGATGGCGATAGCCTTGCGGGAACTGTTGCAGCAATGCCTGGTCAAGCTCAAGCCGGGCAGCGGGGTCTAGCGGGTCTATACGGTCTTTTTCGTAGATGGGCTGGCGCCGCACGATGCGCCATTCGTCTTTGCCGGCGATGTCGCGTTGCTCGAAGAAATCGTAGAAGCGGCCGGTGCAAAGCACGTCCACAAGTTCGCCGTCCACTTGCGCGCGCTGGCTGATGGTCATTTTGGTCTGCGCTATGGCGCGCCTGCCGGCGACTTCGACGCTGGTTCCGCCCAGAAAGTGCAGGATGGAAACGCCGCTTTCAAAGCCTCGGCGACTGACTTCGATGAACTGCTCGGCGGGGCCCTGGAACCAGGTGGCCGACATCCAGCCGTCGTCGTGCCAGACGGTGGCGAACTTGTTCCAGAAGCCCGCGTCGCGCCATAGCGCCCAGTTTTGCACGACTTCGGAAATTTGCAGCTTGTGTTCGAATACTTGATCCATCTGGGGTCCTTTGTCGGGTTTCACGGCACAGGCGTGGCGGCACAGATGATGCCGGTGTGCCACGCGTGACGTTGGAATAGTATGACGGCCAAGTCAGATTATTGCGCAGTCTGCGGCTGGTGCGCTGCTTGCGGTAGGGAACCTATCCGCCTGGGTGCCGTTTCTTTGAGAAACAGGGCGACCACTGCCGCGATGGCTGTCTGGCGCCTTCGACTAATTACTTATTCCAGCCCGGGAAAGCGGTCGATCTTGGAAAGCGGAAGATTGGCGTCAAAAATCTTCATGCGCAGGCCGGTCACCCCCATGTCAGCCAGCCTTGCGGAGTGCATGTCTTTATATGCATTGAGGGTTTCAAGGTTTTCAAAACAATAGATGCCACCCGCTTCGCCTGTTTCGGCGTTTTCGGTCCAAAGCTTCCAGACCAGACCGGGTTCATTGGCAATGCTTTCCGCCAGCCCCTGCAGCGCTTTACTCATTTCGGCGCCGAACGGGCCGGGCGTGGGAAAATCAACTTGTAGGATTTTCATGGAAGACTCCAAAAAAGACATGGCGCCGGGCGGGGTGTTTCGGCAACCATAGCTGGGTGAAAACCGGGCCGCCAATAGAAGCAAATATGTGCTCGCTGTACGTTCGCGATATGTATCTTCGCATTAGATTGTAGCGCTCACCGCAAAGGCCGAGGCTCTATCGATGACGATGTGGCGCACGATGCGAATGCTGCCTTTGGTGGTGTTTATGAGGCGCCGCGTTTCGGCCTCTATGCCCATGGGCATGGGGATGCCCGCGCTGGGCGTCGCGATGCTTGTGTGCTTCGTGCCGCCGGTGCTCGAACCGTCTTTGCGACTCGAAATGACGCCGGTATATCTCGGCTTCATGCCGCCGTTGCGCGTCGCGATAGCGCGATGATCGGCTGTGGTGATCGTAGCGCGGAGGGGGGAAGGCGCGTGTTGCGAGCCAGGCCGATGATGTACTGCACATTGGCCCGTTCGCACCAGCGCAGCAGCCGCTGACGACAGAACCCGGAGTCGCCCCGGATGATGATCTTCACCTGCGGCCAGACTTGACGCTGCCGCGTCACCAGCAGCCGCAGCACGGCCGACGCATGCCGGGCACCATCAATGCGGCTGGGTCGCAGCAGGCAGGCCAACATCGACTGGCCGCAGAACACATACAGCGGCAGGTAGCAGTGGTGGTCGTAATAGGCGTGGAACTGTTTGAGTTCCTGTTCACCATGTAACGGGATATCCGAGGCGTCGACATCCAGAATCAACTCTTGGGGTGGGCTGGCAAAGCTGGCAATGAAGTGCTCGACCAGAACCTGATGCAGCGCCCAGGCATCGGCGCGGCTGGCACCGGTCTCGAGCCGACTGAGTGTGGGCGAGCTGGCCAGTGTCTGATCGCGCCCGACGGCCGTTTGCATCAACAGGTCCGAGCGCAGCGTGTCGTGATCGTTCAGGTCTTCGTAGCCGCAGCACAGGCCATACAGGCGCTGGGCGATGAGATCGCGCAGGCGGTGGCGAATCCGACCCCCGGCACGCCGATCGGTCAGGGCCTTGGCGGCCAGACGCGACAAACCGGTGCGTGCATCAATCTGTCGCAACAGCATCAGCCCGCCATCGGAACTGAGGTCACCACCCTGGAAATTGGCCTGCAAATGACGGCGTCCAAGGCGCCCAAAGTTCAGCTCTTCAGTGGTACATTTGGCATCGGCGCTACCTTCCCAAAATCTTGTTTCGCACCTCGATTTTATGCGGGCTTAAAGGTATGCGCCGATTCCTTTTGGTGAAATTTCCGGGTTAGACCGCCAATATCGGGGGTCACGTGTGAGCAATGTAAGCGAGCAGGCCCGCGCGATAGTGACCTTTCACACTGCTGACGCAGGGGGCGGGCAGCATTCGACAGACTTTAATTCAATTCGAGAGCGCTGTTCAACGGGAGTACACAGGTCGACAGACTTTGCTTCAGTTTTTCGAAGACCTTGCCCATAGAGCAAAAAACGACAGACTTTATTTCCACACTTCATTGTGAAGAGTGAAAATAAAGTCTGTCGAAAGGGAATATAGTCTGGCGATCTGACGAATCTGTCGTAGTGATATCCGCCGCGCGGTCTAGCTGCTTTCATGCGGGTTCCCTGTGCACCCAGATATCCAAGTCATCCATAGATATAATGCCCGGACGACCCCTTAAGGAGAATTCCAGATGTCCGCCTTCCCGTTGTGGTTGCGCGGCGGCTTGATGCTTGCAGCTACAGCCATGGCGTGGGGAGGCATGTTCCCCGTCATGAAACCACTGCTTGAGCATGTTGATCCGTTCACGATTGCATTGATCCGTTTCGGTTTGTCGGCACCGATTCTGATTGCAATTCTGTTGTTCATCGAAGGCCCCTCAGCGTTAAACACCCAGGGCAGAACGCTTCGACTCTGGTGGCTTGGCACGCTTGGGTTTTTCGGTTTCGGGGTGCTGGCCATCTTCGGCCTTGAATCCATTCGGCACGAACATGCAGCCGTCGTTCCCGCACTGATGCCCCTGATTGCCCTTGTGGTGATGTCGGTGCGCGCGCGCCGCCTGCCAAGGCCGCCAGCTTTGCTGGCGATCGCGCTAGGCCTTGTAGGGGTTGCTATGGTGGCGTCCCGTGGTGATCCGGCAGCCCTTTTGCATGGGTCCGAAACGCGCGGCTTGGCGCTGGTGTTTGTGGGGGTAACCTGCTGGGTATTCTATACGTTGGCCGCGCCGGAGTTTCCAAACTGGACGGGTTTGCGCTACACCACGCTTACCCTTTCGCTCGCCGTACTAAGCATACTCGCCATGCAAATTATTGCAGTGGCCTTGGGCGTCATTAAATTGCCGACACTCGCCGCACTCGTCGACTTCGCGCCATCATTCGGCTATCTGGTGCTCGCCGCTTCCGTCATGGGTTTCCTTTTCTGGAATGCCGGCATGCGCGCACTGGGCCCCGCGCACGGGGTATTGTTCATCAATCTCGTGCCGGTGACCGCGTTCTCGGTCTCGTTGATGCAAGGACACACCCCAACGGGCTGGGAACTGGCAGGCGTTGCCCTGGTGATCAGCGCGTTGGTACTGAACAGCTTTTCGACCAAGAGGCAAACCGCCAGGGCACAATTGACCAGCATCAACGGATGATAGGCATTGCAATGTCTTGATCGCTCGGCCGAATACTACATGCAGCGCGGCAAAATTTACTGCACCCAGATCAATCCTATAAGCAAATAGCGCAGGCCGGTTACCACAACCGAATCTGCGATATTCAGGACGAAGCCTGCTTTGATCATGGACTGGATCATCATGTGACCGGTGCCAAATACAATGGCGTTGGGTGGTGTAGCTAGTGGCATCATGAAGGCGCAGCTTGCGCCAATGGCGGCAGGAATGGCCAACATTTCTGGCGGGATGCCTTGTGCAATCGCCAGGGCACCGAGCAGTGGCAAGAATGTTGCAGCGGTGGCAGTGTTCGAAGTCAGTTCAGTCAGGGCCAATATCACCCCCACAACAACAATCACCATAAATAGGCCGGGCAATGTGGCCACCCAGTCCATGTTTTCGGCAATAAACTGTGCCAGCCCAGAAGTACCGATCACTGCGGATAACGATAGACCGCCACCAAACAACAGCAATACGCCCTAGGGCAGCCTACCCGCGATTTCCCAGTCCATTAGAAAGGTGCGATTTTGGACGTCAACCGGAGTAACGAATAAGAGCAAAGCTCCTGCGATAGCGATGCTGGTGTCCTTCAAGCCTGGAATATGGTCAGCCAATATGGGACGGAAAAATCCATGCCAGCGCAGCCAGTCGTGGAGGGACCGGCTGGCACCTCCTGCAGGTGGCAGAGGCTGTTGAAAGAGCATTCTACGTCGCGCTGGACCGTGGCTGAGAGGTGGATCCAGGTACTTGGGTAAGCACGCATCCCCTGGGTATAGGCCAGGGGTTAATCTGCGCGATCCTCACAAGCCTGAAGAATCTGTGCCTTAACACCTTTCTGTGTTTACGCTGCGCGAGCTGTTGGGCTGAAGTGTCTGGCTCGATAGATACTCCCAATTAAGAACAGGTGGAGACTATCACTCTGATATCCCGCTTCCTCAAGGTGTGTTCGACAGACGCTTACGGACTTTTCGTTCAATTTCGGCATGCGGATGGACCGAAGGATGGGAGGTCGACAAATTTTAGGCAGAATTTCCTTAAATCCTTACGCATGAAAAAGGCGACAGAATTTATTCCTGTTCTTCAGCGCGCCCTGTCAATCGGATTCTTCGGTTAACGAGCTTGTTCACCCCTGGCACATTCTACGTAGGTTCTCCCGGATCGCCCTGATTCTGGTTGTCGTTGCACTCGCCTTCTGAGCTGGCCGACAATGCCGCTTGGAAAGTAATAGATTGAAAGAACAAAAAGTACCCCTAACCACAGTAGCCAACGGTCAGGTGATAGTAGCGCCGCCAAGAAATTGCCTACTATAGGAATGCCCGAAGCGGACAGGCTAGCCCAGTGCATGAGATCTTGTAGATAGGACTGTGCCAAGATTAGTAGTGTGGGTCCTACGACAGCACCGTACATTGTGCCTATACCGCCGATGACTGCCATCAGCAAGATGTCAACCATAATCGTAAACGATACCGAGGTATCTGGACCGTTATATCGTAGCCAGAGAGCAAGCAGTGCTCCGGCCAGAGTTGCGAAAAAGGCGGATATCATGCTGGATAAGGTTCGGTATATCACTGTCTGATATCCGAGCGCAGAGGCGCGAAAATCATTTTCCCGGATTGCTTGCAGCACTCGGCCAAACGGAGAGTTCACGATCCGAAGTAAGATAAGAAACAAAAGAACGCAGATCGAGAACACTAGGTAATATGTGACCAGCCGTCCATCAAGCGTGACGCCAAGGAAGGATTCTGAGTAAACTGTGCCGGGCGACAAAGCGGGTATAGCTCTGATGGTTAAACCATCTTCGCCCCCGGTAAGCTCAAATAGCTGGGAAGCCAAAACGCTGAAGGCGGAAGCGACCACAAGGGTGATCATTGCGTAGAAAATAGCTCTAATGCGGAGACTAAAAAGGGCAACTACGAATGCCAGCATTAAAGATAGGATCAGCGCTATGCATATGCCGACCGCTAGCGCCGACCACGTAGAGCCCAATCGGGTGAGCGCAATTGTCACCCCATAGGCACCCAACCCAAAAAATACAGTGTGACCGAAGGAGACAATTCCCGTATAACCCAATACGAGGTCATAACTTGCAATCAGCACGATAAAGATACAGATCTTTGCTGCTACATCGAGTGACCGCACCCCGGGGGCAATAAAAGGTGTGACTAGAAGGCCGATTAAAATGACCAATAACACGGCCGTGAGTGGACGGCTGCGCGGCAAATCATTTGAAAGTATATTGCGAATCATCGTTTTGCCACCGGATAAAGTCCTTGTGCTCGCCATATTAGAATGAGGAGCGCCAATAGGAGATTGGAGACGAGGGCTAACTTTGGTACTAGGAAACCTGCATAGGTAAATACGAGGGCGACCAATAACGAGCCGATGAAACATCCGCCAATTGATCCTAAGCCCCCGACTATTACTACGATGAAAATTAATTCCATCAGCTGGGTTCCCATGTGGGCGGATATATTTTGCTGGAACAAACCCCAGAGGACACCCCCTAGTCCACCTAAAGCCGCGCCAGCGACGAAGACGAATATGAAGAGATGGCGAACCCTATAGCCCAAACTCTCCACCATCTCCCTGTTTTGAACGCCGGCTCGGATTAGCAGTCCTATCTTGGTATAGTCGAATAACCACTTCATGCCGGCCAGCACTAGTAGCCCTACGACTATGGCCAATATTCGGTACTTCTCTATGGCCGCGTCACCCACCATGAAAAAGCCTTGGAGAGTGGCTGGCATACGCAGACTTAATGTTTGGATTCCCCACACGACCTTAATCAGCTCCTCTCCAATGATCATCCCGCCCATGGTGATTAGGATCTGCTTAAGATGATCACCATATACAGGTCGCACGAATATTCGCTCGTAAAGGAGTCCGACCACGCCAACAATGCACATGGCCACTATGGCGGTAACGCACAATGCCGCGACGTTTCGCCAGAGGCTGTCGACAGCAGTCCAGTCGGTCAGGAGGGCAAGTGTAGAAATGGCCAGGAATGCGCCCATCGAAAGAAAAACACCATGGGCGAAATTGATGACGTCCATCAGGCCGAACACCAATGTCAACCCTGACGCCGCTACAAAAATTATCATGCCCATTGCGAGCGCGGTTGCTGTCAATGTTACCCACGTTCCAAAGGAACCGACCATAGGTAGCGCTAGTAGTGCCACTAGCGGTGGTAGAAGCAATGGCACAATATCTCTTCTTGGATGCGCAATGTGGTTATCAGCAATTACCGTATGAGCGTTCATTGAAATGAAGATCCTTTTAATGGTGGGCGTCAGCACTAAGACCAAGTAAGCGATGCTGTAGCTGCTCGTCAGCAGCTAGTTCAGTCATCGGAGCACTGTATATAGTGCGTCCATCTTCAATTACCACAGCAAAGTCTCCGAGTTGGCGGGCGAAGTTGAAATTTTGCTCAACAAGCAAAATGGTGGCATCGCTATCGCGCAACCGCTGAAATGCGCTGATCATATTGTGGACCATGGCTGGTGCAAGTCCTTTGCTAGGCTCATCGAAGAGCAACAGCTTACGTGGCTGGGCCAAAGCTCGTGAGACAGCTAGCATTTGTTTTTGTCCACCTGACAGCAACCCTGCGGGATGATGCCAAAATTTCTTCATGGCTGGGAAGAGTTCGAAGAGCCATTCGAGTCGCTGTGGATCAACCGTTTTGGAACCTCGCGCGGCGAGTATCATGTTCTCTGCAACCGTCAGGTCGGAGAATATGCCGGCGTCCTCAGGCACGTATGCTATTCCTTCTCGCGCAATGGAGGATGTGGAGAGTTGGATACCCATGCCGCCAATCGGTCTACCGTTGAGATGGATGTGCCCCTCAGAAGCCTGCCACAACCCCATGATCGTTCTCAGTGTGGTGCTTTTTCCAGCGCCGTTGCGTCCTAGCAATATTGTCACCTTCCCGCGGGGCACGTCCAAATTTACCCCGTGTAGGATGTGATAGGCGCCGATATGTGTGTGGACGTCTTTCAGTGAAAGCATTGGGTCATTCATATATAGGCACTTTCCAGTTCACTGTTTCGGACGCCCAAGTATGCCTCTTGTACAACGGGCGAAGCGATAACTTCAGTCGGGGGGCCGTCTGCTACTAGGGCACCGTTGTGCAGTACGATTATGCGATCGGCTAATTCGCGGACGACGTCCATCTTGTGCTCGACCAACAAGATGGTTTTATCTCCTCGCGCCTTTAGTGTCCGAATAAGGCCCAATACAGTGGGCACTTCGGCCACGCTCATTCCGGCAGTGGGCTCGTCGAACATGAGTATGTCCGGTTTGAGGGCCATTAAAATTCCCACTTCGAGTTTGCGCTGATCACCGTGAGACAAAGAGCGTGCTAGAACGTCACGTTTTTCGACTAAAGAAACCAAACTTAAAACTTCTTCAGTCTCCTCCAGAAGTTTTTTGCTATGGCTCCAGATGGAACGCATATCGAAGAAAACTTTTTCCCGCGCTTGTACTGCTAATCGGATGTTCTCGTGTGCAGTCAGATTAGGAAATAGATTCGTGAGTTGAAACGCCCTCCCAATTCCAGCGCGTGTACGCGAGGGCGCGGTTAGCTGCGATATATTCTTCCCGTGCAGTAGCACGCGACCGCTTGTTGCCTTGAGTTGACCGGATATTAGATTGAAATAAGTGGTCTTTCCCGCTCCGTTGGGACCAACAATCGCGGTTAGAGTGCCGGGCTGGAAAGCGCATGAAACTTGGCTTACAGCCACATGACCGCCGAAGCGGATAGTTAGGCCTTGTGTTTCTAGCGAAGGGGTCATGGATTTTCCCGTTGCTGAGTGAGCGGGTCCTGCCCGCTACCAGCGCTATTGCTTAATGGTGATAGGTACTGACATTTCATCTGCTTTGATTTCTCGGACCAATTCTGGCACTCCCCAGTCCACAGTGGGGTCTACCTTGATACGAAAGTAATACATGGATTGCATCGCTTGGTGGTCTTCCTTACGGAAGGTCATTTGCCCTTTGGGAGTGTCGAACGACATACCCTCCATTGCAGCAATTAGCTTTTCAGTGTCAGTGTCCCCTTCCGTTTTCTCAAGAGCGGTGACCAGCGCAATCGCAGCTGCCATTCCACCTGGCACATATAGATCTGGAGGAGTGCCATATTCTGTTTGGTAGCGCTTCACAAGCCAATCGTTTACTTCGTTCTTGGGAAGTGTGTAGTAGTAATAAATTGCCCCCTCCATGCCTGGTACCGCCTTGTAGTTAACCAGCCCCTGGAAAGAGTGGCCCCCCGCGGCGATTTCAATTCCGTATCTCTGGGGATTCAGATTCGCGATTCTGAAAGGGTTTCCTTGGACGCCGCCCCACGGGAACACATAGATGATCTTGCGGCCCGGCTTATCTTTGAGCGCGTCTATCATGCGTTGGCCTGCTGCAGTGAAGTCGACGTTATTGATAGGTACGTACTCTTCGTGGACAATCTCAGCGTGCTTTAGTGCTGCTTTAAGTGCTTTGACTCCATCGCGGCCAAAGGCATAGTCTTGCGCCAATATTGCGATACTGGCATCGGGGTGGTCGATGACTAGCGCACTAGCGATCGCATCTTGAGCGGAAGATCGACCTGTGCGGAACACGTACCGGTTCCATTTTTCACCTGTAATCGAGTCTGCGGCTGCAGGTTCGACTAGTAAGATCTTTTTGTACTCTTCCGCCACTGGGAGCATAGCTACAGCCGTCGCTGACGAAGTTGGTCCGACTGCGATGTGCGCCTTATCATCACCATACGCGCTTGCGAGTAAGGACTTGCCCATGTCGGGCTTGCTTTGTGTATCTTTCTCCGTAAGAACGATTTTCTTGCCGTGCACCTGCATAGTGCCGTTAGTAGCGTACTCGAATCCGAGCTTTAGGCCAGCGGAGGTTTGCTTGCTAAATTCCTCCATGAATCCAGTCTTGTCGTGTACGTGCACGATGCGAATCTCTTCTGCCGAAACTATACTTGGAAGTATGATGGTGCATGCAGCTAAAGCGGCGCGGACACCGGTTGTTATGAACATGCGGCGTAAACCAGACATTGTTGCTCCTTTGTAATGGTGTATTAGGTCAGGACTTGAAATATGGCGACGTTCCGCCTAGAAAATTGTCTAGATTTGCTGGCTTGGCAAAACCTCGGTTTGCGCGTCCAAATGGGACCATGCGTCTTGCACTCGTCCGCGGATTACGACCTCCTGATTGTCGAGCCGAATAGTGCATCTCCGAACTGGAATGTCAATATGGCAAGCGGTCGTCCGACTGCCGCCCGCTTCATTATTTGGGCCCAGCGAGAATAGGAAATTTCCGGCGAAGGCGCGGGCGTCTTGAGCTACCGTAGGCTCCTTGTCATACAGATCCAATGTGCTCCAGCGCGCACGAGGTTGCAGACCCCAACCTATATGTGAAATGGCATAGGCCTCGGGATCCCCAAACGATGCCATATAGTCGACGAGTAGCTGTGCGTCCATGCCGCCCTCTATGCGGGTTACATAACCATCTACTACGGTCATTTCGATCGGATCGGCAATGTACTTTTTCTGAGGCAAAAGAATGTCTCCGCGGTCAAGAACGATACGCCCATGTGCCTGGCCGTCGTTAGGCCATGTGAAAGCGAAGCCGCTGGGCCAATGGTCCCATCTGCCGGGGTGATCGACAAATCCATATTCGCCCATTGGTTCGAACTGACCCAGCGGGCAATGGAAGTCCATCCCAGCTTCGGATCGAATGTACATATGAGACGCCCCTTTAAGGGTAGTAACCGCAGCCAGTACGCGTTCTCGATCTATCTCGGTCGGAACTATGCGTACTAACGCTTCCGGAGCATCCACGGCGAGAAGGATTTTCGTACCGCCCTTGAGAACATCTAGCTGCTCTGGAGAAAAAAGCAGCGTTACGAGATCCAAGACCAAATCGCTATTTTTGAGGGCTGCCAAGGCTGCAGCATTCCCGGTCAGGGGCGTTGTCCCTAAATAAGAGAAAGGATCGCGGCTGAGTGATTTTTCTCCATTAACTGGAGAGAGGTCGAGGCGCATGCCCACGCCTCCGAGCGACGCTACTGCAGTCAAAGCGGTGGCCAGAACCTGTGGGTGCGTAGTGGCGCCCGTGAGGACAGTGACGGTTTGACCGGACTTGAGCTTTGAGAGCGTCAAAACTTGTTTCCAGGCGTCAATTAAATCTGAATCGCGTACGGGCATAGAGAGCTACCGATTGTGGGTTGATCTTTGGCTACACGCACCTTAAATAAATAGCGTATAGGCTATTTTTTAATCTATCAGAATAGGTCCTTTATCTTTAGCTAGGGATATTACCTATGTAGTTGGAAGTCGAGCGTAGAGCTTTGGTTATGAAAATAATAACTAGACAGGACGGCCCGAGTATGAAATTATAAATACTTGATAATCAACAAAAAAATTATGCAATCTGTTTGTTCATATCGGCTGACTCGTATGTAGACTTCGGGCGAATCTAGCGTGTACGCTCTAATGTTTTTTATATGCAACTGCCCAACTGAGATTTGGTTGTGGATTTTCGGCATGTATAGCGTATACACTATATATAAAGGTCGTGCCTCCATCTAGGCAGTGCGTAATGTTGGCCGAGGCGAAGACGATGAACATGATCGCTCACGCGAGCCCTTTAACGTAAACATACGGAGATTGAATTGATGCAGACATCTACACAGATCGCGGTCGTCGGCGCCGGCCTAGGGGGTGTGTGTGCAGCCCATCTTTTGCACCAAGCTGGCTACAAAGTGAAGTTGTACGAGCAGGCAGAGGCGTTAGCTCCTCTTGGGGCGGGAATTCATCTTGGCCCTAACCTCATGAAGGTAATCCGCCAGATCGGTTTAGAAAGAGAAGTAGTTGATATGGGTTCAGTGCCTGATGCTTGGTACAGTCGGGACGGAAAGTCGGCCGAGATAATTGCGACCATTCCGTTAGGTGAATACGCATTTGAGCGTTACGGTGCCAATTACCTAACTGTGCATCGAGGGAACTTTCATGAATTGTTGGTGGACTCGTTGCCCGCAAATGTGTTGGCTCTCGGAAAGAAGCTGACGCACATAGAGGATCTTGGAGAAGTTGTCCAGCTAACTTTCGCGGATGGGACTCGTGAAACGGCTGACCTCGTGGTGGGTGCGGATGGAGTGTACTCCCGTATTCGGGAAACACTACTCGGTCCAGAGCCATTGATAGCGACGGGTTATGTTGGGCATCGCATGATGATCCCCGTGTCTCGGCTTAAGCTCTTCACCCATGACGCCTGCACCAAGTGGTGGGCAGATGATCGCCATATGATGGTCTACTTCTTAGATGGGCAGCGCGACGCGATCTACCTTGTAACGGGGGTACCAGAGGGTGATGCATGGGACATGTCAAAACCTTGGGTCCCGAGCAGCCGTGAGGAGCTCCGTGAAGCATTCGAAGGTTGGCACCCCTATGCATTGGAAATGATTGAGGGAGCAGAGAGCGTTACCAAGTGGCCATTCTTCGAGCGAGGAGTACAACCTCTCTGGAGTCGGGGGCGCATTGTCATTTTGGGCGACGCTTGTCATCCTATGAAACCCCATATGGCCCAGGGTGCCGCCATGGCCATCGAGGATGCAGCAGTTTTGTCAAGATGTTTACAGGAGACTGGTGCTGGCAATTATCGCAAAGCCTACGAGATGTTCCAGGTAAATCGACAAGACCGGGTGCGGAGGGTGCAAACGGTTTCGCACAATAATACTTGGCTTAGGAATAACGAAGACCCGGAATGGTGCTTTGGGTACGACGCAGTGACGGTGCCCCTTCGCCAACCGCATGAGCCGGCTAACGCGTCGTTCTGAGAGAGCTTTATATGAACACAGAGCAGATGTTAGGTCTGACAATCAACGAGTTGACAGCAGGTTTCGGAGACGGGAAGCTGTCGCCTGTGGAAGTCATGCAGGCGGTGTTGGTCCAGATTCGTAGGTTAGAACCCTCTGTCAACGCCTTTGTCGTAGGCGTCAATGAAGATGAGTTGATGGAGCAGGCAGAACTATCCACTAAGCGGTGGAGTTCGGGAAAGCCGCTAGGACTGCTCGACGGTGTCCCGCTTGTAATAAAGGACGCAATAATGTGTAGGGGGTGGCCTAATCGTCTCGGCTCAAGGGTCACGGCAACTGCAATAGTTCACGAAGACGCGCCGTCGGTCGCGCGAGTGAGAGAAGCGGGTGCAATTATTCTGGGAAAGACGACTACCCCCGAGTTCGGCTGGAAAGGAGTAACGGATAGTCCCCTGACCGGAACCACCCGTAATCCGTGGAACTTAGCTTTGACCCCCGGCGGCTCCAGTGGTGGAGCGGCCGCCGCCGTTGCCGCGGGCATGGCATACGGGGCTATTGGAACTGACGCAGCGGGATCAGTCCGTATTCCTGCCGCCTTTTGTGGATTGGTGGGTCTGAAGGCTACTCGAGGGCGAATCGCTACTTATCCGCCGAGTGCGCTGTGGACCCTCGGGCATATAGGACCCATTACTCGCGATACGCGTGATGCAGCGTTAATGTTGCGTATCATTGGTCGAGCCGACGATAGGGACTGGAGCAGTCTTCCGGACGAAGACGTTGATTATTTGGCAGTGTTTGATCGCCCGCTGGGCCAGAAACTGAGGGTCGCTTACAGTCCCGCACTGGGGCACGCACGTGTAGACAGCCAGGTGGCTGATGCAGTGCGCAGAGTTGCGGGTTTGGTGGAAGATCTAGGCGCAGAAGTAGACGAGATCGATGCTCCCTTGATGGACGCACGAGAACATTTCAGAGCTTACTTCGCAGCAGGATTATGTCACTCACTGCGACATTTGAGTGAAGCAGATCGTGAGTGTTTGGATCCGGGGTTGTGTGCGTTGTTGGCGCGACACGCAGGCGATGATCGCGAGCGTTTTTTAAAGGCCTACGATTTTCAAATTCAGTTGACACGCGAAGCAAGATTGTTTCATGCGCAGTACGATTTTCTGCTCACGCCTACGATGGCTACTCCTCCCTTCATGGCGAATCTTGCCGCACCCAAGGGGTACGACGAAGAGAATTGGTTGGATTGGTCGCCGTTTACGTATCCGTTCAATCTGACCGGGCAGCCTGCAATAAGTATTCCCTGCGGTCTGAGTAGAGAAGGGATTCCGCTTGCAGCTCAGCTGGTAGGTGGTTTGTACGACGATGGAAGGCTGCTCAGATTCGCGAGGGCCATAGAACGCGCGCAGGGCCAGAGCGTGTACCTGGCACCATGTCTACGAACTGCTTGAACTCTTGTATTCCAGGACCAATATCGTGAAGCCTGCCAAGTTCGAATATTACGCCCCCCAAACATTGCAAGAAACTCTTGAGGTATTAGCTTTCTACGGCGAGGACGCGCGGATTCTCGCGGGAGGCCAAAGTCTCGTGCCTTTACTAAATTTCCGAATAATGCAGCCGTCGGCTTTGGTCAGTATTAATCACTGTCAAGATCTTCATCACTTGGCCTTAGAAGCGGAAGACATAGTTTGCGGCGCACTAATACGTCAGGTAGAGGCGGAACACTCGGCTGTCGTCAGTCAAAGTTGTCCTCTTCTGGCCGCTGCACTCCCGTGGGTCGGAGGGAGAGCCAATCGTAACCGTGGAACCGTCTGCGGGAGCTTGGCACATGCTGACCCGCTAGCCGAGCTGACGGCGGTGGCAACCGCTTTAGATGCGAAATTCATGTTGGCTAGTGTTCATGGACGGCGCGAAGTACTTCCTGAGGAATTTTTTCTTGGAGAGCTATCTACGTGCATCGAGCCAGGAGAAATGTTGGAAGCAGTTCGATTCCCTGCCGTGGGTGCTGATGCTACTGCGGCATTCGTAGAAGTGGGCAACCGACAGCATGGGTTCGCTGTGGTCGGAGTGGCTGCGCAGTTGGAATACGAGCCTGATGGGAGATATAGGAGGGTCAGGCTAGCTGCGATCGGGGTCGGAAGCACTCCCGTTAGATTGGAAGTGGCCGAAGGTATCTTAACCGACACGTATGGAGACATGGCTACGGTTAAAGAAGCTTCGCATGCAGCAGCGATCGGACTAGAGCCGCCGGGGGGGTTTCACGCCGACGCAGCGTACCGGCTCAAGGTCTTACCGGTATTGATTGAAAGAGCAGTGAAACAGGCTCACGCAGCCAGATATGAGCAGAAGGAACACTGAAATGGATGGTGGGGAAAAGGTATGGGTCGAGCTGTTAGTAAATGGCACCATATATAGGCGCCAGATTGAACCGCGCCGACTTTTAGTTGACTTTATTCGGTACGACGCCGGGCTAACGGGGACGCATCTTGGCTGCGCGCATGGGGTCTGCGGTGCATGTACTGTCCAAATAGACGGGGCCGCGGCAAGGAGCTGCTTGCACTTTGCAGTGGATGTTCAGAATAGTCTCGTTACTACAGTCGAGGGCATGGCGGATGATAAGCATGTGCATCCTCTACAACAAGCGTTTCAAGAGTGTCACGCTTTGCAATGTGGATTCTGTACTCCCGGCTTCCTTTTGACAGCCGACGAATTTCTTCGAGAGACACCGGCTCCGACGCTGGAGCAAGTGCGTGAGGCCATGTCCAACAACCTGTGCCGGTGTACAGGTTATGTAAATATTGTCAAGGCCGTACTGCTGGCAGCAGAAAGAATACGGATGCTGGAGTCGAAGAACACATGATGGAGGGGCTATGAAAGAAGTCGCGAGCGAACGCATACTGCGGGTGGAGGATAACTATCTGCTCCGCGGAGCTGGAATGTTTGTGGATGATGTTCCCGAGCCGCCCGGCACGCTCCATGCATCTTTCGTGATGAGTCCACATGCAGCGGCGCGCATCGTGAGCATAGATGCTAGGGCAGCGCTTGAACTCCCCGGAGTGCAGGCGGTTCTGACTGGCGATGACCTTGCGATGCTCACCCGTCCCATGAGTACTGGAATCGATTTGCCAGGGTACATCGCCGCAGATCGTGATGTTATTGCACGCTCAGTCGTGCGATTCGTGGGGGAGCACGTGGCTGTTGTTCTTGCAACCGACAAGTACACCGTCCAGGACGCCATCGAGTTAGTGCAAGTTGAGTACGAGGTGCTCCCCTCGAGTTCGACCTTGGAGCAGGCGTTGGAAGCGGGCGCCGCAATCGTACATGAACATGTGCCCGATAATATTCTTTATCGTGGAGCGTTTAGTTCCCCTGACTTCGATGTGGCCCACTCCTGTAGCGAGCATCACCTTACAGAGTCGTTCCGGCATGGAATGGTGGCGGGGGTCCCTATGGAGCCACGTGGATGTCTGGCAGTGCCTGAGCGCGGGGACATGATTGTCTTCTACACATCCACTCAAATTCCCCATATAGTAAGGACCGGCCTGGCCGAGCATTTAGATTGCTCGGAGTCGAGGATTCGCGTAGTAGCACCGGACGTAGGGGGGGGTTCGGCACGAAAGCAATTTTCTACCCCGAAGAGATAGTCGTGGCAGCACTTTGCAGGAAATATCGCTGTCCGGTGAAATGGGTGCAAGACCGTCGCGAAGAGTTGCTGACGAATATCCATGCACGCGATCATATCTATGAGGTTAATGTGGGATTTAACTCGGAAGGCGTAATCAATAGCCTTCGTTTAAACCTTTACGCAAATGCTGGCGCATATTCTTGCTATCCGTTCGGGAGTGCTATTGAAGCTCTGGGTGGTGCTCGAATGGTAGTAGGGCCATACAAAATAAGAAATTACGCATACACTACCCACGCCGTTGCCACTAACAGTGCACCGGCCGGTACTTATCGGGGCGTCGCGCAACCCGCCTGTTGCATGGTAATAGAAGGTTTAATTGACCGCATAGCCCGCTACCTTGGGATCGACCCCATGGAGGTTCGCCTACGTAATGTGATTCGACGTGAAGATCAGCCCTGGATAAATGTCATGGGTCTATCCTACGATCAAGGAGCCTATCGCGAATGTCTCGAGCGTGCGAGAGACCTGAGTGGCTACGATACTTTTAGAGCTGCACAGCCTCAAGACCGTCTAGTAGATGGCAAATACCGTGGCGTGGGTATAGGCAATATGATAGAAGGCACAGGTGGTGGCTCGCCGGCATATAAGTCGCGGGGAATGATGAAAGTGCCCGGGATCGACGGGGCAACGTTGCGCGTCGAGCCAACCGGGAAGGTCTCGGTATATACGAGTCAAGCAAGTTCCGGCCAGGGTCACTATACAGCATTCGCTCAGGTGGCAGCTAGTTGTCTTGGTGCCCAGTTTGAAGACGTCACTGTGTCGGAGGGGGACACGAGTTCGACCCCATATGGCACCAATACGTTTGCTAGCCGCGGCGCGATAACGGGCGGTGGGGCGATCATGCAAGCTGCGGAGAAACTATCTCTAAAGCTCAAGCAGGTCGCAGCAGCGATGTTGGGGGTATCTGAAGGTCAGATAATTCTACAAAATAGCCAGGCCGTCATTCGGGATGATCCAGAACAAGCCGTAAGCTTTGCGGAAATCGCAAAGGCAGCATATGGGATGGTTCACTCTGGGCCGACGAGTGGAGCCGACTATGGTTTGGTTGCTACTGAGTTCTATGAGCCGCCTCCTCTGACCATCGCCAATAGCACTCATATAGCTTTTGTATCAGTGGACGCAAATGACGGGCGGGTTGAAATTGAGAAATACCTAATCGTGCATGACTGCGGTACTGTAATTAATCAGATGATCGTGGAGGGACAGTTGCAAGGTGGTGTAGCTCAAGGCATCGGCGAAGTATTAATGGAAGAAATAATATACGACCAAAATGGGCAGCTGATAAACGCCAGTCTACTTGATTACCTGATGCCTACTGCGATGGACGTTCCCGACATGGTTTTGGATCATCTGTCGTGTCCGTCCTTGGACACCCTCGGAGGGTTCAAAGGTGTGGGAGAAGGGGGTGTTATCGGGTCAGTTGCCGCTGTTACTAACGCTATTGCTGATGCTCTATGTGGCATCGGTGTAAATGTAAACCGTACACCGCTTCGTCCCGCCCTTCTTTTGGGCCTCATGCATCGGGAGACTAGTGAAGGGGTGCCGGAACAATTCAATCATCAGATTCAAGAGGGGTTAAAAAATTGGAACTAAAACGCCAGCAGGTGATCGATACTGACCTATCCACCGTTTGGGCTGCGCTCAACGATGATAAAGTGCTGAAAGCTTCTATTCCAGGGTGTGAAAGTCTCGAGCGAACAGAACCGGATACGATACGCGCGGTAGTCAAAATTAAGATCGGTCCAGTAGGTGCCCGCTTTGCGGGCTTGGTAACGTTTTCGGACCAAAAGCCGCCGCATGGCTATAAATTGACCTTTGAAGGTCAGGGTGGCGCGGCCGGGTTTGCAAAAGGGCATGCCGTCGTTAGTTTGTCGCCCTTCGAGTTGGGTAAGACGCTTCTCACCTATGAAGCGCACGCGGAAGTCGGTGGCAGACTAGCCCAAATCGGATCTCGATTAATCGACAACGTTGCGGCTAAAACTGCAGAAGAGTTTTTTAAGGCCTTTTCGCGGCAAGTAGCGCCTGATACTGAATTTGGTGAGTCAATCGAGGAACCGCGTGTACGGACCGCCTGGACTTCGCGTGACGTTGGTAGAACGAGTCAGGATGCTTCTCCCTTGCCGCGATCGCAAGCGTTACATCAAGACCAAGAGCGTAAGTCCTTGGCCGCGCTACAGACGAGCATATCGATCATCGCCGGTAGCTCCGTTACGATTGCTATCGCCTCGGTAATCTATGTGTTACACAACATATTATGAGGCGTACCCGCTAGTTTAGCTGCTTAAAACTTCGCTCAGTCGGGATGCAGTGATTTATCTTTAACGAGATGGACACGTCAGGTATGCGAAATAACACTTATAAATTGACGGACCAAGTCGGCCATTTGTTGCGCAAGGCTTATCAGCGACATATCGCAATTTTTCAACAACAAATTGACGATCCCCAATTAACAGCCGCCCAGTTTGCGACGCTTTGCGCAATTAACGAACGAGAGCGCTGCGCGATGAGCGAAATCATCAAGATTACGAGTATCGATCAGGCCACCATCCGTGGGGTGATCGATCGACTTAGACAGCGACGCTTGATATCCGTGTCTCCGGATCCGGATGATCGTCGTAAGGCGAGTATTTCGCTCACTAAAGAGGGCCAGAAATTAGTCGATAGGGCAATTCCGCGCGCGACCAACATTTCGGAAATGACCTTTCGCGATTTGAACGACGCCGAACGCATCGCAATGATTTATTTGTTGCGCAAGATGACGGGCGAGGAATGATGCCCTTGCCCGGAAGGGTTATTAATTATCGCCAATGATATTTCCAGAGTTGGGTACACACTTAATGCCGCGGCGCCGTCCGGGTGCTCTAACAGCTGCGGGTTTGATGCAGCAACCGATTGTTTAGAATTTTTTTCGCAGGTAGCGTGCTCTATTGAATAGACGGCCCTCTAAACATAGTTTCTACGGGATTCCCGATGTATACAAAGCAATATTCTTCTACTTTCGCGTCAACGGAAGGATACGATTTTTCCAAACAAGTGGGTTACCTGTTACGCCGAGTGTACCAACGGCACACTGCATTGTTCCAAAAGGCAATTCCTGAAACCCAGCTGACAGTAGGCCAATTCGTGGTGATGTGTGCAGTACGAGACGATAATGCGTGCTCGCTCAGCCAAATTGCAAAAAGAACTGCAATCGATCCGGCAACAGTGAGAGGGATAATGGAGCGCCTTAAAGCGCGTGGCTTATTGAAAATTGATCCGAACGTCGCAGATAGACGCAAGGTGCGTATCCGTCTAACTGAAGACGGCGACGCACTGATCGCTAGCATGGTACCAATCGCCGTAGACATATCTGAACGAACGTTCAACGGTTTAAATCCTGCAGAGCGCATGGCGCTGGTGTATTTACTGGACAAAATGGGTAAGCGTCAGTAATTCCGAAATCTCAATAGTTGGATCAGTAGTTGAATGCTTCTCTTCTCCTTTATTTCCTGGCTTCCGGATAGAACCACTAAGTGAGCGTAGCCACACGACGCAAGGTTACATTATCAAATCGCAGGCTGTGACAGAGTCCTGTAATTCCGTGCCGCTTCGATCACTTCGAGATGATATCCGAGGCGGGCGATAGATAGCACCGGCCCCTTCTCGCGCATTAAACAACATCCTTTCGTTCAGTTGTGCCGATTTACGTACTGGCTAGGGTCCACGAACTTCAGTTGAGTTTTTCTAGCTCGGGCTTCATGGGGGACCATTTACATACCCCGTGTGTGTTTTAGCGATAATAAACGGTCGATAGCCCTTATTTGCTCTTTCAATCCAGTTTGGTTGAGCATTGGCTAAGTTTTGGTGGAGGCTTTACGGGTGCCCATGGACTTGCCCGTGAGACGTTAAGTCATAATTCGCGTTACAAGACTGGTTGGACCCCTGTCTCTACATGGTCTACATGGGGCTGGCGTTCGATACGCTCATGCATTGAAACAAAGCTACATAGCATGACGCCTTGTTGATGCGAGAATAAGTATCGCTTTCCATCTTTACCATCGATGCGCATCCTCTTTAGGCTCGCCGCCCCCCTGCTAGTCTGCCTGGCGCTGCTGCTCGGGCTGGGCGGATTCACCCCGCAGGCGTCCGCCCAATCTCCCACAAAGCCGGAAGTTCAGGACGTGAGCGACACGCTGGACAAGACCCAGACGGCGGTTACCGGCATCCAGGAGCGACTCAAGGAGAAACCGCAAGACATCGACGACGCCTCACTGGTGTCGATGCGCGATACCCTTCAGCAGGCTCAGTCCGTGGCGGACGAGATCGTGGCTCAGCTCGAGCCGGAGTTGGAAGGCGTTCAGGCGCGCGTGAAAGAGCTGGGCGCCCCCGACCCTGAAATCGACGAATCAGCCGATATCGCCCAGCAACGTGCGCAGCTGACGAAACGACTGTCCGCGCTCGATGCGCAGGTCAAGCTGGCCCGACTCCTGGGAGTGGATGCCCGACAGGGGCAGGATCAGATCACGACCTTGCGCCGCGCGCGCTTCCAGGCGGAATTGGGAGAACGTTCGCAATCCTTGCTGACGAAGGCTTTCTGGCGCGACGTTGTGCGCGACACACCCCGTGACATACGACGGCTGAAGGGTTTGCTCGCCGAGCAGGTCGACAGCCTTCAGGCCGCTCCTCCCCGTGTGTGGTCGACAGCGGTTGTTCTAGCGCTGCTCGTACTGGTCGGCGGCGTGGTTTGGAGACATGGCCTGGCAGCATTCACCATCCGGCGCACCCAACCGGCACGATTGCGCCGATCCGTTTTCGCCGTGCTGACGGTGGCGCTGTATACCCTTGTGCCAGGACTGCTCGCGACCATCCTGCTTTTCGTCTTGCGCTGGAACGGCGAGCTGGGGGACGACCTGAACGTCTTCCTGAAACAGGCTACGGCCTTCGTCTACTTAGGGGGCTTCGTTGCCGGCCTGGGAACCGCGTTGCTTTCGCCCAGCCGCCCCAGTTGGCGGCTGCCCCCGCTGGCCGACAGCCTGGCCCGCAAGCTCGCGTGGGTGCCCGCGGCATTCGCCCTTATGATCACCGTGGCATGGACGATCCAGCAACTGCTTGAATTGATTAATGCCGCCCTGATCACCACGCTGCTGGTCAACGGTGTGATGACGGTGACGCTCAACATCTTGATCGGTTTCACGGCCTGGAGCGTGCGATCCAGTTTGTACCGGCAAGCGCAACATGCATCGGAAGAGGAGCCACCCCCGCCTTCGGCGGCGATCGCTTGGGCGAGAGCGGTGCCCTCGGTGCTGGTGCTCGTGATTTCAGTCAGCTTGGCCGCTTTCCTGCTTGGCTTCATCGCATTGAGCAGCCTGATGGTTCAGGAAATCATCTGGCTGGCCCTGGTGGGCAGCACTACCTATTTGTTGTTGATCCTGACGACTGATATCTTCGACAGGCGGGTCGCCAGAGTCGGCGAGGAGCAGACGGCCGGCTTGTTGACCGAGCCTCAGGCGCGCGTACGTTCCCAACTGTGGGTGCTTGCTTCGGGCGTGCTGCGGCTCGTGGTCATCTTGTTCGCCGTATCGCTCGTGCTTCTGCCCTTCGGAGAGAATCCCGGTGACTGGATGCTGCAGCGTTTGAACTACGTGTTGGTGGGCTTCAAACTAGGCGAAACGCACATTCGGCCGGCATCCATCGCCTTGACCCTGATCCTGCTGCTGGCGGGTTTTTACGCGGTCAGGGTAATGAAATCATGGATATCGGATCAATTCCTGCCCGTCACGCGGCTGGACGAGAGTATGCGCACTTCGGCCGCCAATTTGCTCGGCTACCTGGCCTACTTCGCGGTCGTCATGATGGCGCTCTCGTCTTTGGGGATCGGTCTGGAGCGGATGGCGTGGATCGTCAGCGCGTTGTCGGTCGGCATCGGTTTCGGACTGCAGGCGGTAGTGCAGAACTTCGTGTCTGGCGTGATCCTCGTAGCGGAACGCCCCATCAAAGTGGGTGATTGGGTGAGCCTGGACGGAATCGAAGGTAATGTGCGCAAGATCAATGCCCGGGCAACGGAGATCGAGATGTTCGACCGCTCGACGCTGATCGTGCCCAACTCGGAATTCATCACCAAGAAGGTACGCAACGTGACGATGGCAAACCCTCTGGGCGTGGTGTCGATCAAGTTCAACATGCCGCTAGACGTCGATGCCGGCACTGTGCGCGAGATTATGATGGCGGCCATGCTTGCACAGGAAGGCGTGCTCGACAAGCCCGCCCCCGCGGTTACCCTGGACGCTTTCAGCGAGTTGGCCCTGACGTTCTCGGCAAGCTGCTACGTGTCATCCCCCCGCCAGGTCGGCAGCATGCGCAGCACATTGATGTTCGAAATTCTTGAAGGCCTACGCAACCACGATATCAAACTGCGTTCGATTGCACGGCAGAAAAGCGCTGGCGTAGCAGCCGAAACTCAGGGGCTCCCGCCCACCGCTGATACACCGCGCGGGTGATGTCGGAAGATGCCTACCGTTGACGGTCTGCCGATTACTATCGGAATGTTGAGTCAACACTCTTGCGGCATTTGGCGGACTTTGTTTCTCGTTTCGTCACCGCGCTCCCAACGCGCGATCAAGGTACTGCGTATCGTAGTAGCGCGTGGGTTCGCCCAGTTCCTTCTTTGGTTCGGCGTATTTGCTGCGAAGAGCCAAAACAGTCTCTACGCCTTTCTCATCAATGCTGGGTTTCTTATAGAAGCCCAGCTTGTCATCCAGCAAGATCGTGTATGACGCCTGAGCTACGGGCTCTTTCATGTTCGGCACAGATTTAAGCAGGATTTGAATGGCTTCATCTTTGTTGGCTGGGTCATACAACCAGTTCAGCGCGGATTGATACGCCTTGATGTAAGAAACCAGCTTGTCGCCATTATCCTTCGCCCAATCGCGTCGCGCGGCTGCCACCACACCTTGATACGCCCCTAACGCTTCAGAACCATTAGCAAGGATATTGAAGCCGTCGCGCTGGGCAGCGGCTTCGAACGGTGAGATCAACAAAGTGGCGGCAAACGATTTCTGCATTAATGCCTCGAATCGCTTCATGACCCCGCCGGCCTGCACGTATTCAAACTCCGCTGGGTTCAGGCCGCCCCGTTCAAGCATTTCTCGCAGAACGAACGCATAGCCGGTAGTCAGCGCATCTACCCCCACGCTCTTGCCTTTCAGGTCGGCCACTGTCTTGACCTCGGGAACGGACACCAAGCGAAGAAACCCGTTATCGCTACCCATGAACGCGAAAATGTCAGGGTCGGCCTTGGTAGGAGCCGCGCCCTGTCCCTCGGCGTACGCAACAACGTTGTCCATTGCCGTCATTGCGATATCAAATTTTTCATCGATGAAGTTGACCATCTGATACTTGGAATCGGGCGTGGGCGTTACGTTGACCGCAATGCCTTCGTCGGCAAAGAAGCCTTTGTTTTCAGCGACAAATATGGGCCAGTTGAATCCGCCAGGGAAAACGATGACTTCCAGTGGCTTGTCCGCGGCTGCCGCCGGGGCTGCCGAAAGAGAGAATGCCAGTAATGAAGCTGAAATCAGTAAGGCGCGATGGAACAGTTTCATGAAAGCCTCCAAGGGATGGTTGGGGTGCGGCTAGTTCCCGTTATGTTTGGTGTTCGATGTCGCTGTTGGCTGGAGCGGGTCAGCCAGGTAACTACGAACCACGCTTTGCCATATCAGGAGAAGGGGGGCATTTAGTCGTGTGCTTTCAAGCACGACGGCGGCGTGTGAACAGACCACCGTCGCAAGAGAGTTGAATGGATCGGTTCGCGGCGGTCCTGTCCGACACTGATGGTCCCTGCAAGAATCTATCGAGAGGGAGTGTATCAACCGAGGGGGGCAGCTTCTAACAACTTCGTTAATAACTTACTATTACGAAAAGTTATTTCTAAGCTGCCAGAACGCGCCGCGATAATACGTGAAACACAAATAGTCGATGAAGACGTATCTAGCGGGGCCAGTCAACGCCTGGTAGTACTCGGCCTCGGCACTCACCGAAGCCGATCGACGCGAACTGAGCCTTTTCAGCCCTCGCTGTGAGAATGACTTCATCCCCGTCCTCAAGCCACAGGCGCGTTTCGCCATTAGAAAGCTCGAACGGCTTCTTCCCTGCCTCAGTTTTCTCCGCCATACATGCCATGCTTTCGGGTTCGGGGCCAGATATTGTGCCGCTACCTAAGAGATCCCCTGCTTGAAGATTGCACCCGTTGCTGGCGTGGTGAGTCAACATCTGAGAGAAGGTCCAGTAGAGGTGGCTTAGCCGAGTTCGTGTAATTATCTCGGGAGGTTGGCTTACCGCACGCATTTTCTCAGTGTGCAGCTGCGCCTCGAGCATTACCTCCAGACCTCCATCACATTGATGACGATGTGAGGTGAGATAGGGAAGGGTTTCCGGGTCGGCTTTGTCACGTACCGGAGCGCTGGTCCTGAACGGGAGTAAGGCCTCTTCCGTGATAATCCACGGTGATATTGTGGTGCCGAAGCTCTTCCCAAGAAAAGGTCCAAGAATCTGTTCCCACCACTGTCCCGCCCGGTTTGACCAGTCGTTTAACAGACAGTAGCCGAAAATATGTTCGCGGGCCTGATGTAGGGGGATCGGTGATCCCAATATATTGCCTTCACCTACAAAAGCGGCCATTTCCAATTCGAAGTCCAGTGCTGGTGTAAGGCCAAACTGAATCAGGCCGTCAGCGCTCTTCCATTGACTATGCGGTCGAACGACGTCACTGCCACTAACGGTTATTGATGATGCCCGCCCATGGTAGGCGACCGGAAGGTATTTGAATGCCGGTGGCAATGGAACTTCTAAGCCTTTGAAGCGACCGTGACGCTCGGTATGGTGGGCCGATGTCAAGAAGTCCGTGTAGTTTCGTATTTCACACGGCGTAGCCATCTTTGCGCCCAACCGGTCCACGAGGTAACGATCTTCCCGTGCTTGAATTGTGGAATTGTTCTGGGACGATAATAGTTCGAATAGTCTGTGGCGCAGCCGGCGAACCATTGCCTTGGGAGCGCCCATTAATGCATTCAGTCCTGTCGTACACGCCAAGATTAAGGCGTCAAGGTCGGTTCCCAGTGTTTGATCTTTCGCGCATTCAGTAAGATCAAGGATCTTGTCGCCTATTGCCACTCCTACTCGTTTCTCACCATCGCGGATAAACATGCCGAATGGCAAATTTTGAATTGGAAAGTCGTGCCCCGACGTATTAGCCGACTCGACCCAACTCCGACTTCCCGGGTCGTGAGTGACATCTAGCATTTTGAATGATCGCCCTGTGTTTGTTTCTGAATTGTCCATTCGCGACACAGACGGTGTGCGTTTTCTTTTGCATGATCCAGGTAAGCCTTACTGCCAGTCCGAGTGGTCAGTTCCAGTCTAAGCCCGTTTGGATCGAATACGTATATGGATTTGACAAAAGTGTGGTCCGTCACACCTACGACGGAGTATCCTTCATCGGTTAAACGAGTTCGTGCGTTCAGCAGTTCGTTTTCAGAGTTAACCTGCAGTGCTATGTGATTGACCCAGTCGGGGGTATTGGGAGACGGAGTAGCCATTTCGTTGTCGCCGAGGTCGAAAAATGCGATACACGATCCGTCTGGCATTTCGAAAAAAATGTGCACGTAAGGACAGTACTCGCCGGTACTGGGGACGTAGTCCGCTTTGATTACGTGCACTAGCGGCAATCCTAGAATGTCTTCATAAAAGTGTCGAGTTTCTTCCGCATCCCGACACCGGTACGCGAAATGGTGAAGCTGCTGAATGTTAAGTGCGTGAGAAGTCATTTTGCGGCGGCCCCGGCTTCCTTATGCTGATTCAAGGACGCTGGAGGGACGCTACACCCCTCGTGAAGTCGGCGGTGAAGTTTTACTTCCGAAGCATCAGCACGCTTTTTTAGATATTTGCGCATGCTTATGGAAGCATGGTCGCTTGCGACGGAAAACTCGTACAACGGACGATTCCAGTTTTCCAAGGTTACTTCCAGTGCTTCTAGGGCGTCGATGTCCTCTTTGAATGCCACCAATAGTTGCTCGTGCATGAAGTCAGTGATCCAGTCCTCGTCTGTAGCAAAACACCTTCCATCGACGACGAAGTAATGTGTTGATGTTTTACTTTCCGGCGTGATGATGTGTGCAGTTCTCGCGCTGAACTCGGGTCTAGATTCGGCGGGCAGGTCATTGTCATAAAACGTAGCGGTCGTCTCGTGCAATGCTGGCGACAGAAATTCGGATTTTGCGACGCGCGCGGCGTTCGCGCAGTCTTCCAATCCGGTTGACTTAGCCCATACGGGTGGCAGGCGAGTGGGAATCACGTGACGCTCAAGCATGAAGTAGCCTTCCTCGACCGTAGTCTGGTAAGGGGCGCTGGCGTAATCGGGCGTGCCAAAGCTTTTCGCATGGACGTAGCTCAGATGAGTCAGATCCAGCAGGTTTTCATGGAGGCTGACATAGTTTGCCTCCATACGCATGTACCCCTGGTTTGTGACCCAGTCTGATGAGGTCAACCAGCTCTGGTCTGGAATTTTCCCTTCGTCTGCTTCAGCCGGATCGCCCATCCAGACCCATACTAAGGGGCCCTTCTCACAAAGGGGGTACGCGTGGACTCCCAATCCCTTAGGACACGATTTCTGAGAAGGCACTTCCACAACGTTGCCCTCTGCGTTATACCGGAACCCGTGGTAGCCGCAGACCAGGGTGTCTCCGTCGAGAGTGCCGCGAGACAGGGGATAAGACCGATGTACACAACGATCATCAAATGCCGCGGGCGTCCCGCCTTCCGTTCGGAAAAACACAAGGTCGCGACCGAGCACCGTACGTTTGACTAACGTTCTTTCGAACTCATGACTGAAGCCGAGTACATACCATTCATCAAAAATGAATGGAGTGTCGCGCGTGGCCCATTGCTCCGCGGCTTTACGGGCGGCAGAAATACTTTGTTCGTTAGGTGTCACAATATGCTCCTCACGGTTCGTTTTTTGCCAAGTCTGCTGCGTGGATCAGCGCAAGGGCGCGATCCTTATCGCTCAGCTCCCCGAGTAGGAGAAGGCAGAGCCGGGCGAGATAATCCGACACGGCGTCTTCTGGCTGTCGATCTAGTCGCTCGCATAGCGTCGCATAGATTTCGTCCACGTCTGCCGGGCGGGTTCCTTCATTGAATTTCATTGTCCACCCCCTACGCAGATTGCCTCAATCACTGGCGTGATGTCTTTGATAACTGGATCGCTCCATCGACCAGCGACGTAGCCATCTGGACGAACGAGATAAAGCGCATCTTTGATCACGCCATATACGTCCAGAATCGCCTCATGTTCATCGGTAATCCACCAACAATCGGCGTTGGGTGAGGTTGGGGACACTACGCAAGGGGAGAGCATCGCCCCTTGTTCTCGCAGGCTAGCCATTGCCCCACACCATTCGATCGGGACCTTCGAATCTCGAGAAAACCAGATCGCAAGGAATCTTCCTTGAATTGTTTCGGACAGGTATGAAACTTGTTTACCCGCTCCCACTTTTACTGGCATTTGGATTAGCAGTTGACCGGCTTGGGGTCCGCCCTTGAATTCGGGGCTGTGCGTCGAAAGGACGACGCTTGAAGCTCCGTAAGCAGCCGGAGCGCTTTGCCGTGGGTTTATTAAGCACGAGAGCCAACTATTCTGCGTGCTTAGCGTGAGCACTGCTGTGCGCATCAACGAGTAAGCAGGGCTGGGAGGATTCATGAAGAGTGTGCTCTTGCGAGCATTGTGAAGATTATCTTCGGTCCCCTCTCGACGTTCGCTGCTAAATGTATTTAGTATGGTCTCCGGGAAACCGTGCCGTAGGACGTAGGCGAGCTTCCATGCCAAGTTGTGCGCATCTTCCAAGCCGGAGTTCAAGCCGCGTACTCCAAAGATTGGTATGGGGTGGGCAGCGTCACCGACGAACATCACACGAGAGTGCCGGTAGTCTTCAAGGGTAAGCGCATTCGCGCGATAAATGCTTATCCAGGATAATTCCCAATCCCCGGATTCTCCAATCATTTCCAGGTGTTGCGATATCCGCTTTGAGACGTTTGATGGATCGAGAGCTTGATCATCTGACTCGTGGTCGGACAGCTGATAATCAAAGCGCCAGATGTCTTCCGTGAGCCGGTGCATCAACACGGTTGAGCCTGGATTGGACGGTGGATCGAACCAAGCGAGGCGTCCAGTCGGCAACGTAGTTTTCAAGCGGATATCAGCAATGAGATAGCGCCCTTGGAACGACTCACCCTGTAAGCTTAGACCGAGGGATTTACGGATCGTGCTCCGGGCACCGTCGCTAGCTATCAGCCAGGACGCAGCGAGCCGATATTCGCCCTCGGGTGTGGAGACCAGAAGACGCACACCGTCGTCGCTATTTTGCTCAACGCTGACGGCCTTATTTTGCCAACGTAGTTCGATTAAATCGTTTGCTTGAGCGGCGTCTACCAAATACTGCTCGATATAGTTTTGAGGTAGATTGATCATTGGAGGAAACTTTTCTGTTTCCTTAACGGGCATCTGGAACCGCAAAACTTCGTCATTTCTGTAGAAGCAGCGTCCTGTATCCCATGGTAGTCCGGATTCCAAGAAGGGTCGGACGACACCCAACTGATCAAAGATTTCAACGCTACGTCGGGAGATGCAGCCGGCGCGACTGCCATAGCTGACTTTGTCACTTTGCTGAAGAACGACGCTCCGTACTCCAAAGCGCGCGAGATCGAGGGCAACGGTTAAGCCTACCGGCCCCCCGCCCACAATTACTACTTCATGCCTCACCGCTTGCCCATTGAGCTCCGGTGGCGGTACAAAAGGGTAGGAAACATAATCAAAGTATTCGTAGAAGCCATGGCCATTGGCCAAGCTGTGGGTCAATGTGTCTAACATTCCGAACTTCCGTATTCATTAAAGGCTGCCCGCGACCTATGGTTCGACGTACCGCCATTGACCGTCAGTGAGGGTGACCATGACATGGCTTCGTTCGTCGGCCCCGTTATGATCCGTCGGACTCATGTTGTAAACACCCTGGGTCATGACTAATTCTTTGGTGTTCTCAATTTCGTCACGCAGTAAATTCTTGAACTCTTGAGTGCCTGGCTCAGCTTTTTCTACCGTGCGTGCCGCGGCGTCTTGCAATAACAGTAAGGTGTCCCAGGCCGAACCTCCGAAAAGTGACCGTGAATTTGGACCGTATTTAGCCTCGTACGTCTGAACGTACTTGAGACCGATTTCTTTGGTGGGATGCGAATCGGGCAATTGCTCTGCTACCAAGAAAGGCGCAACGGGCATGTACGTGCCTGCAATTTCTTTACCACCAATTCGCAAGAAATCGTTGTTAGCTACTGCCTGCGTCTGAAAGATCGTCCCGGCAAATCCTCGTCTCTTGAGTTCCAAATGCGGCATGGCCGCAGGGGTACCAGCGGCCGCAATTAGCACGGCGTCTGGTCTGGTGGAGAGCAGTTTGATGGACTGGGATACAAAGCTTGTATCAGTGCCTCCAAACCGCTGAACGTCAACGATTTCTATTCCCGCATCTCCAGCAGTTTTTTGTGCGACATCGACGAACGTCTGACCATACGCATTATTCATGGCGACGATCCCGAGCCGTTTTTGCCCTTTTGAGCGCATGGTGTCGTAAATCATTCTAAGAGGAATGCTTTCTTCAGGAGGGAGTTTGAAAGCCCAACGCCGCGCATCGTCAAGTGGAGTGACTATTGCGCCACCCCCTGCAATGGCAATCATGGGCGTTTGTGTCTCATGAGCCACTTGAAGGGTTGAGAGGGCTGCAGGCGTGACTGATGGTCCGATAAGGACATCTACCTTCTTTTCAGTGATCAACTTACGTGCGGCCACAGAAGCGGCCGTAGGATCTGATCCGTCATCGATGATAGTGAAATTGACCTTTCGGTTCGCGATGGGTTCGTCCCACAACAAGATGGAATCGCGTTCCGGAATTCCCAGAGACGCTGCTTGCCCAGTTAGCGAAAGAATTACTCCGACATTAATTTCGGGTTCGGCCTGAGCGTTTGAGTGGCCGACGCTCAGTGTGCATACGACGGCAGCTATCACTTTTAGATATTTGTGCATGTCATCTCCTGGTTATTGTGCAATTTTCTTATTATTTGCGAATTATGTTTTATATATGAGGAATTTATCAGCCGATTGGTATTTATGCAATACTGTTGGCTTCGTTTAAGTACTTTCCCTAGGGAGCCGGGGTTAACTGATGTCTAAGCCACCATCGGTCATCGGTCGCGTAATCGATATATTCAACTTGTTCGGTCCTGACAGGCCCTTGGTCAGTGTGGAAGAGATAGCTCGAGCTTTGGATATAAGTGTTCCCTCGGCGTATCGATACACCAGCGAGTTGTCGAGCGCAGGATTGCTCTCCCGGGCGGGTGGGCTCTATAGATTGGGACCCAAGATCATCGAACTGGAATATATGATCCAGTCGTATGATCCGGTGTTACGCGCGGGACGTGAGTTGATGGATGGTCTCTCGGCTTACACGCAGTGCAATGTATTGCTGTGTAATGTTTACGATCAGAATATAGTTAATGTCCTTCACCTCACTGGCAAGACGCAGGTAGAAATCAGTTACACGAAAGGCATGCGAATGCCTTTGTTCAGAGGCGCGCAAGCCCATATCGTCCTTGCCCATATGGATCGGCGCAAGTTGAAGCGAATATTTGATAGCGCGTTGAAAGACCCCGAGACCTCTCGTGACCTCCAGAGAATTGGGTCCACCTGGAGCGAATTTTCGGCGGAAATGCGAAAAATTCGGCGTGACGGATTTTACGTGTCGCGCGACCAGCTTGATCCCGGCGTGACGGGAATCGCAGCTCCGGTGTTTGGTGAAAATTCGGAGATCATGGGAAGCCTTGTTCTTATATATAAGATTGATAGAGCGCCCTCGTTGACTGAAGAGGCCTTGATTGGTCTTGTTGTACAGACAGCGACTGAGATCTCGCGACGGTTGGGTACGTCGGCACCTGAATGACAAGTTTGAGCGCGGGAGCGCTTGAACGTTGACCGAGTGCACCTCTCTGTTAAAGCTCCGTTCCCCTCGTTCCCCATCCGAATCTAACGCCCACGGCAAGCGCTCCAACTGCCGCAGTACGACGAACGACCGTCGCGACGAGCAGATAGAGGGCGCATCCAGCGGCAGCACCGCCACCTCGTCAAGCGAGACAGGCGCCAATTCGAACAAATCGCAGGACGGCTGGCAGCGCCTGGGGAGGGTGCTAGGGTTGTCCATCCGAATGGGTACGTGATGTTAGGTGGCGCCGGACCACGATGTGTGGGGAATCAATCAACCGATATCCACCATCACTAACACCCTCATTGATAATTCACTATTGATCAAAATTATCAGCTTTTAAGGGTTCCTACCTAGTGTGCGGAAATCACCGCACGCTTATAATTTCACAAAAATGAAATACCATTTCAACTAATGAAACGAGCGAGAAAGAGGTCATAAAATGATTAAGAAATTATTGTTGGCGTCCTGTGTGGCACTGGCCTTCGCTGGCGGGGGTACTGCCGGCGCGGAAACGGTTCTTACCGTGTCTACCTATTTGCCCAGTAGTCACCCTTTGGTCTCCGTGGGCCTGACTAATTGGGCAAAGCAGGTTGAAGAAGCGACCAAAGGCGAGGTAAAGCTACGTATATTGGCTACTTCCCTCGGCAAACCAGAGGCGCATTTTGACATGGCCCGTGACGGCATTGCTGATGTCACCATGGGCATTCCGGGATACACGCCCGGCCGTTTCAAACTGATCGAGGTGGGCGGCCTACCGAATATGGCCAACACCGGTACAGGACTTAGCGTGGGGTTGTGGCGCACCTTCGAGTCCAGCGAGGCCATGCAGAAGGAATTTGACGGCGTTAAGCCTTTGGCCGTATTCACGACCTCGCCCATGCACTTCTTTTCCACCGGTGGCGAAATCAACTCAGTGCAGGATTTCAAAGGTCTGAAGGCACGTTCGGCCGGCGGTACCATGACAGAGGTTGAACGGCTGTTGGGCATGACGCCGCTGTTGCAGCCGGTGGGCAAGTCGTACGAACTGTTGTCAGGTGGCGTGGCCGACGCTGTCATCAATCCATTGGAAACTGTCAAGAGCCTTAAATTCGACAAGCTGATCAAGAATGCGCTCGTCGTGCCCGGCGGTCTTACGGCGTCGACCATCTTTGTTGTCATGAACCCCAAGCGGTTAGACGCGCTGAGCCCGGAAAACCAGCAGGCCCTGCTCAAGGCTTCTGGTGAGAATATCGCTCGGATCATGGGCGAGATCTGGGATACTCGTGACAGTGAAGGCCTGAAGTCGCTGGAAGAGGCTGGGGCAAAGGTCAAGACCGCGGACGCCGCTCTGCGTGAGCAAATATTCGCGGTTACGCAGCCTGTCGTCGACAACTGGATCAAAGTCGCGCAGGATGAGCGTGGTACGGACGGCTTGGTCATTCTTGAGTCCCTACGAAGCAACATTGCTGCCGTAGAAAATAAGTAGGCAACATCGCGTGCTGCGCGCCCATTTAAGGGCGCGCAGCACTTCGCGCAGCAAAAATTATGAATGATCAAACAGAATCGGGACCGCTAAATTTCTTGGCGGCCAGTGTCATACGAGTGCTGACCGTAATTGCCAGCGCGGTGCTGTTCCTGCTGATGCTGGCAACGTTTGCAGACGTTGTAGGCCGGTACTTCTTCAACCATCCGCTATTAGGGACCTACGAGTTGACTCAGCTCGCGCTGGCGCTGATTATTTTCTCGGCGCTCCCGTGGGTCACTTTGAAAAGCGAGCATGTCGAGATCGACTTTGTTTATACCCATCTTTCACCCCGCTGGAAAAGGGTGAACCGCGTTTGTGTGGACTTTCTCGTCATTGGCATTTTCTTCTTGGTGGGTTATGCCGTTATCTTGCAGGGAATCAAGACACGAGACAGTGGCCTGGTCACCGAGGACCTGGGCATAGAGCTGTATCTCGCGATCTTCTACATGGCGCTGTGCTGTCTTATCAGCGGTTTGATGGTAGTAAAAAAATTGATTAAGGATGGCGCATGATTGATGCACTGATTGCGTTTGCGGTGCTGCTGAGTCTGATCATGCTGCGCGTGCCGGTTGGCCTCGGAATGATCATAGTCGGCTTTGCCGGCTTCGGCCTGATAGTAGGGTGGCCTCAGGCGATTTCCATGGTAGGGCAGGTAACCTATGACACGGGCTTGAGTTACGAGCTAGTCATACTGCCCCTATTCGTCTTGATGGGCAATTTCATTGCCAAATCCGGTTATGCCGACGGTCTGTATTCGGCTTCGTACGCGTTCTTGGGCCACCATCGCGGCGGTTTGGCCATGGCGACTGTAGTAGCATGCGGCGGCTTCAGCGCCATTTGCGGGTCTAGCTTCGCCACGGCAGCCACTATGTCGAAGGTGGCGATGCCTTCAATGCGCAAATACGGCTACGCTGATTCGCTTGCCATGGGCTCGATCGCAGGGGGCGGAACGCTGGGCATCATGATTCCTCCCAGCGTCATTATGGTGATTTTCGGCCTAATCACCGAAACTAATATTGGTGAAATTTTCGTTGCCGGCGTATTGCCAGGCCTTCTTGGCGTAGCGGGTTATATGACGGCGGTCTACTTAACAGTGCGAGTTCGGCCGGACTATGGTCCACCCGGTGAGCGCACGTCATGGCTTGGACGCATGCGGGCCCTGAAACAGGTATGGGGCATTGTCGCTATCTTCGTATTGGTGATAGGTGGGATCTACGGCGGTGTATTTACGACCGTTGAGGCAGCGGGCATTGGTGCAATGGGAGCGTTCGTCCTGGCCTTATATAGCCGCAGGTTGAGCTGGCAAACGTTATATGAAATTTTGCGAGAAAGCGCCCAGACGACGGCCATGCTTTTCGTGGTGGTGATAGGCGCCCTGATTTTCTCCAATGTCATCAACCTGACTGGCGTGACTTCGGAATTGACGGACTGGGTACAAGATGCAGGCCTTAGTCCCTGGATGGTGATCCTATTCATCATTATCTGTTATCTGGTGCTGGGATGCCTGCTCGAAAGCATTTCCATGATTTTGCTGACCGTGCCGACATTCTTTCCTCTTGTTACGGCGCTTGGCTTCGATCCCATCTGGTTTGCAATCGTGGTGGTGCTGGTGACAGAGATCGGCTTGATAAGTCCACCAGTGGGCCTAAATATCTTCGTATTGAAAGGCGTTCAGCCCGATGTTCCCACCACCACCATCTTCAAGGGAGTCATGCCTTTCCTAGCTATGGACTTCGTGCGCCTGGCGATCGTAGTTATGGTGCCGGCAGTATCCCTATTCTTGCCAGGGTTGATGCGATAAGAAGGAAGAGGTGGAGTATGTGGTGTCTTGATTATTCGATGCCGGTACGCACCCGAGCCTCAAGCAGTAGGGGCGCGAGGGCCGAGGAAATTGACTGCAGCTCGTGGAGGTATTTGTCCTCGGCGGTGGGCAGATCCACGGCATGGCGGACCATCATTAGGTTCACCGCGCCCAGCACCTTGCCGTTATTAAGCACCGGCACTGCCATTGCCCAAAAGTTGCCGCCGCATTCCCGCTGGCTGTATGCGTCGTCCATTACTCCGAAGCCTCTGGCCCGGACGTCGGCGAGCAATGCGTCGATCTCCGCGCGGCTCATAATGTTAGATTCGTATCCGAGGCTGGAAGCTTCGCTGATGCGTAGCAAGACGTCGTTTTTTTCAGCTTCGTCGCAGTGCGCCAAGTATGCACGTCCTAGCGATGTCTGCAGGATGGGCGCACGAAAACCTGGTTTGCGCGCGAAAAACATGGGTGCGCGATGACGACTGCCTTGAACGACCAGCATCGCGTCTTGATCGCGAAGTCCGATGTCCAGAGGCCATCCGAGTTTGGACTGAGCTTCGGTCAGCAAGGGCTCCGCCAGGGTGGCTACACGACGATGCAAGTCATAGCCTTGAGACAGCAGCAGGGTTTTCCCCGTAGTCACGTACAGGCCCTCTGCGTCCTTGGTGATATAGCCTTCAGCGATCAGCGTTTCGAGCATGCGCACCACCGTAGGCTTGTTTATGGAGGTGACGCCATGTATGGCCCCCACCGTGGCTTCACCCAGCTGGTTTACCGCTTTCAGGACTTCAATTCCCCGAACCAGAGCAACGACCGAATTGTAGGACGCCATTCAACGATTCCATTTGTAAGTTAAGACTGTCTTTGAATGCGGGCGGTCGCGCAGACGCTCGCTGCTAACCCATTTTTTTGAAATTATATTTCATCAGATGAAATATTGTAATGATAAAAGGAGAGAACCATGGCCGAGACTGATTTAAGTAAGTTTGACGCTGTATTGCAGAACTTGGAAGAGTCGCGTCACGCGCCCGGCTTTATTTACTACGATCCTGAAGTATTCAAGCTGGATAAAGAACGCATCTTTATGAAGGACTGGCTTTATGTCGGCCGAGAAGAAGAGGTAGCGAATCCGGGCGACTTCATGACGCTACGGCTGGTGGGAGAGCCTGTCGTTTTAGTGCGTGATCGGGAAGGTACGTTGCGCGCTTTCATCAACATGTGCCTGCATCGCGGAGTGGAAGTGGCGGAAGAGGACTGCGGCAACGCACGGGCCTTCCGATGTCCTTATCACGGCTGGACCTATGACTTATCCGGTAAGCTGACCGGCGCGCAGAGCATGAAGGACCTACCGGGTTTCGATATGAGCTCTCAAAGCCTGCGCCCGGTGAATCTGGAAACCTGGCATGGCAACGTCTTCATTTGTTTCGACCCCAACCCCCCGCCATTCAAGGAATTTATCCACGATCTGGAAGAAAACTTCTCGTTTCTGCGAATGGACAAGTGCAGGCTGGGTTTCAAAATTAAGATTCCCTTTGCGTGCAACTGGAAATTTGCTTTCGAGAACCTCATGGATTTCTATCATGTTCCTGTGCTGCATGTGAAGTCCTTCGGTTCGCGTGTGCGGTGGAGCAACGATGGGGTGGAACTAAACGAGCTGGGCGGCTCCACTATCAATTACACCACCTCGCCTTCAACTCCCGGGGGCCTGCCTTTATTAGGCAAAATGCCCTGGCTGGAACATGAAGACGTGAGCCTAGGCCGGGCAGGCTATATGCAGCCCAGCCTGTCGATGTTCGCGCGTATCGACTATGCCGGTCCTATGGTGATCTGGCCCATCGACGAGACACATTGCGAGGTGTGGATTTACCGTCTCTTTCCAGAGGAAGTCTTCCAGCGTCCTGATATCGAAGAAAAGCTGAAGGTCTATCACGATTTTCAGATCACGGTGCTAGAGGAGGACCGAACAATGATCGAGTCCATGCAGCGTGCGATGGAATCTAGAAGCTATGTGCCGGGTCGCATGGCGCCACTGGAGAAGACCGTGCATCACTACCTGAATAGTTATATCCGACGCGTATTCGGGCCGGAGGCGGACTCGTGAGCGGATACGAAGACTGCTACTGGATCGAGAAAGGAGTTCGTGCATTAGTCGAGGACTTCATGGCCGTCGAGGCGGCGGACCATGTGTTGATTACGGCCGATACGTGCAGTGATTCCACGCTGGTAAGCGCGACGCTGGATTGCGTGCGTCGTATCGGGGCCAGCGGCATGGTCGCCACAGTGGCTCAAGTGCCCTATCAGGGGGCGCTGGCGGATCCTTATTTGCCCCGTCTGCTGGAAGGAGCGGTGCAGGAATGCACGGTTTGGCTTGATTTCACCTTTCCCTATTTGGCGGGCTGTCAAATACATGATGAAGCCATGAAAGCCGGTACCTGTCGTTATCTGCTGGGTGGCGACATTACCGCAGAGGGTGTCGGGCGAATGTTCGGTCGCGTTGATCTGGATGATTACTTTGCCGCCTCCGCGGCGTTTGACCAATTGATTTCCCAGTCAGTAAAGAAGCGCGTGCGCATAACTGATCCCTATGGCACTGAGGTTTCTTTTATTCTGGCTGAGCCCGGCTTGAGCAAGCCACGTCGAGCAAGCGAGCCGGGCATGTACGTAGTGCCGGGAACATGCGCATTTTTTCCCGAATTGGAAACGGTTCAGGGGCGCATCGTGCTGAAAGCGGTTTTTCATGAGCATTACACAAAGTTGGAGGACAGCCTGACCATCGAGGTGGATGGACGGGTCCAAAGTGTCGCCGGGCCGGCGAAAGACCGCGTCACGCTAGAGCGCGCATTGCGACGAGCAGGGGGTGGGCAATACGGTTATATCATCCACCTGACATATGGATTGAATCCTGCCGCACGCATGACTGGAAGTTCTTTTATTGAGGACGCCAGGGAATTAGGTAACAACGCCGTCGGCATGGGAATGCCATGGTGGATACCCGGCGGAGGAGAGAATCATCCCGACGGCGTACTCACGCGTCAATCCATCTGGATCGAGAACGAACAGATAGTGGAGGACGGTGTAATCGTCGGGCCTCCGGCGTTGCGTGAGGCCGCTGGCCGCCTGCTTCCTCTAATCTGAATGGAGAAAGACATGGAACAACAACTGCGCGTCGGCTTCGTCGACGCTAACGGCATAAATACCCGGTACTTACATGCCGGATCCGGCCCTGCGCTGATCCTACTGCATGGGGTAGGTATGTCGGCGGACATCTGGTTCAAAAACATTCCCCATCTTGCGCGAAGTCACCGGGTGATAGCGCTTGATATGCTGAATCATGGATTCACCGATTTGGTGTCATATGAAGGCCTCGCGCCCCAGCAAAAAATCACGGACCATGTGGTGGCATGCCTTGATGCTTTGGGCATCGACAAATTCAGTGTGGCGGGCAGCTCCTTCGGCGGGCAGGTGGCGGCACTGGTCTATTTCGCTGTACCACACCGTGTCGAGAATCTGGTCATCATTGGTAGCGGCACTTCGTTCAATCCCGAATCGGAGTTCGCTGCATCGCTGGCCCGCGTGCTGGAAACCGCCCTGCAAGCTTACGACGATCCGACCTGGGAGTCCTGTCGCAAACGGATGGAAAGCGTGGTGTATACACCCTCCAGCGTGCCCGATGAGCTGCTACTGAGCCAGCTCACATCTTACGCACGGCCAGGCATGGGCGCAGCCTATAAGGCAACTTTGGCGGGCATGATGGATTTGGATTTGGTGCGTCCTTTTAGACTGCTGGAACGCTTGGAACAGTTGAAGGCTCGAACCCTGATAGTGTGGGGTCGGCAAGATATACGCGGTAAGGTAGAGCGGGCGTTGGCGGCCTCTGAAATTATTCCGGACTGCACCATCGAAGTATTCGAAGAGTGTGGTCATTTCCCGCATCTCGAACATCCGCAACGATTCAATCAAGTACTGTCCAGTTTCCTAAGCGGCTAGGTGCGTCTTTAAAACTTCCCAGGTATGCCACTTGCTCCCCAAAAACAATCCTTTGGGGAGTGACATGAATCGATTCATATTCACAAGTATCTGCAGCGCGTCCGTATTGCTTGCAAGCACGGGCGTCGCGTTAAGCCAGCCCGCCCCCGCGGCTCAGCAGTCTGGCGGGGCTTCCAACTCTCATTCGCAAGACGATCACCAGCGCACTGAGCACACAGACGCGGGTGGCGCATCACAGTCTTCCCAATCCGAATCTAACGCCCACGGCAAGCGCTCCAACGGCCGCAGTACATCAAACGACAGTCGTGACGAGCGGATAGAGGGCGCATCCAGCGGCAGCACCGCCACCTCGTCAACCGAGGCAGGCCCTAATTCAGACAGATCGCAGGACGGCTCGGCAGCGTCGGGGGAAGGTGCTGGGGTTGTCCATCCGAATGAGCCGTAGCTCGATGGCCAGGCCGATGGTGCTTCGACAGCCCACGGTTTCTATTCCCGCGTGCCGCCGATCACAATATTTGCATTCTCCTTAAAGCGATGACCCAACGTCTCTTCTAGCTTATGACCACAAATAAATTCACGTTAAATGTAAATGGTGCCGATCACGCGGTGGAGGCCAGGCCCGAAGCTCCTTTGCTTTATATCCTGCGAAATGACCTTGAGCTAAATGGTCCGAAGTATGGCTGTGGCCTGGGAGAATGCGGTGCCTGTTCGGTGCTGATTGATGGCGTCGCTGCCCGGTCCTGCCTCATACCGGTCTCCGGGGTGGTCGGCCGCAGGATTACAACGTTAGAGGGTTTGGGCAGCATTGAGAAGCCAGATCCCGTGCAGCAGGCGTTTATCGATAAGCAGGCCGCACAGTGCGGCTACTGCATCAACGGCATGGTAATGACCACGCGCGCCTTGCTTGATCGCAACCCGTCTCCAACCGACGATGAAATTCGCCGTGAGCTGGCATTCAACCTTTGCCGTTGCGGTACGCACGTTGAAATCATGCAGGCCGTGCGCCAGGCGGCCGAAAGTGTCGCATCGAACACGTCGTCTTCGGTAAACGAGAAAACAGTCTGATCTAAGGACATGCCAATGCATAACGCGGTAGAGCGCATAGAACAGTCACGCCGAACGTTTCTCAAGGGCGCGGGTTGCCTGCTTGTATCGTTCGCGATGCCGATATCCCTCAAACGAGCTTGGGCGGCTGGCGCCGGCCCGGCGATGGATGCCGGCTCGCAGTTGGTCCCGAAAGATGTTGTTGAATCGTTTATCGCCATCACGGCCGATGGCAATGTGGTGGCCTGCAATGGTCACGTTGACCTAGGCACTGGGATTCGCACGGCTTTCACTCAAATAGTTGCGGACGAACTATATGTTCCGCTTGAGCGAGTCACCATGGTTTTGGGGGACACCGATCGAACCCCGAACCAGGGCCCAACCATCGCCAGTGCTTCTATCCAGTCAGCGTCGGTTCCCATGCGTCGAGCCGCGGCTCAAGCGCGTCAGTTCCTGATCGAGCGCGCCGCCGAGCGTTTGAACGTGCCGGTGGAGCAGCTTAACGTGGAGGATGGTGTCATTTCCACGACCGACGGCGAGGGTGTGTCTTACGCAGAGCTGATCCAAGGCGAAACGTTCTCGATGCAGTTGAACGAGGACGCCCCGCTCAAGGACCCGAACGATTATGTCTACGTAGGTAAGTCCGTTGCGCGAGTGGATATTCCTGCGAAGCTCACGGGCGGGCTCATATACGTGCACGACGTGCGTGTTCCCGGCATGCTCCACGCGCGCGTTATTCGCCCGCCGTATCCCGGGCGCGATGCGGGTGACATGGTCGGCACGAGCTTCGAATCCCTTGATAAGGATTCCGTCGCGCACATTCCCACCTTGGTGGACATCGTCGTTATCAAGGATTTTGTAGCGGCCGTGGCCGAGCGTGAGGAAGATGCCATCGATGCCGCCCGTGCATTGAGGGTCAAATGGAAAGCACCGCCATCATTGGAAGACTTGTCAGATTTGAATCATGTGCTGACGAATATTCCGCACCAGGTACGCCCGTTGGAGCGTAAAGGTGATGTAGAGGCCGCCCTGAAAGAAGACGAAGACGGGACTCTTCGAGCGACTTACGTATGGCCGTTTCAGATGCACGGATCGATTGGTCCGTCCTGCGGAGTGGCGGAGTGGAAAGACAATGTGATGACTGTCTGGTCTGGCTCGCAGAATCCGCACAATTTGCACTCCGATATCGCAAACCTGCTCGATTTGCCGGAAGAGAAGATTCGCGTCGTTCGATTGGAGGCGTCTGGATGCTACGGGCGCAACTGCGCCGACGACGCTGCAGCCGAGGCCGCGCTACTGGCCAAGCATCTTGGACGTCCGGTACGTGTTCAGCTAATGCGCGAAGAGGAGCATGCTTGGGAGCCAAAGGGAACGGCTCAGTTGATGGAGGTGGCCGGTCGCATTACCGGAGACAACACGCTTGCCTATCGGTTTACGACACGATACCCCTCCAATGGCTCGCCGACGCTTCCGTTGATTATGGTGGGTAAGGAATCAAACCAGCCGACGACGTTCGAGATGGGTGATCGAACCGCCATACCGCAGTACCGGTGCTCAGATACCAAAATCGAAGCATTCGATATGGCTCCGGTGGTGCGAGCTTCCTGGATACGCGGCGTGGCGGCATTGCCGAATGTCTTTGCGCACGAGTCGTTCATGGATGAACTGGCTGCCACACAGAAGGCGGACCCGGTCGAGTTCCGACTACGTTTCATGGACGATCCGCGGCCGATCGCCTTGGTGAAGGCCGTGGCGGAACGCGCGGGGTGGGAGCCACGTCCTTCGCCTGTGGGTCAGGCGCGCTCAGAGAACGGCTTGCTTCGAGGCCGTGGGTTTTCCCAGCATCGTTATGTGCACGGCAAGTTTCCCGGTGTTGGCGCTTCGTGGTGCTGTTGGGCCGTGGAAGTCGAAGTCGATCCCGCGACCGGTCATGTCCGCGTCGTGAAAGCCACCGTGGGGCAAGACAGCGGAATGATCGTCAATCCGGCAGGAGTGATACATCAGCTGCACGGTAACGTTATCCAGGCTATCAGCCGCACCTTGAAGGAATCTGTTTCCTTCGACGAGCGAGGGGTGGTTGACCTTGAGTGGGGTGCATATCCCATTCTGAAGTTTCCCGAATTGCCCGAGATCGACGTGATATTGATGCCCGCCAATGGCAATCCGCCGCTTGGTGCCGGTGAGTCGGCTTCCGTACCCGGCCCTGCGGCAATTGCCAACGCCATATTTGATGCTACCGGCGTACGGCTGCGCGAAGTGCCATTTACACCAGAACGGGTAAAGGCTGCATTGCAAGCAAGAGATGAGGACAACACATGACGGCTCGACATCGGAAACTGTGGCTTGGAATCTTGATTGCATTGGTGGTTGTACTGCTCGCGCTTTTTGCCTACGTCTGGCAACCGTCGATCGATCCAATAGAGGCACCTCCGTCCAACGCGCCCGAGGAGCAATTGCTTCGCGGCAGGAACGTTGCGGCCGCAGGTAACTGTGTGGTGTGTCATACGGCGCCCGGGGGACAAAGGAACGCCGGTGGCCTGGCGATGAAAACGCCGTTCGGCACCGTTTATTCCACCAACATCACGCCAGACCCGGAAACAGGAATCGGCCGATGGTCGTTCGAAGCATTCGATCGCTCTATGCGCCGGGGTATCGCTCGCGACGGCACCTACCTGTACCCAGCTTTCCCCTACACTCACTTCACGCGCCTGACGGCAGAAGACATGGAAGCTCTCTACGCCCATCTGATGTCGGCCGAGCCGGTGAACTCGGTGCCGCCCGAGACGAAACTCCCATTCCCCTTGAACATCCGTCCGCTAATGGCGGGTTGGAATCTGCTGTTTTTGGACCGGGATCCCATTCAGCCGGTGGCTGGCGAATCGGACGAATGGAATCGAGGCCTGTATCTGGTCCGGGGGGCAGGACACTGCGCCGCCTGCCACTCGCCGCGCAACGCCCTCGGCGCCGAAAAAGAGGGTGACAGCTTTATGGCAGGAGGTGAAGCGCAAGCATGGATCGCACCGGCTTTGAACGAGGAAGCCCCAGCGCCAGTGCCGTGGTCGGAACAACCCTTGTTTGACTATCTACGCCATGGTTTCGTCGAATCGCACGGGGCGGCGGGCGGGCCTATGGCTCCGGTTGTTCGTGAAGGTACGTCTCAAATACCTGAATCGGACACTCGTGCGATGGCGGTGTACTTGGCTTCGTTATCGGGGAATAGCGAGGCCGATTCCTCGAGTCGCAGTCCCAGTGAAGAAGCCTCGCCGATGCAACAGGTGCTTGGGCCCGCACAAACAGAAGGCGCCAGACTCTTTGAGTCTGCGTGCCTTAGCTGCCACCACGCCGGAGATGGCCCCCCCGTATTTGGCCAACGGTTCGAATTGCAGTTCAGCACATCGTTGTACCTGGATGATCCGGATAACGCGATTCGCTATGTGTTGGATGGTGTGCAGGATCCTGCCAACCCCGACATAGGATACATGCCGGGGTTCAGATACAGCTTGAATGATCAGCAGATCGCCAGCTTGGCGAATTACATGCGCACCCACCTCGCAGGGCAAGAGGAATGGTCTGATCTTGCCGGTGCGGTAGGACAAATCAGAACCGAGTCGCAGGCGCACTGACCATCCGAAGGCGTGCTTCCGGCACGCCTTCAGCGCCCTTCTGGCCCCGCTCGAAGTGGTGACTTCGAGCGGGGCGACTTTAACTCTTGGTCTCAGTTAGTACAACTCCCTATAGTGCGCACAACATTGGATGCATTGTTGTATTCAAATGCTGCGGTCCATCCATTTGGCCCACGGCGACGCGGCGACTTATTTCAACTATACAAAGGGAGTACCGTGAAACATCCTGGATGGCAACGAGGTGCTGGAGGCATTGGTTACGCATGGGAGATGGTGGACGTCTTGACGCTCCGAAAAAGGGCGAGCCAATGAGCACGCCCCAAACAACAAGCTTATCTGGCCGGGTCCTTGGTTCCGCAAGGCGTGGCGAAGATGGCAAATCGCGGCCAGCCGAAAAGCGCGCCCACAAGTCCAGTAATCGTACCGTCCTCCGGCCGCTTGTCGGGGTCGCACTGGTCTTACTGATCTGTGAGCTGGTGTCGCGGTTCGAGATTCTTTCCAGTAAGTACTTCCCTCCGGTCACGGCTATTGTCACGGCTTTACTGGCCGAAGCCGGAGCCACTGTTTTCTGGAAGGGCCTGTGGTACACGCTGGAAGGATGGGGAACGGGGCTGTTGTGTGGGACGGCCCTGGCGACCGTGTTTGGACTGATTTTCGGCGCTTCCCCGTTTCTGCTCCGATCGTTCCGCTTGATTATCGAGGCGCTTAGGCCGGCGTCCAACGTAAATTCGCGATCTGGCGCCGACCGAACCGGTGGTGGATTGAACTGGTCCGACGTGCCTACCCCTTAGGTCTGCTCAAGGTGCTGCATGCGCGCCAACAGTTCTTGGTCAATGAACCCACGGCTCCGACCGTGGCCGATGTGACGTTGCCGGAAACACTCGATGCGGCACTGCCCCAGTTGTCAGAGGAATCCATTCCACTCGGGGGCGGAACGGATATCCAACCTTCGCGTCGTCAAGGCTTGATAAAGCCAGTGCGATTGGTTTCCCTCCAGAATATTGAAGAGCTGAGGGGAATCGAAATCGCGGATGACGGCGGGGTGTGCATCGGTGCCGCAGCGACACTCGCGGAAATCGCTTCGACTGTAGCGTCGGTCCAATCTGTTCTGACGGACGCAATAGCAACGATTGCGTCGCCGCAGATTCGGGAGATGGCTACGCTGGCGGGCAATCTGCTGCAGGATAAGCGCTGCTGGTTCTACCGTAACGCGTTTCCTTGCTACAAGCGAAAGGGCGGGCTGGCTCCTTGCTACGCAATAGAAGGCGACCATCGTTTCTATCATGCGGTCATAGATGGGCATAGGTGCCAGGCTGTGACACCCTCGGATCTGGCCGTGGTTTTGAATGTGCTGGATGCAGCCGTTACATTGAAAGGGTCCAACCACGCCCGATCCGTTAAGATTTCAGATTTTTACACAGGCCCGGGTGAAACCGTGTGTGCGCCTACAGAGTTACTCACCGAGGTACGCATTCCACCCTTGCGTGGCAAAAAAACACTTTTCAAGAAGCTTCGGTTGTGGGAAGGTGATTTCGCGATGGTGTCGGCCGCCATTTCCGTATCAATGGATACCCGTGGCCAGTGGCACGATTTGCGAATTTGCCTGGGGGGTGTAGCGCCGACACCATGGAGGGCGCACAAGACCGAACGTAGTCTGGAAGGACGTGTGTTGTGACCGATGCGCTATTGCGTGACGAACTTGAGCGCGAATTGAACAGCGTGGCTCATCCTCTAGCCAGGAACGCCTGGAAGCTGACAGCAGCCGTTGGCTTGGTCGAGCGGCTGGCGGAACAATTGCCTGATTGAAGGCTATGCCGCCGGCTTGGCACGGAACGGAAAGAATTTGACTTACTATGTCAATCCGGAGTAATTGCAGAATCTGACTACAGGAGCACAGAAAGTTGGCAGAGAGACGAGGCCACATGGTCCACGAAATTTATCGTGTCTTGGCAGATCGGATCATCAACGGCGTGTATCTACCTGGTCGCAAGTTGTCGCAAAGCGATCTGGCTGATGAGCTCGACGTAAGTCGAACGCCGTTACGCGAGGCACTGAATCGACTGCAACAAACGGGTTTAGTGGTGGCAACCACCAACCGCGGCATGGAGGTCGCGCCAGTTACCTTCGAGGAAACCGAGCAATTGTATGCGTTGCGACTGCTCGTAGAACCTCCCGTCGTAGCTGCGGTAACAGAGCAGCTGACCGAAGCCGACCTAGCCACCATGGCAGAAGCACTCGAACAGATGCAGGCAGGACCGGAGCGCATCAAGGAATTTCAGGATGCGCACCATCGGTTTCACGAGGCGGTACTGGTCCATTATCCGGATGCCATTCGTGAAATGATCGAGGCGATCTACCTGAAAATTATCCGGCATCAGCGCATCTACTTCAGCCGGCCCCGCGCGCCAGGTGAGTTTTGCGAAATTGACAGACTGCTGCTGAATGCCTCTCTGGCACGCGACGGAGAGCTCGCCAAGCACATCCTTGAGTTCCATCTGATCGACGCAGCGCTCGGCCTTATGCTGGACGCGAATCCCGATTTCACACCTGCGGCCCTGGCGATCGCGGCACAAGGACTCGGAATCAAGATCGAGTTTGGCTCGAATGGCAGCTCACAACGTCCGGCCCGGTTGTCGTGGACCAATGGGACGGCGACCAATGTTCCGCCTATGAGAACGGGGAACTTGTATTACGAACCGGATCGTTGAGGTGCGCGGCGTTCATGCCGCATGCTTTAGCCAAGGGCTGTCGCAACGTCGCGCCCCCATAAATACTGAATCTGTTCATCCATTCAATGAGGGGTATTACTGATTTTCTGCAATCGCAGAAGCTGTGATTCTTACATTTATTGAGCGCGGAGTGGAGGCTCGAGCCAGTATCAGCCAGTGGGTTTGCTCATCCGCAGCGGTGACTGTACTGGTGCCACACAGTCAATACATAAAAAACGAGCCCAAAAATGGGGGAGGACGACAATGAATGACAGATCGGAATTCGACGCAAGCCTTTTTAAATTGGTCTTTCTGGTGACGGCTATTGTCGTCGCTATGTTTTTGACGACAGGTTTGGTGGGGCTGGCCTTTATGCCTAGTAACCTCATCCTCGGTTTGCCTACCGAAGACATGAGCTTCCTGTTGCCCATGGCCTTCGCCACCCTGTGCAGCGCCGGAGTACTGGCGTGGTATGCCCGCTCGTACGTCTCTAGAACAAAACGATAGAAACCTTTCGCTTATTCAGTAGGGTCAAGCTTCGAATGGTCCTGCATTCGAGGCGCCGGGCTAGGCTTGGGCCGCACATTCGATAATGAAGACTGGCCTGGAAGCTGCATGCCGTTCTTTAAAGCCTGTCGTGTAGCGCTCTACCGACCGGACTTCATCCTTTTTTCTCACGATATTCTCATACGCCTGTAACTAGCGCCCATGCCTGTTGACACCGGGGTGGGTGGATGCGGCGCCTCCTTTTAGCGGTCATCTGACCATGTTTTACCGGATGCGCCATGAGCTCGCAAAAATGAATGCGATTCCATTTATGGGCGAACGATTCTTCTGTTCTATTTTGGCGCAGTTGACGTCAAACTGAGAGCACGAAACCTGCGGTACGCACTAGATTCGTGCACTGGTGAAAACTCCAATGCGCGTAACGCGACGTGACTGGTAGTTTCCCTGACTTGATTGATGTTAGTAAATAAACGCAAAATGGCGTTCATTATTGAAAGCGAGCTCAGAAAGACTCGCACCCCCCTGAAAAAGACTATCAAGAGGCCATTATGAAGGGAATTTCCTCCAAGCGACGGATTATCAAGTCAGTTCTTAGCGCGGCAGTTTTAGGGCTGGCTACCATGGGCGCAGTATCGGCCACTGCAGCAGAAGTTACTTTGCGAGCAGCATCGTTCATTCCTCTTGACGCCACGTTCGGTAAGCCATTCCAAATGTTTATCAACCGGGTAAACGAAACCGGCAAGGGGTTGATTCAGATCCGCGCGTCGGGTCCAGAAGCGATCTCTGGCATGGAGCAACCTAACGCTTTGCGCAGTGGATTGTTGGACATGGTGGCGACCCCGCCCAGCATGTACAAGGCTCAGGTGCCTGAGACCCATCTGCAAGACCTCTCGACCCGTTCATTGGCTGGGCTGCGTGAGTCGGGCGCGTTCGATGCCATGAACAAAATTCTTGCGAAGAAGCTCAATGCTCAGACCTTGACGCTGTACGGCAACGAAGTTCCGTTCTACTTGTACTTGCGCGAGGACAAGGTCAAGAGTCTGCAAGACATGCATAATCTGCGCATTCGTTCGCAGCCTGTGTATGGCCCCTTCCTGAAGGCGTTGAATGTCAGCCAGACCATGGTGCCAATTCCCGAAACCTATACTGCATTGGACCGTGGAATTGTTGACGGCATTGGGTATCCGGGCTGGGGTCTGGGTGACATGGGCTGGGACAAGATGCTTAAGGTTCGCCTGGAGCCCGGCTTCTATTCCGTCACCGTTAACATCATGATGAACGATAAGAAGCTGGCATCGCTAACACCTGAGCAGCGCAAAGTGCTGGACGACGCGGTCAAATGGTTTGAAGCCGAAATGATCCAGTACAACATCGATACGTCCAAAGCCAACCTCGAGGCCCAGAAGGCTGCCGGGATTGTTGCTGTCGATTTGGGACCGGAATACCTGGCCATCGCCCGCGACGCCTTGTGGAAAGACATGGAGAAAAACAGCACCGAAGACCTGACGGCTTTGCGGCCCCTGTTCATCGAGTAATGAGCAACATGTACGGCGATCCTCTGGGTCGCCGTTTTTTTATGACGTATCAAATCGTTATTTCTGCATGAGTTTCGGATGCAAACATGCTTCAACTAATGAAAGTGCATTATTACGCCGTGCAAATTCTGGCGGGGTTCACCGCGCTTTGCGTGGTTTTTTTGATTGTGGCCATCGGTGCTGAAGCCATTATCCGCTCGCTCGGGTGGGGCTATGTACCGGGCGTTATCGATTTGTCAGAGTTCTCTCTTTTCTTCATTGCAGTCTTGGCCGCTCCGTGGCTCTTGCGCGAGAACAAGCATATCCGCGTTGATATCGTGGTGGCGAATCTCCCGTCCTCCCTTCGAGCCAGAGCCGAACAGTTTATCCACTTGGTGATTTTGTGTGTTTGCGCCGTGATTTTCTATTTCAGCTGCCTGGTATTGCTTGAGTCATGGCAGCTTCAGGAAATGGTCGTGCGCGAGGTCGAGATTCCAGACTGGTGGCTACAGTGGCAGGTTCCGCTCGCGACCCTTCTGATGACGATTGAGATGGTTCAGCGGCTGTTCTTTCCAAAGAGTCGGTATGAGCCCCGGAAAAAGTCGTGGCTTGATGCAGACGACCCCGATGACATCCAGCCTGCTATGCAGCAAGGAGAGTAAGCATGGATTGGGTCAGTGTTATCACAATGATGTTCGGTGGGGTCGTTGCTGCACTTCTGCTGGGCGTCCCCATCGTTTTTGCATTTTTGCTCTTCAATATCATAGGAGCCATCTTTGTATTGGGCGGTGAAGTTGGTCTGATGCAGATGGTGAGAAACATGCAGGGGGCGGTGGGTAATTATTCGCTTGCACCTGTCGTGCTCTTCGTCTTCATGGGCGAGGTGATGCTGTACACCGGTATTGCCGTTCGTGCGATTGATGCGATCGATAAGCTGTTCAGCCGGGTTCCTGGCCGCCTTTCCATGATCGCGGTGGTGGGGGGCACGGTTTTCTCGTCCCTGTCGGGGTCGACCATTGCCAACACCGCCATTCTTGGCAAGACCTTGCTGCCGCAGATGCTGCAGAAGGGATACGCCCCGTCCATTTCGATGGGACCCATCATGGCTATCGGTGGGATAGCTATGTTGATCCCGCCGTCGGGTCTGGCGGTTCTTCTTGCGAGCCTTGCCGAAATCTCAGTTAACCAGGTGTTGATTGCCGGCATCATTCCTGCGTTGCTGATGGCGGTGGCGTTCTTCTTGTATATCGGCTTGCGATGCATGATGAACCCCAAGCTTGCGCCGAGTTATGACGTGGATGAGCGCAGCTGGGGCGAACGTCTCAAACCCTTGTTCTTTGATGTTTTCCCGCTGCTGACGATTTTCGTGGCTGTGGTGGGCAGCATGGTTGCGGGGATTGCGACGCCAACCGAGTCAGCGGCCTTGGGCTCCTTGGCCAGTATTGCGGTGGCGGCTTGCTATCGCTCGCTAACCATAGGCAGTTTGCTGGCTTCTGTTCGGGGTACCTTGCGCTTCTCGGCGATGATTTTGTTCATCGTCTGCGCCTCTACTACCTTTTCACAGATTCTTGCTTTCTCGGGTGCAACACAAACCATTTCGCAATTGGTTATCGACCTTGACCCATCGCCGCTGATGCTTATGGTGGCAATGCTCTTGCTGTTGGTCGTACTGGGGTGCTTCATGGACCAGGTCAGTATGATGATGCTGACACTGCCCTTGTTCATGCCAATCGTTACCCTGGTGGGTTTCAACGAAGTATGGTTTGCCGTATTGATGCTGATCGTACTTGAGATCAGTTTATGCACCCCGCCCTTCGGGATGCTGCTGTTCGTGATGCAGGGGGTTGCTCCCAAAGGCATCACCATTCGTCAGATCTATGCGTCCGTAACGCCGTTTGTCCTGATTCAGTTCTTGTTCCTGGCCCTGATCGTGGCGATTCCGGCATTGGCTCTGTGGCTACCTTCTGTGGTCTTGTAGCAGGCAGTACATAAAGAATGGGGCCGCGTGGTTCGGGTGGGCATCTCGAAGCGCACGGCCCCAAAATTTTGTCCCGAATGCAAAAGCAGCGACAAGCTCCAGGAGTCTTGTCGCTGCTTCTTTTGTACTGCAAAGTCAAAGAAGGACGGACCTTAGGCCTTCTTGGTGATGGTCCACTCGTGCTCTGACACATCAAAGACCACACCAAATGGGTCTTTGTACTTGGATTCGGCATCGACACCAGGGTAGTGATCCGGAATCTTCATGAAGAATTTTCCGCCTTCTGCCTCGATGGCTTTTGCAGTGGTTTCCTCATCGTCGACGATGAAGCCGACATGATGAATTCCGGCCCAATCCGGACCATTGATCTGGCCGCCTTTGCCGTCCGGGAAATTCAACAGCGTAAGGTTGACGGTGCCGTCCGTCAGCATGACCGCGTTTCCAATTGGAGATTCGGCTTCTGCGACGCGCTCAAGGCCCAGAGCCTTCTCGTAGAACTCTGCGGCGCGTTGCAGCTCGGGCACCTGAATCGCGACGTGTCTTAGTTTTGCCATGTTGAACTCCTAGGCATAGTTGTTGTGTTAAGAAACCAGTGTAGAGGACAGCAGGTCGCGAATGGCTGGCTGCAGACCGGGCATGGCATCCACGCCACTTCCCGGCCGTTCACTTAGGTGCAGATAGCCGTCAGTAACGCGATAGTCGTCCGGATAAGCTCCCAGCAGGGCATGAGAAGGCGCAGTTTCGTGGCCTCCCAACCCCAAGCCCGCCGCGACATGTGCCGACAGCAAATGCCCCGCATGAGGGACGAACGAGCTAGCTTGCCAGCCGTGGGATCTCATCAAGTCCAGAATTCGCAAGTATTCAACGATGCCGTAGCTAAGCGAGATATCAATGTTGATATAGTCCTTGTCGGCACGGAGCCCGCCGTAACGGACCAGGTTTCGAGCTTCGGCATATGCAAACAGATTTTCTCCCGCCCCCAATGCAGTGGTGCATTGTTGGGCGAGCTGTGCCAGAAGCTGGTAATCCAGAGGGTCAACCGGTTCTTCGATCCATGCGAGCCCGTAGGCGTCGACGGCGGCGATGGAGCGGTCGGCGTTCTCAAGGGTCAGCCCGGCATTGAAGTCGATGGACAAGGACGAGGCCTTGCCGTCAATTGCCTGAATGACGGCTTCAATTCGCTCCAGATCCTGCTCGAGCGGCAAGCCACCCGCTTTGATCTTGAAGCGGTCGTAGCCCAGGCGCCGATATCCAAGGATTTCTTCTGCCAGTCCCGAAGCGTCCACGCCAGGTCGGTAATGCCCTCCGCTGGCGTAAATGGGGGTGCGGCCAGGCTGCGCTGCGCCGGGAAAACGCTCATTCAGCAAGCCCCATAATGGCTTGCCCTCAATCTTGGCCTGCAGATCCCAGGCCGCTGCATCCAGAATTCCGACACTGCCTGCCCGTTCGCCATGACCGCCAACCTTTTCGTTTGCCATCATGATCTCCCACAGCTTGAACGGATCCACACCGTCGCCGTGATCGGCCTGATAGCTGTCGGGGTGGGCCGCCATGATGCGCGGAATGAAGCGCTCGCGAAGCAGGGCCCCGTGACCATAGCGGCCAATCGAATCGAACGCGACGCCCACCACAGGCCGGCCATCGCGCACGACATCTGACACCATCACCACCAGGCTGGCGGTCATGTGCTGGAAATTGATGCCCGCGTTGTTCATGCCCGACGCCAGGCTTACTGTTTGCTCAAGGATTTGTACTATGCGTGCCATGAATAGATTTGTTTATTTTTATAGCAAGCTCATGAACGCAGTATGCGTGGAATCGCAATCGATCAAATCCAGGCGTTTCGAGCTGATCTTTAGGCCTGTATCGGTTTCGCGTAATACGTGCGTGCACAGCGCAGAGAACAGCCGACACCGCTCATCGCGATATTCGTGTACGAAAGCCACCGAATTCACCGTCAGGCTGTCGCTTTGGGCGTCTACCTTCTCAATGAGGATGTTACCTACAATGCGCCGCGTGCGGGGGGGAGGAACCGTCTGATAGGTTCGCGGGTCGGACAGCCGGCTAATCCGCATCGACAGCAGGTCTTTGTTCTCGTAAATAATCGACGGCACGGCTTTGGGGTCGGTTTGGCCCGGTTTGGCCGGAATCCAATAGACGGCATCGTCAGCAAGCAAATCCAGCCACTCTGCGTAGCGGCCGGTATCGAGCAATTGTGCTTCCCTATATAGGAACTTCGTAACAGCCGAAAGCTGAGCGTCCGTAGCGTCGGCCACTGTGGATGAAATAATGACATCGTTCATGTTCAAACTCCCTGGGTCATGTAGCCCAGCCAAGCGTCAAATTGAGACCGTATTGGGGCTTCGGTAGCGGCAGATATCGTGCCACCGTCGGGCAGGCGCCGATCAATATCCATTCCCCGGCTCATATCGATCCAGGCTTCGTCGCCGCTGCCTGTCAGTCCCTGATTGCAACGCTCAAAGATGGCGGCGTCGTCGCCGTAGATCATCGAAGCCGGCGAACTCAGGGTGGTAAGGAATCGAACAGCACGATGGTAAATTTCATCTGGGGCGCCGACCAGCCGGAAGCATTGCGAGACAACCAATGTACGGTCGGGAGCTACGGGGTGAACCATCCGAAGCTGATGATATTGCGCATTGATACTGATATTGGGATAGATCAGATTATTGAAGCGGTCCAGGTTCAGGATTTCGTCGGTTCGCTCCTTCCCATGGACCTCGTGCAGCATCGCCTCGTACTTATCGCGAATGGGGTCTGATTCTTTACGCGCCAGAAGCTTGCTTCGATAAATGCCGTCCATATAGCTGTGGCCGCCGGGCAGCGCTACCAGCTCAATGGCTTCCCATTCCTTCTTGCTGAAGTTATTGCCTTGCAGCATTTCCTGCGTCTGGCCGAAGTCGAAGGAACTGGGTTCACCGCGATGTTGGCGGGCCGCCATCACCGACGAGCTGTGCACGACACCAGGATGAATGGTGTCATTGGCATTTTCGTGGTGCATTTTCCAGTTGGCCTTGTACTCCAGCTTGAAGGCTGTATCGCAAAGCTCGAGTTCGCCCGTGGGAGAGCGGTTTATCAAGTTGTCGATGGCCACGCGCATGGGGCCGAGGAATTCCTCCAACGAAGGGCCGGTTTCACTCAGGCTTGCAAAGATAAAGCCCTTGTAGCTGGCCACGCGGGGGGCGCGTTTCAAGGAGTTTTGCTCGGCATCCAGGTCGAAGCTGGCAGGATAGCTTTCGCGGTGCGGTAGCCCCCGTAGCTTTCCCGACATGTCAAACATCCACTGGTGATATCCACACACCAGTCGCGAACTGTGTCCGCGGTCACTGTTGCACAGGGTGGCTCCCCGATGCGTACAGCGATTCTGCAGGACATTAATTTGTCCCTGCTCGTCGCGGGTCACCACGTAATCCTGGGTGCCCATCCGGGTCCGGACAAAGTCGCCTGGATTGCGGAGTTGGCTTTCATGAGCGACATAGAGCCAGATCTTGCCAAATATGCGCTCCATTTCCAGATCGAAAATTTCCTGGTCGGTATAGACGCTTTTATGTACTGCGTTTTGTTTTACGAGTCCTTTAATGGCTTCGACGCTGAGCGCCATGAGTCTCTCCCGCTTCATCATCAATAATAAGTGACATTCTGTTTTCAAAGATCGGGCATGTCAATGCCGAATTGCAGGTGATCCGTGAAAACACTAATAAGCTGCGGTTAGAATGGGTAGCGTTTAAGCTGCGTCGGCGGGGTTCCGCCAAAAAAATTGCAGGCAAGGAAAAGGAAATGGCCCAGGTAAAAAAGCCAAAAGTACACGATGCAATCTTGGTATCCGCTTTCGATTTGTTCTGTCGACAGGGCTACACCGCCACGACCATGGCTGAAATTGCGCGTCAGGCTGAAGTCAATATTGGAACGCTATATGTGTACTTCGAATCAAAGCTGGCCATCCTGTACGCCTTGTACCGGCCTTGGCAGGAAGAAAAGCTTCGAGAGTTGGCTGAATCCGTGCGCAAGCTAAGGTCGCCGGCTGCTCGGCTACGCCGCCTGTTCATCGGACTTTGGGGCGATTTGCCTGCCGCCGACCATTCATTCGCCAACACCCTGATGGAGGCTCTGCCAACCTCTCCCGTCACAGAGCGCAAGCAGGACAATCTGCTTGAGGACGTCGAAGGATTTGTTAATGATCTGCTCGAGGAAATCCTGCCGCCTGAACGGCATTTCCTGCTGCGCAACGGCTTGTTGTCGCATTTGATCTGGATGGCGTTCGACGGTTACACGATCAACAGCCGACTACGGGATCTACGCGATATTTCTGCCACGGCCGACCTTGTCAGTGATCTGCTCTTAGGGGTCTCTGAGACCCCGGAGCAGAGCTGACAAAAGACCTGTTTGAGTCCCGTGCCCGGGTAAAAGCGCGCACTTCGTGTCAAATTTGATGCTAGGGATTACCCTGGAATTCTACGAATTTTCGCGGTTCCGAGTGTGCTCCATGACATTTTTGAGCCTCCGGCATATTGACAGTTTTCGCCGCTCAATTCAGTATGCCATTTAGTTTTGACATGCAGTAGCAAAAATTCGTTGAGGCGAAAGGGGTTGTTGATTCATGGAAATGTCTAGTGAACGGGTAGTGCCTGCTACACCCGAAATCGTTTGGAAAGCATTAAACAATTTGGAAGTCCTCAGCCAGTGCATTTCAGGGTGTGAACGCCTCGAAGAAATCGAGCCAAACACCTATGATGTAGCCATGGCGGTCAAGGTTGGTCCCGTTAACGCCAAGTTCAAGGGCCAGCTTTCTTTGGTCGATATCGTCGAACCCACCACCTACACAATTGAGTTCGAAGGAAAGGGGGGCGTGGCAGGCTTTGCTAAGGGTTCAGCAACCGTACGGCTATCGGCATTGCCCGACGAAAACCAAACGTTACTTAGTTATGACGCCTCCGCAAAAGTCGGAGGCAAACTTGCTCAGCTGGGATCGCGACTGATCGACAACGCCGCCAAAAAGATGGCGGACGATTTCTTCGCCAAGTTTACGGCCACGTTTACCGAGGCCGAAGCCGCGGCCGTACCCAACCCTTAATTACTACGTTCTACCGCGCACTGACGCTAGGAGTGGGTCTGGTATGAAAGCGCCCAACTTTAATTATTGTTGTCCTGACACCGTCGAGGAAGTTTGCGAGATTCTCGATAGCATGGGCTCTGATGCGCGAATCTTGGCTGGCGGCCAAAGCCTGGTCCCCGCCATGAATCTGCGTATGGCATCGGCTGATCTGCTGATCGATATCAACCGAATTCAGTCGCTCAAGGGCATAAGTCTGTCTGAAGATAGTCAGTGGGTCCGGGTGGGTGCACTGGCGCGACATGCCGAAGTCGCCGCATCCCCTTTGATCGCTCAGCATGTTCCCCTGGTACACAAGGCAATGCGCTACGTGGCGCACCAAGCTGTCCGCAATCGTGGCACAAGCTGTGGCAGCTTGGCACTGGCAGACCCATCAGCCGAGATGCCGGCCTGCGCCATGACCTTGAACGCAACTCTTGTCATGCAGAGCAAAAAAGACGGCGTGCGCACCGTGCCGGCGCGAGAGTTTTTCTTTGGGCTCTACGACACAGCGCTTCGCGAAGACGAAATTTTGATCGAAGTGCGCTGGCCGTGCAGCGGTAAAGATTCGTTTGCAGGTTTCGATGAATTGAGTCGGCGACAAGGGGATTTTGCACTGGTCGGCGTCGCGGCACAGTGCCATATGGCAGGTGCGCGTATTGACCACCTGGACGTGGTTTCCTTCGGAACCGGCCCGGTACCCCAGATATCGGAACAGTCGGTTCAGGCCGCCGCTGGGCAGTCGCCGACCGAGGAGTTGGCACGGGAACTGGCCGTGTTGGTGGCTGGTGAAATTGATCCCGACACCGTACCCAATATCGAAATAAAGCGCCGCCAGGCAGAGGCCATTGCGCGACGGGTCCTTATTCAAATGTTTCAGGAGTGTGCCCATGCAAGTCAAGAATGAGGCAGACATCACCCTTACCATCAACGGACAAGAGCGTTCCTTCAACGTGCCCGTTCGTCGGAATCTTGTGGATTTCTTGCGTCACGATGTCGGTCTTACTGGCTCTCACGTGGGTTGTGAATCGGGCATCTGTGGTGCCTGCAACGTGCGGGTCGACGGTGTGGTCGTGCGCGGTTGCCTGATGTTCGCGGTGCAGGCCGACGGCTGTCAGGTCGATACCATAGAAGGCATCACCGAAAGCGGTGAGGCCGCCGAACTGCAGCAAGCATTCTTGGAACGCAATGCCTTGCAATGCGGCTACTGTACGCCGGGAATGCTGATGACCAGTCTGGAGCTGGTCCAATCCGGCAAAGCTGCTAGCCGCGAAGAAATTCGCGAAGAGTTGTCCGGAAACTTTTGTCGGTGCACGGGTTACCACGCCATCGTGGACGCTGTTGAGCATGTCATGGAGCGCGCTAAACCATGAGCAGTGAAGTGAAAGTGCCGACTCGAGTGCATTCGAGCCCTCAAAATCTGGTGGGGCGCTCGGTGCCCCGTGAAACGGCTCGTCGTCTGGTGTCAGGACGTGGCCGTTACCTTGATGATATCCACGGAGGCGAGGTCTACCATATCGCCTACTACCGCAGTCCTTTTGCCCGTGCCAAGTTCACGCTCGGCGATCTGACTGCCGCCGCAAGCAGTCCGGGCGTTTATCGGATCGTCACGGGTGCCGAACTGGCTGAAGTCTGTTCCCCATGGGTCACGCGTCTGGATATGTTGCCCGACCACGTGTCGCCCCCCGAGTATGCCCTCGCAATCGACGAGGTGTACTGGCAAGGTGAGCCGGTGGTGGCAGTGGTCGCCAAGACTCGCGCTCAAGCCGAGGACGCTCTTGACGCTATCGAGATCGACTGGGAAGACCTTGAGCCTGTCACCGACGCGAAGCTGGCCCTGGAGCCGGATTCTCCTCTGGCGCATCCCGCCCTCAAAAGCAACTTGGCGCTGGAGCGTAAGCTGGTGCGCGGCGATATCGACACCGCATTCAAGCAAGCCGCATGTGTGGTCGAGCAAGACTTCTCTTTCGGCAGGCAAACAGGGGTAACCCTGGAAGGGCGTGGGGTGGTCGCGCGATTCGACCCCCGTACTGAAGAGCTGGTGGTGCATCAGTCGCATCAGGCTCCGTTTCAGATGCAAGAGATCTACGCCAAGCAGCTCTCTATGCCCCTGTCCAAGGTCCGGGTTCTGTGCCCCGATGTGGGTGGCGCTTTCGGAATCAAACTTCATGCGTACGCCGACGAAATGGCCGCAGTCGCCATTGCGCGTTTGCTGGCGGTACCTGTCAAGTATCAGGCTGACCGCCTAGAGTCTTTTGTCAGTGACGCCCATGCTCGTGATGCCCAGGTAACAGCACGTTTGGCACTTGATGCGCGTGGACATGTATTGGGTCTGGCGTTCGAGGGTCTGTTTTCATTTGGTGCGGTTTCGCTCTACCCGCGCGGTAGCGTGGGCGAAGCCCTGCAGTTGCTCGAAATGTGCGGCATGGCTTACAAGGTTCCGGCCCTGCAAGGCAGGGTGCGTGGCGCCTTCCTCAACAAGGTGCCCACCGGCGCGTATCGTGCCGTTGGCCAACCGCTTGGGTCCGCGGTGATGGAGCAACTGCTGGATAAGGCGGCAGCCACGCTTGGCATCGACCGCTTCGAGATTCGACGTATGAATTATGTTGTTGATGCGGATCTGGTGGAAGACTCAGATGCCAAGCTGCGAGGCTTGTCGTTGCATCAGTGCCTGGATGCCATCCAGGCCGAAATAAACTACTCGCAGCTCAAGCAAAGACAAGAAGAACTCCGAGCTAAGCAAGTCTATCGCGGCATAGGCCTGTGTACCTTCGTCGAACAGACGGGGGTGGGCGCATGGCTGTATGGGCGTAACGGCGTCGCGGCGGCCAGTAAAGAAAGTGTGCGGCTCGAACTCAGTGCGTCGGGTGAAGTCCTATGCCATACCAGTGCCTCGGAAAGTGGGCAAGGCGTTCACACCGGGCTCGCCCAGATCATTGCAGACACCCTGGGATGTCCCTTTGACGCCATCTGCGTCCGCACGGGCGACACGCAATCCGATCCCGTCGGTGGTGGCTCCTGGGCCTCTCGTGGACTGGCTTTAGGCGGAGAAGCAGCACGCTTGGCGGCGCTCGATTTGCGACGTACCGTACTGTCAGTGGTGGCGGCCTGGAAGTCTGTGGATATCGACCGACTTGAAATCGATCATGGTGTGGTCTCGATAAAAGACGGCGAGGTGCTTTGCTCGTTGCAGCAGGTGGCCCGTGCCGTGCATTATGATTCCACCGTCCTTCCAATGTCGCCGCCTCCGTCGCTTAGCGTTGAGCGCAGCTTCACCCCATCCAAAAAGCCCTACTTCATTGCTAACGGTATTCAGGCGGCAGAAGTCGAGGTCGACATCGAAACCGGCCAAGTCAAGGTGCTGGATTTCTGGGTCGTTGAAGACTGTGGAACAGTCGTGAACCCCCTATTGGTCGACGAGCAGATTCGAGGCGGGGTGGTCCAGGGCATCGGTGCGGCGCTGTACGAAAATTGCGTGTACGACGAGACCGGTCAGATGACGAATGCCTCGCTGGCTGATTACCTGGTGCCGATGGCCTCCGAAATGCCTGACATTCACGTTTCCCACATCACAACACCTGAGCCGGAGACTGGATTGGGGGCCAAGGGCGTGGGCGAGGCTGGAACAGTTGGAGCGATCGGCGCAATCTGGACTGCGATCAACGACGCGTTGAGCCCATTGGGAGTTACCGCGCAAACGCAGCCATTTACTCCGGACGTCATTCTTTCTGCCGTGCTACAGCAGGGTTGACGCCCGCCAGGCAGCTTTGGCAAGACGATGGGGCGTGCTCTTGTTTGCGCTCAGTGGTAGCCTTACGCCATGAACGCAAGCACTATGTATTCCCCGTACAGGGCCCCCATCGTCGAACACGTCCAGATACGAAACGGTGTGTCGTACCGTCTTCGTCACTGGCCGGCCCAAGAAGTAGCGCAAGTTGACTCGCCGACCCTCCTTATTGCCCATGGCTGGATGGATGTCGGCGCATCGTTTCAACGATTCGTCGACTCCCTGAGCCTCACGCGTAACATTGTCGCGCTGGATTGGCGCGGCTTTGGCGGCAGCAAGGCACCACCCGGCGACAGTTATTGGTTTTACGATTACTATGCCGACCTTGACGCGATAACCGATCATGTTTCTCCCAACGCGCAGATAGATCTGCTGGGTCATAGCATGGGAGGCAATATCGCCATGATCTACGCCGGTATCTGCCCTGAACGCATCCGGCGACTGATCAATGTCGAAGGCTTTGGCCTGGCTCGTACAGACCCCGCGCAAGCTCCTGCTCGCTTGGCAAAATGGCTCAGGCAACTGAAGACGCCAGTTTCCATGCGAACCTTCGCCAGTCAGGAGGAAGTCGCCATTCATTTGATGAAGCTTAGCCGTCACATGGACAAAGCCTACGCGCTATGGCTTGCCGGACAATGGGCGGAACTCAAGTCTGATGGGCGATGGCATGTGATGGCCGACGCGCAGCATAAACGCGTGAACCCAATACTTTATCGCTGTGATGAGGTATTGGCGGCGTGGCAAAACATTGAAGCGCGAGTGCTCTGGATTGAAGGAGATACTCCCGAGCAGACTCCCTTACACTCTGAACGCTTTTCGCGAGAAGAGTTTGAGTCGCGACTGAACCTGATACGGTCACTGGAACGAGTCCGTATCCATGAGTGTGGGCATATGGTCCATCTGGATCGGCCGCTGGAACTGGCCGAGGCGGTCGAACGATTTCTCGGCAACTGAAACGTGGGCTGTGGCGGACTAGTGGCCGATTGTGTGTGGTGTGCCCGCGGATACTTTTCTATCGATCGAAGCAATGAAATTTAAAGGCCGTCGCAAACCTGCTGCGCCCAGGCTTCTAATGCTTAACAAGCCCTTCGACGTTCTGACCCAGTTCAGCGACGGCCAGGGTCGCGCTACGCTCAAGGACTATGTCGATGTCGCCGACGTCTATCCGGCGGGTCGTCTGGATCGGGATAGCGAAGGGCTTCTACTGCTGACGAACGACGGCCGCCTGCAGGCGCGGATTGCTGATCCAAAGCACAAGCTGCCCAAGACCTATTGGGTGCAAGTTGAAGGCGAGCCAAGCCCAGAGCAGTTGAAGCAGTTGCAAGACGGTGTGATGCTAAAGGATGGCCCCACGTTGCCTGCCGTGGTCAAGATAATCAATGATCCTGATCTTTGGCCCCGTCATCCGCCGGTCCGCTTCAGAAAAAGCGTTCCGACGTCGTGGTTGGAACTGACAATCCGCGAGGGGCGCAACCGTCAGGTTCGGCGAATGACCGCGGCGGTGGAGCTTCCCACTTTGCGTTTGGTGCGCGTCCGAATCGGTGGCTGGAGTTTGGGTGATTTGGCCCCAGGGCAGTGGCGCGACCTTGATCCTACGTTGGTGTAGCGGCACCCAGCCCACGCATGAGCATGGTCGTAACGAACTCGATGTAACGACTGGTCAGTTCGTCTTTATTCGCTGTCTCGCCGAACATCAATTGCAGCAGAGGTTGTGACGTCGCAAAAAATATGGCGGCGCCGAGCATCATGAGGTGCAGGAATCGAGGCTCCATCGTGTGTCCCAAAGCATCGACTTCAGGTGAATCAATGATGGCTTTGGTCAAGGCCAGACCTCGGTCCGCAACGGTCTGGGCGATTTTCGTGCTGCCGCTTCCGTCAAGCGCTTGAGCGCGTTCCGCGTAGTAGATCTCTTTGAATACCAACTGCTCGAACTGGGGCATCTCATGCATGATGTCGATCAGAAGCTTCAGACGCATGCGGATCTTTTCTTCCAGCGATGCATCGGCCACCAGTACCTCGTGGCTTCGGGCCTGGAGTTCGCCCAGCAGCTCGACGGCAACGGATTTCAACAGCCCGGTCTTATTGGAAAAATAATAGCGAACCAGGGCGCGGTCGACGTTTGCCGTGGCCGCGACTTCGCTAACGGTCAGCTGTTCGGCGGTCTTGTGCCGGAGCAAAGAGATGGCCGCCTTCAGGATGGCCTCGCGCCCTACCGACTTGTCTTCTGGGGGGCGTCCGGCATTCCGCCCACGCGACTTTCGTGCACTTTGCGTAGAGGCTCGTGACTTAGACATGGCGGCGTTCAAGGCTCGAATGAAGCCCGCGTGGTAACTGAATATCCGTATAAAGATCGAGCATCATAAATCAATTCCTCAAATCTGACCCTGGGCAAAGGGAGCTGGCTGCCGGTCTTTTTATTCAAATAATATTCTTGACACAGGAATCAGGCGATATTTAGAATTCGCTTATTCCCACATATGGGAATAATACCTGACAGGACCAACCGGTTCAAATTCGTCTCTTTTCGAACTCCCAAAAATGGAGCTGATCATGTCCGTGCCGTTTAACCCTTACTTGCAACCCAAAGATGGCGTAGGCGCGAAATATGGCGGAGGTCACGGTTATATCGAAGTGCCGGGCAAGGGAATGAACTTGCGCTGGCAGACTCGGGTGGCGGCACCTACCGAATATGAGAATCGATTGGCCGATGCGCTTGTACAGGTGTTTGAGAATGGTGCCTCAACGGCCGAGGAGATCGTGCACGGCTTGAACGAGGCGGGACACCGAACAGCGTCCGGAAAACATTGGACTGTAGAAAACTTGACGTCAGAAATGGCGATGCTTGGTCAATGAAATCAACTCAAGAGTACTTCCAGGAGAAAGCTATGAAAGGATTCAAAATTATTGGCCTAATCGTCGCCGGCATGGCGCTGGCGTTCGGCTCGGCCAAGGGATACGCTGAAGAAGCCCGTAGCGTAACGTATTTATTGCCCGCGCCGCCATCTTTGCCTGCTTTTGCGCCGTGGATCGTGGCTCAGCAAAGGGGCTACTACAAGGACGAAGGGCTGGACGTAAATTTCGTGACGGCCAAAGGTGGGGCAGACGTCGCCAAGCAGGTGGGCGCGGGGAACGCACCATTTGGCGGGGGCGTGGGCGACACACCGATCATCGTCCGTTCAAACGGTATACCGATCAAGGCGGTAGCGGTATTGGGCGGAAAGTCGTTCATGCATCTGGCCATGGATAAAGGCGATGGCGTGCAGACGATAGAGCAGTTGAAGGGCAAGACCATAGGTGCAATGTCCTATTCGGACACCACCTACTACGCCTTGTTGGGAATGCTGAAGGCCAACGGACTCGATAAGTCCAGCGTCGATATTCAGGCGTCGGGGCCCGCCGTCTGGAAACTCTTCGCCGATAAGAAGATCCCGGCCCTGGCCTCGATTCCTGAGTGGAGCATCAGCGCCGAAATGGCGGGCGTAGATGTGGAAATCATCCCTGCCGACAAATACTTCAAGAGCATGGCGCAGGCGATTCTGGTGTCTGACAAAACCATTCAGGAAGAGCCCGAGCTTGTCCGCAGCTTTGTGAAGGCTACATTAAAGGGTCTTAAAGCGATTATTGAAGATCCTGAGTCCGCCGCCGCCGATTACATCAGTGCCGTGCCGGCGTACCAGGGCAAAAACGATTACATCCTCCGGGTGTTCAAACTTTATAACGACCTTATCTATAGCGGACAGAATCCACTGGGCAAAATTGACGAAGCCCGCCTGAGCGCCTTGCAAGACTTTTACGTCAAAGAGGGCATCGTCAATAAAGCGACTCCAGTCAACGAGCTGTACACCAACGAATTTATTCCCGAGTAAAGCGACAAGGGGCGTAGCCCCTTTTCCCGATGGAGCAAAACACCCATGGATAAAGACATTTCCGCCCAGGCCGGCACACTGGTCGAACGAGGACTCCGGAATTTTTGGTACCCCGTCGTTCCCAGCTACATGGTTCAGGAGACCCCAATCGGTATTACGCGACTCTGCGAGGAGATCGTATTGTGGCGAGACAGCGACGGAACAATCAGGGCGACAGAAGATCGCTGTCCGCACAGGGGAGCCCGTCTTTCCTTGGGTTGGAATCTGGGTGACCGGGTGGCTTGCTGGTACCACGGGGTCGAGGTGAACGGCGAGGGAGTAGTGGAAGATGTCCCGGCCATGGAGTCATGTGCCTTGAAGGGAAAGAAGTGCGTAAAGTCTTACCCCGCAGTCGAATCCAACGGCGCTGTTTTCTTATGGTTCGGCAGTGATTCGCAGACACCGGCGACCCCGTTTACCCTTCCCGAGGAGATGACGTCAGACGAGTACTCCGGATTTCTCTGCATGCAGAACTGGGACTGCAACTATCGTTACGCCATTGATAACGTCATGGACCTCATGCACGGCCGGTATCTGCATGCGTCTTCGCATTCGATGGCTCAGGGCGACACGCGTGCAGAGATGATCTTGAGGCCGACCGAGACGGGCCTGATGTTCGAGAAAACGGGACAGCGTGGAGTCAACTTCGATTGGGTGGAGTTCGGTATGACAGCCACGATCTGGCTCAGGCTTGCCGTGCCCTATCAGAAGAAATTCGGTGGCGGTGAATTTACCATCGTTGGTTTCGTGACGCCTGTGGATGAGCAGCGGTGTCAGGTATATTTTTGGCGGATCCGCAAGGCGTCCGGGCTGCATCGAAACATTTGGCGTTTTCTATATCGAAATCGCTTGGAAGGTCTTCACTGGGATGTGCTGGAGCAAGATCGCATAGTCCTGGAAACCATGCCGCGCAATGCTCGCGAGCAAGAGAACTTGTATCAACACGACGTGGGCCTGGTACGCGTGCGCCGAATGATGGAGAACCTGGCTCGACAACAGGTGGAGCAGCGGCAAGCAGCTCTTGCCTAGTTACCCGCGCAATCAGCAGGCCTGGAGCCGGTAATCTGCCGGCTCCAGGCTTTTTTATGGCTGGGGCCATGCCATTTCCTTCAACCTGGGTAACCGGATGCCGACTTTTGAAGAAGCGAGCGATACAATTGATACTTCTTCGCCTTAAATATAGACATTAAGGCGCCTACCGACTAAGGTAAGAAGTGAACCTCAGGCCTGGGCATGGTTAAGTTTAATTTGACGCCGACTGACTCGGAAGCGCCTTTGCATGAAAGGCTGGCGCAGGCGATTAACGTTTTGATCGACGCGGGCCAATTCAAGGCCGGTGACCGTCTGCCGCCCCACCGCGTCATTGCTCAGCAGGCGGGTGTAGCCATCGGAACAGTGACGAAGGCGATCGACTATCTCAGCGATCGAGGCATTGTTCGCGGCGAGGTAGGACGGGGCACTTTCGTTAATGCGAAGCGCTCTTCATCGCCCTCCACCGGCGAAGTGGATCTTAGCCTGAGTGTGCCACCGCTTTATGTCGACGAAGACATGTTTGTTGCTGCCGCAGAACGATCTGCGCGAAACGTTCTGAAGATTCCAAGTGGTGGTCTGTACGACTTGAAGGGTACTTTTTCGCAGCGTTCCGTGATGGCCGAGTGGCTCACCAAAACTCGGGTCGATATCGATGCCGATGATTTGGTTTTATGCGTGGGTGCCCAGCAAGCCATCCACATGGCATTCTCAGACGTAAAGAAAGTTTCGACTCTCATAGCTTGTGAAGCACCGACGTTCTCGGGTGCCATCGTGGCGGCGAATCATCTGGGTTTGGAGCTATTGCCGGTCGATCATGATGAAGAAGGCATGACTCCCGACGCACTCGACAAAGCATTGGCCGAAACGGGCTGTCGAGCGGTGTACACGGTTCCGGTTTGTCAGAACCCCCTGGGATTCGAGGTTGGTGAGACCCGCCGCAGGCAGATACTGGAGGTCTGCCTTCGACATGATGCCTGCATCATCGAGGACGATATTTATAGCGTTCATGCGGCTAAGGGCCGCCTCACATACAAGGAACTGGCCCCGCAACAGGTGTATTTCCTCACAAGCCTTTCGAAGTGTTTGACGCCTCTGGCGCGAGTAGGCGTGATGGCGCCGCCACGCGATCGAATGAGTTCAGTCACCAAGATACTCCGAGCCGAAGCCTTTGGTGCGCCACCAACAGCGCTTGAGTTTGGCAGCTCATTGATCGAGCTTGGTGCTGATGTGATTGCGGCATCGGCGCTACGTAAAGAGGCGCACGCTCGAACTGAGATGGCGGCAAAGGTGTTGAAACTGCCTTCAGTACCCATGCCGCACGGCGCTCCCCACCTGTGGCTGCCGATGTCCGCTGTGGATGCCGAACGACTTACCAGAAGGGCGTTAGAGCAAGGCGTGCGTGTGACCCCTCCCGAGGCTACGGCCCTGAAGGGCCGAAGAGCCAGTGGTGTTCGACTTTGTATTCTGGCACCGGAACACAGAGACGACCTGCAACGTGGGCTGACGATTATCGCCATGCTTTTGAACGACACCAGCGCTGCGACGATCGTGTAGGCGTATTCATCTCACAGATCAATACGGATCGCCGTTCTTGCGAAAAAAACACCAGCTGTTGCCATTGGCGATGGCGAACAGGTCATCCTGCGGATATGAGACCGTGTCCGCCGGATTCCGACTGCCGATTTCCAGATAGGTGGCAGCTGAAAGGCTACGGTTTTCGAGGTGATGACTTGTCCCGCCGGCGGGGAACCCGACGCAGACTCCCGGCCGCAGAATGGTTTCGCTCGTCTCGGTAAGCAGTGTGAGTTCGCCTTCCAATACGTAGATGAATTCGTCTTCGTGAGAATGGCGATGCTGAAGCGATGAATGAGCACCTGGAGCCAAGGTGGTGAGGTTCACGCCAAAATCGTTGATGCCGAAGTGTGCGGCCAGCGGGCGTTTGATTCTGCCTCGGAAACGCTCGTGGAATGGTTCCGGATAGTTGGAGACGGTTTCACGGGGCCTGGCGGATGCCGCAAAAATTTCTCTAGCGGGATTCATATGCTACCTCGGGGCTGATGGTAATGAGTTGGCAGATGTCAGTTGTGAGTGTGAGTTGTGTGTGGTCAGAGGTCAGAGGGTGGCATTTTGTTTATTACGTGTGCTTGCCATGGATTGACTCCGGTTTGCAGCCATTCCAGCGATGAACGCCAGAATCCGTCGGCGTGGCGCGAATGAAAGAGGTCGAAGTGTCCGATGCGTCTGACGCCGAACTGGTCAGGACGCAGCTGAACTATCGTCCTGTCGGCGCCATTGAAATACGCGAGTGTACGAAGGACAGCCCGCGGGGGGGCGTAGGCGTCATCGGTAACAGTCACTGCGAGTATTTGCGACCGTGGGGTACTGAATAGATTGATGATGGACTGACGCCGGATCCACGGGTAGCTGTCTTCAAATTTCTTACGTCGAAAACTCCAGTCGAATGCGACTCCGTCGGGAAGGTCTTCAAGCCACCCCAATCGCTTGCCAGGGAAGTATCCAAACAGCGCTGTGATGACAGGCATGGCGACATGCCATTTGCAAAACAGCTTGAATCGTTGGCTCGATGCGTAGTCCCCCCACCACGCGTACTGTGCTCCCACGGTCAGTATTCGCTGCACAACTGAAGTTCGACGAGTCAGACCGGGCAGCACGCCACCAATGCTGTGTCCGACCACATGGATCGGGCCCTCACCTCGGTCTATCGTTTCGCGCAGCACCGCATCAAAGTCAAACTCGCCCCAGTCGCCCCATCTATATCGAGTACGCTTCAAGTCAGGCGGCCGCGATAGACCTATACCACGGTAATCGTACGTCAAGGCATTGAAGCCATTGGCCGCAAGAAAGCGTGCGTACCGATGATAGTAAGAGGCCTGTACTCCGGTCGCCGAATTGATAATGACGCAACCACGGATTGGCGTACTCGAATGCCACAAATGCCCCCGAAGGATTACGCCATCGTCACACTGAATGGATATGGCTTCTGGAGCGTCTACGGGCAGGCTGCCATCACAAATCGACCTATCCCGGTCATGCCAGCTCGCGGTGTCGTCGAAATTTTGCATGGCGCAGTTCAAGATTGAAACTGAGGTTCGCGCATCACGCGCACATCATTAATACGGACGTGCAACGCAGCAGATAGCAGGCCGATCACGATAGCTATATTCCACACCGGAGCATACGAGCGATATATATCGAAGGCCTCGCCTCCGAGCCACACGCCTAGGAAACTTCCGAGCTGGTGGCTGAAGAATACAATGCCGAACAAGGCACCGATGTTACCGACGCCAAACATGGAAACGACGATATTGTTTGTGAGTGGTGCCGTGGCCAGCCAGGTCAAGCCCATAATCAATGCGAAGAGGTAGGTGCCCGCGGCGCTTATGGGGGCATTAACGAACATCAGGGTGGCGACGACGCGCAGTAAATATATGCCTGCCAGCACGTTCTTGCTGCGAAAGACTCCGATCGTTCGGCCGGCCAGATACATGCCCAAGACGTTTGCCAAGGCGATACATGCAATGGCGGTTGCACCCTGATGGGCGGTCAAGCCGCGCTCGACCAAATACGAGGGAAGATGTGCAGCGATGAATGCCAGTTGGAAGCCGCAGGCCAGAAATCCAACATTCAGAAGCCAGAAGCTGGGATGCCTAAGCGCCTGACCAATGCCAGTCGACGAGTCCTGTGGTTCGCTAGTGCCTGATGCGCCGGCACCCCGCATCAAAAGGGCAGTGGGCGCTATACACACCATGACTATTGCCGAAGCCATGCAGACTGTCGTCCAAGGTAAATGATCCAGCAGAGCTTGTGTTGCCGGAGCAATACAGAACTGGATGATTCCCGCAATCGCGCCCGCGGTGGACATTGTCCAGGACTGCATGTCCGCAGATACCAGCCGACTTAACGCGGTGAACACAGTACCGAACGCGGTTCCGGACAAAGCAACGCCAACAATCACGTTAGCCCACACGAAAGTTTCTTCGTTGTTGGAACCTGCCATCAGGAACATGCCTGCGCCATACAGGACCATGCCCCCAATTACGACCTTCTCTGCACCCAACCGGTCTGCGAGCATCCCGATGGCCGGCTGGGTCAGTCCCCACACCAGGTTTTGCACGGCAATGGCGAATGCGAACGAAGTCGTCGGCCAGTGCAGATCAAGCGATATTGGCTGCAAGAACAGCCCTTGTGCATGGCGAATACCGAGCGCAAGCCCCATGACAGTACCCGCCGCAATAACCAGGGACCAAGCATGTCGCGACGTGGTGAGGGAAGACATGATGCGGAAGCCTCGATGATTTCTTTCGGCGGAGATTGAATTATTATTTGAAGATACAAAGAATACAATAATAAAATTGTATCTTTATTGTTTATTGAGGGTTTTCCCATGACGAGGCTTGCACTTAAAGATGTTCAAAATGCCCTGGAGGGTATTGATGGACCGGTCATCACCGCACTGCGCAATACAACAACGGCCGTTGAGCTGTATCAGCCCACGGATGTTGATTTGCAGGGCGTGCACGACCACGATGAGCTATATGTAGTGGTGAGTGGTACGGGGATGTTCGTGAAAGGCGGGGAACGATACGAATTTGGGCCTGGAGTTGTGCTTTTTGTGACTGCGGGAGTGCCTCACCGTTTCACGTCGTTTAGTGCGGACTTCCGGACCTGGGTGATATTTTTTCTGTGAAGTGTATCGCTCGCCTTCCGCGTGGTAATGGGTCAATTCGATATCGCGGCGCCCCGGCCCGCGTGGGAGCGTTGGCTAGGCTGGAGACCTGCGCGTATTGAGCCTTCGGCCCATAGGTATATGGCTTTAAACCCTCATTGACATGGGCACCGCTCCCCTATACATTTTCGATATTGTTACGTTAACTCGACATTTCTAAAAAAATCGATATTAGGGCATTTAGGAGAGTGTGATGAGAAAAGTGGTGCGTTATTTAGTGGCCGCGGGTTGCCTGGCACTCGCCGCAACGGCTCAGGCCGCCGAACCGTTCAAGGTTGGACTCATTGTTCCGTTGACCGGGCCTTTTGCATCGTTCGGCAAACAGATCGAAGCCGGAGCACGGCTTTATATGAAGCAGCACGGCGAAATCGTGGGTGGTCGGCAGGTCCAACTGATTGTCAAAGATGACGGCGGGGTTCAGCCCGAGCTGACAAAACGTCTGGCGCAGGAACTGGTCGTGCAGGAGGGGGCGCAAGCGCTGGCAGGTTTCGGTTTGACTCCTCTGGCTTTTGCCACGGCACCGGTCGCTACCCAGGCGAAAGTGCCGATGGTCGTCATGTCGGCCAGCACGTCGTCAGTGGTGGCCAAGTCGCCGTTCATCGTACGAAGCTCCATGACTGAGGCGCAGGTTACGGCGCCGGTTGCCGATTGGGCTGCTAAAGATCCCAAGGCCAATATCAAGACGGTGGTGACTTTGGTTTCGGACTACGGCCCCGGCCTGGACGCCGAGAAGGTCTTTGTAAAGCGATACACAGAAGGCGGCGGCAAAGTGCTGGAAACAGTGCGGGTGCCCCTCGTTAATCCCGATTTTTCGCCTTTCCTGCAACGTGTCAAGGATCTGAAACCCGACGGTTTATTTGTATTCCTGCCTCCTGGGCCCGGTGTTGCCATGATGAAGCAGTTTGTTGAGCGTGGACTGCGCGACGCCGGTATTCAATTGATGTCCACAGGCGGTTTGTTGGATGATTACTTCATGCCTTCTATCGGCGACGAAGCCTTGGGCACCGTGACTTCAGGGCACTACTCGGCGGCGCACGATTCGCCAGAGAACAAGGCCTACCTCAAGGCGTTTGACGAGTTTGTCGGAGGTTCCATGCGTCCCAACTTCATGTCGGTCGGTGGATACGACGGCATGCACGTAATTTACGCCGCTCTTGAAAAAGCAGGCCCAAAGGCTACCGGTGAAGAGTTGGTTGAAGCGATGAAGGGCCTGTCCTGGGTAAGCCCGCGTGGACCGGTAACCATCGATCCCGAAACCCGCGACATTGTTCAGAACGTGTACCTGCGTCGCACCGAAAGGGTGGATGGCGAGTTGTACAACATTGAATTCGACGTTGTTGAGAATTTCAAAGACCCTGGGGTTTGATTTTTTCGGCGCGTGGTCTCACGCGCCGATTGTTCTGAGGAATAGTGATGGTGGACTGGAGTATCTGGAGTTTTTGTTATGCCGTTGGCAGGTTGCCCTACGATTTCTTGAACGGGGCGCCGGGCAACAGCAACCGCGGCACTGTCGACGTTCCGATGTTGGTGACCTTGCTTCGCTCGGCGCAGGGCGAAACCATACTCATCGATACGGGTTTCGAATCCGCCGGATCGATGACCGGCGCGGGGTTTGCGAACTTTGTCCGCAGCGATCAACTTCTTCAGAAGTTTGGCATCGAGCCCGAGGATATCGACAAGGTCGTGCTAACGCACATGCATTTCGATCATGCCGGCAATTTCCATCATTTTCCCAACGCCAAGGTGTACGTACAGCGTCGTGAATACGAGCAATGGAAGCAGGTAATAGCATCGCACGATACGCAGGGTCTTACCAAAGCGAACTGGGTGTTCTCGTCCTTGAACGTTGATGACTTTACGCGCCTTGATCAAGCCATCGAAGCGGGCCACGTCGAATTCCTCGACGGTGATTCCAACATCGCCCAGGGCGTGACCTGTCGTCTTGCCAGCGATACCCATACTTTTGGGAGTCAATGGGTGGAGGTGGCCACCAACCGGGGCAGCTATGTCGTTGCCGGCGATTGTTGTTACACCTTCGAGAACCTCCGGCGCATGTGGCCCCCGGGCTACACCCAAGGTAACCCGTGGAACATGCTTGAGGCGTTTCGCAGCATGAAGGCCGTTTCCGGTGAAAACCTTGAACGGCTTATTCCCGGACATGACATCGAATTGTTTGATCGCTACCCGGCTGGCGAGCGTGATGGAGTTCGATTCGTCGAGGTCACTCGAGTCGATTCGCACACTTCGTTATTGGACTGACTCCAGACCGATTATCTTTGCGGCGGGCGTCCAACCGTTCGCTGCAATTCGCCGAGTGCATCTCGCAATTTTCTTGACAAAGTTCGACTCGGCAAAACGCTTTCTTTCGGTAATCTGATGTTGCTGATTTAATTCCACGTTAACGTCGCTCAACGGGAAGAACGCCGTTACGCTCGGCACCGATCCGCGCGGAACCTGGGGCCAGTTCGGCGTGGGATTCAATGCCCAGTTAAAGGATAATCTCAACGCCTTCATCGCGGTTGACTACGAAAGAAGCCTGGACAGTCGCCGCTCACATGGTGTCAGTGGCAGGGTGGGGGTGCAGTACGTGTGGTAGGCCGCGCCTTATGCAGTAAGTACCCTGGCCCGTCAGGCGGCCACGGTTCAGGCCGTTGGAGCAGACCGGAATATGGGCAGACGCTGTCGATTTGCTTCGTGTGCTGCACTGTATTCCATGATTCTTGCGGTTTCTCTGGCTACCTCCTCACCCAAAAAGCGCTCGAGCAAGTAAAGAGTCAAGTCGATGCACAGGCTGACCCCTCCGCCTGTGATGACATCGCCTTCATCAACCACCAGTGCCTCAACGGTCTCGATGGACGGATGCGTCTCGGCCATCGTGCTAAGGGGGCAGGCTTCAGGCGCAATGACAGGTACCTTGGTAGTGGCGCGCTTGTTGTCCAGCAGACCTGCTGCCGCCAAGATTAGGGCGCCGGTGCATACACTGGCAACGCATGTGTTTGCTTGCGTATGTCGTTCTTTCAAGAACGAAAGCATTCGCTGATTTTTGACTTGAACCTTCCAGCCCGGCCCGCCGGTAATCATGACGATGTCTGCTGCTGGCGCATTGTCGAAGGCGTAATCAGTCTGCACGCGCAGTCCGTTCTGAAGCTCGACGAGGGAACCGTCTTGAGACACGGTGAAGTATGTCAGCTGCGGATACACCCGCCGCGCCATGGATAGGGTTCCAAGAATGGCGATCTCGATGGGTTCGACATTGTCATAAAGCACGACGGCGATCTTCATGGAAGCTCCTGGTTATCGGGCAGAATCCGCGTCTTGGTTCTCTTCAAGGATGACAACCAGCGCTTGGGCGTCGCCGCTTGGGCTGCGGCCGCGATGAGGCAAGCTGGATTCAAAGTAAATACTGTCGCCGGGTTCAAGATTCCAGCGGCGCAACTGGCCATCAATCTTGATTTCGAACTCTACTTCCCCCGTCAAGATATACAGGAACTCTTCGCCCGTATGCTCAAAGTAGGTGTCGATATCCACCTCTGACGGAAACGTGAATATGAACGGCTCCATGCGCTTGTGCGCCTTCTTGTGCGCGAGGCTCACATAGTCATAACCGAAGCCGGTTCCGCCTCGCACCACCGGTTTGCGTTCCCAGCGGTGTACCACTGAGATGCGGGGATCTTGAACCGGTTGGAGTGGTTCTTCGTTGTGGGCCGTGTCAATGAAGAAATAACTCAAATCCTGGTTAAGCGCGCGCGCGATCCGGGCCAAGGTCGCAATGGGTGGGGCGGCCCTGCCGTTCTCGATCTTTGAGAGGTGGCCCTTGGTAAAGCCTGATCGCTCTGCCAATGCATCCAGCGTGAGCCCGCTGCGAATGCGGAGCGCCTTCAATCGAGCGCACACAGCAATTTCTTCGCTGCTGATTTGCGAGTCCTGGTTGACAGATTCCGACTGCTTGGCGCGTAAAGAGGCGACCGTGTTTTTTCTTGCTTTCATACCTGTGTTTCCGCGGCGACGTAATACTCAGCGTATACGATACAACGCGACGGCCTGAAGTCCCGACGGTCTATTCTACCGGCGAACTCGGTGACCTCTTGAACTCTAGCCTCAACACCCGCGATGACCAGAGGGTCAGTCGTCTTTCTGGAATCCGGCAGTATGGAAGAAAACGTTTGGTTTGCGATAGATCGCCAACAAGACGCAACCTTCATCCGAGCGCGTTTCGTGCAGTGAGCCAGGCTTGCGCCATACGTATTGGCCGGCGCGGCAAATGCCGTCGTGATCGTAGAAAGATCCTTCAAGAACGAAGCTTTGCTCCAGCTCCGGATGGCGGTGAAACGGTAATACTGCGCCGGGTTCCCATTTGAGCAGTACCGTCATTTCGCCTTCGGCGTCGTTGCGGTACAGCACCTTCATCCAAATTTTGTCGAACTGGGATTTCTGCCATTCGAGCTGTTCGGGATCCACGTACGTGGAGCCGCCAACTGTGGGCTCCAGCTTGCCTTTCAGACGTTCTTCAAAGTGTGTCGATGCCATGGGGGCCTCCTATGAGCCATTCGGTGAGCACGAACCATCCTCTATTCATCGTACGTCTATGTTTCTTATAACGCAACTTTTTTCTGACTTATAGGCGGAAACTGGCCATTTTATAGTTTTCTTAGGAAATATTTGTTGTGTTACAGGAAACTATCAGTTAAGTTGGCGATGTGGAGCAACTACACAAAAGAATCAAACCGGTCGGGTCGGGATTCAGGTAGGGTCCGCATCGGCAGCAATGTAGGTCCATCCTTGAGGAGGTGTACCGTGAAAGAGTCTGTCCGTTGGTGTGTGAAGACAGCTGCAATGGCTGTATTGATTGGGTCCACCCTGGGGGGAGGCGCGGCGCTTGCCGATGACGCCCGGGTACGGTGGAAAGTCCAGAGCTGGTTCCCCACAAAACTGCCACACGTGGGAACTCAAATTACCGATATCTCAAAGAAGGTGAAGGCGGTATCGGGTGGGAGCATCCAGTTCCAGGTGTTCGAGCCGGGTGCGCTTATTCCGCCGGCCGAATGCTTTGATGCGGTCTCCAACGGTGCGGTCAACGCGTGTTGGGGAATTTCCGGGTACTACTACGGAAAGAATCCCGCGCTGGCCATATTCTCTGCTGTCCCATTCGGGCCCGAGTGGCCTGAAATGCTCGCGTATTTTTACTATGGCGGTGGCAAAGAGCAGTACGACGAGATTTACGCCAAAAGTAATATCAAGGGCATTGTTTGCGGCGGCACTGTTTCCGAAGCCTCGGGCTGGTTCCGCAAGGAAATCAATAGCGTCGACGACCTCAAGGGCATGAAGATGCGCATCTTCGGTCTGGGTGCCAAGGTGGTCGAGAAGCTCGGAGTCTCGGCCCAACTGATTCCGGCTGGCGATATTTATCCTGCACTCGAACTTGGCACCATCGACGCCGCCGAATTTGCGATGCCCGCCGTGGATTTGCAATTGGGCTTCCATCAAGTGGCCAAGCACTATTACTTCCCTGGGTGGCACCAGCCGGCAACGCTTTATGAGCTGATCATCAATATGGACAAATGGAACGAATTGTCCGATACGCAGAAAGTCCAACTCGAGATGATGTGCGGCGACAACGTGCGGCAAGCCATTGCCGAAGGCGAATACCGGCAGCCCGCTGCGCTAAAGGCAATTCAGGAAAAAGGCGTCACTGCTCACACCTGGTCGCCTGAAATCATCGCAGCCTTCCGTGATGCGTGGGAACAAGTTATTGCGGAAGAATCGCAACAGTACCCCGAGTTCAAGAAAGCTTACGAGAACTATGCCAAGTTCCGTGAGGACTACAAGCCTTGGCGTGAGATAAGCACTGTCAAAGACTGAGGCAAGTAGTAAAGCGGGGTGGTGTCGGATGTCCGACATGCCCTGCTGTATCTTGAAGTTGGCCGTGGTACATCGACAAACGGGTGGAGCAGCCGATGCTGGGCATTCTAAAGCTTTCGAACGCACTGGGGCGATTCGCAGAGAAGGTGGGGGTTGTTGCTGCGTGGTCCGCTCTGATATTGGTTTTGGTGATTATGGTTGACGTCATTGGACGTCATTTTTTCGCGACGGGCTCATCCAAGCTGCAAGAACTCGAATGGCACCTTCATACCATTTTGTTCATGTTCTGCCTTGGACTTGGGTATATGCATGACACCCATGTACGTATCGACATTATCCGAGAGAGGTTCGGCCGAAAGGTCCATTGCTGGATTGAAATCCTGGGTTGCGTGTTGTTCTTGTTGCCATTTTGCTTTGTCGTCATCTACTACGGCATCGAGCTTACCCAGCGCTCTTGGCAAATGAGTGAAATCTCGTCGTCGGCGACAGGACTGCCTTATCGATGGCTTATCAAGGCCGCGATACCTTTAGGGATGCTAGTCCTGGCCATCAGTGGCGTAAGTATCTTGTTGCGCAGCATCGTCAGGCTTTGCAGGCCCGATCTTGTGCCGTCCCTGACCTTTGACGTGGATTCAGACGGTCCCACCGCATAACTACAAACCATACCGGGCAGACAAAATGGATATTCTCGGGCACCTACCCATCTACATGTTTGTGATGCTGGCCATATTGATGTTTACCGGGTATCCAGTTGCATTTGTGTTGGGTGGTACGGCACTTACCTTTGGAATGATCGGCTATTACGTCGATTTTTTCGCACTCGTCGAGTTTTACAACATTACCGCCCGCATCTGGGGCAGTGTGGCCGAGAAGCCCATCCTGGTTGCCATACCGATGTTCATCCTCATGGGAACAATGCTCGAACGAAGTGGAATCGCCGTCGATCTCCTGCATTGCTTGCAGGTATTGCTACGCAGGGTACCTGGCGGGTTGGCAATTTCCGTCACCATGATGGGAACGATTCTGGCAGCGACGACCGGCATCGTGGGGGCGTCGGTGATCATGATGACCCTGCTGGCTCTACCTGTCATGCTGAAGCGGGGCTACCAGGTGCAGCTGGCGACCGGAACCATTGCAGCCTCCGGCACCTTGGGTATCCTTATTCCGCCCAGCATCATGTTGGTGATTTTGGCCGACTTGCTTGCTACATCGGTAGGTGCACTGTTCATGGGTGCGCTGTTTCCGGGCTTGCTGCTGGCAGGTTTGTATATGGTGTACATATTTGTTTTGTGCCTGTTCAAACCTCATCTGGCGCCGGTGATGGCCAAGGATGAAGCGCCTGCAAGCGCAGCAGCACTTACGTCTCTTATCTTCCGCAGTTTTCTGCCGCCGGTTTTTTTGATTGTGCTGGTGCTGGGATCAATCTTTATAGGCGTTGCGACGCCTACAGAGGCGGGTGGAGTGGGGGCCTTCGGTGCGTTTCTTCTTGCTGCCTTCAAGGGAAACCTGACCCTCCCCATCTTGAAAGACGTTTTGGTCAGGTCGGCCAAGACAAACGCCATGCTTTTTATGATTTTCCTGGGCGCTACGGCTTTTTCCTACGTGTTCCGCTCGCTGGGTGGAGACGACATCATCGCCGAGTTCTTTGACAAGCTTGGTATTGGTCCGGTGGGCATCCTGGTGCTTATGATGTTCGTGGTGTTTATCATGGGTTTCTTCTTTGACTGGATTGAGATCATCCTCATTATTCTGCCGGTCTTCGTGCCCATACTCGAGACCCTTGATTTTGGCGGTCATGTGAGTCAAGGCGAATTTTTGGTGTGGTTTGCAATCTTGTTGGCGGTGAATCTGCAAACCTCGTATCTCACCCCGCCCTTTGGTTACGCATTGTTTTACATGAAGGGGGCCAAGATTCCGGGAGTCACCATGCAGCACATTTACGCTGGGATCGTGCCCTTCGTGCTACTGCAGCTCACAGGCCTGGCAATTGTGGCTCTGTTTCCGGATATAGTGCTTTGGCTTCCCAGGGTGCTGGGGTTGTGAATCGCAATGAGGTATTTGCGTTCGCAGTTATTACGATGTCGAGCTGCGCTCTTCCAAAAGCGCGTAAAACGCAAGTCCGACCCCGAATGCAATATAAACGTTCGCGAGCGAAGGCTTGCTCAGGCGGCGTTCAAAACCAGGGGTCAGTCGCTGAGGCGTGCAATATAGGTCGACAGCACACGCGGTAGCCGCAACACTCCCGGCTAGCGCCAAGGTCTCCAGCCTGGATGGATTGGCTGCACGACGGCGGCGGAACACGTACTCAAAACCAAGAGCCCAGAAAATCGAGGCGGCATGATGTATGCCATACCCGACGGCGCTGTATTTAATAGAACCGCCTTGTTTAGAAATGGCCTCATCCGCCCAAATCCAGTGGCTGATGGCATTGACCGGAGCTAATGCACCACGGCAGTCTCTTGCACCGCACGGTATTCTCATAACCGCAACACATGGCACGCTCCTTGCTCTATCGGTGGTGTCCTCGGCATTTCAATCGGTCGACCGGCATTAGGCACATGTACGTGCATTGTGGCAAGTGGACCCTCCGCTTGCGCGAAACCAACGGAGCGAATCATGCGATCCATTCTTTTATGGCTTATCGGTATCCCCATTCCAATCATCATTCTGCTGGCGATTTTCTTGTGAGTGGGGAGGGGTATTAGCCCATGTCCAGTAACTGGTCTTCTTCGTACATTTCGTGAACCAGACGCTTGACCAGCGCAATGTGGGCCGATTCGTCGCTTGCGCGATGATTAAGAATGATGGGAGAGACTGCGTGCTGCCCTTCTAGAAGTCGGTAGCATATGTCTTGGCGCATCTGGCGTGCAGACTTCGGTATTACACAGACTCCGAAGTCTGCCGCTACCAGCCCCAATGCAGTTTGGATCTCGCGTACCTCCTGTACCTCACCTGGACGAACACCATGTGCATGGAATACACCTAGCACCTGATCGGCAAAGCTGGGGCGTGGTGAACTGGGATATACGATTAGGCGCTGGCCGTGGAGTTCCTGAACGGGCAGCCGATCTGTGGACGCCGCGAGAGCCGACCCTGGGGGCAATGCCACGGCAAGTCTTTCCTCGCGCAACACGATGCCGATAACGTGGGGGTCGCTATGTGGAATTCGGCCCACCCCAATATCAATGCGCCCCTCTATCAAAGCTTCGGTTTGCTGTACTGATGTCAACTCGACCAGTTGAACTTCCAGTTCGGGTGCCCGTTCGCGAAGCTTGCGTATTAATGGTGGCAGCCCACTGTACAAGGTAGAGGCAACAAATCCAATGTTCAGAACCGTACGTTGGTTCAAACCTACACGTCGCGTTGCTATCTGCATTTGTTCGACATGCGCCAATATCTGCAACGCTTGTTCGTAGAACATGCGGCCCGCGTCGGTTAATCGAACGGGTCTGCTTTTACGCACCAGCAGTTTGACGCCCAGCTCATCTTCAAGAGCCTGGATCTGCCGGCTGAGAGGTGGTTGAGCGATGTGAAGTTGCTCGGCGGCTCGCGTAAAGCTGCTTTCGCGAGCCACGGCGACAAAATAGCGTAGCTGTCGGAGATCCACGTTTACCCTAGGTTTTGGATGTATCGCATTTTGTATATTACAAGCCGAATTACCCGAATATAAAAGGCTTATGCGTGGATCATACCTTAGAGGTATAAAAACAGATACAAATGGTGTTGGACATTCACCATAGCGCAGAGCGAATATGCTTTCTATGAACACGTCCACTTACCTTCTGGAATCGAATCAACCGGTTATCGAACTGGTCGAGACCCGTATCGTTGATCTTCCGACTATTCGCCCTCACAAATTGTCTGTAGGGACCATGCACGGCCAGAGTCTGATGCTGATACGCGTTGTGTGCAGCGACGGCGTAGCTGGTGTCGGAGAAAGTACGACTATCGCGGGTATGGCGTATGGGCCTGAGAGTCCGGAAACCATGAAGCAGGTGGTGGATTCTTACCTGGCACCGGCCATTGTGGGAAAGGCCGCGACCCGTATCCAGGCGCTCATGAACCACGTGGGCAAGTTGGTTAAAGGTAATCACTTCGTCAAGAGCGCGTTGGAAACGGCATTGCTGGATGCTCAAGGCAAGAGACTTGGTGTGTCGGTTAGCGAGCTGCTCGGAGGGCGACAGCGTGAACGTTTGCCGGTTGCCTGGACGCTTGCCTCCGGCGACACCGCCCGCGATATTGATGAGGCGGAGCAGATGCTTGATCTGCGCCGACACAATGTATTCAAGCTGAAGATCGGTGCCAAGGACATGAAGACCGACATACAGCACGTGGCGAATATCAAGAAGGCTTTGGCGGATCGAGGCTCGGTGCGGGTGGATATCAACATGGCCTGGACCGAGACGCAGGCCGCATGGGGCATTCCTGCATTGGCCGACGCCGGGTGTGTGCTGGTAGAGCAGCCGGTGGCATCTGCAGCAGCGCTGGGACGGTTGATGCGCCGTTTCCCTGTTGCATTGATGGCAGACGAAATTTTGCAGGGTCCGGAAAGCGCCTTCAATATCGCCAAAGAGCGAGGCGCCGACGTATTCGCCATAAAAATTGAGCAGAGCGGCGGTTTGTTCGCGGCTCAACGGGTCGCGGCCATCGCAGATGCAGCGGGTATTGAATTGTATGGAGGCACCATGTTGGAGGGTGCGGTCAGCACCATCGCGGCGGCTCATTTGTTCGCCGGTTTCAGCCGCCTACAGTGGGGTACTGAGCTGTTCGGCCCCCTGTTGATCACGGAAGAAATATTGACTGAGCCGCTTGATTACAGCGACTTCTCCCTGACCGTACCTACTGGACCTGGATTGGGAATTGCTCTGGATGAAGAGCGGGTCGAGCGCTTTACCCGCGCCGGCACCGTGAATGCGGTGCGATCAAATTAAATAATTATCGGAGCCCAACATGCTGTTTCACGTTCGCATGGATGTCAACATACCCGATGACTTGGACCGGGATACCGCCGCCCAACTCATTGCCAAAGAAAAAGCCTATTCGCAAGAGCTGCAACGCAGCGGCAAGTGGCGCCATATCTGGCGCATTGTTGGTGAATACGCCAACTACAGCATATTCGATGTCAAGGACAACGCCGAGCTTCACGAGTTGCTGACAGGCTTGCCTCTGTATCCGTACATGGATATCTCTGTCGGTGCATTGTGCCGCCATCCTTCTTCGGTTCGCGAAGACGACAGTTAGGCAATCGATTCAGATTCTAAAACCGCCTTGATCCATTGATCGGGGATTCTTTTCAATCAAGGCTCAGCTGAGCTTTAGGTCGGCCCAGTTTGTGTAGTTAGAGCTGGCATGTGACCCGCAGTTTTAACGAATCACGTAAAGGGAAAACACGATGAGCGTAAAAGTCTTTGATACCCAGGAAGTTCAAGACCTGCTAAAGGCAGCTTCCAACATTGATAACCAGGAAGGCAATGGTCGCTTCAAGCAAATCATGCATCGCCTATTGAGCGATTTATTCAAGGCAATAGATGATCTGGACATTACCCCTGATGAGGTTTGGGCGGGTATAAATTACCTGAACAAGCTGGGTCGGGACGGCGAGGCAGCATTGCTCGCGGCCGGACTTGGTCTGGAAAAGTACCTGGATGTCCGTATGGATGCCGAGGACAAACAGCTGGGCCTAGAGGGAGGTACCCCGCGTACCATTGAGGGACCTTTGTACGTGGCAGGTGCCCCGGTCAAAGAAGGCGTGTCCAAGATGGATCTCGACCCCGACGAGAACGCCGGCCCGTTGGTTATTCATGGCACGGTCCTTGATCTGGATGGAAAGCCGGTTGAGGGTGCTGTCGTAGAGTGCTGGCACGCCAACTCCAAGGGCTTCTACTCGCACTTTGATCCGACTGGCGAACAGACTGATTTCAACTTACGGGGTGCGGTGCGTACCGGGGCCGATGGAAAGTACGAGTTCCGAACCTTGATGCCGGTTGGGTACGGCTGTCCGCCGGAAGGTGCCACGCAGACCTTGTTGGACGAGTTGGGCCGTCATGGCAATCGTCCGGCTCACGTGCACTTCTTCGTGACCAGCGACGCGCATCGCAAGCTGACGACCCAGTTCAATATTGAAGGCGATCCGCTGATCTGGGATGACTTTGCCTATGCCACGCGCGAAGACCTGATTCCCCCAGTTACACAAAAGACGGGCGGAAAAGAGCTTGGTCTGAAGGCTGATTCCTACCAGGATATCGAGTTCGACTTTGTTCTGACGCCGCTGGTTGAAGGCAAGGACAATCAGATTGTTCAGCGTCTGCGCGCCGCAGCGTAACGTAAATTGAGCTTTACTGGGAACTGGGTGTCAGGTTCGGCTAAGCCTTAGTGTTCAGGCTCTGGAGCAGCCGTTGCGCGGCTGGCGCTGAAGAAGCAGGGTTCTGACCGGTAATTAGCAGTCCGTCTTGAATCACGTAGGCCTCCCAGTCGGGCGCTTTGGAATACTCGCCGCCCTTCGACTTCAGTTCGTCTTCAACCAGGAAGGGCACGATCTTGGTCAGCTTCACCGCCTCCTCTTCTGTGTTGGCGAAACCGGTAACCTTTTTGCCCTCCACCAGGGGGCGCCCGTATGCTGACTTCACATGGCGCAACACCCCGGGCGCATGACACACCAGCGCAGCGGGCTTGTGACTTGCGATAAAGCGTTCGATCAAGTCGGCAGAGTCAGCATTTTCGGCAAGGTCCCACAGCGGTCCGTGGCCGCCAGGGTAGAAGACCGCATCGAAGTCATCGGCGGACACCTCGGCGAGACGCTTTGTATTGGCAAGAGCGTTCTGCGCCTCGGCATCCCCTTCGAAGCGTCGGGTAGCGTCCGTCTGCTGATCAGGCTCGCTGCTTTTGGGGTCCAGGGGCGGCTGACCGCCCTTCGGTGAGACGAGGGTGACCTCGCAGCCGGCATCCTTGAACACGTAATAGGGGGCGGCCAGCTCTTCCAGCCAAAATCCGGTTTTTTTGCCGGTGTCGCCAAGCTGATCATGCGAAGTCAAGACAATAAGAATTTTCATGTGGTTGCTCCTGTTAAATAAAAGACGAGTGGATGGTCATACGCAAGACCCATGCCGAATGATCAGCGGCTGCAGCGCTACTCAGCGCAGTGTCGTCGGATTTCTTCTTCATCCACGCCCGCTGTACATATGTTTCGGCGTAATATCCTTTAAGATGCTCGCCTGGCCGTTCGCCACTGGCGAACTAAACATAGAGACCCATGAAAAAGACCGATCTTGAAAAGCAAAAAGCCCTGAAACTCGCGGGTAAGCTCAACGCTGCCATTTCCCCCGCACGGTACGGCGGGGCGTCGGCCGTGGTGGACCGTCGTGAACAGCGTCGCATGGATCGGGCTGCAGGTCTGGTATCTTTTCCAGTCAAATTGCACCAGCCGCTCATTACGGCATTAACCGCCAGGGCTGAGTCTGAAGGCGTCAGCGTAAATGAGCTGGTGAACACCTTGTTGGCTGACGCTCTGAAAAGCTAAGCGATGAAAATCTGGGTCGACGCCGACGCCTGTCCTGCTGTCATCAAGGAGATCCTTTTTCGGGCAGCGCAGCGATCGGGGCTGCCCCTTACCTTGGTGGCTAATCAGATGCTTTACACGCCGCCGTCTCCACTGATTCGCTCCATACAGGTGCCGCGTGGATTCGATGTGGCAGACGACTATATCGTCGCACATGTATCGACGGGCGACTTGGTCATTACCGGGGACATACCGCTAGCCAGCGAGGTACTCGCCAAGGGGGCACTGGTGATCAGTCCTCGCGGCGAAGCCTTCACAGCCGACAACATCAAAGAGCGCCTGTCAATGCGCGACATGCTGGATGAATTGCGTAGCGCGGGAGTCGATACAGGCGGACCGGCCGCATTCAGCCAAGCAGACAGGCGCGCGTTCGCGGGCGCGCTGGATCGCTTGCTTAGTAAAGCCAAGCGAGAAAGCGGCTGCTGACTGGTACCGGGCGATGAGCAACTTCATCCGGGTACCGTCGGTTTCGTTACAAACTGGAATAATTTAGTCGCCGCTAAATCAATAAATTTCTCCGCGACGTGCCGTAAACGCAATACGCCTTGGCTATCTCCGGCCATGCATACTTCATAGGTGTATCCGTGAACAAATTCAGTATCGGCACTCGACTCGTTGCGGGGTTTGTCGTCATTCTTGTGCTTTTGGCCCTGCTGGCAGCGATTGGAGCATGGCGTATTCAGGCATCGAACCAGGCTGGTCACGAAGTGGTCGGCGAACGATTGGCAGTTGAACGGGCAATGACCGAATGGGGGCGATATATCGGCCTCAACGCGGTCCGCACTGTTGCAGTAGGCAAGGTGTATGACATGTCGCTTCGTCGAGAGCTCGAAGCGCAAATGGACAAGGACAGTGCCGAAGTACAGCGCCTGCAAGACCAGCTTTCGAAGGATATCGCCGATCCACATGCCCGCGAGTTATATGACACCGTTCTCAAACGACGCGGCGAGTATCGCGACGCACGCAGCTTGGCATTGAAAGCTCAGGAGTCGGGAGACGACGCCACGGCGATGGTCTTCTTTGATACGGAATTGCCAAAGTATCTGGGCGCATATACCGCCAGCGTCGAGGCGCTGTTGAGCTACGAGCGAGAGCTCATCGACGCCCGTGCAGCCGAAATGTACGCGAGCAATAACACAGGTCTGACCTTGTTGATCGGCTTGGCGATTGCAGCGCTTGCCGCGGGGATCGCACTGGCGTACGCCATTACTCGGTCCATCACGCGTCCGCTGCAAAGTGCGGTGGGAGTTGCCGTTACGGTTTCTTCGCGCGACTTGACCGCCGAAATCGAGGCTCCTGGCCGGGACGAGACGAGTCAGCTACTGAGTGCCCTCAAGCAAATGAACGATAACTTGCGGGATGTGGTGCGCGATGTGCATGGAGGTGCTGAATCCATCGCCAGCGCAGCCGGTCAGATTGCCGCCGGCAATATTGACTTGTCTTCACGCACCGAGCAGCAGGCAAGCTCACTGGCGGAAACCGCTGCGACCATGGAGCAGCTCACCGCGACGGTCAAACAGAACGCTGACCACGCCGAAACCGCCAGCAGCCTCGCCGATACGGCGGTGAAAGTGGCTGTTAAAAGTGGTGAGGTCGTTGCAGAAGTCGTGGATACCATGGGCTCAATCAACGAGTCCTCCAAACAAGTGGTAGAAATCATCAACGTTATCGATGCAATTGCCTTCCAGACGAATATCCTCGCGCTGAACGCTGCCGTTGAAGCGGCACGTGCCGGCGAGCAAGGGCGAGGATTCGCAGTGGTGGCTGGAGAAGTGCGGTCGCTGGCTCAGCGCAGCGCGGCGGCGGCCAAGGAAATCAAAGAGCTGATCGAAACATCGGTAACCCGCACCGAGCAGGGTAACCGTCTGGTGTCCGAGGCCGGCGCACGAATGAGTGAGACCGTTGCCAGCATTCAGCGCGTCACCGACATCATGGGCGAGATCACTGCTGCAAGTCGGGAGCAGAGCGAAGGCATCAACCAGGTAAACCTGGCTGTGTCTGAAATGGACAAGGTTACTCAGCAGAACGCAGCGTTGGTGGAAGAGGCGACGGCAGCGGCGGGAAGCTTGCAGGAGCAATCGTCCCGCTTGGCCAGGCTGGTGGCAACATTCAAGTACACGAACGCCGACAGTCATGCCGACGTCGTCTTGAGAACCCCACTTCTTACGTGATCAGCTTGATCGCTGGCAAGCAGAAGTGATGCGATAAGGGCCGTCCGCGAGGCGGCCCTTTACAATTTCACCTTTCGATAACTTGCCCATTCCATGTCGACGACATCAACACTTAGGTGCACGGTCATGCCTTCAAATTTAGGCATGTGCTCCAGCATTCCGTCGGCGACTCGCTGACTGAAATCTTGCTTGGCCTGTTCGTTACGACCGGCCATGATTCGTATCGTGACATGAATGAAGCCACGCCCGCTGTCGGCGAGGCCTACGCGGTAATGTTCTGCGGGAATTACCCTGGCTTTCAGGTCGGCTTCGTCACCCACTTCGGGGCTTTGTGCCAAGCGTTGATTGACGCTGGCGAGCATGGCGTCAAAGGGAAGGTTCTGAAGGTTCGGAGTGTATTCGACAATGATATGAGGCATGATGGGTTGCCTGAGCGGAAGCTCGCCAAAGTCTGAAATAATAAATCAGATGGGCGGTGTGTGACGCAGTCCGGACGGGAATTAATCGCGCCCGGCCATGACAATGGCCTTTGCCAGTCCTTCGGGGTCGGTGAACCACGCCTCGTGACTTCCGGGGCATTCGATCAGGCGGAACAGACCCAATCGCTCCGATAGGCGGGGATGCCACGGGTAGCCATGGGGCATGGCAATGTCTTGCTGGCAGTTCAGGTAGGACTTTCCAAGCGGAAGCTGAGCCAGGGGCTGCTTCAGCGAGATCGGGTCGGTAAAGGTTTTATAGGGGTGGGGATTGAGCTTGGCATAACTTGATTTAGCAAGCTCGATATCGGCGTCGTTGATGAAGACCTCGCGCCAGACCGGGAAGGGCAGCATGACGGCGTTGTTGTTTTCTGCAGCCAGGGCATCAAACATCTCAATGTAGTGTGGGGGGACCAGGTCGTTGAGGCAATCGCCGCTCTCAGGAACAAAGGCATTGACGTAGACCTGGCGTGTCAGGCGCTCGGGTATTCGGTCGGCAACACCGGAAATGACCATGCCGCCGTAGCTGTGTCCCACGAGGCGCAGGTTTGTCAGATCGGCGTCGGTGATGAACTTCACCGCGGATTCAATGGCATCTTCAAGGCCCACCTGGCTGCGATCGTCGTCGGGTCGGTTTCCCGTCAACGTCGGGCAATGTACGGTGTGGCCGCTTTTGCGCATGTGGCTTGCAACGGCTTCCAGCTCGGCACCGGTATGCCAGGCGCCATGAACCAACACGTAGGTATCAGCCATTTTTGTCTCCGAAGTTTATTCTTAAAGCTACGGTGTCGGCTGATATCTTACCGTTGACGGCGCCGGCTAGCGAGAAGTATCTACACCCCTAAGTATTGGTCGACGATGTCACTGTTCTGTCGCAGCTGGTCCGAGGTGCCGCTCCAGACGACCTTGCCCTTTTCCAGCACGTAGTGCCGGTCGGCAAAGGGCAACAGCGCCGCCACGTTCTTGTCGATC
>Ga0182743_1000158_pt1 | contig 114364 bp, 93 predicted proteins | sample eDN3rd30CKraftOP_FD_128522 | JGI IMG/M metagenome (GOLD analysis project Ga0182743, IMG submission 128522) | Enriched Organic Plus compost microbial communities from Emeryville, California, USA - eDNA 3rd pass 30_C Kraft OP (version 2) (version 2) ...
ACACTTCCTACGATGCTTCCGGTTGATTGCGCAGCAATCGGAACAGGGACTGCAAACAACAACAGTGTCCACAGACCGCAAACCACTCGTACGGTCTGAGACAGTTGCGCCTTCGTCATCTTGCTCCCTGGGCTGAAACCAGATCTGTGGGGTGCCGCAAATCCGTGCAGAAGACCTTCAGAAACGAATTCCCCCGCGCGTTCGTGACGCACGGGGGATTATTCGTTCAAACACTGCGTACATCAAGGTACGCCGAGCGGAACGTCCTCTTCCTGAACTTCTCGTTCGGGGCTGTACGGCTCCGGAAGCCACGAGGGCGCGTCGTCAGGCGCAGCCTCCCAGCCCTCGTCCTCATGCGGGGGCTCCAATCCCGGAGCACCCGGACGGGGCAACGGCTTGTTCGGATCGGGACCGGGTACACTCGCCATTACTTCCTCCATCGTGCTACAGACACTGCTTGCACAGAGGCCAAGGCGCATCATGCATGCCACACCCATTCCTTTTCCGGCGCGTCCCGCTTTCGAGTTTTCTGCTCTCAAAGTTGCCTCGTTTGGCGAGGACTGCCTGCGCCGGTCAGTCGCGACTGCATCAGCAGTGCGTCAGCAGCGTTGGCCTAGCGGGACAGGAAGCGCGAGTCGCGGACCGTGAACCGGAGCGGCCAGTCAACCGCTCGCGTGATGCCGATGCGGCCACTTGCCTCGACTTCGGAATCGGCAACGGGATCGCCGTCAAGGATCTGCAACGGAGGCAAACGGAGATCGTGTGTGTTGAGCGCGCCGGTGATCGCGAGCGCATCGGCGAGTTTTCCGGGGCCGTTGGCAATGAGGCGATCGGGCCCGTGTTCTCTGCCCGGCCATCTGCGCTCGCGCATCACCTCGGTGCCATACAGCGGTTCGATGGCACGGATCAGCACTGCCGCAGGATACCCCTTCTCGCGGGTCACCGCATTGAGGCACCAGTGCACGCCATAGATGCGGTAGACATAGGCGGTGCCCGCAGCGCCGAACATTGGCTCGTTGCGGGCAGTGCGTCCGATGCGCTCCGCAGCATGCGAAGCCGGATCGTGAGGACCGACGTACGCCTCGGTCTCCACGATCCGGCCTTCCACCCGATGCTCCGCAAGCGAGGACACCAGGATGGTCCCAAGCAGCTCACGCGCTACAACCTCCGTCTCACGTGCGTAAAAGCTCCTGCCGAGCGGACGCCGCCTGCGCGCGCCGCCGCTCACTTGCCCGCGCGAACCGTCTTCTTCCGCGCGGCTGTCTTTTTCGCTGCGGTCTTGCGCGCCGTCTTCTTCGCCGGCTGAGCAGCGCTGACCGGCTCGGCGGCCGCCTTCTTCGTGGCGCGCTTGGCCGTCTTCTTCGCGGCCGGCTTCGCAGCTTCTCCGGTCGGAGCCGCTGTTTTGGCCGCACGCGTCGTTTTGGCCGCCGCCTTCTTCGCTGGCTGCTTCCTGGCCGCCGTGGTGCGACCCCGCTTCGCCGCCGGCTTTGCTGCGGCCGCTTCCGCCGCCTCCGGCTCCGTCACCTTCCCTGCTGCGGGCTTCTTCGGCCTCGGAGCAGCGGCTTCCTTCGGCGCAGGTGTCGCTGCTTCCGGCCTGGCGGGTTCCGGCTTGGCGGCTTCGGCCCTGACGGTTGCCGGAGCTTCAGCAGTCAGCGCGGCAACGCGACCCACCGGGACGGTCTGGCCTTCGAGCAGCGGCGGGGGTGCAGCCACCGGCGAGCCCCGGCGCGAGCCACGTCGCATGCCCAGTGAAACGGCGGGCGCCGCCGCGGCGGGAGCCTGCCTGGTCTCCTGAGCAGCCGCTGCCGGTCTGGCTTCGCGCTCCGCGGGCGTGGGCCTGGGCTCCTGGGCCGGCGCCGCCGGCCGGGCTTCCCGGGCTGGAGCAGCCGGTCTGGCTTCCCGTGCAGCCGCGGCCTGCTGTGCTTCCGGCCGAGGTGCTTCGGCCCTGGCCGCAGCCACCGGCGCACCCTTCGCTGCGGGCGGGCTGACGGGCTCCGCGCGAGCCGCCGCAGGTGCTGCGGCTGCGGGCTGTTCGCGGGTGGAACGGTCGCGGTCGCGACGACGGCGATCGCGCTCACGGCGCCCCTCGCGGGTTTCAGGGCCATCTTCTCGCGGCGGGCGGGCAGGCGCGGCATGCAGCACCGGCTCACGGCCGCCGGTCGACGGAGGCGTGACCTCGTACGTGCCGTTCTCGGCCTTGTGCAGGTCGATGACCTCGGAGTCGTGCGCCTGGCGCAGGAAGCGGCTGAACTTGCTGAAGCCGAAGGCGCCTTCGTCGAAGCCGGGTTGCAGTTCGAGCATGCAACGCTTAAGGTCGCTGTCGCGCACCGGCCCGCCACGCCCGCGCCCCACGTCCTGGAGCGCGCGACGCAGCAGGTCGTAGGCGCCACGCAGATCGGTGACCGCCGGTGCTTCGACCGGAGCCGGTGCCGCTGCAGCGGGGGCCGCGGGGGCCTCAGGGGCCGGAGCCTCGGCTTCGACCACCGCTTCCACCGCGACCGCGGGAACGGGTTCGGCCACGGCTGCTTCGGCAGCAGCAACAGCAGCGGGTGCGACGCGTTCCTGCTCACGATCACGGCTGCGATCGCGGTCACGATCCCGGCCGCGGCCACGGCGGCTACGCGGTTCCTGCGCAACTGCCGGTGCGGTCTCGACCGGAGCGGCGACACCACTCGCCAGCGGCGCCTCTTCACGCAGCCCGACTTCGAACTGACCGTTCTCCATCTTCCGCAGGTGCAGCAGGCCGCGATTGGCCGCTTCCTGCACGAAACGGTTGAACTTCGGGAAGCCGAGCGCCTTCTCGTCGAAGTTGTTGTCCATCTCGAGCATGACCTGCTTCAGGCGGTCGGAGCGCATCACATCCTTCTGCTCGACCATCTGCCGCACGGCAATCTCGACGAGTTCCCATGGATCGTGGGCTTCGCCGCTCACTTCGTCGCCGGCACGCGTCAGCCCGGTCAGGCCCGAGTACGAGTAGTACTCGTCGCAGTTCTGCACGAGCAGATCGGAAGACGATTCCCTGATCCCGACACCGATGACGTACTTGCCGTACTCCTTCAGCTTGAGCACCAGGCTGCTGAAGTCGGAGTCGCCGGAGAGCAGAATGAAGGTGCCGATTTCGGGGCGGGTGAAGACGAGTTCGAGGGCGTCGATAGCGAGGCGAATGTCCGTGGCGTTTTTCTTCGAGCTGCCGTAGGCGGGGGCGAAAATCAGGTCGACTGAATTTTCCGCCAGCGGGACAATGTACTGTGGGTAGCGCCGCCAGTCGGCGTAGGCACGCTGGACCGCGACCTTGCCCTTGATAATGTCACTGTTGAGAAGATTCTTGAGTTCCTTGGTGAGGTCGCTGCGGATCCCCATCGTGACGTTGTCGAAGTCGATGAGGAGCGCCGCGTGCGGCGCATTTGGACTTGCCGAGGCGCGCATGAGCGGGCCTCGTGCGAACTGTGCTGTCATTCGTTCGTTACTCTCTTTTCCTGGCGGGCGCGCACACTGCGCGGCCGCATCCTGTTGTCCCGCTGACCTCCTCCTCTGCTCGCGGCCGTGTTGTGGAAGCTCGGTCGATCTGTCGACCAGCCTGCACACCTGTCGCGAGACGAGCTGAAGAGGCGCTCTGTCCTGCTACTGTACGATTCAGCGACAATCCGCCGCTGTACTGCATTGCGGCATTCGCCGCGTTTCGGGCCGGTGCGGCTGAACGCGCGCACGCCCACCGCACTGCCTAAGGCCTGCGGCTCGACTCTTCTGCACTCACCATGCGTGCCAGTTCGACTCTCCGCACCTTCCCGCTGCCGGTCAGCGGGAACGCGTCGAAAAAGCGCACGAGGTCCGGGACCTTGTAATCCGCGAGCGTTCCGCGGCACCAGTCCTTGATCTCCTCGCCGGTGATGATCGCACCCTCTACCGGCACGATGCAGGCGCAAACCACTTCGCCGAGCACCTCGTGCGGCAAACCGACCACCGCGACATCCAGCACGGCTGGATGGGCGTGCAGGCGATCTTCGACCTCGCGCGGGTAGACGTTGAAGCCGCCGCGGATGATCAGCTCCTTGCGCCGCCCGACGATATGGACAAAGCCCTCGTCATCAACGAGCCCGAGGTCGCCGGTGAGGAAGTAGCCCTCTTCATCGAAGGCCTGCGAGGTCTCCCCAGGCTGACGGTAGTACCCCTTCATTACCCCCGGCCCGCGCACGGCGATCTCACCGAGGCTCTCGACCGGTAGTACGGTGCCGTCGAGGTCGAGCACGCGTACTTCGGCGCCGGGCAGCGGCTTGCCCACCGTGAAGACCTGCTTGTCGAGCGGATGTTCAGGCCGGGTCAGCGCCAGACTCGATCCGGTCTCGGTGAGCGAATACGCGACCTGCAGATTGGGACACAGGTCCTGGCGGATTCGCCGCACCAGCTCATCGCCGATCGGAGCTCCCGCAACGATGCCGGCACGCAGAGAAGACAGGTCGTGCCTGGGCCGCTCCGCCGCACGCATCTCGGTGATGAACACGGTCGGCACGCCGTAATGCACCGTGACCCTGTGCCGCTCGATGAGCGCGAGCGCTTCGGCCGGCTGGAACTGCTCCTGAAGCAGCAGCGACGCGCCGGCCGCGAGTGTGCCGATAATGCCCGGCCCCAGCCCGAACACGTGGAACACGGTCGTTACGCCGAACACGATATCTCCCGGCCCCAGTGCAATCGCGTCCGCGGTCGCGGCTGCCGGGTTCAGCAGATTCGTGTGGGTCAGGGCGACACCTTTCGGCTTGCCCATCGTGCCGGAGGTGTAGAGAATCGCAAACAGATCCTCATCCGGATCGATCGGCCGCTCCGGTACCGGCCGTCCCTCCCCGCTCGAGAGCAGGTCCTCGAACTGGTAGATCCGGTCGTCGTACCAGAGGTCCTCTTCGCCAACCGTTACCAGATACTGCAGTTCCGGCAACGTCGAGAGGAATCCTTCGAAGAGCTGGAGGTAGTCGATGCCGCCGAAGTTCTCCGCGCATACGACCACGGTCGCCTCGGAGTGCCGAAGCATGTACTGCAGTTCCGGGACCGTGTAGCGCGGGTTCAGCGGCACGATCACGGCGCCAAGTTTGGCGGCCGCGAACATCGAAATGACGAACTCCGGCCAGTTGGGCAGATCGAGCGCGATCCGATCGCCCTTCTCGACACCCAGCTCCGCAAGCGCCGCCGCCAATGCGGTAGCGCGCGCTTCGACCTGGCCGAAAGTCAAACGGCGGTCGTTAAACAGCAGGAAAGTCCCGTTGGGTTGCTCCGCGGCGCGGAGCTCCAGAACCTCACCGACGGATCGACCAGCAAAGCGCTCGGCGAGCGCCATCCCGCCTCCGGATGGATTGTCCGTTTGCATCAACAAGCGCGGAAAAATAGCTCAGCGTGGGACGGACAGGCAAACGCCACCGGGAATCCACCTGTCATTTCTTTCAATTCTGCCTGAGGCATGTCTCTACTACCCCGGACTCGACCGAATGCGTCCAGCCGCCATCGGCGGCCCGGGCGATCTCGCCGACGCGAGCCAGCAGCGTGTACCGCACCGTGCCCTCCCTCGCCTTCTTGTCCGTTGCCGTCGCAGCGAGGACCTCCGCGCCATTCGCCTGCGACGGCAGCTCGATGGGCAGGCCGCTCGCCTTGAGCACGTCGCAGAGCGTGTCCGCGGTACCCGCTGCAGTGACCCCGAGCGATTCGCCGATGCGCGCTTCGATGACCATACCGATGGCGACCGCGTGACCATGATGCATCGTGAAGTTCATGACGCGCTCGAGCGCATGCCCGATCGTATGTCCGAAGTTCAACGCTGCGCGCGGCCCGGCTTCGAACGGATCTTCGTTCACGTACCCTGCCTTGATTTCGACCGACCGGCTCACCAGTTCACGCAACGCACCCGGGTCGCGCGCCATGATCGATGCGAAGTTTGCATGGATGAACTGCAGGTAGGCGGGATCGGCGATCGCGCCGTGTTTCACCGCCTCAGCAAGGCCGGCCTGGAGTTCGGTATCAGGCAGTGAACGCAGCAGTTCGGGGTCGATGAGTACCGCCTGCGGCTGATGGAAGGCGCCGATCAGGTTCTTCCCTTCCGGCGTGTCGACCCCGGTTTTCCCGCCGATCGATGCATCGATCATGGCAAGCAGCGAACTCGGGACCTGAATCACCGGGATACCGCGCATATAGGTAGCTGCTACAAACCCGGCGATGTCCCCAGTCACACCGCCTCCAAGCGCGACAATCCCGCTGTCCCTCCCGAACCCTGCCTTGAGCAGTGACCGGCTCAGGTTCGCCCAGGTCTCCAGCGTCTTGTTCGCTTCACCGGCGGCAAAGCTGAAGAGCGGCACGCCAAGTTTGTTCGCAATGCGCTCCCCCAGCAAACCGGCCAGATTCCTGTCCGCGATCAGCACCCAGCGACGCGGGCCCGCAATCTCCAACTCCAGCGCGGCTTCCAGCTCCGAAACAATCCGGACATCGTACCGAACCGGAACGGGCGGCGGCAGTTGTACAGATATGGTTTTCATAATCATCATCATCAGAAATCTAGCCTTATCGAGGCTCCGCTGCTCACCCCCCCACCAAAGCGGGGGCGGAACGTGGGTGAGAGCTTAAGGCGGAGGATCAGGGAGGAGGGACCAGGGAGGAGGAGTCAGGGGAAGGCATGGAAAGGGAAACTGCAGGTAAATGTTAAGTCCTCAAGGTGTAAGGAGAGGCCGAGGGTGAGGGTGAGGGCCAGGGCGCCAGAGTCAAGGGATTCAGGCAATACAGAGATTCAGGGAATGAAATACAGGGTATTAGAGCTCGGGATTGCGCGCCTCCGGGATACTGCCGCTTTCGCGCACAATCTCGAAGAGTCAGCTCGAAAGCGGTTATGCTGATGTCCGGGGTTGGCGTCCTCTCGGCTTGCACCGTCCGATCCTGCTCCGAATCGCGTTCCGATCACCGCCGCGGACCGCATGCACCGCACCCAACACTGGGTCGATTCAGCAGGCACGCGGCCCTTGATTATGTGCCATATTGCCACTGTATACAAAGCATCTATTCATGACCAACCACGGTTTTGCAGATCAATGCTAGGTTAATTTATATATCAACGTACTAGTTAAATCATCCATCCCTTCACCCTACTCCCTTTCACCCTACTCCCTTTTATCCTATTCCCTTGTTATTTACACACTTACCACCTACTCCTTCCCCTTCTCCCTTCAGGACTTAACATTAACCTGCAGTTCGCTTTCACCTTCGCCTCTTCCTGGCCAGGCGCCTGAACGGAACGGAGGAAACACGCCTTTGACCTTTGTTCCTGGCAGTACAATGCCCCGCCCACCCGCATGAGCCTCCCCCTTCGAACCTTATCACCTTCAAACAATGGAGATGCTGAATTTGAGTTGTGTGCAAGGGCGGAGTTGGTTGTCGCGGAAAGGGTTGCATAACGAGCGTTCCTCCCGCACTGTCATCAATAACCCTGAGAAATCACCCCGTCCCCGAGTACCGATGAAGAAAACCGCCCTTCTGCTGACGGTGCTGCTGGTGCATCCACTGGCGGCGCAGCAATCGAAACCGGCCGGCCTGCAGGTTGAGCGCAACGCACAGGTTGCGGACCTCGTGGGTGCGGTCGCACCGGACCACATGCAGCGGTATTTGACGAAGCTGGTTGGCTTCGGCACGCGCCACACCCTGAGCGATACCGTGTCGAATACGCGCGGGATCGGTGCTGCACGGCGCTACATCTACGAGCAATACCAGCAGATGTCGAAGGCCTGCGGCGGCTGCCTGGACGTGTACTACGACTCGCACATTGTCTCTGCGCCCCGCACGAACAATCAGCCGGTGAACGTGGTCAACGTGGTGGCGAAGCTGAAGGGTCGCACAGATCCGAACCGGGTCATCGTGATGATGGGGCACTATGACTCCTGCCAGTGCAACATCCGCGGCGGCGATCCCGCTGGCGATGCACCGGGCGCCAATGACGACGGCTCCGGCACTGTCGAGATGATGGAGCTTGCACGCGTATTCAGTCAGAAATTCCCGCAGGGGCTCGACGCCACGGTGATGTTCGTGACCGTGGCCGGTGAAGAGCAGGGATTGCTTGGTGCGACGGGACTGGCCGACACGCTGCTGGGCGATCCCGCGCTGCACGTGCAGGCAGCCTTCACCAACGACGTCGCGGGCAACATCTACGACCCCAAGGGCCGGGCGGACTCGCTGACGATGCGGGTCTTCGGCCCCGAGCCGGACGATGGCGCCTCACGCAACCTCGCCCGGTTTGTGAAAGCAGTGGGCGAAACGTATCAGCCGAATTTCCAGGTGCGGGTCATCGAGCGGCTCGACCGCATGGGCCGGGGCGGCGATCACCGGCCGTTCTGGGATCGAGGGGTAGCGGCCGTCCGATTCTCGGAGTCGTTCGAGGACCACCGCCATCAGCATTATCCCGAGGACAAGCTCGAGTTCGTGAGCTTCCCGTACATGCAGAAAATCGCGCGCGTAAATGCGGCGACGGCAGCCCACCTCGCCCTCGCACCGGCGGCACCAGACTCACTGCGTATTCGCCGCAATACGCAGGTCAGCGGTCACGATTTCACCCTGAGCTGGAAGGCGCCGGCCAATGCACCGGACCTGGCGGGTTACGAGATCACGCTGCGCAGCACGACGAGCCCGTACGTGGATCGCGTCATTCCGGTCGGAAACGTGACCACCTACAAGCTCGAGAACACGCAGGCCGATGATATGTGGGTGGGTGTCCGTTCGGTGGACAAGGACGGCTTCCGCTCGCCCGTCGCATCGTTCCACTCGCCCGAGAGTCTGCCGCGCTATATGACCGAGCGACGGCAGGGTCGCTGATTCTCCGAACGCTCTGACCGTCTGATGAACGAACGCCCCGGCCGACAAAAGCTCAGGCCGGGGCGTTTTACTTCAGTTTGAATCGCGCTACTTCACGATCGAAGCCGCCGGAATGCTGCCGGGAGCGACGGACACGCTGGATTCCGCGTCGATCACCCGCACCGCAGGGCGTGCATCGATCTCGAGGCGTTCCACCGCGATGTTGCGGTCGGTCCGCTTTGCCGCCACACGACGATAGGCATCAGCAAACCGGTCGGCTGCACCTGCGTCATCCCACACCGAATACCACACAAGTGCGTTGCCATTGCCGGTGTCGATCAGGCGATAGCGATCGCCATCCCAACCATTGGCGAACTGGCGGGCCTGCTCGCCGAGGTGCTCCTCGAGGAGGATGGCGGTTTCCAGTTGGCCGAGAACGTTCTCGCGCACCACGGTCCCCGACCCACCGCTGAGCGCGAGTTCGGTCGGATCATCCCGGTTCACGAGGAAGCGCGAGTCCGGATTCATGACCTGTTCGGTGGACTCGGGGAGTCGGTCACCGATGGGTGCAGGGTACGGGTCGCCGAAGCCGGTGTCGAGCGGGCGACGCCACAACTTCTGCACGAATGCCGCCCCGCCGGCGTACGGGAACAGCAGCGTCTCGCGCAACACGCGCGGCGCACGCTGGAACACCGGGAATTGCGAGTTCTGCGCTTCCAGATTCGGCCGGATCTGCTCGCCGATGTCGGGCAGCGAACGCGGGTCCACCGGCGAACCCGACTGCGCCTCCGCCAGATACGCGAGCATCACCATGGTCGCATGTCCCTCGATCGCGGCCTGTGCAGCGGTCTGCCGGTCGTTGCCGCGCGAACGCGAAATCAGCGAGTCGAGATCCGCGTGCTGGTCCTGCAACGCATGCACGAGTTCGTGCACGAGCACCGGTCGCACCTGTTCCTCCGGAACACCGGCGACCACGAACAGCTTCTTCGACGGCGGATCGTAGTAGCCGACCACCTGCTCCGTGTACAGATCGACCAGCAACGCCTTCAGGTCGAGATCTGCCGGCACCAGCCCGAACGCGATGTACGTTTGCCGGATCGCCTCCAACTCCTGATCGGGCAGTTCCTCGCGCATCCGCTCTTCGATATACTCGCGCACGGCGTCTCTGCTCTGGATATCGAGCTGGATTTCCCCGCGCTTCGGCAGCCCGGCGATCACCTGCAACCGCGGCAGCACACTGTCGACCACCGCCGACAAATGCGCCGCCGACGCCGACTCCGTCTGCGCCTTGTCCCCGCACGCCGCCACGCCCAGTGCCGCCAGCACCGCAGCCCCGATCGCCGCCCCGTATCTCCTGACTCTCACAAAAACCCTCCGCGCCCTCAAATATCTCCGCGCTCTAAAACGATCCCTGCGTCCCCCAATACGATTTCGATTTCGATTTCGATTTCGATTTCGAGTTCGATTTCGACCCGAATCCGTTACGCTCTCGCTCTCGCTAACGCTTTCGCTCTCGAGCCGTTGAGATTCGTTGAAAGCCCTTGAGAGTCGGTACAGGTCATTGAAAACCTCGTTGCTCACCCCTCTACCACTGTCGCCCGCGTTGGTTCAGACAGCCGCGCGACCATCTCCTCGACGGAAGCCCCGCTCACCGGGTGATGAAACTCCGGCGCCACGTCGCGCAGCGGATACAGCACGAAGCTGCGTTCGTGCAGACGCGGATGCGGAAGTGTCAACGCTGAACTGGAAAGCACTCGCGCATTCCACGCGAGCAGATCGAGATCGATGATGCGCGGCGCATTGCGCGGCGCCTCGGTGCGGCCGAGGTCCGCCTCGATCTGCTTCAATGCGTGGAGCAGCGGTAGCGGTTCGAGTCGGGTACGCCCGCGCACGACCATGTTCCAGAAATCGGGTTGATCGCGGATCCCGACCGGTTCGGTATTGTAGATGCGCGAGACTGCGTCGACAGCCACGAAGGCGCCTAACCCTGTGATGGCCCGTTGCAGATTATCGCCGCGATCGCCGAGGTTGGTGCCGAGTGCAATGAGAACTTCGGCGGCATGGCCTGCCGCCGAGTCGGCCGCGGTCATTTGGCGGGTGCGCGGCCGTAGCGATCCTCGAGCCGTACCACATCGTCCAGATCGGGGGTGGAGGCTTCGAGGATGTCGACGTCCGTGACTGCCTCCATCCGATGTACCGTCCCAACCGTGATCCGGTAGCTCTCGCCCCGCTTCAGCGGAACGAGTTCAAGACGGTCGGCGGACGGGCCTGCCCAGAACCGCATTTCACCGCTTAGCAGATGGATCGTTTCATCCTTGCGTTCGTGGTACTGCAGTGAAAGCGCATGGCCTGCCTTGACGTGAAGAATCTTGCCAACGTACCGATCCGTGTGTGCCCAGATCAGTTCGTGTCCCCACGGTTTATCGACGCGACGCGCGACCACGTTGCCGGCGCTTGGTTCAGTCATCCCTTTGTCTTCCAGCAAACGAAAATTCGCGGGATAGTACGGCAGAACGGCATATCCGGCCAGCGCCTACTCGGTCGCGAGCGCGGCGCGTGCCAGTGCGGCGGCTCCTGCGGCTGCATCGATTTCGCGGTCGAGCAACTGGTACGGCAGGTCCCACTCCCCCAGTTCCGCGAGCAGGAAAGGCCGCAACGGCCGCCCGGGTGCAATCAGTCCACCCGAGAGTGCGAGCAGGGGCGCTTCGCTCCACGGACCCAGCCGGGCGTGTAGTGCAGCGATGTGTTCGGCGAGGTCGCGTGCGGCCTGTTTGACGATGCCGGCCGCTTCCGGGTCGCTGTCCGTCGCGGCGATAACGTGCGGTGCCAGAGCCGCAATGTCTGCCTTCGTTGCCGCCGCGCTCCAGTGCACCAGGTCCTCGGTCGCTGATGACAGTGTGCGGGTGAGGACGGTCGAACGCAGCGCTGTATCCGGCGCCCTGCCATCGTGTGCGCGAACGGCCGCGCGCAACGCAGCAAGTCCGATCGCGTATCCGCTGCCCTCGTCCCCCAGCAGTTCGCCCCAGCCGCCGGTCCGCGCCATCGAACCCGCTTCGTTCCTGCCCCACGCGATCGACCCGGTCCCCGCGATCAACAGGATCCCCGGTGCGGTATCCAGTGCGTTATGCAGCGCCGCGAGCGCGTCGTTCGTGACGACCACACTTTCGGCGACCCCCTGTTCCCGCAGCGCACGCTCCAGCGCGCTGATTTCTTCCGCTCGACCGGCCCCCGCCAGCGCACAGCAGAGGACGGAAACATCGTCCGCGTTCGCAGCCCGGATCAATTCCCGCGCAAGGGCAGCCAGTGCGCCGGCTCCTGCCGTCGGTCGCAGGACATCGATGCGACCGGCGCCGCCCTCCGCTCGCGCGAGGACCGCGCCGGCTGCATCGGTCAGCACGGCACGTGCACGCGTGCCGCCCCCGTCGATTCCGATATAGTGCGTCATGGTTGCCATGTCGTAAGCATACCGTGCGCCAGATTTCTTTGCCATTTGCCGATTTTCGTCGCGCGGGCTTTGGCAAATCAGGCACGCTCGGCGCCGGATTCATCAGGTCACGCTCGGATCCGGGAAATCAGGCACGACGGGCACGGGTGCGTTTACGGGAACGGGAACGGGCGGGAAACACGACCACGTTCAGGGGAACGGGCACCGGCACGGGCACGTGCCGTCCTCCTCTTTAACGGGCCTGCTGCTGACAATTCCGGCAAGCTGCGACCCACCCATACCCATACCCATACCCATACCCACACCCTCGTCCCTCACCCTCGTCCCTCACCCTCGTCCCTCACCCTCGTCCCTCACCCTCACCCACATTCCGAATTCCCGGGAATCGCGCGTCAGTTTTATCCGCGGGCTCCGGAGGCAAGCGGGCGTCCGCCGACGCGCAGTTCTCCCGTCGTCATGCGTGCCTGTTCGAGCGGGCGGTTGCCCTTCCTGACCACGTAGGATTCCATGGCGTAGTACTCGGGCAGGCCGAGCTGGTCGACGAGGCGTGCGGTGGTGGTGTTGCGGTCTTCAACGCGCTGCCAGAACTCGCGCTCGTCGAGGCCGGGGAAAGGAGCGCGGTCCTTCTGGCTCTGATGTTTGAAGATCGCATTGATTTTGACGCGTAGTTCTTCCTCGGAGAGCGGGACGAGCACGTCGGCTTCGGCGATCGACCACTCCTGCCACGCTCCGCGGTAGTACCACACCTCCGGCGGCTCGCCCTCGTACCGCGCGAGTGCGCGATCGATCGCTTCCTTGCACATGCGATGCGTACCGTGCGGGTCGGACAGGTCCCCGGCGACAAAGACCAGGTCAGGGCGATGGTGATTCAGCAGATCGAGCGTGATTCTGACATCTTCGGGGCCGACGGGATCCTTGCGCACCTTGCCGGTCTGGTAGAACGGAAGATTCAGGAACACCGCCTGCGAGCGGTGCATGCCGAACGTCTCGATGCCGGACACAGCCTCGGCTTCTCGGATGATGCGTTTGATCTGCTGCACAGCTTCGTCATCGATCTGCCCTGCGTATTTGGCGGCGAGGAACGCTTCAACTGCATCGATCAGATCCTCGACTTCACCGGCCTGATCGGTGTCGAACGCGGTCTCGAAGCGACGCAGGAACTCGAGGTAGCGCCGCACTTCATGATCGAATACAGCGATGTTTCCCGAGGTCTGATACGCAACCACGATATCGTTATCATTGTGATGGAGCTTGTTGAGGATGCCGCCCATCGAAATGACATCGTCATCGGGATGCGGGGAGAAGACGATGATGCGCCGGCCACTCGGGAGTTTGCTCTTGCCGCGGATTTTGGCGATCAGCGCGTTGAACATTTCGCCATTGAGCGGACCGGCGGAGCCCCAGCGGGCGAGGAGCGAACTGAGGTGGTGTTCACGGTAGTCTGTGTTCTCCAGCTTCAGGACGGATTTGCCGGTCCTCTGGCTGAGCCAGATCACTGCGCGCATCTCGAGCTCCGGCGTCCACAATACTTCGCCCACGATCCACGGCGTCTTGATGCGCGTAAGTTCCGCGGCGGCGGCGAGATCGAGGTAGAATGTTGCATTCGGATGCTCCTGCAGGTACGTGGCGGCGACATCCGGATGAATCTCACCTTCGACAGCCCGGCGCACGATTTCGGCCTTGTGTTCGCCGGTTGCAATCAGCGCGATTTCGCGCGCTTCCATGATGGTCGCAACCCCCATCGTGATTGCTTCCGTCGGCACGTTTTCCTCGCCGAAAAAATCGGCCGCGGCATCCCGGCGGGTGATGGTGTCGAGCGCGACCAGGCGAGTGCGCGATCCAAGTCCCGAACCCGGTTCATTGAACCCAATGTGTCCGGTCTTGCCGATGCCCAGAATCTGGAAATCAATCCCGCCTGCCGCGTGGATGCGCTCCTCGTATTCGTGCGTGTACGCCTCGACTTCGTCTCGGGGAAGGTCCCCTCTCGGGATGTTCACGTTTGCAGGATCGATGTCGATGTGCTCGAACAGGTTCTCCCACATGAAGCGGTGATAGCTGTGGATGCTGTTCGGCTTCATCGGGTAGTACTCGTCCAGGTTGAACGTCACGACGTTCGCAAAGCTCAACCCTTCATCGCGGTGCAGCCGGATCAGTTCATGGTAGATCCCGATCGGTGTCGACCCGGTCGCGAGCCCAAGCACTGCGCGCTCCCCCGCCTGCGCCCGCGCGCGGATGAGTTCAGCAATTCGCGCGGCGATCCGCTGCGCAATCTCCTCGTAATCTTCCGCTATGACGACCGGAACGCGCTCGTTCAGCTCCATGCGTAACTCCTGCCGGGCAGTTCTTCTCGCTCGGGATCGCGAATCGCCGGCATCCGAACGGACCATGCCCTGGCGCGCGCCGCCTGTAGCTGCCCGAGGCCGGATACAGCAATGCGCGGGCCGCCTTCCGATCCAGACCGCCTGCGCGGACGCCTCCGCAGGCAAGCTTTCGCGCATTATCGCGTGGCTGCCGACATCGGGCTTGACGCCCGGCCAACCGGATCGTATCCTGCCCCGGAATTCAGTAGTCTGCAGTAACGCTTCTTCCGTAATAAACGCGCGAAATATTGCGCTTTAGCCTGCTTTCTGGTGGCCGTTCGCGCATGACGGCCTAATACGCAGAACAATGTGAGTGATGCAGCGCCGGGCCGTGCCATCCGCTGGGTGGTTCGGTATCGGGGGTTTTGCGTCTGGCTTTCGGGTTTGAAGCGTGCCAGCCGTGTCTGCACGCCGTTGTACCCCTATCCCCTGCACAACCGGAGGAGCCAGTGGTTAACCGGAGGACCATCCTGACGGTACTTGGCGCCCTGTTGCTGTTCCTGACGGGAACGCAGCAGGCCAGCGCCCAGAACGGCCGGATCACGGGCGTCGTGTCGCAATCGACCAGCGGACAACCGCTGGCGGGAGTTCAGGTACATCTCGAAGGCACGAGATTCGGCACCGTGACGAACCAGAACGGTCGCTTTCTGCTCAACGACGTTCCTGCGGGCGCGTACACGTTGCAGGCCATCCTGATCGGCCATTCAGCGCGCTCGACCCCGATCACGGTGGCGGCGGGACAGACGCTGAACCTGAACGTCGTCCTCGATCAGGTTGCGATCTCAATGCAGGAGATCGTGGTGACCGGCATGGGCGGCGCGACAGCGAAGGCCAAGACACCATTCGAAATCTCGACCATCAATGCGCGTGACATTCCCGTTGTAGGATCGAATGCCGTGTCTTCGATCCAGGGCAAGGTGGCGGGAGCGATGGTCGTACAGGGGAGCGGCCGCCCCGGTTCAGCGCCAGCGGTGTTGCTGCGCGGTCCGAAGAGCATCAATGCGACGGGCCGCAGCCAGGAGCCGCTCTACATCGTGGATGGCGTGATCCTGGGGTCGGACATCGTGGACATCAGCGGGCTCGACATCGACCGGGTCGAGATCGTAAAAGGTGCAGCAGCGGCATCGCTGTACGGCTCACGCGCAGCGAACGGCGTGATCCAGATCACGACGCGGCGCGGCCGGCAGATGGCCGACCAGCGGATCCGCTATACCGTTCGAACAGAGATGGGCCGGAGTGATCTGCCGGGAGCATTCGACTTCCTGAAGCACCATGCCTGGAAGCTGACGCCGGACGGGACGATGTTCATCGACAACAACGGTACGCCCTGCCATTTCCTCGACTGCTCGAGCCCGCAACTCGCGGGGCAGGCAGCCGGAACGGGTAGCGCGAATGCGTGGAACACGTTCGCGACGAACGCATGGCCTGGGGGTGCGATCGACCAGGTCGGCCGGTTCTTCGAGGGCGGCGACTACATGGAGTCGTACGTCTCGGCCTCGGGGCGCACCGGCGGGACCAACTTCCACGTCTCGTTCACGAACACGAACGAGGGTGGTGTCATGACCGGGCAGCAGGGATTCGAGCGCAACAACTTCCGGCTGAACCTCGACCAGAGCATTCGTGAGGACATCCAGCTCTCCGCGAGTGCATTCTACAGTCGTTCGAGTGAGGATCCGCGCAGTGGTGCGCTGTTCGACCTGACCCGCATGCAGGCGGGCATCGATCTGACCAACTGCCTGGATGACAACGACAAGATCATCCCGGGTTCGAACTGTCTGAAGAATCCGGACCGTCTGCTGATCAACACGAATCCGACCAACGTCGAAAGTGCGAACCCGCTGTATGACGCGGTGGCGCGGGACTATACCCGTACGCGCGGCCGGTTCCTCGGCAGCGTGACGGCCAGCTATCGCCCGCTCGAATGGCTCGAACTGAGCAGCAACGCGAGCTACGATCGCTTCGACAATGAAGACGTGCTGCATACGCCGAAGGGGTATCGCACGATTGCGCCGAGTAACACACTGAACAACGGTGCACTCGAGTACGCCGACACCCGTCGTGAGGCGATCAACGCGAGCGCCCGGGTCACGGGACGATTCAACCTGGGAAGCTCGATCCGAAACACCACCACGCTGCAGTATCTGTACGAGCAGCGTGAAACGCTGGCGAACTCATCGGACGGGTTCAACTTCGCCGTAACCGGCGTACCGACGATGGACAACATCGATCCGACGACACTGGATGCGGGATCGTCGCGCACGCCCATCAAGATGGATGGTTACTTCATCATCACGGACTTCGACATTGCGGATCGGTATGTGGTGAACCTGCTGGCCCGCAACGACGGGAGTTCGCTGTTCGGTGAGGATGAGCGTCGTCAGTGGTACTACGCGGTGCGCGGCGCGTGGCGCCTGGGCGAAGAAGCGTGGTTCCCGATGAAGGATGCGCTCGATGAGCTGAAGGTGCGCTACGCGTTCGGGACGGCGGGAAGCAGCCCGAGCTTCGCAGCGCAGTACGAGACGTACAGCGTTTCTGCCGGATCAGTAAGCCCGGTGAACCTGGGCAACCGCCTGCTCAAGCCGGAGTTTTCGGCCGAGCACGAAGCCGGTGTTGACGCGGCTTTCCTTCAGGGCAGGCTGGGCTTCTCCGTGACGTACGCGCACTCCAACACCAAGAACCAGATTCTGCCGGTCCCGCTGCCCCGCTACTCCGGCTTCGGCACGCAGTTCCAGAACGCCGGCACCATGCAGAGCAAGACATGGGAAGTCAGCCTGGACGCCGTGCTGATGCAGAGCGACAACTTCCGGTGGTCGGCGCGTGCCATGTACGATCGCACTCGCACGAAGATCACCGAGATGAGCGTGCCGCCGTTCAACTACGGCGTGGCAGGCCAGGGGCTGGGCACCGTGTTCTACGCCCGTGAAGGCGAAGACTACGGCACGTACTACGGCGTGCACTACGCCAGGGGCTGTGGCGATCTGCCGGCCGGAATGAGCTGTGACGGCTTCGTGGTGAACGACGACGGCTGGCTCGTGTGGGTCGGCGATGGCGGTCTGGCTTCGAATGCGTGGGGCACCAGCTCGGCCGTCACCGTACGCGGGTCGCCGGTCATGTGGGGTACGCCGTTCCGCGGTGAGTGCACCGATCGCTCGAGCGGTGAGCGTACGCTGTCCTGCCCGGTGGGCAACTCGCTGCCCGATTACAACATGAGCTTCTCCACCACGCTGAGTTACAAGAACCTGACGCTCTACGGCCTGCTGGACGCCGTGCGGGGCTTCGACATCTACAACCAGCCGCTGCAGTGGGCGCTCTTCCGCCGCAACATCGGGATGATGGACCAGACCGGCGTCGCGGAGAACGAGCGCAAGCCGATCGGCTACTACGACGCGCTCTACACGGTGAGCGGTCTGCTGCCGAGCAACGTGTTCGTCGAGGATGGCAGCTTCGTGAAGCTGCGTGAAATCGCGGTGTCGTACGGGCTGACCAGTGAGCAGTTGAGCAAGCTGCCGTTCCTGGGTCGGACCTTCTCGAGTGCCACCTTCCGCGTGAGCGGGCGCAACCTGCACACCTGGACGAACTACCGCGGCTACGACCCGGAGACGGGCAGCGGTGGCGGAAATACAGGCTCAGCCGCGATTGCACGCGTCGATGGCTACCAGTATCCGAACTTCCGTACCTGGCGCTTCGGCCTCGAGCTCAACTTCTAAGGAGAGACCATGAAATTCTCTGGAAAAGGGTCGATCCTGAGCGCCGCCCTGCTGGTGCTGATCAGCGCGTGCTCGGATCTGAATGTAGTCAACGAAAACGACGCCGATGCGGCGCGCGCGATCCAGACGCCGGATGACGTTGAAGCACTGGTCATCGGGTCGTATCGCCAGTGGTGGAACGGTGTCACCACGGCGAACAACTTCAGCGCCGCGTTCAGCAACATGGCGTGGCAGCACAGCGGCTGGCCGGCAAACTTCGGGGTGGTGTACTACTCCTCCATGCCCCGGCCGGCCATCATCAACGATCCGGCCGACCAGTTCTACGTCAACGTCGTGACGATGTGGAACCAGTCGTACCGGGCACTCTCCGCGATTGCGGCAGGTCTGAAAGCGATCGATGAGAGTCAGGAGATCCGCGACGCACTGGGTGATGCGCGCGTTGCCCGGGCACGGGCGTACGGCGCGTACGTGCAGGGGCTGTCGCATGCCGCGATCGCGCTGCATTACGACCGCGGTTTCATCCTGGATGAAACCAACGTCGTGTTCGACGCCGCCGGGAAGGTCATCCCGCAGGAACTGACCGATTACAAGGCCATCATGGAGGCCGCAATCGGTTACTTCGACAAGGCCATCCAGTTGAGCGGCCAGACCTGGCCCGAGATTCCGAACACCTGGATGTCGGTCGCGGTTTCACGTCAGCAACTGGCGCGCATGGCGCACTCCGAAAAGGCACGCAACCGCGCCGCCAACGCACGCACGCCAGCCGAGCGCGCCGCGGTAGACTGGGCAGCCGTCGTTGCCGATGTGGATGCCGGCGTGACCGAAGACTGGACCATGAATGCCCCGCGAGGTGGCAACCCCTGGACAGTCGGATTCTACAACCAGTACTTCGGAGCGGCCTGGCAGCAGTTGAGCTACCAGGTGGCGGGGATGGCGGATCAATCCGGGACCTACCAGAAGTGGCTGGCCGTCAACCCCGACTCGCGCATGCCCGACATCGACGGCAAGCCGTTCCTGATCATCACGCCGGACAAACGTTTCCCGCAGGGAACAACGATCGACGAGCAGCGCGCTGCACCCGGTACGTTGTACGACATCCCGGCCTCGCTGGGCAACCACTTCCAGCAGCCGAGTCGCGGCACGTACCGGTGGTCGTACTACTGGGCGCGCACCATGCGCAACTGGGGCACCAACCCGAACGTGGTGGTGATCGACCGCACAGAGATGGACCTGCTCAAGGCGGAAGCGCTGTACCGCCAGGCCGGCAACCAGATGACGGCGGAAGCGGCGGCACTCGTGAACAAGAGTCGTATGGCCGCCGGGCTCGATGACCTCTCCGATGGGGTCAACGACAGTTGTGTGCCGAAGCTGCCGGATGGGAGCTGTGGTGGTTTCTTCGAGGCGTTGAAGTGGGAGAAGCGCCTGGAGACGATCTTCTCGACCGGCATGTACCTGGCCCCCTGGTATTTCGAAGGCCGCGGCTGGGGCGACCTGTACCAGAACACCCCCGTTCACCTGCCGACGCCGTGCCTCGAAATGCAGTTGCGGACGGAGGCCTGCGTGACGTTCGGAGGTATCGGTGGACAGGGCGGCGCGGCCAGGAGTATCTACGCCTTCCCGCACGAGAACTAGCAGTCCGCAGAATGCAGAGGGCGCTCCGTACTGGAGCGCCCTCATTCTTCCGCTGCCCTGCCTCGGGAATCAGTTCCGCCAGATTACCTGTGTGGAGGGTGGCGGAGGATCTTCCTCGTCGTCGGGCTCCGGGATGCGCGGACCGGCCGGATCGCCACAGCTCGCGAACACGGCGACAAGCAGGACCAGGAATGCACCGTAACGCAGCTTTTTCATGGATAGCCTCCGGTATGACAAGAGTGTCCCTGTACCAGCATACTACGGAAGCCCCGCGGACAACAGTCTTTGAATTACCGGAAGCCTAATCTCACACCCGGGAGCAAATCGACCATGCGAAACCCGATCAGAACATTGACGTTCGCAGCCATCCTGTTTCTGGGCGGTTGCGCGAGTGGGGGCGGCCAGGCAACGCGCAGTACGTCGGCAGAGCTCACACGCGCCGAAATCTCAGCGGTTAGCGCGGCCACCCTGTACGACGCGGTTGTGCGGCTCCGCCCTCGCTGGCTCGAGACCAGGGGCGAACGGAGCTTCGCTGCCGTAACGGAGATCGTGGTTTTCGAAGGGAATACGCTGCTTGGCGGCCCGGAGGCGCTGCGCGATCTGACGCCGGCCGTAGTCGAACGCCTCCGGTATGTCGATGGCCCGCGCGCTTCGGCGACGCTGCCTGGGCTGGGCACGCGCCACGTGCAGGGCGCCATTGTCATCGAGATGCGTCGCGAGTAACCGGGCGCTCGAGATTTCGCGCACGCCCGTCAGGTCGGACAGAACGCTACTTTCGTCGTGTCCAGACGACGATCACGCCGCACCGTGCCCGACTCGACAGAAACTCTGCGGGAACGGTGCCCAGCCCGCTATATACCTCGATCCCTTCGATTTCCTTGACGCCGACCACCTCGTCCAGGCTCATGGAACTCGCGACATTGACAAAGAAGCCGTCGACGTAGACTTGGGCTGGACAGTTGTTGCGGCCGATCGTAACCACTCGCCGTGAACCGGTCCCGCTGCCGCTTACATGCACACCCGGCACCGAAGCGATGAGGTCCGTCACATACGCGGGTTTACGCCGTTCGATATCCTCGCGAGTAAAAAACACCCTCATGCCTCGCTGGCGACGCTGTTCAAACCCGCTGAAAAAACGGTTGCCGGCCGTTGCGGACACTGCCGTGACTTCAAGCGGAGCCAGAATGACAGCATCGGTGCGGACCCGGACCTCCACGTCGAGGGATTTGTTGCGATCGAAACGAAGAACGGGGGTGAGCGTCTCTTTATAGCCGATACGCTGGACACGGATCCGCACGGCGGACGCCTTCTCGACGCTGAACTGGAACCGGCCCCGTGCGTCTGTAGTTGCGGAGGCGAGGAATCTCTCAAAAAGGTCGAAGAGACTCACGCGGGCGCCGGCCACCGCTTGCAGGCTGTCATCCTCGATCACACGGCCGGATAACAGGACCTGTGCCGCAAGCGGTTGAGCGCCGCTGAGGATCAGTACCAGCGCAGCACAACTGATCGCGCGGTTCTGCCTGCCGGTTTGTGAACCTGTCACGAGGCACCGTCCCGGGTTGAGTTCTCAATGCTACAGGCGACCCGGGACGCAGGTCAATCACCTTCGAGAGGCAGCGCGGGCGGTCAGCGCTCCAGGAGGGCCGGCACGCTGGTCTCAAGCGCACCTGGGTGCACGAGTACGGTCCCCTCTTCGGGTAATCGGATCTGGATGGGTTTGTCGCGGATGGCGCGGCGGAAGCCTTTGCCTTCGAGAATGCGGTGCACGTAGACGCGCCGCACAATCACCATGACGGTCGCCAGCACGGGCACTGCGACGAGCAATCCGATGATGTGCAGCAGGTGCGCCATGACCAGGACCGAGAGGATCGAGAGCACGGGCGGGAGATGCACCTGGCGCTCCATGATCATCGGCGCAACAAAGTTGGCCTCGATGATGTGGACCACGACGCCGAGCATTGCGACCAGAAAGAAGTGCGCAAAGCCGCCGGTCCCGACGACGAACAGTGCGGGCAACAGCGTCGAGACGAGGGTCCCGAAAAACGGGACAATCGCGACGGCGCCAGTGAAGACGCCGAACGCCAGGGCATACGGGACGTTCAGAATTTCGAGGCCGATCCAGGTCAGTACACCAAGGACGAGCATGGCGAGGATCTGGCCGATGATCCAGGCGCGCAGGGTGCGGCCGAGGTCGCCCAGGATGTCGCGGACGAGTTCGCGATGAACAGGTGGGGCGAGCTGGATGAAGCCATCGCGGTAGACGGCGGGCCGCAGCGCGAGGTAGATGCCCATGACCAGGACGCTGATGAAGTGGACTACGAAGATGCCGCCTTCGAATGCGAACGGCACGGCCTCCCGCGTGATCCCGCCGAGCTGCGCCATCACGCGGCCGGTGTAACTCTCGCCGGCCTGTAACTCGCCGAGGAATTGTCCGATCGCGGGCGAGTGTTCCGCGATCTCGAGCAGCTTCGCCTCGACGGTCGCAAGCTGGGCCGGCAGGATTGCGATGAGTTCGCGGGTCTGCTGAATCAGCGGCGGGATGATGAGCCAGAACATTGCCGTGGTTCCGGCGATCGTGATGAGCAGCGCCGCGAGGAGTCCAACCCATCGCGGCGCACCCAGCCTGCGCTGGAACACCTCCGTGATCCACGCCAGGTAGATCGCGAAGAGAATCGCAACAAAGAACAGCAGCAGGATCTCGGCTATGCCGTAGATAAACAGCAGTAGCAGCGAGATGAAAAGAATGCCAAAGTATGTCGAGTATGCCCGCCGCTGCTCAACCACAGAAACTCAGGCCTCTTCCTCGATCTCCGCGTCGCGGACGACGTGTGTATCGCTGCCACTGCCCGGCTTCAGCGCGGGCTGCGGCTTCGTGCTGGAACCACCTGACGGAAGCTGTGCCGCCAGGCCCATTTTCTCCTTGAGCGCAAGCAGCTTCCATTCCACCGATTCGTTCGCGGCGCCGGAACCGAGCTGCTGAAACTGCTGTTCGAGTGTGTCGCCCGAGAGCGCGTCGTGGACTTCCGCGGTCGCAACCGCACGACGCTCGGTTTCCTCGATCTTCTCGGCCATGCGGTCGAACGCTTCAAATGCGGACTTGTCGTTCAGCCCCGCCATGGTCTCGTGGATGCGCTGCTGCGCCTGCGCACGCTTCTGCTTCGCGACCAGCAGGTTCTTCTTGCGCTTCGCCTCTTCGATCTTGTCGTTCAGTTGACGCAGCGACTCCTTCAGGCGCTCGGTCTCGACCTGCTGCTTCTGCCACGTGTCCGCGTACGTGATCGCGCGCTCCGTATGCTCCTGCTGCCGCATGAGCGCCTGCTTCGCCAGATCGTCGCGACCTTCCCGAATCGCCAGCATCGCGCGGTTCTCCCAATCCGCGGCGAGCTTCTGCTCTTCTTCGGTCTGCGCCTTCAGCTTGCGCTCATCCGCGATCGCGACCGCCACCTCCTGCTTCGCACGCGCGAGCTGATCGCGCATGTCCAGCAGGATCTGGTTCAGCATCTTCTCCGGGTTCTCCGCCTTTGCGATCGCGTCGTTAATGTTCGAGCGGATCAGCATCGACAGCTTTTGAAAGATCCCCATATTCCTCTATCCTTCGTGGGCGACGGGAACGAGTTCCGCCAGCGTCGGCGTATGACTGCTCGCCGCCAATACAAGGCTTTCGTACGAGCTGCGCAGCTCCGAAAAATCCAGGTTCTCGAGATCGAGCGCGTCCGACAGGATGACCTCGTTCGCCTCGATCCCGTAACTGCCGTGCACGATATCGGTCGCGTTCAACTCGAGCAGCCGCCGATAGAAGGTGCCCAGCCGCGCATCGTCGCGCTCCGTCGGTAGCTCCATCACCTTCAGCCGCAACAGCACCACCGGCGGCGTATAATGGACCACTACCCCCGCTCCGTCTTCACTGCCCTGCAGCAGCCACATGCCGTCGTCGACCTCCTGGTACTCGACGCCCATGCGGAGCAGGTAACTTTCCAGATCCTCGCGACTCGTCATTCCGACTCTCCGTGCTGGATTTCGTGGCCAGCTCTACGGTTTTCACACTGGCTGTGTTTCTGATTGCCGCAGGCGATCGAAGTCGATAGCAGCCGGTTAGCCTACCGGAGCCAGGCCAAGCAACTCCGCCAGGAAGCGGCCCGTATGCGAAACGGGGTTCGCGGCAATTTCTTCGGGGGCGCCCTCGGCGACGATGGTGCCGCCGCCGGTGCCGCCTTCGGGACCGAGGTCGATGACCCAGTCGGCCGTTTTCACGACTTCCAGGTTGTGCTCGATCACGACCACGGTATTGCCGCGCTCGACCAGCCGGTGCAGCACTTCGAGCAGCATACGGACATCCTCAAAATGCAACCCGGTGGTCGGCTCGTCGAGGATGTAGATGGTCTGCCCGGTATCGCGGCGGGAGAGTTCCGTGGCGAGCTTGACGCGCTGAGCCTCGCCGCCGGACAGCGTGGTCGCGGACTGGCCGAGGTGGATGTAACCGAGGCCGACATCCGAGAGCGTCTGCAGCTTGTGTCGAATCGAGGGCACCGCATCGAAGAATTCGACGGCCTCATCGACCGTCATCTCGAGCACATCGGCGATCGTACGGCCTTTGTAGAACACCTCGAGCGTCTCGCGGTTGTAGCGTTTGCCACGGCAGACATCGCAGGGGACGTACACATCGGGCAGGAAATGCATCTCGATCTTCACGAGGCCATCGCCCTGACACGCCTCGCAACGGCCGCCCTTTACGTTGAACGAGAAGCGACCGGGTGTATAGCCGCGGAGCTTCGATTCCGGCAGCTCGGCGAAAAGCGAACGAATCGGCGTGAACAATCCCGTGTAGGTCGCCGGGTTGGAGCGCGGTGTACGGCCGATCGCGGACTGATCGATGTCGACAACCTTGTCAACGAGATCGAGTCCTTCGATGGCAGTATGCGCGCCGGGCACGACACGCGCGCCATAGAAGTGTCGCGCGAGTGCCTGGTACAGGATGTCGTTGACCAGCGTGCTCTTGCCTGAGCCGCTCACGCCGGTGACGGTAATGAACGTACCGAGCGGGAAGCTGACGTCGAGGTTGCGTAGGTTGTGTTCGCGTGCGCCGCGCACAACGAGCTCATGGCCTTGCCTGCGCGAACGACGCTGCTTCGGCATCGCAATTTCGCGATCGCCGCGCAGGTACTGCGCAGTGAGCGACTTCTTGCTCTTCAGCACATCGTCGAGTGTGCCGACAGCAACAATTTCACCGCCGTGTCGACCGGCGCCGGGACCGAGGTCGATCACGTAGTCGGCGGCGCGAATCGTATCCGAGTCGTGTTCAACGACCAGCACGGTGTTCCCGAGGTCGCGCAACTGCCTGAGCGTCTGCAGCAGACGTTCATTGTCGCGCTGATGCAGACCGATCGATGGTTCGTCGAGGATGTACAACACGCCGACGAGCCGACTGCCGATCTGGGTCGCGAGTCGGATTCGCTGCGCTTCCCCACCGGACAACGTTTCCGCACTGCGCCCGAGCGTCAGGTAATCGAGTCCGACGTTCACCAGGAACTGCAGGCGCTCCGTCACTTCCTTGAGAATCGGCCCGGCGATTTCCTCCGGTAGCGACTTGGCCGCTCTCAACTGCACAAAGAACTGCTGCGCCTCGCCGACGCTCATGTCGACGATGGTGCCGATCGATTGACCATCCACCGTGACGGCGAGGCTTTCGGGCTTGAGACGTGTGCCGTTGCAGACCGCGCATGGAAGCGTCGACATGTACTCGGTGAGCTGCTCGCGAATCGCGTCCGAGCTGGTCTCATCGTAGCGACGCTTCACATTCGCGATGACACCTTCCCATGGCTCGCTGTACGTGCCCTTCGCACCGCCAGCCTTGTACGGGAATGTGATCTTCGTCTTGCCGGAGCCGTTGAGGATGCCTTTGCGCGCGGACGCGGGCAGTTCGCCCCACGGCGTGTTCGGGTCGAAGCCGTAGTGATCGGCGAGGCCCGGTATGATCGAGCGGCGCATATGCCCCGTAGGCTCGCCCCACGGCAGGATCACACCTTCGAGGATCGAGATGATCGGGTCACCGATCACGAGTTCCGGACTGACTTCGCGCCGCGTGCCGAGCCCGCCGCAGCCTTCGCACGCACCGTACGGCGAGTTGAAGGAGAACTGCCGCGGTTCGAGCTCCGCCATGCTGGTGCCGCAGTGTACACACGCGTAGCGCTCGCTGAAGAGATGGGTCTTCAATTCGGCGCCGTGCACAATCACTTCGACGATGCCGTTCGCTGCGCGCAGCGCGGTTTCGAGCGAATCGGTTAGTCGGCTGCGATCGTCTTCGCGCACGACAAGCCGATCCACAACGATTGCAATGTCGTGGTTCTGATTGCGGTTCAGCTTGGGCGGCTTCTCGAGTTCGATCAACTCGCCATCGACACGCGCGCGGACAAAACCTTTCTTGCGCGCGTCCTCAAACAGATCCTTGAACTCGCCTTTGCGGCCGCGTACGAGCGGCGCGAGCACTTCGATCTTGGTGCCCTCGGGCCAGCCGAGAATCTGGTCGGTGATCTGCGTTGCCGACTGGCGACGAACAGGACGACCGCAGTTGGGGCAGTGTGGGGTGCCGACGCGCGCCCAGAGCAGGCGCAGGTAGTCGTAGATTTCGGTAACCGTACCGACCGTCGAGCGCGGGTTGCGCCCGGTGGTTTTCTGCTCGATCGAAATCGCGGGGGAAAGCCCCTCGATCACGTCGACATCGGGCTTCTCCATGATCCCGAGGAACTGACGTGCGTACGCTGAAAGCGATTCGACGTACCGCCGCTGCCCTTCCGCGTAGATCGTATCAAACGCCAGAGACGACTTGCCCGACCCGGAGAGTCCTGTGATCACGACCAGTTGGTCGCGCGGGATCTCCACGTCCACGTTTTTCAGATTGTGTTCACGGGCCCCGCGAACAACCAGTTTTTCGCCGCGCATAGACTGGCTAAGATGCCATATTTCAAGGAGTTCGGTCAAGCCGACATCATGGGTACACCTTGAGCTTTGGGTGGGTTCAGGCGTTGTGGTGGTTTTCTGCGTTCTCGCGAGCCGATCGCGAGCGGGGGCGGGGGGCGGTTCACGCGGTATCGGCGCTGGCGTCGGGCGTTGCGGGATCTGCGGTATTCGCGCTGGCGCCGGTCATTTGTTCACGCGGAGTCCGCGGATTTCGCGGAGGCTGCCGACGGCGAAATTCAGCCATACTCGCGTCACCGAGAACCATGCGGCGAGGGCAAGTCCTGACATTGTACAAACTCTGCGCCCTCCGCGGACTCCGCGTGAAACCAAAGTTCGGGCGTTGGAGGGGGCGCAACGATCTGGTTCAGCACGAATCTCGAAAGGCGCGGCAGCGCATAAACCGAAGGTCGAATACCGGATCCGGAGAACCGCTGCTATGCTCGGGTCACCCCGCAGCAGGAGCAAAGGAGCGGGCGATGCTGAAGAGAAAGTACGCTGCACTTGTTGCAGCGCTTGCGGTTTGGAGCTGTGGGTCAGTCCGGGAAGAGCCCATCGATGCGCTGCCCGCCTCGCCCGGATCGATGGATCAATCGACGATGCTGCTCGAGGCGATGAGCAGGACCCTGTCCACGGCGCGCACGTTCACCCTGAGGGCCACACGCGAGATCGACGCTGCGCTGACCGAAACCGGCACGGGGAAACAGCTCGACGATCTGTACTTCGAAGTGCGCCGACCCGATCGCCTGCACATGATTTCACGCACGGACGGGTCCGTACAGCACATCTACTTCGATGGCGAGTCGGTCGTCCTGTACAATGCGACGGACCAGGTATACGCGACGATGCCGTTCAAGGGTACGATCGACTCCATGATTACGGTGTTGCACGAGAGCATCGGCTATATCCCACCGCTCGCGCAGTTTGTCCTGAACGACTCGTGGCCGGCTTTCCAGGAGCAGCTCGGAGGCAGCAGCCCGGTATCGAACGAGGCAGTCAACGGTATCGAGTGTCGCAAACTGCGGCTGATGGGGATGCGCGCGATTGCCTACATCTGGATTGCGAGGCAGAACAATCTGCCGTGCGCACTCACTGCGACGTTTGCTGACGTTGATGGCGACCCGCAGGTGCGTATCCGTTTCCTTGAATGGAATTTCGCGCCGCAGCTTTCGGACGCGGTCTTCCACTTCACACCGCCTGCGGGGGCACGGGTGGTGCCGATGGCCCCGTAGCGGGGGCTAAAACGGCGGGGAACTGCCGAGAGCGAAATCGAAATCGAAATCGAAATCGAAATCCAAATCGTAACGGCGGAGGTTCCGGGGCGCTTGATCGAGACACCCACGCCGAACAGTTCGACGTAACGCAGGAACACGGGCCCCGACGGCCTCGTGCGACCTCACCTGCTAGCGCCTGATCTCGGGACTCCATCCACCACATCGCCACGTGCTCACGAGCCGCGCATCGACGTGGCCGCCCCGGAACCAACTGACAACCGACCGGCCGGATCCCCTGGCCTCGAGCAGGATCGGAATTTCCGGTCGAGTGGATGATAAACCCTCGTGCATCGGGGATTCAGTGGACCAAGGTCGTAGGGCTCCACGCATTGTGCGGAGAAGCAACTTTCGGGCAATAGACCGGGCGAAGGGTTCGAGAGCGAAAGCGTTAGCGAGAGCGAGAGCGTCTTTGGTGGGAACGAAAGCGAGGGCGTTCGGGGGGGACGAGAGCGATAGCGAAAGCGAGAGCGAGAGCGTTCGGGGGGGGCGGAGTGCGCTGACTGCAGCTTTGCCTGGCGGGCATGCTAGATGCGCGATCCGGGAACGGATGCACGGAGCGACGCAGGAGCACGGCATCAGCTTCGTTGACCGATTCCTGTAGCAGCATGAACGACCGGCAAGGCGTGGTTCTGATTGTTGACGATGACTCAATGCTGAGAGAGGCCCTCGCGCAGCGGATCGAATCGAGCGGGCATTCGGCGAAGGGGTTCTCCAGCGCGAACGAATTTCTCGACAGTGGTTGCTATCTGAATCCGGGTTGCGTGTTGCTGGATGTGCGACTTCCGGATGTCGACGGGTTTGAAGCGTATCGTCAGTTGCGCGCTGCCGGATCGATTGCGCCGGTAATCTTCATTAGCGGCTTTGCCGATGTGCAGACCAGTGTTCGCGCGATGAAGGAAGGCGCGTTCGACTTCCTGACCAAACCCATCGCCGAGCCTGCGCTGTTCACCGCGATCGATCGTGCGCTGGAACTCGATCTGATCCAGCGACAGCAGCAGTTCGAAGAGAACGAACTGCGTGCGCGCGTGGACTCGCTCACTGCGCGCGAATACGACGTATTCCGTCTGGTGCTCGAGGGCCGCCTCAACAAGCAGATCGCCCGCGACCTGGGCATTTCGGAAAAAACCGTGAAAGTGCACCGGGGCCGCGTGATGACGAAGCTGCAGGCGAAGCGAGTCGCGCAGCTCGTGCACATCGGCGCGCGGCTCGGCTACCTGCGATGAAAAAGGGCGCCCCCGCGAAAGGAACGCCCGTGACAAGCATCGTGGACCGCAGCGCAATTATTTGGCGCGTTCGAGATACTTGCCTTCGCGCGGGTCGACACGCACGCGGTCGCCCTGGTTGACGAAAGGCGGCACGGCGATGGTCACGCCATTGTCGAGCTTCGCGGGCTTCGTCATCGCGGTCTTGGTCGCACCCGCGAGCGCCGGATCGGTCTCGACCACTTCGAGCTCCAGCGAAGAGGGCAGTTCCACACCGACCGGACGGCCTTCAAACATCTCGGCGACGATGACCATGTTGGGCGTGAGCCACTGCGCCGAGTCGCCGAGCGATTCGTCATCGAGTTCGAGCATCTCGAAGCTCTGCACGTTCATGAAGTGATGGTGCGTGCCATCGCTGTACATGTACTGCAGCTCCTGCGTCGACATGTCCGCTTTTTCGACCTGGTCGGCCGCACGGAAACGATGCTCCAGCGTCGCGCCGTTGCGCAGATTCTTCAGCTTCGCCTGAATGAACGCGCGCAGGTTGCCGGGAGTGCGATGCTCGTACTCGATAATCCGGCACGGGTCGCCGTTGAAGATGATGACGTTGCCTTTGCGAACTTGCGTTGCGGGGACGGCCATGTATGAGCTCCGTTCGATCAGGTCTGAAGATGAGCCCCCGAATTTCGCGAATTCAGGCCGATTCCTCAAGCCACTGGCAGATTTTCGGCCAGACTTCCGTCCGTGCCCCCCGGCTGACCAGAATCGAGACGTGGTCGAAATCCTCACGGAACCCGGTCTGCCGACCGCAGAGCAGCCAGTCCTTCCGATCCGAGCCGACGAGGTCGTACAGCCCGCGACAGGCGGGCGGGGGCGCGAAAAATCGATCGCCCGCGCCCGCGATCACGAGGGTCGGACAGTCGATCCGGCGGAAGCCTTCCTGGTAGTCGACGCCATCGCGGCCGACCCAATGCCCCTCGATGTTCCAGGTCATCCACTGCACCATCACGCCTTCGAGTTCGTCTTCGGGGCCTAGCCCGAGCAGCTTGGCGGGAAAGCGCTTGCGGAGCCGCGAGACGGCCCGAATCAGGCGCGCTCCCGCGCCGCGCCAGGGCTGGAGCCACGGCAGGGGTGTGCCGATCACGATCAGGCCAGCTACCTGGGCGCGGAGGTTATCTTCGGCCGCGAGGGCGGCAACCGCCGCCGCGCCACCGGCGGAGTGCCCGACGATAAGGGGGCGCTTCCCTTCCCTGGCAAGCGAGCGAATGGCAGCGGGCACATCCTCACGGGCCCAGTGGTCGAAGTCCCAGCGATCCGTCGGGTTGGGGCGCTGGCTGAGGCCGTGGCCGCGAGGGTCGAGCGTACAGGCCTCGAAACCGGCAGCGGCGAGGTGGTGTGCGAACCCGACGCCGCGGGTGCCGAGCCAGAACGTGTGGTTCGAGAAGGTTCCGGGGATGAGCAGGACGGGCTGGCCGTCGACGGGGCCGATGCGATGAACGGCGAGGCGGACGCCGTCATCTGTGGTCAGGGTGGTGATGCTGCTCATCTGTCGGCCCGTAGAGGAACGCCAACAGCAACGGCAACAGCAACAGCAACGGCAACGGCTTCGAAAACGAAATCGAAATCGAAATCGAAATCGTGGGGGGAGATCATTTTCTGGGGAGCATGATGCGTGCGCCGGCGGGGAGCGCGGTGGCGGTCATGGGGGTTTCGCCGGCGGGGTCGCCATCGATCTGTACGGCGATGGGCGGGTCGGCCTCGATGGTGACCGAGCGGGCCTGCAGGTGGATCAGGCGTTCGGTCCCGCCGAAGCTGAGCCGGGCGGCGTGCCAGAGCACGTTTGCCCACTCGGGCAGGTTGCGCGGGGCGATGATCACGATGTCGAAGCGCCCGTCGTGCCAGGAGCTGAGCGGTCGAGGCGTGAGCGGGAAACGCAGCGGCAGGTAGGCGGAGAACAGCTCGCCTACGTTCGCGATCATCACGGTGACCGCACTGACTTCGAGGGTCTGGTCGTCGGCGGTGATGCGGAAACGGCGAGGTGCGGCGGAGAGCGCTTCCTTCACGCCGGCGTAGATGTAGGCGGCAAATCCCCAGCGTTCCTTCAACTCCCGTGTTGCTGAAGTCATCACCGACGCATCGAATCCCGCGCCGGCAACGAGCATGAACGCGCGATCTCCAATGCGACCGAGGTCGATCGGTGTCGGTACGCCGTTCACGGCCGTTTCGACGGCGTGTTCGAAGGTGAGCGGGATGCGAAGGTTGCGTGCGACCTGGTTGGCGGTACCGCGCGGAATGATGGCGAGCGGGACGTCGGTGCCGACCAGTCCGGTCGCGGCCTCGGCGAGGGTGCCGTCGCCGCCCACGACGCAGACGGCGCGGTAGCCGAGTGAGGCGGCTTCGCGCGCGATACCGGTCGCGTGACCAGCGTACTGCGTGGGGATGAGGTCGAACGAAGCTTCACGCGCGGTAAAGGCCGCGCCGATCTTGCGGCGGAGACGGTGCGTCTCCTCCTGGCCCGCATTCGGATTGAGGATGATGCAAGTACGGCCGGCGTAGGGGCCGGCCGCACTCGTCAGGTGTACCGCGGCGTCGTTCACGATTACCGCGAGGTCGCCATCTGCTCTTCAATGGCCATGAGCCGCGCAATGCGATCTTCGGTCGCAGGGTGCGTGCTGAACAGGCGCAGGAAGCCCATGCCGCCGGCGTGGGCCTGAGCGGCGAGCGGGTTCACGATCGCGAGCTGCGCGGCGGCCGGATTGACCTGCATCGGGATGCGAAGCGAGTAGGCCTCGAGCTTCTGCAGCGCACCGGCCAGCGAGCGCGGACGGCCGCACAGTTCGGCGGCGGTGCGATCCGCCTGGTACTCGTTCTGGCGACTGATCGCGAACTGGATCACCATTGCGGCGATCGGCGCGACGATCGCCATGGCGAGCATCACGATCGGGCTGCCGTTCTCGTCATCGCGGCTGAGCCCGCCGAAGATGGCCGCCCACTTTACCATGTTACCGACCATCGCGATCGCACCGGCCATAGTCGCGGCGAGGGTGCCGACCAGCATGTGCCGATGCTTGATGTGCGCGATTTCGTGGGCGACCACACCCTCGAGCTCATCGCGGTTCACGAGCTGCAGGATGCCGGCGGTGCAACAGACGACGGCGTTGTTGACGTTGCGGCCGGTTGCAAACGCGTTCGGCTGCTGCGACGGCGCAATCGCGACCGTGGGCATCGGCAGGCCCGCGCGCTGGCGCAGGCGATCGACCATGTCGTACAGCTCGGGTGCATCAGCGCGCTCAATGATCTTCGCGCGATACATGCGCAGGACCAGTTTGTCGCTGAACCAGTACATCCCGAAGTTCATGACTGCGGCCAGAACAAAGAAAAACAGCATACCCGCACTGCTGCCGCCCGTCAGCAACCCGCCGATCGTGACGAGCAGGGCGGTCATGCCGGCCATCAGTATGAATACACGCATTAAATCACCTCAGGTTTCTGTGCTGCTATACAGTACCTTCGAACCGACGCATGGGTCCAGCCCTCGACGTGTTTATTTGCTCCAGCGCAGCCACTCGTACCGACTGATCCAGTCGGGCTGCGTCCCCTGATGCCGCAGGCCGAAACCGCCGCCCGTGCTGCTCGTGGTCAGGTGTAAGCCCGCCGTGCTGCTCGTGGTCAGGTGTAAGCCCCCAACCGGATTTCCGTCCACAAAGACATTCAGGCTGTCCCCGCTCACTTCGAACCGGATGATCTTCTGCTGGCCGCGTTGCCAATCGAGGTTATGAGACCAGAGGGACGTGAACCCATCCTGCGCGGGGCCGTTCTTCCGATAGATCTCCAGGTTCCTCTCGCGGAAACTACCGAATGAACCGCTGAAGGGACTTCCGCCCTTCGACGAGTCATCGCGAATCGCGAGCAGGAGATAGTTCTCGTTATTCAGGAATCGAACCACCAAACCGCCATCATCGGCTGCGGTAACAGCGGTTTCGACCCACCCGTTCTCGATCGATTTACCGGTGCGGATGAGCACGCTCTGCATGCTGAAGCCTGCGCCGCTCAGGACTCCGCCGCTGGCGGTCCAGGGGTCTGCACCGCCATCGGAATATTTTGTGTACGAAGCCAGCGTCCGTGAATCGAACTTGTCGGTCTCGAACGGGTCGGACGGTCCGGTGAAACTCTTACACGCGGTTACGAGCAACAGGGCGAGCACAAAGCGACGCGACATAAGGCTGATCCATTGATTGAAGGGTATGGGCGTGTCACGGTCATTCGTTAACGCGCCAACGCGGGCGACGTGACGTGGCGCACCCGTACACGTAGTTCCGCGCGTGGATGCCTCAGAAGCTCCACTCGCGGAACAGGAAGAATCCGAGCACGCGCCGTGAGCGGTACGTGCTCTCGAAGCCGAAGCCCGGATCGCGCGCGAAGCGATCTTCCCAGAATGCTTCGGCAGTGAACGTCGGGTGGAAGCGCCATTCGAGCCGCACACTGCCATCCTTCGCGTAATTGCTGCCGAGCCGGTTCGAGTACACGAAGAACAGATCGGGTCTGAGATAGCGGCCGAGCTGAATCTGCGTGGTCCCGAACAGCGAGGCGAGCGCGGAGTTCGTATTGATCCCGGGTCCAGCGGTTTCGGCGGCGGTCAGTGATACGTAGTCGAGCAGACCGAACTCCTGTGCGACGTTCTGCAATCCGCTGGCGAGGAAGCCGAGGCTGCTGGTCGTGAGCGCGTTGCTGGCGAGGCCCATGAGTGCGCTGTTCTGCTGGCCGAACGCGCTGACAGTGCTCGACTGTGACGTGCTGAGCGCAGTCGAGGGTACGCCGAAGAACAGATACGAAGCGAGGTCGGATTCACTGTAGAGCGGATCCTCGCTGGAGAGCCGCACACGCGGTGCGAGCAGCGTCCCGCTGACGACGGCCTGCACGTCGATCGGGTCACCCTGCAGCGGTCTGACGCGATACTGCGCGGTGAAGTTCAGGTTCGGGTCGAGGCCGGGCGTGCCCGGAAAGATGACGGTGCCCTCGCGGATATCAAAGCGCCGTGTGAATGCAGTGTACTCCATCTCGTACGTGCCGCGCACCGCGTCGAGCGTGCCGAGGATGCGCACATCCTCGGCCGAGCCATAACGGCCGTCGGAGCGGCGGTCGAACAGCACATCGAGTTCGCCGCTGACTTCGACATTGAGGTTCCGACTGCGCAACCAGGAACCACGGTCCACGCTGACCGTGAGGTTCTGTACCTTGAGGTTGCGCAGGAACGGGTTTGCGCTTTCGGGGATGATCTGCCGGATCGCAACGAGCGTCGTGTCGACGACAGTGCTGAACAGATCCGACGTGAGATCGACCACCTGATAGCGACGGTACAACTCGTCGAGGTACAACGTCCCGCCATCCACGCCGACCCGTCCGCTCATGCGCGGCCCCCGGTATGATCCTTCGACGCGAACCCAGCCGCTTGTCGTCAGTTCGATGTCGCGGCGGTTGGCCGCTTCGAAGCCGTTCATCACCAGTTCGAGCGCGAGCCGCGGGTCGGTCAGAGGCACAAAGACGAGGGTGCCCTTTACGGTGCCGCGCCCTGCACCCGCGCGCGCGGCGAGGTCGACCGCAACGGTGCTGTCGTCGGTGACGCGGAAGCTGCCATTGACATCCCGGTAACGCACACCGGTGGGCGCAAAAACGCCCCCGGCATTGTGCAGCGTCAAGCCGCCACCGATGATCGGAGCCTGGGTTGTACCGCGGAGCAGGATGTTGCCGAGCACAGTGCCGCGCACGCTTTCAAAGCCGCCGATCAGCCCGGTCAGAATTGCAGCGGGCAGGCTGTCCGTTTCGATGCTGACCTGAAGCGGGTCCGGCAGTCTGCGCTCGGGTACGTTGGTGAAGGAAAGGTCAAGCGGGATTCGGCCATCGCCAAGCAGCACACGACGCGGACCCTGCTCACCGAGCACGCGCACATTGAGTTCGCGGTTTGCGTAGGTCGCACTGCCGCTGATGCGGTCAACGCGCGCATCGACGAGACGGATGTCGGTCAGGTCGAGTTGTGCATCGATGAGCGGACTGGCGGCAAGGCCGGTCACGTGAATCGAGCCGTCGACGGACGCCTGCGTGCTCGAGCGGCCGAGCCCGATCCGCACCGCCTCGTTCAGCGGGATCTTCTGAAACGCGAGCCGGAAATCGAGCCCGCCATTCACATGCGCTGTGTCCGGGGACGTTCCCCAGGCGAGTGTGCCTCCGCCGCGGATGCTGCCGCTGTCGCCGCGCCGGATGTCGAAGCTGTCGGTGACAATTGCACCCTCATGCACCCGCAGGTTGAATGGGCTGGTGAGTTGCCATGGGCGATCACGTTCGCCGACGTCGAGCCGTGCGATGCGCGCGCCCAACTCACCTTCCTCCTGGTGCACTTCGCCACCGAGCCGATAACGACGCGTCCTGTTGTGCGCATCCAGGGTGAAGTTGCCGCGTGCGTTGCGCCAGTCGAAATCGAGTGTACCGGCCTCGAGCGGTTCGTCGAACGCGGTGATCTGTTCAAGGCCGCCGCTGATACGGAGCGTTGCCGAATCGCCGCCGAGTCCGCGACCGGTGATGCGCCAGTTACCTCTCCGTGCAGCAACCCGCCCGAGCAGCAGTCGCGCGACCGCGGCTTCTGCATCGATGTCGAACTGATCGAACCCACCGGTCAGCGTTCCGGTCAGGTCGACGCGACCGCTCGTGGTCACGCGATCGAGCGCGAGCGAGTCGGTGTGCAGGCGGAAGCCGAGCGTGCCGAGCCGCATCGGCGTGATCCCGATTGCGCCCTTCGCCCCGAGTTCGCCGACCAGGGTCGTGGCATGCGCGGTATCGACGGTCAGCAGGCCATCGGCGACACGCCCCTCCAGCGTGGCGTCCTGCAGGTCGATGCCCTGCACGCGCGCGCTGGGCAGGGTGAACCGAACCGTCCCGTTCGCATCGGCTGTTGACGTCCCCGTCAGGTCGAATCCCAATGTGCCGCTGAGAGTGATGGAAGGCAGGTCGGGCAACAGTCGATCGAGGTGAAAGCCGGTTGCCCGGCCTTCACCCGAGTATCTTCGTCGACCTCCGTTCTGCTGAAGCCGCCCTTTCAGGTCGATGTCGCCGCCATCGGTGGCGAGCGTCGCTTCAACCGCGAGGTCATCGAGCCTCCCGCGCATGCGGATCGGGCCGCGCGCTTCCCCCGCAAGGATCTCGAGTGCGGGATACGCGGCAGCGAGCTCAGAAAACGTGAGCGGTTGTGCATTCAGCGTCAGGTCGAGTTCGCTCGTGCTCGCATCGAAGCTGCCGCTGCCATCAAACTGCGAGGAAAGGCCCGCCAGTTCGTGCCGAAGTGCGGCAACAAAGCTGAGTCGTCGATCCAGGCGGCCGTTCGCCTGCACGCGTCCGTTCACGACACCGCGCAACGCAAGCTCCGGCCGCAGCGCGTTGATGACGGCGAGGTCGAGGTTGCGAAGGTCGGCGCGGAAGTTACGGGTGGAGATGCGATCGGCACTGCGCGCGTCGAAAACGCCGGCCCAGCGCACCGCACTCGCCTTCCCTCCGCCCCGCGGCGTGAGCTGGACATCGCCACTCGTTTCGAGCGAGGAAAGCGGGCCCGTCACTTCCACGGTTCCGACCAGCAAGCCCTGGATTGGAAGCTTCCCGGGCAGCACACTCTCGAGCAGATCCAGATTCAGCGGCGACGCGCGCAAGTTCACATTGGTGAAATACAGCGTATCGCCCGTGACAATGCCGAAACTTCCAGCCATGCGTGTTCCGGGCGCGGTAATGCGCGCATCCGTTGCATAGACCAGCAGCCCCTTCGGGCGCTGACTCTGGATGCGCACATTCATCGTCGCATTGCCCTCGTCGGGCAGATTCGGATACGCCCACTGCAGATCGCGGAAGACGAGCTGGCGGCCATCGACGGTGAGGTCGAAGCGGTTGGCACCTTCCACACGAACTACCTCGCCGACGACTGCGGCACGGCTGGAGGGCAACTCAACACGTTCGAAGCGAAGCGCCGTGATGCTGTCTCGGATCGCGAGCGTACCCTGCAGATCGCGCACGAGTGCGGGGTCTTCGTAGATGTAAGCTTTCGCCGATGCACGCTGAACCGTGAACAGCTTGCCGCGTTCGATCGGAGATTCCCACACCACACGCGGCAGCAGCGCGTTGATGCTGTCGAAGTGCATGACGCGCGCGAGTCCACGCGGGTAGCGCTCGAGGATCAGTCGCGCCGTATCCTGCGGCTCGATCGGTCCTTTCGGGCGATACGGTGTGCGCACGTATGCGGTCCCGTTGTGCACCTCGACATCTTCGAACGCGATGTAGCGGCGTTTGCCTTCCTGCCCGGGAATCTGCTCGCCAGGCGGAAAGATCATCTGGTAATTCCAGAGCGTATCGCCGGGGAGTTGCTCGATGATGACGACCGGGTTGAACAGTTCGACGTGCCGCAGTTCGATGCGTCCGCTGATCAGGGTGCGAAGCCGGTAGCGGGCCTGCACACTATCGGCTTCGACGAACAGCCTGCCTTCCGGGCCGACGATGCGGAATTTGTGGAGCGTGAGCCCCTCCTGCAGCCCGCGGCTGGTGATCCGCTCGACCGTGACCTTGCCGACCACCCTCGATTCGAGCCAGGAGAGTGCCTGCTTGCGTACGAATTCCGCGCCGAACCGGCTGCGGGTGAGCAGGTTGACGGCACCCCAGATGAGCAGGGCGCCAAGAGCAAACCCGATCAGGCCCCAGAACAGGTAGTTCGATCGACGGCTCACGTCAGAAGGCCTGCCCGATGGAGAAGTGGAACTGGAGCCGTTCCCAGAAGCTGGGGCCGACCTTCCAGTTGGTGGTGCCGAGCGAGGTCAGGATGCGGGTGTTCTCGAGCTGCGAGGCAGGGTAGTCCCGGCCCTCAACGATGGAGGCGGGGTCACACGGCTGGCCTTCGGCCGGTCGTTCACAAACCTTTGTCGTCAACACCGTGAGTCGTTCCGCATCCTGTGTGTTGTAGCCGACATCGATACGAATCGGTCCGATCGGGCTGAAATAGCGCAGTCCGGCGCCGGGGCTCCAGACCAGGTCGCTCAGCCTGACGTCCACCGCTTCGCTCCACACCTGGCCGAAATCCATGAAAGCGGCGCCGCGCAGTTTTTCTCCCCAGACCGGGAATCGCAATTCCACATTTCCTTCCAGCGAAATCGCCCCGCCGACCGGCCGGACCTCAAAACGCCCGGGTTCACGCGTGGCCAGGGTCGAGACATCGCAGGTACCGGCATTAACCGCCTGAGCGGTGCAACCGCCGAACGCGCCGCCGCTGTCGACCGCGATCAGGTCGCGCACGGCATTGATGGTCAGCAGCTTCGGGCCAAGGCGATACTGCGCGAGACCACGAACGCTGTTCGGTCCGCCTGCAAAAAACCGTTTCTGCGGATGCAGGCCGAGGCCCTGTCCGGGCTCATTCATTGAGCGAGCCCACCCGGGGCGAAGCCGGGAGGCAAAGACCAAGCCACGAAACGGCTCGCGATAGAGCGAAAGTTCGCCCAGCACGCGCGCATAACTGAAGGCGGAACCGGTGCCACCGGTGGCGTACTCGGCGTCGACGCGGAGAATGTGTCCGCGCGTCGGCGCAAACAAGCTGTTGGACCGATCCTGCACGAAACTGGCGCCGAGCGGAGCGAGCCAGTGCGGTTCGCGCAGGACACGGATGGCCGCGGATTCGCAGGTCACGAAGCTGACGCAGAAGATCAGGTCCTCGGCGTCGAGGCGGGTCCGCTCGGGCCGATACGCGAGGCTGATCGACGTGCCTGGATAGAGCGCGCGGGAAACCGTGAGGTAGCCACCCTGGGCGTTGCGAACAAACACGTCAGGAATGCTGCGTCGCTCGACGAGCAACCCCGCGCCGAAGGTGTTCGCCGGATCAAAAAACCAGGGCTGCGTGAAATCGATCGTAAAGGATCCGCTCAGCACATCGAATGGCGGTTGTGCGTTCTCGAAGAGCGGCAGGTCCGCGAGATTGGCGGCAAAAACGTTGGCCACACGGCCGCGGATTTCCAGGCGACGCGCGCCGCCGAGGAAATTGCGCGCCGTCCAGCGCCCTTCCGCGTTGCCGAACTCCGCGCTCGACAGGCCAAACCCGACGCGCAGCCGGTTCACCGGCCCTTCGCGCGCTTCGACCACGATCGGCACAACGCCGCCCTCGATCGCATCGACAGCCGCGCGCACCTGCACGTTCCGGAAGACATCGAGCCCGAAGAGATTGCGCTGGCTGCGCAGAATCGCATCCCGGCTGTAGTAGTCGCCGGGCTGGAAATCGAGCATGCGACGGATCACCGCATCGGAAACGAGCGCGTTACCCTCGATCCGCGGCTCGCCGAAGCGCACGCGTTCGCCCGGGTACAGGTCGTAGTTGACCGTGGCGTCATACGGCGCGTCGCGCGGGATCTCGTAACCGCCGAGTACTTCGGCCCGCGCGTAACCGAGGTTGTGCAGCCGGTTGAGCAATGAGTCGCGAGAGAACTCATAATCGATGAGACTGAGCGGCGCTCCGGACTGCAACGGAAGGCGGCCACGCGCCTGATTGAGCGCGTGACGTGCAGCATCATCGAGTTCATCGAGGCCGTTCAGCACGACCTCCTTCACCCGTACCGGCCGGCCTTCTTCGATGGTGAACGTTGCGGCGAGTTCGCGTTCGCTGCGCAGTGTATCGAGCGAGACCTTCGTTTCTCTGAACCCGCGCTCGTAATAGAACAAACGCAATCGGAGCTGGTCGGAGTTAAGTCCGATCTCGTCGTAGCGCTCCTCGCGTTTGCCCATCCCGAACAGACAGAAGATGAAGCGGCAACTGCTCTGGTTGCTGATGATGGCCGCACGAAGCAGCGGTTCAGGGAAGCTCGCGGCGCCTTCGAAGCGGATGCTTTCCAGGGTGCCCGGGTCGGCACGCTGCGCAGTCGCATCCTGTGCACAGAACACGAGCGAACAGGCAACTGCGACGCCGCCGAGCCAGCGACGCATCAGTCGTCGCCTCGCGCGGCGTAGAGGTCCGTATCGCGGGGCACCGGGCGTTCGACCGGCAGCGCCGGCGGCGCATCGTTCAGGTACCGACGGCCGATGCGCGGGAAGATGTGACGGCTGAGCGGCTTGAACCCGCCGTCGTCGTGGAAGTGCATGTAATGCGTGACCCTCACCACGTCATCCGTGATCTGAATGTGGTTGAAGGTGTTCTTCTCGCGCTCCCGCGCGCGACCACGCCGCGACGCGGATGTGCCCGACTGCACAATGATGATGCCGTGCTCGCGATCGGTACCCGGATAGAGGTCGAGCGAATTGCCGATGTAGGCACGGTGCAGGTGCCCGCCGCAGATCATGTCGACCCCGAGTTCCGCAAAACGGTCAATCGCACGCTTCGCCTGCGGCATCACGCTCCCGCCTTCGTAATCCGGTGCGGGTGCAAAATGATGGTGAGCAACCACGATGCGCATGACGCCGGGAGGTGCATCGGCAAAGGCGCGCGCGCAGAAGTCGAGCTGCCACTCGCGGATGCGGCCGTTCACAATCGCACGCAATGGAGCCGTCGAATTCAGGGCGACAATCACTGCACCGTCCACCTTCATCACCGTATCGAGTTCGGGCGAGATGTATTCCTTGTAGTAGCGATACGGTTCGAAGATCCGCTCACCAAAACGGTAGAGCGGAACGTCGTGATTGCCGGGTACAACGACGATCGGAAGCTTCGGCAGCGAATCGAGGTACTCGCGCGCTTCGCGGAACTGCTCCGGTTTCGCACGCTGCGTGAAATCACCGCTCGCGATGATCAGTTCCGCTTCCAGTTCTTCCAGCTTTTCGCGCAGCGACTCGGCAACGTCGGGCACAAAGTAGGGCCCGAAGTGCAGGTCGGAGATGTGGAGGATGTTCAGGCTCATGTGCCCACCCGGGAGAACGGCAGCATGGAACGATGCAGGCTGTCCGGGCTCATGTACGCACCAGGTCGGAAAGGTACAGGCTGGTCCGGTGTCATGCGCGTACCATCCCGGGAAACGGCAGGTCGGCGCGGGCGGTGAGGTCGAGCCCCGCAACTTCTCCACGGCTGTAGCGAAACGCGGCCGCGCGTGCGATCATCGCGGCGTTGTCCGTAGCGAGCCGCATGCTCGGGTAGTACAGCTCGCCGTTTTCCCCGAGCGCTTCGGTGAGGCCGGCGCGCAATGCACGGCTCGCGGCGACACCCCCGCCGATCACTACACGGCCGCACCCCTTCTCCTGCACCGCACGCATCGTCTTGCCAACCAGCACGTCGACGACGGCGGCCTGAAACGATGCAGCAAGGTTCGGGATCTGCTCTTCGAGTCCGCCATCCTTTTCGAGTTGCCGAACCCGCGTCAGCACGGAGGTTTTCAGCCCGCTGAACGAAAAGGTGTAGTAGTCGTCGTCGCCAGGCTGCTGACCCCCGTGGAACATGCCGCGAGGAAAATGGAACGCCTTGGGATCGCCCTCGGCGGAGACCTTCTGGATGACCGGCCCGCCCGGGTACCCGAGCCCCAGGATCTTGGCGACTTTGTCGAACGCCTCGCCCGCCGCATCGTCGCGGGTTTCGCCGAGCAGTTCGTAGGCGCCCCACTCGGGGACCCAGATCAGCATGGTGTGACCGCCGGAGACGAGCAGCCCGACAAAGGGCGGCTCCGCCTCTGGATGTTCGAGCGATGTCGCGAACAGGTGCGCCTCCATGTGGTGCACCGCGACGACCGGTCGGTCGAGAGCGAACGCGGCGCCCTTCACCCAGGACACCCCGACCAGCAGCGCCCCGATCAGGCCTGGGCCGGCCGTGACGCCGAACACGTCCACGTCGTCGAGACGCAGCCCGGCCTCGGCAAGCGCGCCGTTGACGACATCGTCGACCACGCGGAGGTGCGCACGCGAGGCCAGCTCGGGCACAACACCGCCGAAGATGCGATGCACATCCTGAGAGAGGATGACATGACCGAGCAGTTCGCGCTGACCGCGCAGTACCGCCGCGGACGTTTCATCGCATGAAGTCTCGACCGCGAGAATGATGGGTTCGCCGCTCATCGCCCCTTTTTCAGCAACTTGCGCATCTCGGCGATGTGTTCGGCATCGTCCCACGGCTCGGCGCCCAGCACCTTGCGTACGATGCGGCCTTCGCGGTCGATGATCAGGGTGGTCGGCAGCCCGATCACCTGCATGACCTGTTCGATGCGCTTCTCGGGATCGTGCACAATGGTGAAGGTCAGCCCGTAGTCGTGGACGAAGCGCTCGACATCGCCGCCAGGCTGACCGAACGCATCCAGACCGCCCGGCGCCGCATCGGTGCTGACTGCGACGACCTCCAGGCCTTCACTGTTCAACTCGCGGTAGAGCGCCTCGATCGCGGGCATCTCCTGGGTGCACGGGCGGCACCAGGTCGCCCAGACGTTCAACAGCACGACCTTCCCGCGCAGGGAATCGAGGTGGAAGGGCTCACCATTGAGCTTCGTGCCCGAATAGCTCGGGACCGGACTGCCGGCCTCCAGCGGGACAAACCGATGGCGCTGTGTCCAGCCGATCACGATCAGGATCACGATCGCGGCCAACGCCACGACTCGCCACGTTCTGCTCGTTCGACGAGGTTGCTCCATAGCGCTTAAAACTAGCGTACTCACGAGCTTGGGAGAACGGGGCGCACTGCTTTGGGACGCGGGACTGCTGGGCGCGCGGGCGCACTTCCTTGGGGCGCGGGCGCACTTCCTTGGGGCGCGGGCGCGGGCGCGGGCGCGGAACTGCTTGAGGCGCGGAACTGCTTGAGGCGCGGAACTGCTTGAGGCGCGGAACTGCTTGAGGCGCGGGGCTGCCTGGGGCGCGGAACTGCTTGAGGCGCGGGGCTGCCTGGGGCGCGGAACTGCTTGGGGCGCGGGGCTGCCTGGGGCGCGGGGCTGCCTGGGGCGCGGAACTGCTTGGGGCGCGGGGCTGCTTGGGGCGCGGGGCTGCCTGGGGCGCGGCGGTGCGGGGGCCGCGCCCTCTCGGATTGCTACTGCGGGGGGATGATGGCGCCGGTGTCGATCGGCATCAGGGGCGCGAGCGTGTCCGGCGCGAGTGCTGGACCGCTGCTGACCACGAGCAGGACGCGTGCGGGGAGCGATTCGTTTTCTCCCGCGCCCGGCGATGTCCGGATCACGGTGCCGGCGGCGCGTTCGTTTTCTTCGAAGGACTGGTTGACCTCGAAGCCGAGGCGTTTGAGCAGGCGAGTTGCGCGTTCGACGGACTGACCGACCACATCCGGGACCATGACGCTGGGCAGCCCGGTGCTCACGCCGACGCGCACGGTGCCGGGCGCGCGCAACTGCTGCCCGGGCAGCGGATCCTGGGCGAGGATCAGCCCGGAGGAAACGCTGGGGTGCGGGAACTGGATGGAATCGGTGACGGTCAGGCCGAGCGTGGCCAGTTCGCGGCGCGCCTCATCGACGGATCGACCGACCACGTTGGGGACAGTCGTGCCATCCTCGGGTACCGGCAGCGGCGGGAAGAGCACGTAAACCGCGAGCAGGTAGCCGGCGGTGAAGAGTGCGGCGACGATGCCAATGGCGCGCAGCAGCACCTTGCGATCTGCGATCGGTTCGGGCCGGCGTGCGCGCGTACGCGGCGGTGCGGTTGCCGGAGTCAGTGGGCCCTCCGCAGTCGCGCCGCAAACGCACCGTCAAAGCCGTGTACCTGCGGCAGCACATGCAGCATGCCCTGTGCATCGAGCATCGTCGCATCGAACTCCGCGGGCGCTTCGATTCTGTAGTCCGGATGGTTCTCGAGGAAAAACTTCACCTGCTCCTCGTTCTCTTCCTTTTCGAGCGAACACGTCGAATAGACCAGCAGGCCGCCTGGTCGCACCAGGGTGGCCGCGCTCTCGAGCAATTCTCGCTGCAAAGTAGTCAGTGCGTCCAGATCCGCTGCTGTCAGGCGCCATTTTCCGTCCGGATGCCGCCGCAGCGTGCCGGTGCCGGTACACGGCGCATCGAGCAGCACGTGGTCGACCGTACGCAGAGGCGGCATGCGCCCGTCGGCCACGATAAAACCCACATTGTCCGTCTGCAGACGGCGCGCGTTCTCAACAACGCGCAACAAACGCTGATACGAACGGTCGCTCGCGACGATGTAGCCGGGAGTCGTCGGGCCTTCGGCGCCGGTCATTGCGAGCGCCTTGCCGCCGGGGGCAGCACACAGATCCGCCACGGTCCCGCCGTCGATGGCTGCATAACGTACCACCAGTCCGGCTGCAGGATCCTGCACAACCGCCGGGATCGTCTCGAGCAGCTTCGCGATCGTGGGTGTGTAGCCTTCGGTCTGACCTGTGCTGCCCTGCAACACCGCGCCCGCGACGCGCACGGCGTCCGGTGCATGCCGGACGGGCTCACCGGCGATGTTCTCGCGCGCGAGCAGCTCGATGGCTCGCTCGATCGTAATTCCGACCGGCCGTACAAACAGCTCGGGACGCAGGTTATTCGCTTCGACCAGCCTGGCCGTCGCATCCGGGCCGAACTGCGCAACCCAGCGTTGGACCAGCCAGCGAGGATGCGAGCCCCAGGCCGAGAGTTCGGCAATGGTGTTGCGATCCGCCACGGCGTCGAGCATCTCGTGCGCGCGTCGCATCGACTGCAACACGCCGTTCACGAAACCGCCGGCGCCGCGTCCGCTCACTGATTTTGCGAGCTCGACCGACTGCGAAACCGCCGCGTAAGCGGGCACACTGCGCATTTCGAGCAACTGGTAGGCTCCGAGGCGCAGGATGTCGAGCACATCGGCGTCGAGCGAATCGAGGCGGCGCCGAACGAATCGCTGGAGCAGCGAATCGATGCGCCCGCGTAACCGAACCGTGCCGTACACCAGCTCATGCAGCCAGGCGCGGTCGCGCGCAGGCACCTGCCCGACCAGACGCGCGAAGGCTGCGTCCAGCAATTCGCCGGTGCGCAGCCCGCGCAGCACATGGAGTGCAGCCCGTCGTGCCGGAGTTGCTGTACTCAGGCGGAACTCAGCATCCCCGAGGTGGGCGAAGAAGGCGCGGCGATTTCGCGCCTCGGCATCCGGCCGGCCAGGTAGGCGAGACGTCCCGCCTCGATCGCGAGCTTCATGGCACGCGCCATGGTGACGGCGTCCTGCGCCTCGGCCACGGCGGTATTCATCAGCACGCCATCGACCCCCTGCTCCATCGTGACGCACGCATCGGATGCGGTACCCACACCGGCATCGACCAGCACAGGACACGACAGCCGACGCTTGATCTCGCGGATGAAGTACGGGTTGACCAGCCCGAGTCCACTGCCGATCGGACTCGCGAGCGGCATGACCGCGGCGCAACCGGCGTCTTCGAGACGCAGCGCGGTGATCAGGTCGTCGTTGGTGTACGCGAGCACCTTGAAGCCTTCTGCAACCAGGACTTTCGCGGCTTCGAGCGTGCCGTAGACATCCGGCACGAGTGTGCGCTGATCGCCGATGACTTCCAGCTTTACCCAGTCATTGAGCCCGGCGGCGCGCCCGAGTCGCGCGTAGCGAATCGCTTCTTCCGCCGTGTAACAGCCAGCGGTATTGGGAAGCAGGAAGATCTTCGAAGGATCGAGATGATAGAGGATGCCCTCTTCCTTCGTACGATCGAGATCGACGCGTCGCACGGCGACCGTGATCATCTCGACATCCGACGCTTCGATCGCACGCACCATCTCTTCGTTGGTGCGGTACTTCCCTGTTCCAAGAATCAGACGGGACCGAAACTGCCGTCCCGCAATCGTGAGCGGCGTATCCTGGACCTGCGCCGCGAGTGTGGTCGTGGCCAATTCAACCTCCTCCGACGAAGTGCACCAGTTCGAACTCGTCGCCTGCGCGCACTTCCACCTGATCGAGCTGCTCGCGTCGCAGAATCACGCGGTTGTGTTCAACCACCACGAGCCGCGGGTGCAAACCCAGCGTCTCGAGCAGTTGTACAATCGTTGCGCCCTCCGCGCACGTCCGCTGCTCACCGTTTATTGTAATCGAGACCATCTTTTCGCTCGCCGTTCCTTCGCTATTGAGGCGGGTTTACGATCCCGCCGACACCTGCCGCCCGTTTTGCGTTTTCACCGCGCTCGTACCGACGATTCCTCCGCAGCAACTCCCATCGCGGCGAGGAGATCTTGTGCTGCACGGACGGGGTCGGGCGCATCCCAGACGGCCGAGGTGACCGCGATCCCGTGTGCCCCGGCGGCACGCACCTCACCAATCGTGTCGTTGGTGATTCCGCCGATCGCAATAATGGGCAGAATCGTCCGCCGCTGCACGTCCCGGATCCGCTGCGGCCCCGCGCCGGGCCGGCCGGGGTGCGATGAAGTGCTGTAGATCGTACCCACGAGCAGGTACTCCGCTCCGGACTCCTGCATCGCGAGCGCTTCGTCAGCCGAATGCACGGAGGCGCCAATCACGGCGGACTCGGGCAAAAGCGGTCGCGCGCGTTTCGGCGGCAGCGACCGCGTCCCGAGTTGCACCGCATCCGCGCCGACACAGAGCGCGACATCGACGCGGTCATTGATGACGAGCCAGCCTTTGCGCGTATCGAGCGACTGCGCCAATTCGTAAATGCGAGAAGCAGAGGTGTGGTGCCCGCGCAGGTGGAGCGCAACGGCATCGCCGAGCTGCAGCAGGTGCTTCGCGGATTGTGCGAAATCGCTGCGGGCGAGCACGCCGTCATGGGTGACGACGTGCAGGCGCGGCAGCATCATGTCAGCCGATCGCCGAGGCTGACGCCACGGCCACGCACCCACTCGGTGGCGGTCATGCGACGTTTCCCCGCAGGCTGCACCTCGCGAATCCAGACGGCGCCTTCACCCGCGGCGACCAGGATGCCATCGGCCGGATCGGTCGCATCAACTACGAGCACGGTGCCGGACAGCGCATCGTGGGCATAGTCCGGGTCGGGTCTCGGACGGAACAGCTTCACGGGATGTTCGCCGTGCTGGTTCCAGGCGCCCGGGGTTTCATCGAGGCCGCGGATGAGCCGGTCGATTTCGACGGCCGGCCTGGTCCAGTCGACATGTGCGTGGCCGCGGGTCAGCCGCGGTGCAAAGGTCGCGCGCTTGTGTTCCTGCTCGATTTCGACGATGACCCCGGCTTCGAGCAGCGCGAGCGTTTCGACCAGCGCGGCCGCGCCGAGTTCGCTGAGGCGCGTCCAGAGGTCGCTCGCGCGTTCGTCCGGCGCGATGGATTCGCGCACCTGCAGCAGGATCGGGCCGGCGTCCATCTCCTCGGCCATGCGCATGATGGTGATGCCGGTTTCCTCATAGCCGCGGATGATCGCCCAGTTGATGGGCGCGGCACCGCGCAATTCGGGAAGCAGCGAGGCGTGCACGTTAATCGACCCGCTGCACGGCAACTCGAGGATCTCGCGCGGAAGAATCTGCCCGTACGCAATGACGACGGAGAGATCCGGCTCGAGCGCGCGGATGCTCTCCATGAATTCCGCATTGCCGCGAACGCGCTCGGGCTGGAGGATCGGGATGAACTCTTCGCGGGCAAGCTGCTTGACCGGCGATTCGTGGAGCCTGCGTCCACGCCCCGCAGGACGATCGGGCTGGGTGACCACACCCACGATGTCATGGTCCTCGCCGAGCAGTGCCCGGAATGAGGGGAGCGCGAAATCGGGGGTGCCCCAGAACAGGATCCTCACGCCGTCGGCTTCACCTTCTGCCACTTCGCGAGTAGAAGCTTGCGCTTCAGCGGGCTCACACGGTCGATGAACAGCACACCGTTCAAGTGGTCGATCTCGTGCTGGAGGATGCGCGCGAGCAGGCCCTCGGCTTCGATCACACGCTTCTCGCCTTCGAGCGTGAGTCCTTCAACCACACAACGATAGGAGCGCTCGACGACATCTTTTAGCCCGGGGATGCTCAGGCAGCCCTCCTCGCCGCGTTCGCGCTGGGGGCCAAACTCGACGATCTCCGGATTGAGGAGCGCGAAGGGTCGAACGTCGTCCTCGTGCGGATCGACCACAATCAGGCGCTGACTGATCCCGATCTGCGGAGCGGCAAGACCGACCCCTTCCTCCGCGTACATCGTGTCGAACATGCTCTCGGCGAGGACGCGGAGTTCGTCGGTAATTTCAGTGATGTTGCTGGCCTGCTCGCGCAACACGGGGTCGCCGAGCAGGCGAACCTTCAGGACTGGCATGGCTTCTCTCAGCTAGTCGCGGTGGGGGACGCCGGCTGCTCCCCTTCTCCACCGAATACCCGTGCAATCTTCGCACGTGCGACGACGACTCTCGTGTTTTCGCCGGTGCGCAGGGTGAGCCGATCTTCAGCGGCATGCACCACCGTGCCGATCAGCCCGCCGTCGGTCATCACCTCGTCGCCCTTCTTGACCGCGGCGACCATCTCCTGATGACGCTGCTGCAGCTTGCGCTGCGGGCGCAGCAGGAGGAAATAGAAGATCGCGATGAACGCCACGATCATGATCAACTGAGGAGCCAGACCCCGGGTAGGCGCGGGCTGCTGAGCAACTGCGATGGCGATCAGGGTTATCATAATCTCTTGTCTGCTGTTTCGTTGACGCTGCAGCCGGGGAATCTAACGCGTCTGCACAAAAAGCGCCCGCGGCCGGGCGCGCGAACAGCTACGACCGCGCCCCGCTGAATGGCCCGGGAATGTGTTGCTATTGTGTGCGAGCAGCCGGGCTACGCCCCCTGCGTGCGAGCCCGACCGGCCCGGAAGCGTTCGAGCCAGACCGCGCTCCACGCGGCGTAGTTGCCCTCGATGATTGCTGCCCTTGCGCGCTCGCCCAGCCGGATCAGGAAGCGGACGTTGTGCAGCGAGACCAGCCGGAGCGCGAGCACTTCTTCAGCCACGCCCAGGTGACGGATGTAGGCGCGGCTGTAGTGGCGGCAGGTGTAGCAGTCGCAGTTCGTGTCGAGCGGTCGCTCGTCGAGCCGGTAACGCGCGGCCTTCACGTTGACCTGCCCATCCTCGGTCCAGGCCGTGCCATTCCGGCCATTCCGGGTCGGTGCAACACAGTCGAACATGTCGATTCCCCGCCCGATCGCCTCCAGCAGATCGTCGGGATAGCCGACGCCCATCAGGTACCGTGGCAGATTCGGCGGCAGCTCGGGCTCGAGCCGCTCCAGCACATCGTACATCACGGGTTTCGGCTCACCCACCGAGAGCCCACCGATCGCAATCCCGTCCCACGGGCCGAGGTCCATCGTGCGGCGGACCGCATCGCGCCGCAGGTCGTGGTAGGTCGAGCCCTGCGCGATCGGGAAAAGCGTCTGCTCCGGCCCGCCCTCCTGCTTCAGCTCCTCGAAGCGGGTCCGGCAACGCTCCAGCCAGCGGAGCGTCCGCTCCTGCGCTTCCACCGCAACTTCGCGGACCGCCTGCCCCGGCGGACACTCGTCGAACGCCATGATGATGTCGGCGCCGAGTGCACGCTCGATCTCCATCACGTTTTCCGGTGTGAACAGATGCCGTGAACCGTCGATGTGGCTCTGGAACAGCACCCCGTCTTCCCGGATCTTGTTCGTCTTGCCGAGGCTGAACACCTGGAAGCCGCCCGAGTCGGTGAGCACAGGCCTGTTCCAGTTCATGAACCGATGCAACCCGCCCAGGTCCCGCACGACCTCGTGGCCGGGGCGCAGATACAGATGGTAGGTGTTGGACAGCACGATCTGGCCGCCCGCCGCCTCGACTTCATCCGGCGCGAGGGTCTTCACCGTCGCCTGCGTGCCGACCGGCATGAAGACGGGCGTCTGCACCGTGCCGTGCGGCAGCATGAGGTCACCCGCGCGCGCAGCGCCATCCCTGTGTGTGACTGTGTATTCGAACAAAATTCTTCGGGTTTCCTGGTTTCTGGAGGCGCGGAAACTACCGGCTCGGTTGTCGCGCGCGGTAGAGGGGACCGCTGTTCCTTATCTCGCGGAGCCGCAGAATCGCGGAGCCGCAGAGAACTTCAACTCTTCTGGTACCCGGGCGTTGATCCGGCGACTGCGGAGGATCACGGTCACATTTTTTTGTAACAACAAATTAACGACACACGCTGAACGTGACTGCATGCATTTCATGAATCGGTTCGATGTCGTTACGCGTGCCTTGTGTAATCCGATTTGCTCGTGTTGCTGTCGGGATGCACGCCAGCCTCTCAGCGGCTCAGCGACTCTGCGGCTCAGCGACTCTGCGGCTCTGCGAGAACGGGAGCTGCGGTACGATTCACTGGGACGCGACCGGCAGCGGCACCGAAACGACTACAGCAGCAGCATCGCGTCGCCGTAGGAGTAGAAGCGGTAATGCTGGTCCACTGCAGTGCGGTACGCCTGCATCACGGGTTCGTACCCGCCGAAGGCAGCGACCAGCATGAGCAGCGTGGAACGCGGGAGGTGGAAATTCGTGATGAGATGATCGACCGCCTTGAAGTTGTAGCCAGGGCGGATGAACAGGCGCGTTGAGCCACTGCCTGCGTGAATGACACCGTCCTCGGAAGCAACCGACTCCAGTGTGCGCGTCACGGTGGTGCCGACCGCCCAGATGCTCCCGCCATTCGCACGCACTTCGTTGATGCGCTGTGCGGCTTCGTGTGAAACCTCGAACAATTCCTCGTGCATCACGTGTTCGGCGGGATCTTCGACTTCGACGGGACGGAACGTGCCGACGCCGACGCGCAGGACGATGCGCACGATCTCCACGCCCTTGTTCTCGAGCGCGACGAGCAGTTCCGGAGTGAAGTGCAACCCCGCGGTTGGTGCGGCGACCGATCCTTCGCTGCGCGCAAACACAGTCTGGTAGCGCTCCTCATCCACAGCATCGGCAGCACGATCGATGTACGGGGGCAGCGGCATCCGTCCGTACGTGTGGATCGCATCCTCGACCTCGAGGTCGGTGTGCAGACGCACGAGTCGATTGCCATCCGGCAGCGCGTCGAGGATCTCGATGCGAAGATGCGCGTCGAACTCGACGGAGCGGCCCGGCTTCAGCTTGTTGCCGGGGCGCACGAGCGCGACCCAGTCGGTGCTGTTCCAGTTGCCGGAGGCAGGATGCAGCAACAGCACTTCGGCTTCGGCACCGGAAGCGCGACGACCGAGCAGACGCGCAGGGAATACGCGCGTCTCGTTGATGACCAGGGCATCCCCGGGTGGAATCAGCGCTTCGATGTCGCGGAAAATTCGCTGTTGCAGGTCGCCTGTGCTGCGGTCGAGTACGAGCAGGCGGCTTTCATCGCGGCGCTGCGCCGGGAAGCGCGCGATCTGCGCGTCCGGCAGGACGTAGTCGAATGCGGAGGTTGGAAGTGCGTCAGGACTCCGGTTCACCAACGAGCCGATCCTCTTCCATGAGCGTACGCAGCTCGCGCACGCGATCGAGATTCATCCAGATCTCCTGCCCAGCATCGGTCTGACGATTCTGCACGATGTAGCGGATGATGGTGCGCGCGACCGGGTGCGTCGATTCGTCATCCCGGCTTTCGTACCAGTGACACAACATGCCGAGGTCGACATCGAACGCGATCTCCAGCTTGCGCAGCGCGCGGAGCCGTTCCGCGCCGTCGGCCGCGCCTGCTTCCTGCAGCGCGGCGAGCATGCGCCGGAAGGAGTTCGCATGTTCGGCATAACGCGCAGACAGCAGCGCGCTATCGCTCGGCGAGAGTACTACAACTTCCACTTCAGCCCTCGAAAAGTGTTCCCTGCGGTTCGGCCGGCATCAGTCTGGACGCCGGCAACGTGTACCCGAATCGTATGAATGCCTTGTTGGTCGCCTGACGACCGCGAGGCGTCCGAGTCAGGAATCCGTTCTGAATCAGGAACGGTTCATACACCTCTTCGATCGTACCGGGGTCTTCTCCCACGGCGACGGCGAGGGTGTTGAGTCCGACCGGTCCGCCTTCCCAGTGTTCGATGATCGTCTTAAGCACGCGAGCGTCCATTTCGTCGAGACCGTACTCGTCGACATCGAGCAGGCGAAGCGCTTCGTCGGCGACCTCTTGAGTGATGCGGCCACCGGCCCGAACCTGCGCATAATCGCGTACACGCCGGAGCAACCGGTTCGCCACGCGTGGAGTACCCCGCGACCGCCTGGCGATTTCCAGCGCGCCATCCCGCGTGATCTCGACATTCAGGATGTCTGCACTGCGACGCACGATGATGGCCAGTTCCTCGCTATCGTAGTAGTTGAGGCGCTGGATGATCCCGAAACGCGCGCGCATCGGGGGTGTGAGCAGCCCGAACCGCGTCGTCGCGCCGACCAGCGTGAACCGCTTGATCGGGATCGTGACGGTCTGCGCACGCGGGCCCTCCGACAGGCGGATATCGATCTTGTAGTCCTCCATCGCGGGATAGAGGAACTCCTCGATAATGGGGCGCAGTCGATGGATCTCGTCGATGAAGAGGATCTCGCCCTCTTCCAGATTGCTCAGCACGCCGACCAGGTCGCCCGGCTTTTCGAGCACCGGCCCCGAAGTCGTCTTGATGTTGACGTTCAACTCGCGGGCAAGCAGCACCGCGAGCGTCGTTTTGCCGAGCCCCGGCGGTCCGTGGAACAGCGTATGGTCCAGAGCCTCGCCCCGCTGCAGCGCCGCCTCGACCGCCACCTTCAGCGAGTCCTTGACCTTCGGCTGCCCGATGAACTCCACCAGCCGCTGCGGGCGCAGCGACAGCTCCACCACACTCTCTTCCGAGAGCACCTCAGGGGTCGTGATTTCCGGTCTCATTCCGCGTTTCGGTCGATGCTCCAGTGCTGGGCCGGGGACTAATGTAGCACGACGGGGAGTCAGGCGCGCACCCCTTGCGAAGCGGCCGGAAGCCGGTTTCGACCCGAGTGTAAACAGGTGCGGGCAGGATTTGGTGAGAAGATCGGGCGTGCTGTGGCGCCGACCGGCGAGGCCGCGGACGCAACCTCGCTCGGGAGGTCAGCCGAGGGGAGCTTCGCCTTCGGGCAGAAGGTCGTCGGCGCTACTCTGCGTCTCCAGCTCCCAGACGGCCTGGACGGCTTCCTGGTTCAGCGCGATGTCCCCCAGCGCAACATTGACCTCCTTCGGCGGGCGACCGCTGCGCAGCAACTGGGCGCTGCGAACCGGAAGAAATTGCGCCTGGGTCTCCAGGAAATCGCTCAGCCGCTGCCGCTCGCCGATGCTCAGGCCGGCCCGGATCAGAAGTCCGCCTTCCAACTGGATTTCCACAGAGCGCGGCGTCGGCGGATTCGATGCCGCGCTGAGGGGAATTTCATGATCCACGGACGCCACCCAGAGGACCTGCTGGACGCGAAGCGACGCGTGCTGGACCCGGTCGGTTGAACCGGCCCATTGGGCATCCTGCAGGTTGACGTAGCTGCGGCGGTTGGTCAGCCAGGAGGTTAGCGATTGCCCATCGGCGAGTGAAACATTCGCCTCAACCATGCGGAAATCCCGCAGGAACAACCGCAGCCTTCGAGTCGGTGCCCTCGACGGTTCCATTGCCATTGTAGATCCTGAATGATGGAATCCGGGCGGTGAGGGAATCGCAACCCGGGCTTTGGACAAGATTGCGTCAACGCGAGCCACGTGCAAGGATTGGAAGGGTGAGGGTGAGGGTGAGGGTGAGGGTGAGGGTGAGGGTGAGGGTGAGGGTGAGGGTGAGGGTGAGGGTGAGGAGTGAGGGTGAGGGTGAGGAGTGAGGAGTGAGGGTCATGGGTGTGGGTGTGGGTGTGGGTGTGGGTGTGGGTGTGGGTGTGGGTGTGGGTGTGGGTGTGGGTATGGGTATGGGTATGGGTGTGGGTATGGGTGTGGGTGTGGTGGTTGTGGGTGTGGGGAACACACCGCGTACACAAGTGGTACTCCTGCCCTGACGGTCGGGCCCGAGTCGGTGCATGCACGGCCGCTGTGCCGGAAGAACCAGGTTGAACGCGTCTGCATGGTGAAGCAGCTGTCAGTCCGTTTTGGGATCATCGTTCTCGCGCTGCTGGTCGTGAGTTCGAGTGCATCGGCGCAGCGTCGGCCGGTGCGCGGGATGACGGCGACGGGCGTGGTGACGGACCTCGAGGCGGGCACTCCGTTGAAGGGTGCGCTGGTCGAATTCCCCCGGTTACGGCGGCAGACCCTGACGGACAGTGTCGGCCAGTTTCAGCTAGGCGGGTTGCGGGCGGGCAAACACCAGGTGGTCGTGACGCATATCGGGTATCGCCCGAATAGCCAGACCCTGGATTTCCGTGACGGCGAATTCCTCACCATCCCGCTGGAGCCGGACCCGATCGCGATGAAAGGGCTGAAGGTGCAGGTCGACCGGCTCAAGTTGCGCCGCACGAGTGTTGCGGTGGCGGTCGAAGCGTTCGATCGGGACGTGCTGGTCAAAATCCCGGCATGGAATACGGCGGAATTCCTTCGTAGCCGCCTGCTGCTGGTGTCGTGCGGCAACTCACCCGTGCGCAATTGTCTGTTCCGACGCGGTGCACTCATCCAGCCGATCGTCTATATCGACGAACGTCGCGCGCTGGGTGGGCTCCAGGAGCTCGAACTGTACCCTTCCCATGATATCTACATGATCGAGGCGTACGAGCACGGTCGCATGGTCCGCGTATATACGACTTTCTTCATACAGAACCTCGCCCGCTCCAATAGCACTCTGCAGCATATCATCATCTGGTAGACACTGAGGTGGTCGCGCCGAAGCCCAACCTGGCCGGCACGTGCGGAGGCCGTGTGCGATGACCGGCGTGGGAGAGAACCGGCGTGGGCCATGGCCGGCATGTGCGATGGCAAGCGCGTGCGATGGCCGCCGTGGCGGCCGCGATTGCGAACCAATCTTGCGTTATCAACGGGCTCGTGCTGCGCTGGCAGTGCGAGCCCGTTCAACAAATGCGAGCCGGGCAAGGCGGCCCGGGGGTGAGGAGGGGATATGCCGAGAGGATGGAGCAGCAAGGACGAGCGGAAGTACGAGCACATCAAGGACAGTTCGCGTGAGCGGGGGCTCTCGGAGGACGAGGCGCAGGAGATCGCGGCGCGGACGGTAAACAAACAGCGGCGCGAAGCGGGCCGGACGCCGAACAAGCGCACCCAGGGGACCGGCAACCCGAATCGCCGTTACGAAGCGCGCACGAAGGATGAACTGGAGAACATCGCACGTGAGCGCGGCATCAGTGGGTACTCGCGCATGAACAAGGACGACCTGATCCGCGCACTGCGCAAATAGCCAACGAGGCGGCGCAGCGCAATTCGGCGGTGAAAAAATCATTGGCGGCGCATCGGTCGTTTTTCCGGTGCGCCGCCAAATGGCTCGGACCGTTGCCTTCATTGGCGGCACACCGGTCTGAACTCCTCGCTACGATGTCCGGAGTCTCAAAATTCGGTGCGTGCCTGGTCAGGTACGGGATCAGCCACTGAGGCTGCACCAGCTACTGCTGGGCGCGGGCGAGGGCGGCCCGGATCAGTTCGACGCCCGCGAGTTGGGCATCTTCGTCGAGTACTTCGCGGACGGCGGCGGTCGCCTCGGTCACGGTGTAGCCGAGCGCGACCAGCGCGCCGACGGCTTCTTCCGCGGCGCGGCCTTCCGGTCGTTTGCCCGCGGGTGCGAGCGCCAGATCATCGAGGCGGTCGGCGAGTTCCAGCACCAGCTTTTCGGCCTTCTTCGCGCCGAGCCCGGGGATCTGCCGAAGCGTCGGAATATCCTTCGCGCTGATGGCGGCCACGAGGTTCTGCGGCGACAGCCGCGAGAGCATCGCGAGGGCGAGCCTGGGACCGACCCCCGATGCGGTGAGCAGCCGTGCGAAGAGGGCGCGCTCGCCGGCCTCCAGGAAGCCGTACAGTTCGGCGGCATCCTCGCGTACAACCTGCCAGGTGCGCATCTCGACCTCCGCACCTTCGCGCGGCAGCCGCTCGTAGACGGAGAGCGGCACCTCCATTTCGTAGGCCACCCCGCCAGCGGTCATCACCTCGGCCACACCCAGATCCCGACGCACCAGCGTCCCCTTGATACGGCTAATCATTCGCTGCGATCGCTCTCTTCAGTAACTCCTCATCCGTGATGCGCTGCGAACCACGCAGCCGCGACAACGTCGCTGCGTTGCAGTGGCAGAGCGCAATCGCGACGCCGTCGGCCGCGTCGGCCGGCTGCGGTGCGCTGCGCAACCGAAGCAGCCGCTGCACCATGTACTGCACCTGTTCCTTGGTCGCGCGGCCGTGCCCGACCACTGCGTTCTTGACCTCCGCGGGCGAATACTCGGCGACCGGAACGTCCGCCATGGTAGCCGCGAGCAGGATCGCACCGCGCGCGTGTCCGAGGATCAGACTGGTACGGACATTCCTCGCGTAAAACACACCTTCGACGGCGAGGATGTCGGGCTTGTGGCGCGCGATCACTTCGCTAACCCCGAGGAAAATTTCCTTCAGGCGCTCTGGCAGCGGGGTCTGGGCCGCGGTGCGAATGACGCCGCACTCCAGAAGCGATGCGGCGCCGCCACCCTTCTGGGTGACGACGCCGTAACCTGTCGTGCCGGCGCCCGGGTCGACGCCGAGGACGATCACGCGCCTGCCTCGGCCAGCGCGGCTTCGTCGATGTCGAGATTCGAGTACACCTTCTGCACGTCGTCGAGCTCCTCGAGCGCTTCGAGCAGCTTCAACAGCTTCGGCACGTCCGCGCCTTCCACGCGCATCGTGTTCTTCGGCACCATCGCGAGCTCCGCCTCGTCGAAACGGACGCCCTGCTGCTGCAGCGCTTCCTGCACGGCATGGAAGGAGGTCGCCTCCGTCGAAACGACGAAGCTGTCGCCGTCGCGTTCCATGTCGGTGGCACCGGCTTCCAGCGCCGCCATCATCGTCTCATCCTCATCCGCGCTGGTCGCGTCGATGTAGATCTGCCCCTTGCGATCGAACTGCCACGCGACCGACCCGCTCGCGCCCAGGCTGCCACCGTTCCGACTCAGGACGTGACGGACCTCTGCCACCGTACGGTTCGGGTTGTCCGTCAGCGTCTCGATCAGCACCGCAACGCCGCCCGGGCCGTAACCCTCGTACGTGACCTCCTGGTAGTCCACGCCTTCGAGTTCGCCCGTGCCCTTCTTGATCGCACGGTCGATGTTCTCGTTCGGCATGTTCGCCGCTTTCGCCGTATCGACTGCGAGCCGCAGGCGCGGGTTGAAGGACGGGTCGCCGCCGCCTGAACGTGCGGCCACCGTGATCTCGCGACCAAGTCGCGTGAAATGCTGGCCGCGCTTCTTGTCGGTGACGGCCTTCTTGCGCTTGATCTGCGCCCATTTGCTATGCCCTGCCACGGGCGCGCCTCCTGTCCGAATGGTCCGATTTGGGCTCGCAATATACAGTTGCGAGCTTTTGCCCAGAAAGTGCCGAGCTTCGTACGGGATACCCCACTACACGCATCGGGTGCAACGCGCCAGTTATGACAGTGCTATCCGAGTGAGCCCGATCATGCCAGATACAGCGGCCCGACGGGCACGGTGCGGCTCGACAGAGCGGGCGTCAACCGCCCACGCGCCCCGGGCGGCTCCGCGGTTGGGCAATTGGTGAGCGTCAACTGTCCACGCGCCCCGGGCGGCCGCGCGGTTGGGCAGTTCGCGGGCGTCAACTGCCCACGCGCCCCGGGCAGCCCCGCGGTTGGGCAATTCGCCGCCATGCAATCGCCCAACCGCCGCCGATTTTTTCGCGGATGCGGAGTTGACCTGCCCGGGAGGGGTGAATCGTCCGGTCGTCGGATCGAAAGCTTTGCTCGCCGGGCGATCCACCAGCCTGCAACGGGTGAATCGTCCGCTCAGCTATCCGCGGACCCGCGGTTGGGCAGTTCGCGGGCGTCAACTGCCCACGCGCCCCGGGCGGCCCCGCGGTTGGGCGATTCGCGGGCGTCAACTGTCCACTCACCCCGGGCGGCCCGCGGCTGGGCAGTTCGCGGGCGTCAACTGCCCACGCGCCCCAGGCGGCCCCGCGGGTGGGCGATTTGCGGGCGGCTTCGCCGATGGTCGAATCCCCGAGTTTACGCCGGGTGTACGGCACCGGCCGTCACGGCGCCATCCAGCTCCGCCATACGTCCTCGGCCTCGCCGAGCGTCAACTGGTTCCCGTTACGAACCAGCGGCTGCACCAGGATGTGCGGCTCGTCGCAGAGTTTCTGCAGCCAGCGCTCGTCGGTGAGCGAGGCATGTGCCAGCCCGAGGGCAGCGAATCGCTTGGAGGTGCGGTCGATCAGCGCCTGCACGCCGAACTTCTGTGCGAATCGCCGGAGTTCACCGGGCGAGGGCGCTCGCACATCGAGGTCGACGAAGTGCACCTTGATACGGCGTTCCGAAAAAAACCGCTGCGCCTTGCGGGTAGCGGCGCTCTTTTTTGTCCCGAAGATCTGAACTTGCATCGTCGATAACCGCAGGTCAGGGCCGGACCAGCGTACTTCCCTGCTCTGCCTGCTGGCCGGCGTGGCGGTCTGAATCGACGGGGTGAGCGGGCAGTTCGGCAAGCGGGAGCTCGATCCAGTAGGTGCTGGACTGCCCCGGAACGGAGTGGACACCAAGCTGTCCATTCATCGCCAGGGTGAGCGAGCGCGCGAAGGCGAGACCAAGCCCGTCGTCCTGCAGCGTGTGAATCTCCACGCCGCTGTCGAGTGTGGGATCGAGCAACGCATCGAACTCACGCGGCAGCACACCGGGCCCGGAGTCCTGCGCGCTGAAGCGCAGCCGGTCTCCCGCCTGCTCGACCCAAACCGAGATGCGATCATCGGCGAGGCTGAACCGAATGATGTGCGAGAGTAGATTCCAGAGCACCCGCCGCAATGCACGACGCTCCGCGAGCACCACCAGTCCGCTCGGATCCTCGTCGATCGAGACGAGTCGAACACCCCGTTCTGCAGCAGCGGGCCAGAGATCGGACAACACTTCGACCAGCGTGTCGTCGAACGGTACCGTGTCGAGTCTCAACTGGAGCGAAGCGGAAGGGATTTCGATGAGGTCGAGAACTTCATCAACCAGCGAAGCCAGGTCGCGCCCGGCCCGGCTCACTCGCGCCAGGTAGTCCGCCTGGCGCTCGTTGAGCGGACTCATCTCGAGCAGTTGTGCGAAGCCGATCACCGTCGTTGCCGGCCGCCGCAGTTCGTGGCTGATGCGGCCGAGGAACTCCGTTTTGGCCTGGTTCGCCGCCTCCGCGCGCTGCGTTGCATGGCGCAGTTCGGTCGACTGCGTGTTCAACCGGTCGATCAGGTCACGCGCGAATCGGATCGCATTGGCCGACCTGCGGTGCACGGAATCGGTCCAGACCGCGGTGAGGCAGATGTAGAGTCCGCAGCCACTCAGGAAAATGAGTTTGGCGAATTCCGCGCCCCAGTTCACGGGCATAACGGTCGAATGCAGAAGGGCGAGGCCGCCATACCCTGCAACTACCGCCGCGTTGAAGCGGACCGTGCGACGCACGCCGGTCGTGGCCTGGTCGACCACACGGATCAGCGGCAGCCAGAACAGCCAGCTTGCAGTGCCCCCCGTCACCCATACCGCGGCCAGCAGTGGTACCAGGTCGAGCACAAGCAGCAGATCGCCCAGCCAGTTGTACCGCTCGTACCAGCGCCGCAGCACCAGCCAGGTCAGCACACAGTACAGCTCGACGCCGAAGAGGTAGGTAAGCCAGGTTGTGAGGGAGAAACTGTCGAGTAGAAAGCGGTTGTGAAGCCCAACCCCGAGGAGACCGATCAGAGAGAAACCGATAAAGCGAAGCTGGGGGATCGTTCGTGTGTGTGCCTGCCCGGTTCGCTCTCTTCGCCGCTCCCGGGCTGCATCCGGATCCATGGCCAGTTCCGCCGGAATGGAATCCTGTGCTGCTGGCGCATCCTGTATCTGCATCGATTCGGAATTGAGGAAAGGTGGCCACTTCAACAACCGCGCGAACGGTAATGCCGGAAAGAGCGCCGCGCCAGACGCATTCCAGCGTGCACACCGTGCTCCACGCCTGCTTCAACTGAACGTTCGCAAGCAGTGTTGCGCAGCTTCGCGCCGTCCGCGCGAACCTCAGCGCGGCCACGTTCGCTCCACGACTCGAAACGGTCTGCAGACGGCCCGTGGCGACGGGCACGCCGGGTTCCGGTCTTGGCGTGCCCGTCGATCGTGCCGTTTTGCGCAGGCGCGCGGTCGTCAGCGGTCCCGGGCGGCCGTATCGTCCCTGGCGTTGAGTCGCTCCCATGCGTCGCGCGCGGCGTGACGCGCCTGGTGCCATTCGAGCGGGGAATCGCCACGCCGGGTATCCCAGTCGCGGGAGAGATCGGATTCGACCTCTTCGAAGCTGCGCCCCTGGTTGCGGCTCCAGTTGTCGATGCCGTGCCGGTACGCCGGGCGATAGTCCTCGAAGTTCTGGTCCGCGCGGTAGTAGGGCCGCGTTCTGAACTGGTCACGCCAGTACTCTTCCTCCGTACTGGGATTGACCTTCTCGCCGACTGCGTGACCGCCGGCGCCACCCGCGACGGCGCCGATCGCACCCCCGACCAGGGTGCCCGCAGGGCCGGCGAGCGAACCGATCGCCGCGCCTGCGGCCGCTCCCGCCGCCGCGCCTGCCCCCGTTCCGACAGGATGGGACCCGGGTTCGCCGGACAGCGGGTCGCGATTGGGATCCTTCGCCCGGTGTTCGCGCTCGTGATGTTCGTCGCGGAGGTTTTCGTGGGCGTGGTGCTCGTGCGCTTCGTGCTCGTGACCTGGGTGATCGTGGTGGTGCTCGCGATCGTGAATGTGTTCGACCATGCTGCCTCCTTCATCGGCCCGGTGCGGCGAGGGGTTTCGCCGCCACTCGGAGCGCGGGGGAGACTGCGGCAACATGCAAGCCATCATCGCGCGGCGCGTGGTGCGACCTGGCCCATGGTGCAGGCGCGCGGCTCCTTGTCCGGCCGCCAGCGCAGCAGCTTTGTACCGTGGCGGAAGCGCCCTTCGGAGAAGTGATCGTACTGCACTTCGACGACGAGTTTCGGCTGCAGCGGAATCCACTGCGCCGAACGTTCCGTACTCCACCGACTGGGTCCGCCGGGCGCGCGGCCGCTGAACCCTTCCCCACCCGCGAGCGGCTCGAGCATTTCGGTGACCGCCTGTTTTTCGTTGGCCTTGAAACTCGAGGTGAAGCCGACGTGGTGCAGCAGCCCGTCGTCGTCGTACAAACCGAGCAGCAGCGAGCCGACCTGTTTCCCCTTGCTCGCATAGCGGAACCCGCCGACCACACAATCCGCCGTGCGCAATCGCTTGATCTTCTTCATCCCGGTGCGTTCGCCGGTGGTGTACGGCAGATCGAGTCGCTTCGCGACAACACCATCGAAGCCGGTTTTCAGCGAGGTCAGCCATTCCTGCGCGGTTTCGTAATCCTGCGTTGCGGGTGAAAGCTGGATCTTCGCGGGATCGGTAAACGCTTCTGCGAACTGTTCGAGTGCAGGACGACGCGTGGCGAGCGGCTCATCGACGAGCAGCTTCCCGTGCGCATCGACCAGCAGATCGAATGCGATGAAACGTGCAGGCGTTTCGACGCTCAGTTTGCGCACGCGACTTTCGGCAGGGTGGATGCGCTGCAGCAGATCCTCGAACGACAGCGCATTGCCGGCAGGCACCACAATCTCGCCGTCCAGCACGAAACGCACTTGCCGTTGCGCACCCGCGCCCGCGCCCGCATCCACGCCCCGTGGGTATAGTTCGAGCATCGCCGCGACGACTTCGGGGAAATACCGTGTGAGCGGCTTGGCAGACTTCGACTGCAACTCGACATTGTCACCATCGCGGAAGACGATGCAGCGGAAACCATCCCACTTCGGTTCGTACTGCCACTCATCGCCGCGCGGCAGCTTCGCGACCTGCTGCGCCTCCATCGGCAGGTACGGTGGCTGGATCGGCAGACTCACAGCAGCGCGTCCAGTTTGAAGCGGCCGCGGTTGTGCAGCAGCGGTCGCCAGAGATCGCCGAGTTCGGCGAGGCGCGCGGGCACGTTGTCGATGCGGAAATCCTCGATGCGTACGCCCTGTTCGATTTCCTCCCAGGTCACCGGCGTCGACACGGTCGCGAGCGGTTTGGGTCGCGGCGAATAGATCGAGGCGAGGGTCCGTCCCCAGGCGTTCTGGTTGTAGTCGACGAGCACGCGGCCGGGTGGTCGCTTCGCGATGCGATACTCGGCGGTGACCAGCTTCGGCGCGTACGATTCGAGCACGCGCGCAACCTCCTTTGCAATGGTCCAGACCTGCTTCTGCGTGGGCCCGCGTACGATCGGCACGTAGATGTGGATGCCCTTCGAGCCGGTGGTCTTTGCGTACGGTTTCATGCCGAGTCCGGTCAGTGCCTCACGCACGAGCAGCGCTGTTTCGAGCACACGCTCCCAGCCGGCCTCGGGAACAGGATCGAGATCGAAGTGCAGGTAGTCGGGGCGATCGACATCGTCACAGCGCGCGTACCACTGGTTCAGGTCGATGCAGCCGAGGTTCACGACCCACAGCAGCGCGGGCAGATCCTGGATCATCGGAAAGTTGATGATGTTGCCGGACTCGTGTTCTATCTCGCAGATGCGAATCCAGTCCGGGCGCGGACTCGGCGCTCGCTTCATGAAAAAGAAATCGCCGTAGGCACCGTTGGGGTAGCGCTTCATAACCATCGCGCGATCGACCAGGTGCGGCAGCAGAAACTTCGAAATGTCGGCGTAGTACTGCAGCAGATCGCCCTTGGTAATGCCGAGATCGGGCCAGAAGGGTTTGCCGAGGTTGGTGAGCTTGACGCTGCGCTTGCCGACTTCGAGCACAACGTCGCGCCGGTCGCGCGGGATCTCGAGTTTGCGCAGCGACGCAACCGGCTCGGCATCGCCGACGTGGCGGGATGGGTGCAGGTCTCGCGTAGCGCGTGCTGCCATCAGTTCTCCCGAGGTGGATGAACCTGACGGCTTCGTGCAGTCAGGTCGTGCGCGGTTCCAGTCGCGGCGGGCGTGTGCCGCGCCGAAGTGCACCTTCTACTGCAATGTAGGTGAGAGGTGTGTTCGCATCGACACAGCGCAGCAGCAGTCCGCCGCGACTCATGTCGCCGCGCCCCACAAATTCCGCCGGAAAGCGCAACCTCTCCCCGAATTGCTCCTGGATCAGCGCCACGTATTTATCCGTGGCGATACTGCCGAGCAGCACTACGTCACAATCCGGGCCGATACGTTCGCGAAGTTGCACGAGGTCGCGACGGAGCGGTTCGCGGTAACGTGCATCATGCGGGTCGACCGGGACACCCGCGAACTCGCGCAGCACCTCGAGATCGATCTCCTGATCGGGCAGCATCAGCCCGCGCGAGGGGGTGATCACGTACACGCCCGGGAGTTCGGTCGGCGGCACCGCAAAATGCCGCGCATACGCGAGTTTCCCGCGAAAGTACAATCCGCTCAGGAATGCGAACACCTCCCCGAGCGGTACGCCCCGCGCGCGGATCGCCTCCGCGAGGGCAAAGGTTGCGCCGGGGTTGAACAGAAAGCCGGCCCGTTTGCCGGAACTGCTGGCCGGAGAAAGCAGGTAGATTCGCCGCATGAAGGAAAGATGCAGAAATGCGGGCGCGAACTGAACCCGCGCGCGCGATTCGCTGCTTTGAACAGGATACCGCGGTCAGGATCTGTGGGACAGCGCTGCACATGCTGCCGCGGTCGAGGCGGACTCGTTGTAGAGACTTGTTTGCCCGCGCTCGGAGGGGTAACGTGCCCGCGCACCATTCGCAGAGGAGAACATGGCACAGCAGAACTCGTTCGATGTGACGACCGGCGCAGACCTTCAGGAAGTCGATAACGCGGTGAACCAGGCGATGAAGGAGGTCGCCACCCGGTACGACTTCAAGGGCACGAAGTGCACGATCGACTTCGACCGACAGAAGTCGCAGTTGCTTCTGGAAGCGGATGATGAGTATCGGTTGAAGGCGCTGTACGACGTGCTGCAGACCAAGTTCGTCAAGCGTGGCGTACCGCTGAAAAACATGAAGGACGAGACGGTGCAGCAGGCCTCGGGCGGTCGCGCGCGTCAGGTCGTCACGCTGACGCAGGGCATCCCGACCGACACCGCAAAGGAGATCGTGAAGGCGGTCAAGGCGCAGGGCTTCAAAAAAGTCCAGGTCGCCATCCAGGGCGATGAACTGCGTGTGTCGAGTCCTTCGCGCGACGACCTCCAGGCGGTGATCGCGTTCCTGCGCGGCGAGGACTTCGGCATCGAACTGAAGTTCGGCAACTATCGCTGACACGGGCGACGCGAACATCGACCAGGCATCGTTCGGCAGTTGAACGCTCTCGCTAACGGCTGTTCAACAGATTCGAAAGCGAAAGCGAGAACGAGAGCGAGAGCGTTTTCCACGGATTTCATGCAACGTGCTGACAACATGAAGCTGGTACTGAATACGCGAGACGATCGCCCGAAATGGGCGATGCCGGAAACGGTACCTGATGCGATTGCGCGGGCGCTTGGTCCCGGCTGGAGCATCGAGAAGGTCGATGCGCCGGTGAGCAGCCGCGGCGATGGCGGGTCGGTGTCCGCCCAGGCCATCGACGCGATTCGCGGGGCCGAGATCTACATCGGCGCGGGTGTGCCGCGCGAGTTGCTGCTGGCCGCACTCGAGCCGCCTGCACGCCTGCGCTGGGCACACAGTACCACGGCGGGAATCTCATCGTTTCTGTACCCCGAAATGCTGCAGTCGCAGGTCGTTTTGACCAATTCGGCAGGCGTCCACGCCGCACCGATGGCGGAAACCGCGCTTGCGATGATGCTGCACTTTGCGCGCGGACTCGATTTCGCGATCGAAGCACAGACGCGCGGGAACTGGGACGACGAGCGATTCACCGGCGCCGGCTCGCCGGTGCGCGAGATCGCGGGCGCACGACTCGGGATCGTCGGCCTCGGAGGGATCGGACGGGAGCTGGCCTGGCGCGCAGAAGCGCTCGGCATGCAGATCACGGCCACCCGGCGTTCGAGCAGCCGCGCAGACCTCGAGTTGCTGCTGCGCGAGAGCGACTACATCGCCGTTTGTGCGCCGGACACCCCTGAAACGCGCGGGCTGATCGGCGCGCGCGAAATCGCGCTGCTGAAGGCCGATGCGGTACTGCTCAGTCTATCACGCGGCTCGCTCATCGATGAGCCCGCACTGATCAGCGCACTTCAGGAACGCAGGATCCGCGGCGCCGGCCTCGATGTGTTTGCGCACGAGCCTCTCGCGCCGGAATCGCCGCTCTGGCGACTGCCGAACGTGGTGATCACTCCGCACGTCAGCGCCGTGACCGACCGCTACTGGGAGCGCCAGCTTGCGCTCATTCTGGACAACATCGAGCGCTACAAGACCGGCCGTGAACTGCGGAACGTGGTCGATAAAACGAAGGGGTACTGACCGATTCCTCCCAGTTGTTGCTCCACGTTGCGGTTTCCCGCAGCGCTTCATCAGCAATTCCCTGTTCGCTCATGCGTGCAACGATCTCCGTTTCCGTGTCAGCAGGTTTTTTGCAGGGCTCACCGGGCCTGAACGAATCCGAAAGAACAAAGAGGACGATATGGCACGATCGTTCGGCATACTTCTGTTGATTATTGGCGCAGGCGCGTGTGCGAGTGTGCCGGCGGAAACGCCGCCGCCGAGCGCCCCTGTAGTGCAGGCGGTAATGCCGGCCGCCGATTCCGCGAGGCCATTGCCGCCCCCGGTGGACCTTCCGCCGGATTTTACGGACGCCATCCAACGCGGGACCCGCACTACGCGGGGCGAACCGGGCGCACGCTACTGGACGCAGTGGGCGGACTACCGACTGAGCGCGCGAATCGAGCCGGAAACGAAGCTGCTGGTCGGCAACGCGGCGATCGCCTACCGCAACAATTCGCCGGACACCCTGCGCAATCTGCACCTTGAACTGACGCAGAATTTTCATGCACCCGGCGTGGTTCGGATGGAAGCCGCGGAAGTCACCGGAGGTGTGCGCCTCAAGCGAGTCGTGGTGAACGGGACGGAACTTCGGACCGGCAACCAGGGACCACGCTATCAGGTCTTCGGCACGCGACTCGTTATCCTGCCACCGCAGCCGGTTGCCCCCGGCACAACGACCAACCTCGAAATCGAGTACGAGTTCACCATTCCGCAGCGCGGCGCGGGCGAACGCATGGGCTGGAACGACGACAACCTGTTCTACATCGGCTACTGGTATCCGCAGATGACGGTTTACGACGACGTGGTCGGCTGGTTTCCAGACCCGTTCGTCGGAACGACGGAGTTCTACGCGGGCTTCGGCAACTATGACGTGCGTGTCGATGCGCCTGCGGGCTGGCTCGTCGCTGGCACGGGGGAACTGGTGAATGCGCAGGAGGTACTCGCCCCCGCCATTTACGAACGTTACCAGCGCGCCCGGAACAGCGACCAGGTCGTGAACATCCTGACAGCGGCGGATTTTGCGAACGGAGCAACCCGCAGCACGAATGGCCGGGTGATCTGGCACTTCACCGCCGATTCGGTCCGCGATGTTGCGTTCAGCATGACGCGCGAGTCGCTGTGGGACGGCGCGCGCACCGCGGTCGGCGACCGCAACGGCGATGGCCAGACCGATCACACCGTCGTACAGGCGATCTACCGCCCGACCGCACGGCTCTGGACCCAGAGTGTGCGCTATTCTCAGCATATCATGCGGTTCCTCTCCACCTATCTCGGCGAACCGTATCCGTGGCCACACATGACGGCCGTGGAAGGTGGCGGCATCATCGGCGGCGGGATGGAATACCCGATGATGACGCTGATCGGCGACTACACTCAGGCCGGCGACACCGCACTCTACGCCGTGACCGCCCACGAAGAAGCACACATGTGGTTCCCGATGATGGTGTCGAGCGATGAACGGCGGCGCTCGTGGATGGATGAAGGCACCACGACGTTCAACGAGAACCAGGCGAAGCGCGACTTTTTCGGCGGCAGGAACTTCGACATCGACGACCAGCGTGCATACCTGCAGATCGCCGGGTCCGGCATGGAAGGCGAGATGATGCGCTGGTCGCAGTATCACTACTCAACGTTCGCCTACGGTATCGCATCGTACGCCAAACCCGCGACGATGCTGGTCGCACTGCGCGCTGTACTCGGCGAAGATATGTTCAACCGCGGACTGCGAACGTACCTCGACCGCTGGAAGTACAAGCATCCGACGCCCTGGGACATGTGGAACACCTTCGAGAACGTCAGCGGCCGCGACCTCGACTGGTTCTGGTCGAGCTGGTACCAGACCACCTGGGAGCTGGACCAGGCGGTCCGCACTGTGACCCAGAGTGGCGACAGCGTAACCATCACCGTGGTCGACCTCGGCCGCGTCCCGATGCCGGTGCGACTCGCAATTACGACGCAGGATGGTCGAACGGTTCGGCACGACATCCCGGTCGATGTCTGGCTGCGCGGGCAGCGCCAGGCCACAGCAACGGTGGATGCGGGCGGCGTCGTCACACGCGTTGTCATCGATCCAGAGAACGTGTTCCCGGATGTAAACCCGCAGAACAACATCTGGCAGCGCTGATCTCTGCGATTCCGGTTAGCGCGCGACGGGCAGGTCAGGCTAGAATTCCGTGACCTGTACCGTCCGCGTCTGACCGGATTCGAGTAGAATGAATCATCGCTTTCACGAGCGCCCCGTATTTCCGCGCGGCTTTCGCTGCGCCAGTCGCAACTGCGGCATCAAGGAGTCCGGCAAGGACCTCACCGTATTCATCTCCGAGGTCGATGCTGCTGCAGCCGCGGTTTTCACCCGCAATCACTTTCCGGGCGCACCGGTACTGGTGGGTCGTGAACTGATTCGGTCCGGCCGACTGCGTGGTGTCGTGGTGAACAGCAGGATCAGCAACGTAGGGACCGGTGAAGCGGGCGTGGCGAACGCACGCCGGATGGGCGCCGCTGCCGAAGCCGAGTTCGGCGCTGCCGCGGGCACGTTCCTGATGAGTTCGACTGGCGTGATCGGCCTGCCGCTGCCGATCGAGAAAATCGAGCGCGGGATCAGCGGGATCAGTCGCGACCTCGTCGACGACCCGCTGGTCGGCGCCGAAGGCATTATGACCACGGACACCTACCCGAAAGCGGTTTCCTGCTCGATCGGCGACGCGACCATCACGATTGTGGCCAAGGGTTCCGGCATGATCGCGCCCAACATGGCCACCATGCTCGCCTACATCTTCACCGATGCATCGTTCAGCGCATCGCAGCTCGGTGCCATGCTGCGCCGAGCCGTGGATCGCACGTTCAACATGCTGTCGGTCGACACCGACACGAGCACATCGGACACGTGCGTCATCATGGCCAACGGCCTCGCCCCCGATGTCGATTCGACCGAATTCGAAGCTGCGCTGGTGGCTGCGTGTACACGCATGACCGAGATGCTCGCGCGCGACGGCGAGGGCGCGAGCAAACTGCTGCGCGTGATCGTGCAAGGCGCCGTCAATGAAACCGACGCGCGCACCATCGCACGGAGCATCGTGGATTCGCCGCTCGTGAAGACCATGGCGTACGGCGCGGATCCGAACGTCGGGCGACTGCTCATGGCCGTCGGCAAGTGCTTCGACTGCACCATCGAACCGGACAGGCTGCACGCGACCATCGATGGCACGGTGGTCATCGATCAGGGGCGGCGGGTCGACTTCGATGAGCCGGACCTGCGCCGGAGACTGGCCGGCGACCCGATCCAGATCGTCATCAATGTCGGCCTCGGAGACGCGACTGCGACCGCGTGGGGGTGCGACCTGACCGAGGGTTATATCCGGGAGAACGCCGCCTACTACTCCAGTTAGGCGGCGTTGCCCGCGCGCTCAACTTCCTCCTCAAGGGAAAAGCATGCGACGTTTGCTGTTGAAGCACGGCGTAGCCGCGTCGGTAGCGACGGCTGCGCTGGCCGGGTGTGCAGACCACAATCATGGCGCCTCGGCCTTCCACAGGGTCGGCGTCGCGGCCAACGGCTTTGCGGCCGTTACCGGCAACACGACGCCTGGCGCGAACTTCGGCCTGACCGTGATTCGCAGGAAGTAGCAAGTCCGCAGGATACGTTTCGCGCGTGGCCACGGATTTCGGGGAGGCTGTAGCGCAGTCTACGTCCCGGTCCGAAGCAAGGAGGCGGCGGGTATATTCCACCCTACGCCTCTTGCATTGCCTGCGTCGAGCCCGCGATAACGCGGAGCGGGCGGCCCGGCGGAGATCGGCGGCCCTCCAGATCACGAGAATCTGTACCCATCCACCGGCGCGCAGTATCATGGAATCCATCGGCCGGTTCCCTCTGGCCGGTTACAACCCTCAGCAAATCTGTAACCGGGTGAACTATGCGACGTTTGCTTACGAGCCGCGGTGTTGCGGCCATCCTTGCAGCGGCTACTCTGGCCGGATGCGCAGACCGAACTCTGGTCAATGAGCCGGCTGCACCGGAGGCGCAGAAGGCCATCGCATTCACGTGCGAAGCATCGGTCACGGCGCAGACCGTCACCTGTTTGCGCCCCACCGCCACAATCGTCGGCGGCAATGCCGATCTTCGCATCGGCAAGCAGGGAGAGCACGTCCAGCTTACCAGCAGCAGCGTCGCGTATGACGGCGCGCAGTTTACCTTCGATGTCACGATTCAGAACCTGATCCCGCAGCCGCTCGGAACGACTGATGGGGTGACGCCCCACGCGAACGGTGTGCGGATTTTCTTCCTCGCGGACCCCGTCGCGACGGTTGGCAGCGGCGTGATCACCGTGTCCGGGGACGGCACGGCCACATTCACCTCGGCGAACCAGACATACTACCAGTACAGCGGAGGGCTGCTCGGGGGTGATGGAATCCTGAGTTCGAACGAGACTTCGGGTTTAAGACAGTGGACGCTGAACATCCCGGCAAGCGTGACGCAGTTCAGTTTCGCTGTGCTGGTGGCGGCGGAAGTGCCGCACCCGGACGGGTATGTGGATGTGACGCCCGCGCGGGATACGCTGCTCGCCGGCCAGTCCCAGGCACTGACCGCTACCCTGCGCGATGCCTACGGCGCTCCGATGGCGGGCAGCGTCACCTGGGGCACTTCCGACGGGGCGGTTGCAACTGTTGACGTGGCCGGGAATGTAACCGCGGTCGGCCCCGGCACGGCGACCATCACGGCAACGAGCGGGACCGTTTTCGGCACGGCTACGGTCGCGGTCTGCGCCAATCTCGCGGTCGGAGCCGCGTATAACCCCGCCGGCGCCGACTTCTGCCTGGGTGGAGGAGCAAAGGGCGCGGAATACATAATCGTTCCGACAAATACCGCCGAGGCTGTCAACCTGAACTACTCGATTACCGGCGCGGGGATAGTGCCGGTGATCGGTCCCCCGACCCCGAACCTGATCGCCGGCTCGCGCACCCTCGAGGCACGGCAGCTTCGGCCGGACGATGAATGGGAATACCGCTTCCGCGAGCGGGAGCGGCAGCAGATGGAAGCCTTGCGACGGACTGGCATAAGCGGTGTGATCGGCTCACGCGTTCCCGGTGGCATCCAGCCGGCCATCACGCCCGGTGTCCCGGCGATTGGCACCGTGATGAGCCTCAATGTCAACGCCAACAGCACGGAACCGTGTACAAATCCGGTCATGCGCAATGCGCGGGTGGCTGCTGTCGGCACGCGCATCATCATCATGGCCGATGAAACCAACCCGGCGGGAATGTCGGACGCGGACTACGCGGAGATCGCCTCCACGTTCGACGGCCTGATCTATCCGGTTATCACCCAGAAATTCGGGGCCCCTTACGACATCGACGGTAACGGGCGAGTCATCGCGCTCTACACAGGCACAGTAAACGAACTCAGCACACCCGGTTCGGGATCGTATGTGGGCGGGTTCGTCTACGGGCGAGACCTCTACGATACGGTGACCTGCCCCGGCAGTAACGTGGGCGAGATGTTCTACATGCTCGCGGCCGATCCCGCTGGCGACCTCGGCAACATCTTCCCCGTCGACTTCGTGAAAGCGCAGACCCTGGGCACGCTCGGCCACGAGTTCCAGCACCTGATCAACGCTTCGTCCAGGGTCGCGAACGGCCATTCCGCCGAGACTGTCTGGCTGAACGAAGGGCTCTCGCACATCGCCGAGGAGTTGCTGTATTACGAGGTATCGGGCTATGGCCCCGGGCAGAACATCGGCCTGGGAGCGATCGCCGCGAGCCAGGCGCAGATCGACGCGTACTTCGATCATGCCGGGGCAAACGTGGACCGGCTGCGGTCCTGGATGATCAACCCGACCTTTTCGGGCCCGTTCTCCAGCAATGACCTGCTCTCGACGCGTGGTGCGATCTGGGCCTTCCTGCGCTACGCCGCGGACCGTTCCGGCGCGAATGAGATCGCCCTGTGGTCCAGCTTCATCAACTCCGGCCAATCAGGCAGAGCCAATATCGCCGGGAGGTTCGGAATCGACCCCAATGCGTGGTTCAGAGATTGGGCAGCCTCGATGTACATCGATGACACGGTGGGCGGTGTCGGCGCGGCGAATAAAAACCCGAGCTGGAATTTCCGCAGCCTCTTCAGCGGGCTGAGCTACGGCGGTGCGCCCCCGTCATTCCCGCTCGCAGTTCGCGATCCAGCGAACGGCGTCGCCGACGCGTTCACGCTCACAAGCGGCGGTGCCTCGGCGTTCCTCCGGGTGGGTGTGCCCGGCAATGGTTTCGCTGGCGTAACCGGCAACACCACGCCTGGCGTGAACTTCGGTCTGACCGTAATCCGCACGAAGTAGCTCGAGTGGTCCGACTGCCGAAGCGTCGCCGAACGCTCCGGCAGTCGGACTCTCGTGCCCACAGTTATCGCAGTTCCGCACCGCGCCCGTGCACGACTTCACTGCAGACGCATCCAGCACAACCCCGCGCCCGCGCCCGCGCCCACGCCCGGTTTCAGTCCGCCCGCTCCACAACCGGCGCAACCACGGGTTCCGACTCCGGCGCACTCTGCTGCTTCCATCGTGCAACGACCCACGCCTTCGCCTGATCGAGCGCCTCGTACACGGTCGGAATCACGACCAGCGTGAGCAGCGTCGCGGTGAGCACACCGCCGATTACTGCACGACCGAGTGGCGCCCGGAAATCTGCGCCTTCGCCCAGGCCCAGGGAAACGGGAATCATCCCCGCGATCAGCGCGAAAGTGGTCATCATGATGGGTCGCAGACGAACGCGTCCCGCTTCAATAATGGCGTCGCGCCTCGATAATCCCTGTCCGCGCCCCCATTTCGCGAAATCGACGAGCAGAATCGCATTCTTGGCCACGATGCCCATCAGCAGGATCACCCCGATCATGCTCATGATGTTGAGGGTGTCGCCAGTGAGCAGGAGTGCAAGCACGACGCCGATCAGCGAAAGCGGCAGCGAAAGCATGATCGCGATAGGTTCAAGAAAATTTCCGAACTGCACGACAAGGATCAGATACATGAGCAGCACGGCGAATGCGAGCGCCGCAAAGATGCGCCCGAACACTTCACGCTGATCCTTCACCTCCCCGCCGTGTGTGATGCGATACTGCGGCCCGGGCGATTGCAGTTGCGCGATGGCCGCGTCGACTGCCTTCGCGACTTCGCCGACCGAACGTCCCTGAACGTTTGCACCCACGGTCACAACACGCTCGCGATCGAGCTGATCGATCTGCGCCGGGCCGATGCCGGCTGTAACGGTTGCGATCTGCTCGAGCGGGATGACATTTGCTGGCATGCCCGCGCCATTCGAGATGTCCTGACTGACACGAAACGCATCCGCACCGGCCGACGGCGTGGGTGACCCTGCGTGTGACACAACGATCGGTAGCTGACGCAGTTGTTCGACTCGCCTGCGTGCCTCCGGTGCGAGGCGCACGACCACGTCGCGGTTCTCCCCCGTCGGGTCGACCCAGTCTCCCGCATCGATTCCCGCAAAGGCGGAACGCAGTGCCATGGCAACTTCGGCGGTCGTAATCCCGAGTGCACCGGCCACACCACGATCGAGTTCGATGTTCAGCTCGGGTTTCTGTCCGCGCGTCGACAGCCCGACATCGACTGCACCGGGGACGCGCTCGATGGCCGTGGCGATGCGTTCCGCGTAGTCGGTGAGCACGCGCGCATCCGGTCCGCGCACTTCGATCATCAACTGCTTGAAGGGACCGCCGAATCCCGCCGCATACACGTACGACTTCGCGCCGCCGACACGCCGCACTTCGTCGCGCAGAATTGCGCCAAGCTGTTCCTGGCTTCGCTCGCGCTTCGCCTTGCGGACCAGCCGTGCATAAATCGTGGCCTGGTCGACGCTGCCGCCGCTCGCGAAGCCGGTGGCGCCGATGCTGGTATATGTGTAGGCGACTTCCGGGTGGCTGCGCACAAGCGCTGCAACCTGCTCCGCCTTCGACTGCGTGTAGGCGAGGTTCGATCCGGGTGGCGTTTCGATCGCGATCGTGATTTCGCTGTCGTCGCCGACAGGGACAAAACCGAAGCCGCCCCAGCGCATCTGCAGGAAGAGCGCGCCGGCCAGTGATGCAGCCGCGATGAGCGCCACCGCGGTGCGATGATCGAGCGCCCACGCAATCACACTCCGGTAACGATCCGCCTGTCGATCGAACCAGCGGTTGAAACGGTCGAGTGCACGAGCGATCGGGTTTGTCGCCTCGGCATCCGTGTTATGCGGATCCGCCCAGTACGCCGAAAGCATCGGATCGAGTGAGAAGGATACGAACAGCGAAACCAGCACCGCGCAGGCAATCGTGAGTGCAAAGGGTTTGAACCATTGCCCGGCGATGCCGTACATGAACGCGACCGGAACGAAGACCGCGACGATGGAAAAGGTCGTGGCGGTGACAGCAAGGCCGATCTCGTCGGTGCCACGCATCGACGCAGCGTAATGATCTTCGCCTTTCTCGATGTGACGGACGATGTTTTCGCGCACGACAATCGCATCGTCGATCAGGATTCCGATCGCGAGGGAGAGCCCGAGCAGCGACATCGTGTTTAGCGTGAACCCCGCAATCCAGATCGCGACGAATGAGGCGAGCACGCTCACGGGAAGCGCGAGTCCGGTGATCACGGTCGAACGCCACGAGTTCAGGAACAGGAAGACAACGAGCACCGTCAGGAGCGCGCCGACCACGAGCGTTTCCTCGACATTGCGAACCGAGTTTGCGACGCGCTCCCCGGCATCCCGCACGATCGCGAGTTCCGCATTTTGAGGCAGCGACTGCTGCAGCGCCGTAATTCTCTGCTTGACGCGATCGGCCACCGCTGTTGTGCTGTAGCCGCGGGTCCGCCGGATATCGATCCCGACGGCGGGTGTGCCATTGAACAGCGCACTGCTGCGCGGTTCTTCTGCGCCGTCGCGTACAGTGGCTACTTCACCAAGACGCACCTGCCGGCCGTTCCTCTGCGCGATGACCAGTCGCTCGAATTGCTCCGGCGTGCCAGGCCGACCCTGCAGACGAATGGTCCGTTCCGTGACCCGACCATCTACGCGTCCGACCGGCGCGGCGAGGTTCTGCGCGCGGATCGCTGATACAACTTCACTGATCCCGATGCCGGCGGCCGTCAGGTCGGCAGGTCGCACCTCAACCGACAGCTCACGTTCTACCCCTCCAACAACACTCACCGAAGCGACACCTGCCACCGCCCGGAGGTCCCGTGCGATGCCCTGCTCCGCGATCGCCGTCAACTGCGCCTGCGTCAGCGTGGCCGAAGTCAGCGTGAGTGAAACAATCGGATCATCCGTGAAGTCGTAGCGCGCAATCACGGGCTCTTCGATTTCCGGCGGCAGTTCCCCGCGAATCGTGGCGATCCGGTCGCGAACATCCTGCGCTGCCTGTTCAACGCCCTTCTCGAACACGAAGAACACGATCAACTGACCGTAGCCATCGGCCGCGGTGGACTGCATGCGGTCGAGGCCACTGATGCCTGATACCGCTTCCTCGATCCGCTCGATGACTTCGCGCTCGACCACATCAGGCGACGCGCCGGGATACGGAACCGAGATGGTGACAACCGGGGCGGCGATCTCCGGGTACTCGTCGACTTCGAGATGGGTCAGTGCGAAAAGACCGAAAACAACGAGCGTGACCATCGTCACAATGGTTACAATGGGTTTGCGAATCGCGAAGTCGGAGATGAACATGCGCTACCTCCGACTCGCGTCCGGCCGCTGGATACGGATCGCAGCGCCTTGCACGGCAGACTCGGGTACGCCGATCAGCAGGGTATCGCCTTCCTGAACATCACCGATCAACTCGACGCGTTCGTTCCGCTCATCGCGGATGCCGACCTGAAGAGCAACCGGCTGCGCGCGGCCATTGCGCAGTCGCAAAACTCGAGGCATCGCACTGCTGAAGTCCACTGCGGCAAGCGGCGCAGTGAGCGCGTTGTGCGCGCGGACATCAACCCTGCCTTCGGCATACAGACCACTTACCAACGATCTGGTGATGTTCGGCACCGTGACGTAGATGGTTACCTGGCGAGTAGCGGGATCTGCGGAAGGGCTGATGCGCGAAACAACGCCATTGAACAGCCGATCGGCGTATCCCTGTACGTGAAACCGTACCGGCGCGCCCGGTGTGATGGAACCGATTCGTGCAGCGGGTACCGCCGCGATCAGTTGCATCCGCCGCGGGTCCACAATGCTGAAGAGCACGCTGCCGATCGACACGACATCGCCGCCGTTGACCGGGCGTAGCGAGACCACGCCATCGATGGGCGAGTGCACGAGGGTTTTCGCGAGCTGATTCTCGACCAGCGCAACGCGTGTCGCTGCCTCGGCAACCTGCGCATCACTGGTCGACTGGTTGAGCCGCGCGGCTTCGACATCGCGTTCCGCCATCGCTCCCGCCTGTGCCAGCCGCGTTACCCGCTCGAGATTGCGCGCTGCAATTTGTGCGGCCTGCTGCGCGGAGCGCAGTGCACTTTTTGCGGCATGCAACTGATCCTGCAGTGTTGTATCCTCGATGCGCGCCAGCAACTGCCCGCGCGTGACAGCCTCGCCCTGCTCGGCCAGCACGGCCAGCACCGATCCCGCAGCTTCCGCGCGGATCACCGACTCCTGCTCCGGAGCAAGTGCGCCGGCGATGCCCGGCCCCTCCGTGATCTCCCGCCTTTCAACGATCGCGAGGTTCTCCGGAGTGAGGAGGATTGTCGGTTGCGTAGTTTCGTGGGTCTCATTCGTTGCAGCGCTTGCGGCTGGCGACGCTCTCGTCGAAGCTGCGGCGCCGTCGTCGCAGCCGGACAGGAACAGAACCAGCGCCGTGCACCACGCGACGGGCAGGCCTGCGCGCAGGCTGAAACGCGCAAGCCGCGTGGCAGGCCACTGTGCGCCTGCCGGCTGCATCGTGCGCGCACGCCATTCGGTGATGTGGATGTGGAGCTGAACAGGGATGTGCAGGGGCAGCGCCATTTCAGAAGTCCTCCTGCTGGCGAACGCCCGCACGATTCAACTGCACACCAGCAGCACCTGCACCGGCGGCTTGTGTGGTTCGCTGTCCCTGTGTCTGCAGCGGCATCGACGATTGAGCCTGCAGTTGCAATGCTGCACCACCCGGTGCGGGCGCGGTCAGGCTGGCACCGAAGCCGCTTGCGCCGAGTGGCAGATCCGGGAGCAAGACAACGGTCGCACGCGCGATCTGCAGGTCGCGCGCAGCGACTGCGCGGTTCGCACGTGCCTGCTCGAGCATGATGCGCGCATCGGTCAACTCGAGCTGCGTGGAAACGCCTTCACGATACCGCAACTCCGCGATCGCATACGCGCGCCTCGCCTGTTCGACCGTACCTGCACTCGCTACCCACGCCGCCTGTGCCGCGGCGAGCTGATCCAGAACATTGCGGGCTTCGAGTGCCGCGAGTTCGCGCACCTGCTGCAACTGCGCGCGCGCCTGCTCGGTGTTCCCCCGCGCGACCAGTTGATCACCGCGGATTCGACCACCGGTGAAGATCGGGACCTGCAGGATTGCACTGACGGTCCAGTTCGAACGGAACTCACTCCACACCGGGATGCCACCGACGGGATACGCAACGCGTCCGAATTGCGAGGAAAGGCTGAGGTTCGGGATGCGCTGCGATCGTGCGACACGCTCGAGGTTCTGCTGGATCGTGACCGCCTCCTCCGCCTGCCGAACCGGCGCGCGTGCAGCGACCGATGTATCCGGGCGCACTTCACGCGCAACCACCGGGACGAGTGTATCGCTGTCGAGCGGCGTGATGAGTGTGATGGGCTGGCCGAGCGGTAGGTTGAGAAGCTGGCGCAGACGTGTGTATGCGATGTCCCGTTCAGCGCGTCGTGAGATTACGACCGGTCGTTGGTTATCACGCGTGACCTGCGCGCGCAGCAACTCGAACTCGGGCTGCTCCCCCACGCTGACCGCGAGCCGCACCTGTGTGAGCGTCGTGTCCGCCTGGGCGAGTGTCGCTTCCGCAATCGCGAGGAGCTGGTCGGAAAGCTGCGCGTTGTAGTACGCCTGCGTCGCGTCAAGGATGACACGCGCGCTGGCGGCTGCAACCGAGATGTCTGCACTTCGTCGTCCCGCGCGAGCGATTCGGGTCTGCGCACGAACGCGCCCACCGGCATACACGGTTTGCGTGCCTGTCAGCCCGAGGTTCACCTGGTTGACCCGGCCGAACGGCAGATTCTCGAACAGGTCGCCAAACGGGTTCGCCGTGCTCTGACACGCGACCGCAGCTTCGAGTGAGTCGAGTCGCTGATCCGTCGGCAGCGCGGGATTCGCACGGAATGGGCCGCACACATCGGCAAGCTCCGCATCTTCATCCCCGTCATCACCGAACGCGCCGAACTCCGATGCCAGCGTCCGCGTGTACGAAGCCGAGCCGAAGACCTGTGGATACAACTCGCTGCGCGCCCGGTACTCCTCGCCGCGCGCACGTGTTACACCGGCGCGCGCGATCGCGACCTCTTCACTGGTCTGACTGGCAAGGCGAATCGCTTCAGCAAGTGTCAGCGGACGCGGTTCGCGCTGTGGCTGTTGCGCCTCGCCAGAAGCAGTCACAATGCCCAGCAGCGCCAGCACCGACAGGCAGGGCCAGCTTGTCCTGATGCTCATGATTCTCCGACCGTCTGATCAGGTCAGGCCGCTGCAAGGCCATGTCGCAACGGCGACTGCTGACAATGCAGGCAATTGCGCGACCGGAGAGCAGCGCGGAGCGCGCAAAATGAACCAGATTTCAGAACTTTGCGGCGCGTGCAGCTAGTCGAAGATCCTGATCGGCGGACCAGTGCGGGGGCGAATGAAATCCTCTGTGCGCAGCGGTGCGGGCACGGTCAATCGAAGAGGCCGATCTGCGGGCCTGTAGCCGGCCGAACGAAGTGCTCTGTGCTCAACGTCGGGCGATCCACATTGAGTCCGAGTTTGCGGCAGGTTGCGTCGAACATCGCTTCGATCTGATCGGCGAAGATGCCGTCGCCGCGCATGCGTGTACCCCATTTCGACTGGTAGAGCTCGCCCTCGCGCATGCTGCGGATCCGGTTCAGCACCTTGTCGCGCCGATCCGGAAAGTGTGTCTCGAGCCAGCGCTCGAACATGTCCTTTACGGCGTACGGCAACCGAAGTGCAATCCAGGCGGCCGATCGCGCGCCGGCATCCGCGGCTGCGCGCAGGATCGCGGGGATCTCTTCGTCCGTAAGTCCGGGCACGACCGGCGCAACATTCACCCCGACCGGCACTCCCGCCTTCGCGAGGGCCTCGATCGCTTTCAGTCGATTGAGCGGGATCGATGTGCGCGGTTCCATCACCCGCTGGATCTCATTGCGCAGCGATGTAATCGAAATCGTCACGGCCGCCGCATGGAACGATGCAAGTTCTCCCAGCAGATCGACATCACGCGTGACCAGATGATTCTTGGTGATCATGCCGACCGGGTTTCGGAACTCGAGCAGAACTTCGAGCAGGCCGCGCGTAATTTTCAATCTGCGTTCGATCGGCTGGTAACAGTCCGTCACGCCACTGATGACAATCGTCTGGGGCACCCAGCTCTTCTTCAGCAGTTCTCTCCGCAACAACTGCGGCGCTTCCGGTTTCGCAAATATGCGGGTCTCAAAATCGAGGCCGGCTGAGAGTCCGAAATATTCGTGCGTGGGGCGGGCATAACAGTAGATGCAACCGTGCTCGCAGCCGCGGTACGGGTTGATGCTGCACGAGAACGGAACGTCGGGACTGTTGTTTTTTGCGATGATCTGCTTCGTGCTATCCCTGAACACCATCGTACGGGGCGCCGGATCATCCGGATCGTAAGCGTCAGGATCGGGCACGTACTCGATCGGTTCGAACCGATTGGCAGGATTTTCCGCGGCACCGCGGCCACGGATCGGAATCAACGGTTGCATCGACAGCTACACCGCCCTCCACACTCTGCCGTGCAGGCCGAGCAGGATCTGAATGAACAGCGCGGTGCCGAGACCCCATGCGCCATTCAGCAGCAACGGCATGATGATGCCTGCAAGCTGACCGCCGCCCAGCATCGGTTGCCCCTTGAGCGGTGCCACCAGGAACCAGGCAACCAGCGACGGCAGAATCGCACCGAGCAGAAACGCGCGTACCCAGTAACTCGCGCGCCAGGGGGTTCGCGGCAGCAGGAAAATCAGCGCCATCCCCCACACACCACCCCAGAAGGCAAGCGAAACAAGCGCGGGCACGCCGAGCGGCGGTACGGGAGTGAGCGACCAGGGCGCCCGGTCGACCAGCCCTTCATGGTAGACCCAGGCAAGGGTGCCCTGGTGGAAGGTGATTGTACCGATGAAACCCGCAATAAACCCGACGATCAGCCGCGCAGCGATCGGCTGCGGCTGTTCCCGTTCCTCAACATTCGCGTCATTGGCCGAGACATCGGTGGACATACCTTCGCTTCCTGCTATACGGTTGCGAGCAGTTGCGCACGCAGTGCGCGGCCGAACTGCACGGGCGACGTGCGGCGCACCACAATTTCAGGCGTACCGTGCCACGTCGCGCAGCGTGCGATCGCGGCGGCGACATCCCTGATCAGCGCTTCCGTCTGACGAACCTTCGGCTCCAGATGAAGCGACCTGATCTCGAAGCGCCCCTCACGCCGGTGTGCCTTCGCGTCGAGTCGCCCGATCAATGCACCGCGCCGCAGGATCGGCAACGAGAAGTACCCGTAGACCCGCTTCGCCGCCGGCGTGTAGCATTCAATCCGGTAATCAAACCCGAACAGTTCGCTCGCACGTGCGCGATCCCAGACGATCGGGTCGAACGGCGACAACAACGTCGTGTACGTTGGCTTCAGCGCGCCATCCGCTGCTTCTTCGAGCAGCTCTGCATGGTCGGGATGGACGAGCACATCCTCAGCCATTCCGTTCACAGACGCACGCAGAAGCTTCCTTTCACGCAACAACTGGGTGATCGCATCCGCAGCCGCACGCTTCTTCATGCGAACGTAATCCGGGACCCATTCCGGTTTCGCGACGCCCAGCGCACGCACCGTCGCGAGCACGAACGCCTGTTCCGCCTCTTCCCGCGTGGGGAGCTCCGCATCGTCCCAGTCCGGGAGGATGCGTTCGCGCAGGTCGTACACGCGCTGGAAGCCATCCCGCCGCGCGATCATCAACTCACCCGCGGTGTGCAGGAACTCGAGTGCGAGCTTCTGCGGCTTCCAGGTCCACCACACGCCTGACTTCCAGTCGGGCGGCGGCTCGAAATCGCTCGCCTTGCGCGCGCCTTCCCGCCCGATGCGTTCCAGCACGGCATCAACATCGCGCCTGTGTTCACGCAGCCAGTCGTCGATGCGCTTCCACCACGGGTGCACTCGATCGAGCATCGCGCGCCGGTACAACGGGTAATCTTCGACCGGCAGGAAACACGCGGCGTGACTCCAGTACTCAAAGAGTCGGCCTTCCGCCAGCAACTGGTCCAGCCATTCCGGCCGATAGCCTCCCAGCCGGCTCCACAGCACAAAGTACGGGCTGCGCGCAACCACGCTGATCGTGTCGATCTGGAGGGCGCCCATCCGGCGAATCGCCTGCAGCACATCGTCTTTGCGCGCACTCCGCGGTGGCGGCCGAAGCAGACCCTGCGCGGCGAGCTGTAGCGCGCGGGCCTGCTGAATCGTCAGCTTCGTTTTCATGCTTCAGCCGCCACTTCCAGTACAATCAGTGCAGGTCAGACGGGAGCCGCGGCGAAGCCAGCAGCAGACCGAATTCGCGCCAGCGCGCGTTCGGGTCGTTCCCCGCCCGCTTTTCCACGTAGTTCTTCACCAGGTCGCGACCGTAGTTGTAGTTGATCACATAGCTGCGGTACGTGTCGAAGAAGCGCACACGCTGCCTTGCCCGCTCTGGCTCCATCAGCGCGTAGGTGTTCAACCACTTCGCCGCCGAGTCCGCACTGATTTCGCCGTTCAGATACATGCGCGCCGCTTCGTTCCCCGCGTAGCTCAGCTTCCCGACCAGCGCCTGCACACGCGCGTACTCCGCCGCGCGCGACGGGTCGAGGCCCGCCAGCGGATACAGCACCTCGCGCTCGAATTCCGTCCGCTCCTCACCCGGAAACGCGACGTCGATGCCGTAGTTCGCGCTGCCCTCCGCAATCAGCGACTGCGGACTGAACAACGGGTAGACCGAGTACTCCGGCCACCCCTTGCCTCGTACCAGCGTCTGCTCCAGCAGCACGTTGTAGACATGGTGGCCCGGATAACCTTCGTGTGCGCCCAGATCGATCGCACGATCGATGAAAATCGGCAGATCCGTGTTCATCTGGATCAGGCTCTTCGCATTGCCCTGATACCAGTTGTACCCGCTCCACGGCTTGTCCTTCACGTACTCGAGGACGAACTCCTCATTCGCAGGCAACTGCAAATGCGCGAGCGTGCGACGACGCGATTCCGCAATTGACGCCCGGAACACCGTGTCCAGCTTCGCCGGCGGAATGACAAACGCCTGACGATACCTCTCCAGACGTGCAGGAACCGCCCCGCTGCCCGGCAGCACCGCATCCAGACTGTCCAGCAGGCTGCGGAAGTGTGCTTCGTCGTAGGTCGGAGCCACCGCGTCGTATAACGCGCGCGACTCATCGTCGAACTTCAGCGTGTCGCCCTGCAGAATCCCTACATACGCGCGCACCGCCTCGAGCTGTCGCTTCAGGTACGCCTTGCGCAACTGCACCAGCGTATCCGCTTCCGCCACGTCGATCGGCGTAATCTCCTCGATCAGACGATCCGCCCGCGCGCGCAGCGTATCCAGTGAAGGCTGCTCCGTCTTCACCTCCTGCTGCCACACCTCCGGCCCGTAGTACGCGTCGACGTACCCGCCGTCGTGTTCACCGACCCCGAGCACCAGCTTCACATACTGCTCCGCGATCGGATCCATCTCCCCGCCCGCCGATGCCTTCATGCCCCCATCCCGCTCTGCACACGCCGCCACAACCAGCGCCATCGCTACAACCCACGTTCGTCTCATGGTACACACCCCGTAAATCGATCCACTCGTGTTACTCTCTACACGCATTCCGATGGCATGATACGTTGCGCGGCAGACACAGGCACGGTGCTCTGGTAGCTCACCACCGAACATAAACCGAAGATCGAAGCTGGACAAGTTCAGCAACAGGCCTGGAAAATCAGGTTGGAATGGGACCGGAAACGCGGTGATCTGAAACAGGGATCCTCCCGGTTCGTACATGATGCGCGCGCACGGCGTATTCAAATCACAGGGAATAGAGATGAAGCGTTTGAAGTCGACGTTGTTCTGGCTGCTCTTTGCACTGCCGACGGCTGCCGTTGCACAGGAGTCATTGCGTGATCGCCCCTACATCGGGAGCATCGACCTCGGCATAAGCGGAGTGGGCGCAAGTTTTGGGAATTCGATTCGATGGACGGGAGTGCGGCTCAATCTCCGCGACCGGTACGTCGAAGATGTGAACGGCGTGAACCTCACGCTGTGGAAACCGATTCGGAATCCTGACCTCGAGGTCAATGGAATCGCAGCGGGGCTGTTCTACCCGGAGGCCGCCCGTATCAACGGCGTCGCGATCGGAGCCGGCGGCGTTGTAGCGCACGAATCGCTGCGAGGCATCAGCGTCGGCGGGCTTGGCGTTGTCTCGGAGGGTGCCATCACGGGGATCAGCGTATCGGGCGTCGGGCTCGTCGCACAGGGCGACCTGACCGGCATCAATGTCGCCGGGGTTGCGACGATCGCACAGGGCGATATGACCGGCCTGAACGTCGCCGGCGTTGCGACGGTTGCCCAGGGTGGCCTGGAAGGCATCAACATCGCGGGGGTTGCGACGGTCGCGCAGGGCGGTCTGAAAGGCATCAACGTCGCGGGGGTTGCCACCGTTGCCCAGGGCGACATGACCGGTCTGAACATCGCTGGAATGGGCACGGTTGCGCAGGGCGATATGACCGGCCTCAACATCGCGGGAATCGGCACGGTTGCGCAGGGGAGCATGACCGGCCTCAACATCGCGGGAATCGGCACGGTTGCGCAGGGCGACCTGAAGGGCATCAACGCTGCCGGAATCGGTGTCGTCGCGCAGGGCGACCTGACCGGCATCAACGTCAGCGGGATCGGCGCGGTTGCACAGGGGGTCGTTCGCGGAATCAGCATCGGCGGTATCGGGGTCGTCGGCCAGAACGGAATCACGGGGATTGCGGTCGGTGGCGCCGGGGTCGTTGCCGATAAGGCCCCCATCCGCGGTGTAGCGGCATCGCTCGGACGGGTTGAAAGCCGGGAAGCGCTGCATGGCATCATGGTCGGTGGCGTGCGAGTGAAAGCTCCCGAAACCCGAGGCTTCACCATCTCCCCCGCGATGCTGAGGACCGGGGAATTGCACGGTGTGAGCATCGCTGCGTTCAACGACATAAGAGGCGCGCAGCACGGGCTCTCGATCGGCATCTACAACAGCACGCGCGACCTGAACGGCGTGCAGATCGGCCTGCTGAACCACGCAGCCAATGCGCGGTTCAAATGGCTGCCGATCCTGAACGCGAACTTCCGGTGAACGGTCGTTCATTGGTCGGACGTCGTCCCAAGTCTTTACTTATGGCCGCTATTAACATGCAGAGGGAAAACCGCCTCACGGGCGGCGATCAGAGGTGGTTTTTGACCCGCCTGGAAATGCCGCTGTCCCCGGCGAGCAGATTGGCCGTCGGACGTCGTCCCAAGTCTTTACTTATGGGCTCTTTTGCCATGCCCCTGTCCCGGCGACGCATTGGGGGCGTCAGTGGAAGTCGTGTGAGGCCGCGATGATCCGGCGAGTTTTCAGTTCACGGAAGCGGTAGCCGATCACATTCAGCACCTGGTCTTCGCGTTCGAATTTCCCTTCGATGACCAGGAAGGTCGAAAACTTCACCGTCTCGCGGTACTTCGCATACATGTGCCGCGGGACGATGACGTTCATGTACCCGAACTCATCCTCGAGCAGCAGGAACACGGTACCCTTTGCGGTTTCGGGGTGCTGTCGCGCGACTACGAGTCCGGCAATCGCAATGCGATCCCCAGAGGCATACTCGTTCTCCATGTCGCGACTCGATGCGATGCCTGCCGCAGTGAGCCGCTCACGCAGGAACTGCATCGGATGGCCGTTCACGCTGATGCCGGTTGCGATGTAGTCGAGGAACACCAGCTCCTCGCCCTGCAACTCGAGCGGGTTGAACGGCAGCACACGCGCCGGCGCGAGCGGCAACATATCGCCGGCCGCACGCAGCGCCTCCCACGCACTCTTTCGACGCCCGGGCTCAAACGCATCGAACGCACCGGATCGTGCGATGTGCAGCGCCTCCGCACGCGTCAGCTTCGCACGCCGCACCACATCCTCGATGCTCGTGAACGGCCCGGCCGCATGCGCAGCCTGCAGCGCCTGGCGTGTCTTCTCGCCAAGTCCTCTGATGTGGCGCCAGCCAATGCGGAGCGCCGGGCTTTCGAGGCGACGGCGACGGCGACGGCGAAGTACGTCAGGCAGCAGATCCCCGCGGCGGTACACGCTCTCGCTCTCGCTCTCGCTTTCGCTCTCGTAATCCCCTGACCCCTGCAGTTCGTCCCCGTCGCCGTCGCCGTCGCTGTCACCGTCACCTTGAACTTCGATCGTACAATCCCATTCACCATCCCGCATGCAGGGCCCGCGCACGACCACGCCGTGGCGCATCGCATCGTGCACCAGCGTTGCCGGCGGGTAGAACCCCATCGGCCAGGCGTTGAGCATCCCGAGGAAGAACTCGGTCGGGTAGTTCGCCTTGAGCCATGCGGTCGCGTACGCGATGAGCGCAAAACTCCACGCATGCGACTCGGGGAAGCCGTAGTTCGCGAACGAGTACAGGTCGGTCACGACTTCCTGCGCAACGTCTTCACTCACGCCACGTGCGATGCACGCGTTCTTCAGCTTGTCGAGAGCGGCTTTGAGTCGCGGGATCTTGCGGCGATGCCCCATCGCGCGACGCAACTCATCGGCTTCGGCTGCACTGAAACCGCCGAGCGCCATTGCGATTGCCATCGCCTGTTCCTGGAAGATGGGCACACCGTAGGTGCGTCGTACGATCGGCTCGAGCAGCGGATGCGCGAAACGGATGGGTTCGCGCCCTCTTCTGCGCTCCGTGTACGGGTGCACGAACTTCGCCTGGATCGGACCCGGACGAATCAGCGCGACCTGCACGACGATGTCGTACAGGCGTTCCGGCTTCGTCTGCAGGATCGACTGGATCTGCGCACGCGATTCGATCTGGAACGTGCCGACCGTATCGCCCTTCTGAATCATCGCGTACGTCTTCGGATCGTCGACCGGCAGTTGGTACAGCTCGAGCTTCTGTCCGGTGCGCTGCTCGATCGCATCGAAGGCGAGGTGAATGGCAGAGAGGCCGCCGAGTCCGAGGAAATCGAATTTCGGCACACCCGCCGCATCGAGATCGTCCTTGTCGAACTGCAGGATCGTGCGTCCCATCGTGGTCGACTCGATCGGCAGATAATCGCCAAGCGCTGACGACGAGAGCACAAACCCGCCGGGGTGCGTCGAACGGAGCCGCGGCACATCGTCGAGTGCGGACAGTGCCGACAAGAGTGCACGTGCGCGCGGTTCCTCGAGGTCGAGTCCCGCTTCCTTTGCGAGTCCGCCTCGCAATGTTTCCACAGCGTCGGAGGGCTCCTGCCCGTGCACACGCTTCGAGATCGTGAACGCGAGTTCGGCCGGATACCCGAGCGCGCGCATCATGTCCTGGATCGCCGTCGGTGCGTGGTACAGTTGCGTCACGCATGTGATCGCTGCGTGCTCCCGGTTGTAGCGGTCGTACATGTAGTCGAGGACTTCTTCGCGACGATGCATCTCGAAGTCGACGTCGATGTCCGGCGCTTCGGTCCGACCATCCGTGCGCACTTCCGAAAGGAATCGTTCGAACAGCAAACCGTGTCGCACGGGATCGACCGCAGTAATCCCGAGGCAGTACGCAACCGCGCTGTTCGCCGCACTGCCACGCCCCTGGCACATGATGCCGCGTTCACGGGCAAACCGAACCGCATCCCACATAACGATGAAGAAGCCGGCAAACCCGAGTCGGGAAATGACGCCGAGTTCGTGCTCGAGCTGCGCGCGCTGGCGTTCGTCGATGTGGCCCCAGCGCGTGTATGCACCTTCGAACGCGAGGTGCCGCAGCCACGAGTCGTCGGTGTGACCGGGAGGAACCGCGAAATTCGGAAGCGGCGGACGCAGCCAGCGCAGATCGAAGGCACTGCACAACTCCGCGATCTCGACACTCGCATCGAGCCCCGCTTCTCTTCCCTTCCACAGCAACGCCATTTCCTGCGGCGACTTGAGCCGCCACTCGCCATTCGGCAGCAGCAGCCCCCACGACGCGGCCGTGTTCACACACACCTCCGCACGATTCGCCACCAGCAGATCGTGTACGAGCCGACCACTGCCATCGAGATAGCGCGGATCGTTGCTCGCCACCCACCGCACTCGACCGCGCTGCGCCAGCTCAATCAGTGTACTCGCCAATGCCGCTTCGTGACCGCCCGCATGATGAAGCTGCACCTCGACCGCGAGCCGATCGCCGAACACATTCCGCCACCGCTCCAGCGCAAACACGGCCTCGCTCGTACGGCCCGTACGCACGTACGTCGCCAGCTCACCCGCCGCAGGACCGGTCAGACAGACCAACCCTTCGTTGCGCGCCGCCACATCCGCAAAGGTCAGCCGCGGCGCGCCGCGCGGCGGCAGTTCCACCGCGTAGCGCCGCTCCAGGTCGTGCCCGCGTCTGCGATTCATCGCCGCGCTGCTCGGGATCGCCTGGTCCGATACCGCTGCCGTCGAAGGCTCCAGTGCCCACGCGCCGATCCCGCCCACCCGCGAGCGCGTCACCAGGTGCGCCAGATTGCGATACCCGGTCGCGTTCATCGCCAGGAACGCCGTCGGGTGCCCATCCACCAGCAGCTCCGCCCCCACGATCGGCTTCACGCCGACCCGCTCCGCCTCCAGCGTGAACCGGATCGCGCCGCCCAGGTCGGTCGTATCCGTCAGGCCGAGCGCGGGATACCCCAGCTCCGCCGCCCGCGCCACCATGGCCTCAGGGGCACTTGTCCCGTCTCCGAACGAAAAGGCGCTATGCGCCCGCAATTCAATGTACTGCAAGGGTTTACCATCGGTTCTGCCGGCGCGCGGCCGGGTTCGATTCCTGTTGGCAGGGGATGCAGAAGGTATACCGAAGAAAACCCGAAAACAAGCAAGTTGGACGATCGCGCAGACGCGCCGCCGTGACTGCGCGCTGGCGCCGTGCATTTTATTTCACGCGGAGTTGAAAGAGAGTGCGCGGAGTCCGCAGAGGATCCCGCGCCGCGTCCGTTCCCCCGCCAGGGAGCCGCTAATTCAGTTGATTTTCATCACAAGCGGAGCCAGCCACGAGCGCCAAAGCCAGCCACGAGCTGTTCAGTTTTCTGAAATAGGAATCGTTCACGTACCGTAGCTGTGAACGCAGGACACCTCCGCGGACTCCGCGGACTCCGCCGTCTCCGCGTGAAACGATTGCACAGAATCAGCACGCGCCCGTAACGTAGTCATGAACGCAGGACTCCTCTGCGCTTCCGCGACTCTCTGTTGAACTCTGCGTGAGAAAGATGAACCCAGCCGATTTCATGAAAGCCGCGATCGAGGAAGCGCGGAAAGGTCTTGACCAGGGCGGGATCCCGATCGGCTCCGTGCTGGTACATGAGGGGCGGATCATCGGTCGTGGTCACAACAAACGTGTGCAGCGCGGGAGCGTGGTGCTGCACGCCGAGATGGATGCGCTGGAAGCCGCGGGGCGTCAGCCGGCGTCGGTCTACCGCGAATCGGTGTTGTACACGACGCTCTCGCCGTGTGCGATGTGCAGTGGTGCGATTGTGCTGTACGGGATCCCGCACGTCGTGGTCGGAGAGAACACGACGTTCATGGGTGAGGAGGAGTGGTTGCGCGCACGTGGTGTGCGGGTGGATCTCCTGTCGGACGCGACCTGCATCGAGCTGATGTCGGAGTTCATCCGCCTTAACCCGCAGCTCTGGAACGAAGACATCGGCGTCTGACGATTGAGTGCATGACCAAATGAACGATTCATTTCTCGATGACGACTTTCCGCTCGGTGATGGCACCGCGGATACAGAGGCGGAGATCGAGTGTCCGTATTGCGGCGAAGTCGTTGAGATTTCGCTGGACCCGGGCAGCGGCAGCCAGCAGCAGTACGTAGAAGATTGTCCCGTGTGCTGCCAGCCGTGGCAGGTGACGGTGCACTACCTCGATGACGGCAGCGCGTACGTATCGGCCGTCCCGCTCGACGACTGATTCGCGCCGCGCTGTCGGCCCAGCGGGTCCTTGCTACTGATCCGCGAGGCTCGATCTGACCAGCCTCACCTGTGCGACCGACCCGTGCTCTCTCCAACGCGCAATCGCCTCAACGCCGCTGTGCGCTCACCTCTGCTTCGTGGCGTTGGTCACGATGCGGAACCGCACGACGTACTGCACATCGCTCTCGTCGGTCTGCACCGCCCAGACCTGATCGCCACGCATGTACATCAGGCGAGTGCGCTCCGGTACGTGCACGGTGCCGAGGAACTGGCCGTCGGGTTCGAAAACATCGTAGACAATCGGCTCGTTCCAGCGATCGAGCGGGGGCAGCCCCGCGGGATCGGGCCGTGCGTCCGGATCGGGTGGCAGCCTGTTCGCCGGCTGTGAGAGCTGCACCCAGAATCTTCCGTCCGCATCGAGGGCGATCTGTGAGAAGGGAGGTTTGGTGTCCGGAATTGCGGGCCCGTTCCAGCGCCAGGAAGGGTCCATGTTGCGCATCCCGCGGGTAATTCGCTCCTCCGATGTCGCTTTTTCGCCTGCCTGCACGGCAACCGGTTCGATGTCGCGCGTGATGCGCCGGACCTTGCCGTCGGGAAGATACGTGTCGATTGCGTAGCGATTGCTGATGGCACCACTCAACTGTCCCGCCCGATCCAGGAGCCAGTGTGCCCGCGGCGTGAAAGGAACGCCGGCGACCGAAACGCTGCGGTTCTGCGCATCACCGCGCGATGCAATCAAGCGCGGCGTCTTGAACTCGGCGAAGGGTTGGCGGATGCTGTCGAGGACCGTGCCGGCCAGATCGAGCTTGAGCAGGCCGCTGGTGAACGTGCCATCGTCCATCCGATCAAATACCGCCTGCGTGTAGACGTAGCCGGCGGTATCGGCCCGCAGAGGTTCACTCGTGCTGAATCCCGCCGGGATCGGCAGTTGTCCCGCCGGCGTGCCGTCGACGGCGTAGATGTTGATGCGGCTGTTGCGGAAGTCGCGGACGAGCAGGCGGCCATCCGGCAGGAAGATCATCCCGGATGCATACGATCCCAGTTCACCCGGCCCGCTCCCCGCGCGACCAATCGAGCCGAGATACTCGCCGTCGGGGGAATAGCGCCGGACCGCTCGCGCCTGCTGGTCAAGGACCAGAATCGTGCCCTGCGCATCCGCGACCACATCCGAGATCCGCCCGAACACGTACTCTTCGGCCCCATCGAGCTCGCCAATGCGCAGTTCCTCGACCAGCGCAGCCTCGTCGCCCCACGGCCCGCTTCCCAGTGCCTTCATGACAATCGTATCGCCGACGGTATCGATCTGCATTCCCGAGCTTTTCGCCTGGTCGTCCTGGCTGCAGGCCAGTACGGAAACCAGCAGCACGATTCTTCCCGTCGCGTATCTTACCGACATGGGCTTACGTTCCTCGCGTTGGAATTCCACAGGACAACGGCGATGATGGTTTCGATCAATCCGGCGAACGGCGCAACACTGCGCGAATACCCTGAACACTCTGACGATGAAGTCGCGCTGAAGGTTGCGGCTGCAGCCGACGCCTTCGAGCGGCATCGGCGCACATCCTTCGAAGAGCGCGCTCACCGCATGCTGCGCGCGGCGGAAATTCTCGAATCGGAGAAGCGTTCGCTCGCCGAACTGATGACGACCGAGATGGGCAAGACGCTCACGTCGGCGATTGCGGAGGCAGAGAAGTGTGCACTGGCCTGCCGCTACTACGCAGAACATGCCGAACGATTCCTTGTCGATGAGCCGCACCCGGTCGAGCGGGCTCAGGCATTCGTCCGATACCAGCCGATCGGGCCCGTGCTTGCGATCATGCCATGGAACTTCCCGTTCTGGCAAGTCTTCCGTTTTGTCGCGCCTGCACTGATGGCGGGAAATGTGGGGCTGCTGAAGCATGCCTCGAATGTGCCCGGCTGCGCGCTTGCCATCGAGGACATTCTGCGACGCGCGGGCTTCGACGAGGGGGTGTTCCAGACGCTGCTGATCGGCTCGTCACGGGTCGGTGGTGTCATCGCGGACCCGAGCATCCGTGCGGTCACCCTGACCGGCAGCGATGCCGCCGGCAGTGCGGTCGCCTCCGAAGCCGGCAAGGCCATCAAAAAGACAGTGCTCGAACTCGGCGGCAGCGACCCGTTCATCGTGATGCCGAGCGCCGACCTCGACCACACCATCGAAATCGCCGTGAAGGCGCGCACAATCAACAACGGCCAGTCGTGCATCGCCGCCAAACGCTTCATCGTGCACGATGCGATCTACGATCGCTTCGTCGAACAGTTCGTCGCACGCATGCAGGCGCTGACCGTCGGCGACCCGATGGACCCGGACACCGATGTCGGTCCGCTCGCGACCGCGCAGATCCGCGATGGCGTGCACCAGCAGGTCCTCGCCACCATCGCTGCAGGCGGGCGTGCACTGACCGGGGCTCGCGAAATTGAACGCCCCGGCTTCTACTACGAACCGACCGTGCTGGTCGATATCCCGGTCGACTCGCCCGCATACAACGACGAGATCTTCGGGCCGGTCGCGGCGGTGTTTCGCGCGGAAAACATCGATCATGCGATCCGCATCGCCAATGACCACCGGTACGGCCTCGGCAGCTCGGCCTGGACCAATGATCCGGGCGAACAGCAGCAGTTCATCGACGGTATCGAAGCAGGACAGGTTTTCATCAACGCGATGGTCGCGTCCGATCCGCGCGTGCCTTTCGGGGGGGTGAAACATTCCGGCTACGGCCGCGAACTGAGCCGCGTCGGCATTCACGAATTCGTGAACATCAAGACCGTGTGGATCAGTGAAGAGAAGGCACGCGCGCGGGAAAGCGAATAGCCTCAGTCCCACCAGCCCTGCAGGTACCACTGGTCGTTGCGCGCATCGCGGTAGAGCCAGATGAGCACGCCAGCCTCGGTGACGGCGCGGAAGTACTCGCGGGCATACGCTTCCTGATCCCAGCGCCCGCCGGAGATACGGTCCGGACCTGCCGCCGTGACGATCTGCTGCCACTCGCCATGACGATGCGCGGCGACCGGAACACTGCCGTCACGAACGGACGTCGCGATGCGATAGCGAGTCGGCACATCGTGATCGCGCCGCCGCATGGTTTCGACCTGCACGACACGCGGAGCATCGAGCAGTTGCAGTGTGAGTCCGCTCTTCGTATTCGAAGCCGCTTCGCGCATCGCATTGTCATCGCCGGTCGTCCATTCGGTGCGACGCTCTGCCATCGGGTGTTGTGTCACCTCCGGCTCGACGATCACACGTTCACCCTGCGCTTCGATCAATCGTGCCAGCGCCGCTTCTACCGCGGCTGCCGATGCAAAGCCGCGATCGAACAGATCGCCCTGCACCGCCGCTGCGGCTTCCATCCCGCTTAGCGCAATCGCAATCCCGCACACCGCATCCGGAACCGTGATCCGCTCGAGCACACCACGAACCAGTCGCAGCCATGCCACGCGATTCGCGGTCGGGCGTGCCGGCCGCAGCGTACGCGACCAGCTCTGCCCATTCGCCAGCGAAAGCGTGAGCGTCGCACGACGCGCGTGCTGCCCACCTGCACGCAACCGGTCACACAATCCGGCCAGCAATGCATTCGCCGAAAATATCAGTCGTTCCGGATCGGTGACGACGTAATCGATGAAGTCGACCGACGAATGCAGCGGCTCGGGCGGGATCGGCAGAAACAGCCTGCGCGGGTCTTCCCCCCGCGCGTAGCGCCAGGTGTCCAGCAATGCAGGCCCGAAGCGCACTTCCACCGCTTCACGATCGAGCTGTGCGAGTTCGCCACACGTCTGAATCCCGACCGCCTCGAGCATACCCAGCACCGAAGCATCGTCGATCAGTTCACGTACCGGGCGATCGGCGAGGAACGCGCGCGCATCGTCGATGATGAGGATCGTATTCGATGCGGCCGCGATACGGGCACCGACTGCTGCAACCGCGGGCACCGCACAGACTGCGGCTCCCACATGCACGTCCACGTGCGGGCCGCCCGGATCCGCGCACACGTCTGCAGCACTCGCGCGCAGACGCTCCGCGAGGGCGCGCGCATCCAGGCCGCGCGCATCGGCCCACACGACACCCGGCCCGACCGCGACACGTGGCGCGTGTTCGAGCAGTCGCTCCGCCGCCACCGCTGCCGCAGCCTGCTCACGCCACTCCGATGACCACAGTCCAACAACCATGCGATCCACCTGTCATCGATTCCTGCGCCTCGACAGAACCTCCCGGCCGTTCACCACACACCGCTGCACAGGCATCGCGAATTCTTTTAGCCTGAAGAACCTTCCATTAAGCCCCTCCGGCAAATGCGCAACAACGGCCAGGGAGTTCGCCCCCTGGCCGTTGTTATTTCCATGCACGGGGAATACAACCCGCATCTACGGAACTCGTTCATTCATCCGGATTGAACCGCAGATAACGTCGTGCCATCTGCATGAACCGACGGTCCTGCTCGTGCTCCGGTTTGTCCTGTTCCTTCTCGAGCAGCCGCTCGACGTGTTTGTGCAGATGCGGATCACCCCAGCGGTAGCCGGTTGCCTCTTCCGCACTCGCCATGTGCCCGTCGCGTGCGCCTTCGAGCAGGACCAGCGCCGCCGCTGCATCGTACGAACGATCGCCGCGCGGCGGCAGCCCGAAATCCAGCCGCGGCTGCGGAAGCTCCGCATCTTCATTCACAAACGCTCGTGACATCGCTCATCCTCCAGTACCGCTACTTGCCTTGCGCTTCCTTGCTGCGCGCTGCCCTCTGCGGTCGCGCAGCAGCGGGTCCGGCGCAGCCCTCTGTTCAAAGGTTAACACCGGAAGCACAAACGAGGTCCGCCCCTGCCACCCCATCGACTGCGCCTCGACTTCGACCCGCACCGAGTTCACCTGCGTCGGATCGCCAAAGGGATCGAACGCCCAGCGGTAGTCGTGCGGCCGAATTCGCGAACGCAGCCGCAGGTGCGCAATCGATGACTGCTGCGCGACCACGACAAACGCACCCCCACCGTCCCGTACCGCCCGCGACAGCCGCACCGCTTCATGCTCGAACGCACGCCCTACACCGTTCAGCACGACCAGCGCAAAACCCCCACACCGCAGCAACTCCTCCGCACACATCAGCGCGTCCAACTCGCTCTTAGGACGCAGCAGCAGCGGGCCGCGCGTCCACGTGTCCCCGCTCACGCTCTGCTGCGCATCGATCCAAGCGGCCCGCTCCCCCTCCTCAACCACATGGGTGCTGGCCGCCCGAAGCACCGCGCTCACGCCACCACCCGGCGCCCACAGCGTCACCCGTCCCCGGGGCAGCCCCTCCCCCGGCAGCAACCCGTCGAGCGCACTGACTCCGGTCGCAACCGCTCCCCCCGTTCGGTAGAGAACCGGCTGCGCATTCGGAAAGCGCTCCTGCAGGCGCTTCTGGAGTTCGAGGACCTGGGCTGCCTGCATTCCAGCGTACGGGTTGAGGATGACACGGCCGCACCCGCCCCTCCGGTGCCCGGGGGAGAGCCTGAAGAACGGGCACGACCGTGGTCAAGTCGAGAAGGTCCCCTGAAAATAAACCGAACAAAACCCGAAATCAATTCCGGTTGCGGTTTCCGGTTGCGGTTTCCGGTTGCGGTTTCCGGTTGCGGTTTCCGGTTGCGGTTGCGGTTCCGGGGGCGTGAACCGTAAACCGCGGCCGTTCGCGGGGGCGATTCCGGTGCCGGGGGCGATCCCGGTTGCGGGGGCGGTTCCGGTTGCGGGGGCGGTGGCGGCTCTCCGCGGGCCCGCGGTTGGGCAGTTCGCCGCCGCGGCCGGCCCGGCAAACTTGCATGAACAACCAAAATTTCCGGGCGCGACACAGTTTGTCGACCTGACGACAACTGGCCATCGGCCGAGACATCGTGTCTGGCATACGACGGTGCGCACGCTCCCCGTTTCGGTTCCGCGCCAACTTCCAGGGAAAGCAATCCGGCAATTACACGTTCCTATTGACATTCGATACGAGCCACCAACACCTTCGTATCGGACTTCGATAGGAGAAGATCGCATGCCGGGTCGTACGCCATTGCTGCAAGGCACGCTCGATCTGCTGATTCTGAAAGCACTCAGCCTGCAACCGCTGCACGGACTGGGTGTCTCGCGCAGGATCGAGCAGATCACGCGTGGTGCCTACAAGGTTGGTCCGGGCTCACTGTTCCCGGCGCTCCATCGCCTGGAGGATCGTGGCTGGCTGACTGCGACGGAAGGAGAATCGGAAAATAACCGCCGGGCGAAGTACTACGATCTCACCCCCGCAGGTCAACGACAGCTTGCGAAGGAAACCGATGAGTGGAAGCGCGTGGTCGGTGTGATGCAGGCGGCGCTGGAACACCCATGAGCACGCTGCTTCCGGCGCGAATGCGGAGTCTCTGGCGCAGGCTGATCCGCCGCAGCCGGGCGGAAGCGGCTCTGGACAACGAACTCCATGCGTATGTCGAGCTACTGGCGGCCGAATACGAAGCGCAGGGGCTGTCGCCTGGTGCAGCGCGGCGGGCGGCACTGCTCGAGGTCGGTGGAATCGAACAGGCGAAAGAAGCCACACGGGATGCGTGGGCGGGCGATATGCTGGCGACCGGAATTCGGGAATTGCGTTACGCGCTGCGCACACTTCGTCGTTCACCCGGGTTCGTGGGAGTCGCGGTTGTAACGCTGGGGCTCGGCATCGGCGGAGCTACGGCGGTGTTTACGATCATCAAGGGTTCGCTTCTTCGACCGCTTCCGGCCGTGGAAGCCGCCGACCGACTTGTGACAGTCGAGCGCCAGCAGGCCGGTCAGAAGGACCCGGACTTCAGTTATCCGGATTATCGTGATCTGCGCGAGGGCAGCACGTCGCTCTCGGGACTGGCGGCCTACAACGGCACGTCAATGGCGCTGGAAACCGACGGTGGCACGACGCGCGCCTGGGTGAGCTATGTCAGCGACAACTTCTTCGATGTGCTCGGCGTAAGTCCGGCCGCAGGCAGGTTCTTCCCGGGTGTGAATGGTGGGGATCCCACTGAGGTAGTGGTTCTCGGATACGACCTGTGGCAGCAGCGGTTCGGCGGGTCACCTCGAGCGATCGGCGCTCCGATTCGACTCGAGGGCATCGTATTCACGGTGATCGGTGTTGCACCGCCGGGATTTATTGGCGCGATGGCGCCCTACCCGATGGAAGCATGGATACCGTTCGCGCAGGGCTCCGCAGTCTCTCCTGTGCTCTCGCGCTGGGTGGACCTCGAATCACGCCGGAATGACTGGCTCAGGCTGGTTGGCCGGCTTGTGCCGGGCCGGGATGTTGCGGCCGCCCAGGCCGATCTGGCCGCAGTCGCGGCTCGCCTCGAAGCTGTCGACCCCGCGAACCGCGGTCGATCTGTCCATGTCAGCGGAGGCGCCGGTATGAGCGCCGAAGAGCGGGCAAGGCTCAGTCGCGTCCCGCACCTCCTCGCGTCAACGGTTGGCCTGCTGCTTCTCATCGCGTGTGGCAATGTCGCGAGCCTCTCCCTGGTACGCGCAGCCGCCCGACGGCGCGAACTGGTAACGCGCCTGGCCCTTGGAGCTTCCCGCGCGGCACTTGTTCGGCAGGTGAGCTTCGAGGGAATCGTGATCGCGGCCGGGGCCGGACTGCTCGGTGTGCTGAGCGCGCGCCTGCTCGTGCAATCGACGACACTCGTGCAGACAGTGATTCCCATGGATGGCGTGGATCTCCGCATGGATTTGCGCGTGCTCGCGATCGCCGTCGCGGCATCTACGCTTACGGCCGTCATCGTCGCGCTGACTCCATCACTCCAGATTCTGCGTGTTCAGCCTGGCGCGGTTCTCAAGGATGGCGGCACTACGTTACGACGTCGTTCCACGGGGCAACGCGTGCTGATCGTCTGTCAGGTTGCTGCATCGCTGGTGCTGCTCTCCGCATCTGCCCTGGTGTTCAGTTCGTTTCAGCGGGTGCTTCACACCCACGACCGGCTCGATCCCCATAACCTCGTCGATGTGCGCATGGAGATCGACAGGTCGGCAGTCACAGCGGGTCGACAGCACGAGATTCTGCGCTCCGTGCTGGAGAGCGCCGCTGCCAATACGGAAGTGTCCGGGGCTGCACTCGCCACAACGATCCCACCGTTCGAGTATGGTTCCCGGGCTCGTGTCTTCCGTCGCGGCGAGGAGCCCACGGCAGCGGAATTCGCGACTAGCGAAACGAACGCGGGGCTACGCGTGCATGCGCCGCGTGTGTCGGGCGATTTCTTTGCAGTGATGCGCATTCCGATGGTGCGCGGGCGCACGTTCACGATGCGCGATGACACCCTCTCAGACCCGGTCGCAATCGTGAACCAGCGTCTGGCGCAGGCACTCTGGCCCGCGAGCGATCCCATTGGTGAGTACGTCGCATGGCCCCCATCCGAGCGAGGTCCTCGCAAACCGGTGCGAATCGTTGGCGTTGCCGCCGATACGCGTGATCTGTCCCCGACCAGCGAACCGACGCCGACGATGTACCTTCCGTACACTCAGGACCGCGGCGTCAATCCATTGCTCCTCCTGCGCGGCAGAGCTGAGGGACCGATCTCCGAAACAACGATTCGACGCCTCATTGAGGCGGCAGACCCCAGCCTCAACCTGCTCAGCACCAGGACCTTGTCTGATCGAATTCAGGATCAGGTACAGCCTCAGCGAATGGCCAGCGCCTGGATCGGTGTCTTCGGCGTGATTGCACTGCTGCTCTCGTGTATCGGGCTCTACGGCGTGGTTGCGCAGGATGTGCTGCAGAGAAAGCGCGAGTTCGCGGTACGATCAACCCTCGGTGCGACCGCGCGCCAGATCATGACCACCGTGTTCGGCGAGGGCCTGAAGCTCGCCGCCATCGGCGGTGTGGCAGGCAGCCTCGGAGTGCTCGTCGTGCAACGTTCGCTACAGTCCTTCTTTGCAGACGTGATCCCAGCCGACCTCTTGGCTGCCCTCGCCGCCACTATCCTGCTCACGACCGCAATGTTGGCCGCGATCTGGCTGCCGGCGCGGCGCGCTTCCCGCTCCGACCCGTCCGAAACCTTGCGACACGACTGATCGCCTGCCCGGGCAGGGTGAGTTCAACCGAATGGGCAGTTCGCGGCGGCGAATCGCCCACCCGCGGGGCCGCCCGGGGCGCGTGGGCAGTTGGCGCCCGCGAATCGCCCATCCGCCGGGCCGCCCGGGGCGCGTGGGCAGTTGAATGGCGGTGAATCGCCCACTCGCGGGCTCGCGGAGAGCTGAGCGGACGATCCACCCGTTGCAGGCTGCTGGATCGTCCGGCGGGCAAGGCTTTCGACCCGACAAGTGGACGATTCACCCCTCCCGGGCTGGTCAATTCCGCACCCGCGAAAAAATCGGCGGTCAATGGGCGATTGGAGGGCGGCGAATCGCCCACCCACGGGGCCACTTGGGGCGTGTGGGCAGTTGGCGCCCGCGAATCGCCCACCGACGGGGCCACTTGGGGCGTGTGGGCAGTTGGCGCCCGCGAATCGCCCAACCGCGGGGCGGCCCGGAGCGTGTGGGCAGTTGGCGGCGGCGGGACCGCCAGCGGAACCGCAAGCGCAGCCGCAACCGGCCGCGGTTTCCGGTTCACGCAAGCGCTACCGGAACCGCCACCGCAACCGCGCCCGGAGGCTGGAGACCGGCTAGTTCACAGCCTGCGCTTCGCTGCGGATCGCAAGCCCGACTTCCGTCTCCGTGCGGCCGGCCAGGCGGCGCATGCGCTGAATGGAATGGATCATCTCGCCCTCGAGTTGATCGAGTTCAGCCTCGGCATTCGGGTCCCCGCGCTGGGCGGCGATGGCGGTACGATTGAGGCGGCGAACCAGCTTGAGGAAGTAGTCTGTCTCCTGCCGCAGCGGGCGGTAGGCGCGCTGGTTCGGGAAGAAGGCCCGGGTGACCTGCCAGATCCCGAGTTCCATGATGAGGATCCCGAGCGCTGCGATCAGTACCCGGTCGTACAGGACGTCGACCCGGTACACAGCAAACAGCACCAGGGCCCCACCCCCGAAGGTCAGAACAAGCTGGGAAAATCTGCGGATGCTCCTCATGCCCGGCAGGCGGGGCAGGGTTGGTGCCAACCTTCCCGCCGGATCGGTGCTGTGCGCGGAAAAGTGCGCTCCGTAAACGATCTTTTGCGGATTGTGACCGGCGAGGACCGGCCGCGGGATCCGGTGGGAGCACGAACACTTTTCCTGGATTCTGACACTTCTTCCTGCTGCCCTGTACTCTCGCAGATGCGCTCGCGGCGACGGCTCCGGCACCCGAGACGGACACGGGCACGGCCGCAGTTTCCGGTTCCCGGCCCACGCCACCGCACACGCCACCGCACACGCCACCGCACACGCCACCTCAAACGCCACCGGGCACGGCCGCGGTTCCCGGTTCATGCGGCCGCAAACGTCACCGCGACTGGATTTACTTCGGCGGTTCGCGCTTCGGGCAGCTTTCGCGCTGCGACGTGTCAGCGACCGAGACGATCTTCCATTCGCCTTTGACCTTCAGCAGCGTGAAGGCATCGATACCGCAGTGGCTGAACTCGGAGCCGAGGTGGAAATCGTACTCGGTCCAGAGCTGGGCGGCGTTCCCGCTGATCTGTACGATGGGATCGAACATCCGCTCGATCAGGGCCGGGCCCGTCGAATTGCCAACTGACCGGATGAACCCCGCGATGGGCGTCATCTGTACAACCTCTTCGCCGGTCTGGCGATTCCGGCCGACCCGGAGCAGCCGGACATCATCGGCGAACAGCGATTTGAGCAGGGTCGTGTCGCGGGTGCGCATGCCGTCCCACATTTTCTGGACGGTGGCGATCACCGCCTGCTTCTCGGCGCTCATGTCCTGGGCATGACCCGGGGTCGCAGTCGCCAGCGCGACGACGGCCGCGGCAAAAATGATCGTGTGCCTCATTCTTCTCCTCGACGGGTACAGGTTGGACCAAGCTATGCAGCCTGCCCTCGCGCGCGCAGGGGCCGTGGGATAAACGTCGTTTTCGCCGGCGTAAAACGCCAATCCAGGGTGCTTGCCGCGAAAACCGGGCGGGTTACGTTAGCGGGACCAACAACAGGCCAGGAAACCCCATGAAACTGAAATCGTCCAAGCGATCAGAATCGTTCTCGATCCCGGGAAGTTCCGGCATCCTGGCGACTCTGCGAGCATACCTCGTGGCCATCGGTGGCGGACTCCTGCTGTCGGCGTGTGCGAGCGGGCCTGGCGAGCAGGTCGTCGTCATCCCGCCGCAGGAGCCGAGGCCGGTGCCCGATCGTGGAAACATCATAAGCGACGCGATTCCGCTGCTGGTCGATTCGATCACCCCCGCGCAGTTGCAGAAGCGTGTCGAACAGTTCGCCCCGGCGTCGCTCGACTTCGACGACAGCACGCTTCAGCCATGGGAGCGGCAGGTGCTGCGCAAGCTGATCGAGGCGTCGTTCGTGATCCACAACATCTACGCGCTGCAGGTCTCGGAGAAGATTCCCGAATGGCGCGCCGCGCTCGAAGCCCAGGAAGGCGCGGGCAAGGCTGCCGCAATCTCCTACTTCGACCTGATGGTCGGTCCGTGGGACCGGCTCCAGCACGACCAGCCGTTCCTCGAGGTCGGGCCCAAGCCTGCGGGCGCCGCCTACTACCCGCTCGACATGACGCGTGCCGAGTTCGAGTCGCACCTCGAACGCAATCCCGCCGATAAGGCGGCGTTCACCGGTTACTTCACCGTGATCCGGCGCAATGCGCAGGGCCAGCTCACGGCCATTCCCTACTCGCAGTACTACCGCGACGAGCTCACGCGTGCGGCCACGCTGCTGAATGAAGCCGCCGCGATTTCGCAAAATGCATCGCTCAGCGACTTCCTGCGCAAGCGGGCTGCTGCGTTCCTCTCGAACGACTATTACGAGAGTGACGTTGCCTGGATGGACATTACGGGGAGTCGAATCGAACCGACCATCGGGCCGTATGAGGTTTACGAAGACAAGCTGTTCGGCTATAAGGCCGCGTTCGAAAGCTTCATCACCGTTGCCGATCCGGCGGCCAGCGCGGAACTCGACAACCTCAAGGACCGGATGCAGTCGCTCGAGCGCACGCTCCCGGTCGACGATCGATTCAAGAGCCCGGACCGCGCGTTCGAAAGTCCGATCCGTGTTGTCGATGTCGTCTACAACGCCGGAGATGCGCGGCGCGGGGTCCAGACCATCGCGTTCAATCTGCCGAATGACGAGCGCGTCGTCACCGCGAAAGGTTCGAAAAAGGTGATGCTGCGCAACATGATGCGCGCCAAGTTCGAGCGTATCCTGCAGCCGATCGGCGAACGTGTACTCGATCCGTCACTCACACGCGACGTGCAGTTCCAGCCGTGGTTCATCAATGTGCTGATGCACGAACTGGCAAACGGCCTCGGACCGAAAGCGATTCGTTTGCCCTCCGGCGCCGAGAGCACGGTGAATCGTGAGTTGAAGGAGCACTACTCCGCGCTCGAGGAAGCCAAGGCCGATGTCACCGGCCTGCACAACCTCACGATGCTCCAGCAGCAGGGGCTTTACGACGCCGAGTTCGTGCGTCGCGCCTACGTCGGCCACCTCGGCGACCTCTTCCGCGCCGTCCGCTTCGGCACCTCGGAAGCGCACGGCAAGGCGAACCTCGTGCAGTTCAACTACTTCCGCGAAAAGGGCGCGTTGAATTACGATGCTGCGACCGGCCGCTTTTCCACCGACTTCGATGCCCTCGTCCGGGCCAACCGTGACCTCGCCCGCGAGATCCTCACCATTCAGGGCGAGGGTTCGTATCAGAAGGCTGCCGACCTGCTGCGTCGTTACGGCAACGAACCCGCCGAACTGAAGCAGGCGCTTGCGAAGCTGAGCGACGTACCGGTCGATATCAAGCCGCAACATCCGGTGCTCGAGCGTATTTCGGCCTGGTAAGACCAGCCGCGCGGCGAGCCTTCCGGATTCAGCGGAACCGCTAGCCTGCGATTCGTCCGAGAGCCCACGCCGCCGCCCTGCGGATGCGTGGGCTCGCATCGTTCGAGAGTAACTCTGTCAGTGCCGGAATCGCAGCCTCGTTCTCGATCCGACCCAGCGCCCAGACGGCGGTAACCCGCACCTCTTCGCTTGCGTCGCGCAACGCCGCCGTCGCCGCCTGACCGCCGGACGCCTGGCCTCGATATCCGATGGCACGCAGTGCAGCGGTTCTGATCGTCGCATCGGCAGACGCAAGATCCTCCCGCAGAAGATCGGCGAGGTTATCGACGCGTGCGCGACCGAGCAACTGCGCTGCTGTACGCTGCACACAGGCGTCATCGCTGTCCAATGCTCGCCGCAGCGAGGGCACGAGGTCCGCCTCGATCGGTGCTGACTGCGCCCAGTGAAACGTGCCAGCATCTGCATCGGCCGGTTCAAGAATATCGACGGCGTTATCACGCCATTGATTCTCGAGCGCACGATTCACCAACCTGCAGACCAGCGGATCAGTGCCGCGCATCCGGTCGAGCAGCACATTCAGTTCGCTGGCCTGTGTGTTGTGTTGCGCGCCGATTCCGGACGCCGTGAGCACGATTGCGCCGGCTGCGAGGGCAAGCAGCCCCCCGGGTGCGAGCCGACGAGCGGCCCGCACCGGATGATCTCGATTTGTCATGGAAGTCCTTCGCCTGATCAGCCGTTGGGACGCGGTCGCGGCCGCGGACGTGGCTGTGGCCGGGGACGCGGCTGTGGATCAGGGTGGTCCCAGCCACGCCGACCGAGCGCCTGCGCCGCCCTGCGTCGTACTTCCGGATCCGGATCCTTCAGCATTTCGGCGAGCGCGTTCATTGCCGCGGAATCGCCCAGTTCGGACAGCGTGTGAATCGCGCTGCTCTTTACATAGCTGTCGCTGTCGCGCATGGTCGTGCGCAATGCAGTTGCCGAGCCCGGATCCTCGATTTGCGAAAGTGCCCAGACCGCGGTGCGACGAACTTCAACGCTGCTATCGCGAAGCGCCTCGAGCAGCTCCTGCGGTGCGGGCCGCTGCTCGATCTGGCCGAGCGCCCACGCTGCCTGGTTGCGCACCGCTGTCGAAGCATCCTTCAGCGCCGTCGCCAGCGCCGCCACCGCCGCTTCATCCTCGATCTGCCCGAGCGCCCAGGCCGCGGTTTCCCGCACCTCGACGGTTTCGTCCTGCACAACAAGGCGGGACAGCGGAGCAACCGCGCGGGCACTCTCGATCTGACCCAGCGCCCACGCGGCCTGTCTGCGTACAGTCGGACTGTCATCGTCGATGAGTTCGACCAGCGATTCGACCGCCTCCGGAGATTCGATCTGCCCAAGCGCCCACACCGCGGTTTCGCGCACTTCCGCATCGCCATCACGCAGTGCCACCACCAGCGCAGACACGGCATGCGACGATTCGATTTCACCCAGCGCCCACGCGGCAGTACGACGGATCTGCACGTCGCTGTCCCCCAGCGCAGTCGCGAGTGCGGGAACAGCACGCGCATCCTCGATCTGTCCGAGTGCCCACACGGCACTCGCCCGGACTTCGCTACTCGCATCCTTCATCGCATCGGCTAGCGCATCGATCGCAGTCTCGCTTTCGATATTGCCGAGTGCCCAGGCTGCCGTGCGCCGCACTTCCGTGTCACTGTCCTTGCGAAGCGCGTCAGCCAGGGCAGGCACGGCACGGGCGTCTTCAATGTTGCCCAGCGCCCACGCTGCCGAGCGCCGCACGCCGGCATCGCTATCTGTGCGCAGTGCATTCGACAAAGCCGCAATTGCCCTCGGATCCTCTGCCTGCCCGAGTGCATTCACCGCCGAGAGACGAACACCCCGGTCAGCATCCTTCACCGCGGCCACGAGCGCATTCAGCGCCCCGTCCGTGAACTCTTCATCGCCGGTTTTGCGCGAAGGCTCATTCCCGGTCGCACCGACCTGGATCTCTCTCAGTTTCTCCGGGGTTTGTGTCGGCAGATCGGCGGCGGTCGCGTCCGCGCGCGCCGGCACGCTGGTCAGCGCAGCCAGCGGGAATACCACCAGGCCAATTACCAGCGTAAGTGCGAGCGTCTGCCCGCGGCTCAGTCCGTTTCTGTTCATTCCAGGCTCCAGGATTGCTAGCAGACGTCCTTCAAAAGTCGACCGGTGCGCCATCGGCAAGCCGGCCGCCGGCGTATTCAGCCGGCCGATTGTCCTCACCATCTCCAGCAGATGATCCGCGTAGGTCGAGGCGCGCATACCCGCACGGAGCACCCAGTCATCACACGCACGTTCCGCTTCCGCACGCAGCCGCCTCGCGGCGGCCCATACAAATGGGTGGAACCAGTACAGCGCACACGCCAACTGCACGAAAACGTGGGTCAGTGCGTCCATCCGCTGCACGTGGGCCAGCTCGTGCAACAGGACGATCCGTTTGCGCTCATCCGGCCACGCATCTGCATCCGCCGGAAGCAGCACAACCGGATTCAACACGCCGAAGGTCATCGGCGTCGCGGCACGCTCGCTCTTCAACAGTCGAATGGGATGCCCCAACCCCACGGCAAACGACATCGTTTCATTCAGACTCGCCCACTCCACGGCATCCAGCGGACGCGACTTGCGCGTATACCACTGCGCGACCACAAGCCCTGTTACGTAGCGCGCTGCCACCACTAGCGCGCCGAGCAGCCAGACGATCGCCAGCCACTGCGCGATGCTGCGTTTGCCTGGCTCCACCGCAACCGCATGATCACGCGCAGGTTCGTTCGTGCGTGCGGCCGGCACGTCCCCGGCAGCCGCCGCGGGCGACACCGGTCGGCTCGATGCGAACGATTCGTTCGTCGACAGGACAACCTCAGGCGCGTCCGACCTGAGTGCACCGGACTGCGCCCCGACCTGCTCCGCCCTGTGGTGGCCGGTAAAAACATTCAGCGCCGGCAGCACTTCCAGCCTCCACGGCGTGGCCTGCATCACCACCGGCAGGATGAGCACGCCGAAAAGCCCAAGTTGCCAGACCAGATGTCGCGCCGCCGCCGATCCGCTGCGCAGCGCGTTTGCGGCCAGCGCGGCAAGCCCAAGAATCACGGTCCCCTTTACCGCTGCACCGACCAGCAACCCGAACAACTCGCGCGTAACCATCGCTACCTCCCTTCCCGCTCGGCTTCCCGAATCTTCTCCGCCAGTCGATCGACCTCCTGCTTCGACAACTTCGTCTCGCCCATTTGCAGCAGCGCCATCACCGCAGCCTCCGCCGAGCCGTTGAAAAACGTCCCGACCAGATGGCGCAGCGCCGCCTTTTTCGCTTTCTCCTGCGGAACCGTCGGCAGATACACGTAGCGCGGACCGTCCTGTCGATGCGCCACGTGACCCTTCTCTTCCAGCACCCGCAGCGTCGCGCGCACCGCCGAATAACTCGGCGGATCCGGCAACCCCTCCAGCACTTCGCCTACCGTCGATTCCCCACGCGCGTACAGAATGTCCATGATCTGTCGCTCGCGTTTGCTCAACCCCTGCATCCCACTCATGTCGCGGCCTCCAGCGCCCCGTCTTGCTGCTGTTTTTTTAGCACTGCTGAATTTCCAGCACCTACCCCCGCCATGTCAATAGTGGTGGGACCGGTGCCGCTCCGCCCAACAGCGAAACACTGCGGCGATTACGGGCGCGAAAGTTCTGCGGTCCGGGCGCAGATGTTTCTGGCGGTCACGGGCGCGAAGGTCCTGCGGACGCGGCGAAGGTCCTACGGGGATCGCACCGGCCGTCGGTTGCACCACTGTGGTGCACACCACGGTCTCGTGCACCGATGCGGTGCCGCTCAAACTCGTGCATTGGCTGCAGACTGCAGATCGCAAGTCTTCGTGTCGTAATGACTTAAACCGAAGTGGCGCCGACGGCGTACGGCCTGCTTCTGGTGCGCGGACCTCCGGCCAATCGCCGGAAGCTTCCACTCAACCGGGAGTGAGCGCATGGGACGCAACAAAGCGGTACTCCAGCTATTGGTAGCATCGGTCCTGGGCCTGGCGGGCTGCGACATGACGGCCAATTCCACGGGTCCGATACGGGGGCCGGAGACGCCGGAACTGGCGCGGGTCGCGCAGGATCCGACGCCGACGCTGGGTTCGCTGGCCGAGGTGATCCCGAGTTTCGGCGGGCTGTACGTCGATGACGCGGGCCGGCCGACAGTCCTGCTGGCGGACAAACGCGATGAAGCGGTGGCGCGTCGTGCGCTGACGCGTTTCGCGCGGGAACTGGGTGTGGATGTTTCGAGTGTGCAGGTTCAGCCGGCGGCGTTCCGATTCCAGGAGCTGAATGGGTGGTACGAGCGGGTGTGGCCAGAGGCGCTGGAGCAGCCGGGTGCGATCTACTCTGACCTCGACGAGGCGAACAACCGCATCCTGATCGGGGTTGAGCACGCGCAGGCGCAGAACGCGATTCGCGGGCTGGCGGCGCGGCTGAAAGTCCCGGCCTCGGCGATCGAAGTCCGGGTTGTCGAACCGATCAAGACCGTGGCAACGCTGCGCGACAACGTGAACCCGAAGATCGGCGGACTGCAGATCCACTTCGGCAATTATCTGTGCACGATGGGCTTCAATGCGAACTTCGGTGGAGTGTCTGCATTCGTGACGAATTCGCACTGCACGAACACGCAGGGTGGAGTGGAAGGCACGCAGTACTACCAGCCGACGAGTTCGGTCAACTCGACGGTGATCGCGACGGAAGTTGGGGATCCGGCGTATACGCGTGGAAGTCCTGCCGGGTGTCCGAAGAGCAAGCGCTGCCGCTACAGCGACAGTTCGCGTGCGAATTACGCGCCGGGGATCTCGTTCGACCTCGGCGGCATCGCGATCACGGGTTCCGGCTCACTGACCATCAGCGGCACGCTGAACATCACGAATGAAATCGATGCGACGCGTACGCCGGTGGCGGTTGGTGCGACGGTGAGCAAGGTCGGTCGCACCACCGGGACATCGAGCGGTCAAGTGACGAACACGTGCGTGAACACGAGCGTGTCCGGCTCGAACATCATGCAGTTGTGTCAGACGTTTGTGACCGCCGCTGTCGGAAGTGGCGACAGCGGCTCACCGGTGTTCACCGGCAGCTCACTGGTCGGCATTCTGTGGGGCGGCAGCAGCACGCAGTTTGTGTTCAGCCCGCTGCGCAGCATCAAGGACGAGTTGGGCAACTTCACCGCGCACTGATATTTCCGGGACGAGCCGGTCAGATTCAGCGCGCATTCGCGATGCGCTCGGCACGTACAAGCAGCGGTCCTGCGTTCATCCGTTCCGCCAGGGCCGCTGCCCCTTCTCCAGGGCCTCGCCAGCGCAACTGATCCACATCATCGAACAGCGGCGCATTCGTACGCAGCGTCGCAAGATCGCGAAACAGCAACGCGAGTTCCCAGTTGTCACGCAGTGTACTGGAAAGTCCCGCCACGTTGACGACGTTGGCGCGCCAGTCCTCGCTTCGCTCCGGGATGTTCTCGAGGTGTCCGAACTTCGCGAGCACCGCGGCAGTCGACTTTGCGCCCCAGCCGGGCAGACCCGGGTAGCCGTCGGCGGAATCCCCGACCAGGCCGAGATAGTCCGGAATCGATTCTGGCGCGACCCCGAACTTCGTGCGCACCGCCGCTTCATCGCGCACGCTGCCCGCTCGCCGATCGACCTGTACGACGCGCTCGCCACGCACGCACTGCGCGAGGTCCTTGTCCGGAGTCCAGATTGAAATCTTCTCCACACGCGGATCCCGCGCGGCCAGGAACGCAGCGGAAGCCAGCCCATCATCCGCTTCGAGTTCGACCATCGGCCAGACCGCAAACCCGAACGCCGCCAGCGCCTCCTCCAGAGGTGTGAACTGCGCACGCAGGACCGGGTCGATGCCCTCCCCCGTCTTGTACCCCGGCCAGAGCGAGTTGCGGAACGACTCGACCACGTGGTCCGTCGCAATCCCCATGTGCGTCGCACCGCTCTCGACCATCTGCAGCATCGCACCGACAACCGCGCGCACCGCACCAAACGGGTGATCCGGCTGCTTCGACTTGCGCAACCCATAAAAACAGCGGAACAACTCGTACGTCCCATCCACCAGGTGCACGATCATCGCGCGTTACGTCCTTTCATTGTTCGCACATTTCATTGCAGCCATAAAATAAGTTTCACGCGGAGTCCGCGTCGTCCGCGGAGTATGTTTCACGCGGAGTCCGCGGCGGCCGCGGAGTTTTTTCAGTACTGCAGAAGTACCCATCCCGGCAATGCGAGCTTTGTATTCCGCATCTTCTACCGCCAAGTTCGACAGCACACCTCGGGCTAATGAAGCGTTCGCGTGCGCTGTGCTATTGCTGATTTTTTCCAACCGGACCATCCGCTGTCCGCCGGATTCATGCAGCAACACAAAACTCAAGCGCTGCAAGCTTAACCTGCTCCGTAGAACGAATCACGAGCAACCCGGAATTCTGCCCTCGCCGATTGAGACACCGGCGTTAAGTGCAACAGCCCCGGTAATTGAAACAGCCCCGTTGATCGAAACGCCCCGTGAACTCGCGAAAGGCTCCGTGTACTCAAAAACTCCGCGAACCCCGCGGACTCCGCGTGAAATAATCCGTGACTAACCCAATATCGTGATCGACGCGAGAGCATTCAGCGGCTCCGCGTATCTGCGGCTCTGCGTGAACGGGGGTGTCCGCGACGCCGCGGCATGACACAACAAAGCCGGGGCCCCGTGACAACAGGCCCCGGCGAACGTTCCGCGCCACCGCGAGTCAGGCGTGTACTTCTTCCTGATCCTTCTTCGCCTGTTCGATGATCTTCGCGGTGACATGCTGCGGCACTTCTTCGTAGCCGTGCAGTTTACGCGTGTGATACGCGCGCCCCTGGGTGAAGGAGCGCAGCATGGTCGCGTAGTTCTCGAGTTCGGCCTGGGGAACGAGTGCGCGTACATGCGCCTTGGATCCGTCCTGGTCCATGCCGAGCACCTTGCCGCGACGATGATTCAGATCGCCGATCACATCGCCCATGTATGCATCGGGCGTAATCACCTCGACTTCCATGATCGGCTCGAGGATCACGGCGTCCGCTTTTTCCGCGGCGATGTTGAAGGCCTGGATGCCCGCCATCTGGAACGCGATGTCGCTCGAGTCGACGCTGTGATAGCTGCCGAAGAAACACTCCGCCTCGAAGTCGACCACGGGGAATCCCGCGAGAATGCCACGCCGCGCGGCTTCCTGCACGCCCTTGTCGACCGAAGGGATGAATTTGCCGGGGATCACGCCACCAACGATCGAATCAGTGAACTTGTAGCCTGACCCGCGAGGCAGTGGCTTCAGGCGAATGTGGCAGTCGCCGAACTGGCCGTGACCACCGGTCTGCTTCTTGTGTTTGCCCTGCGCCTCTGCCTGCTTCTTGATCGTCTCACGGTACGCGATGCGCGGCGGCTCCGTCACGACGTTTACGTGGAATTTCCGCTTCATCCGCTCCATCTGCACGGCCAGGTGCAGTTCACCGAGTCCGCGCACGATGGTCTGCCTGAGTTCAGGATCGTAGTAGCTCAGGAAGCTCGGATCTTCTTCGTGCAGTTTGCCGAGTGCCGTGCCGATCTTGTCCTCGTCTGCCCGGCTGGCCGCACGGATCGCCAGCGCGACATCCGGCTCCGGCAGGTTGATCGATTGCAGGACAACCGGTCGGTCCTGTGTCGTGATCGTGTCATTCGTGTGTGTGTCCTTCAGCTTCGCCACGACCCCGATGTCGCCGGCGTGCAGCCGAACCACTTCGATGCGTTCCTTCCCCTGCGGAATGCACAGGTGCGCGAGTTTCTCCGACTTCTCGTGCTGCGCGTTCCACACTTCCTGCCCGTTCACTACCGAGCCGCTGAAGATGCGGAATATCGAGATCTCGCCCACGTGTGGTTCCGAAGCGGTCTTGAATACCAGCGCCGCCAGCGGCCCGTTGTCGTCGCCCTTCAGCTCGACCACCTGATCGAGGCCCGGGCGTTGCGCCAGCTCGTGCGGCGCTTCGGCCGGACTCGGCACGATCTCGCAGATGCCTTCGAGCAGCGCGCGCACGCCCCACGTCTTCTCGGCAGCACCGCAGAAAATCGGAAACAGTTCGCCCGCCAGCATCGCCGTCTTCGTGGCCGCCAGCGCGTCTGCGGTTGTGATCTCGCCCCCCTCGAGGTAGCGCTCCAGCAGCGTGTCATTCGTGGTTGCGATCGCTTCGAACAGTTCCGTTCGACGCGCTTCCGCTTCGTCCCGCATTTCCGCCGGAATCTCCGATTCCTCGTATTCCCCCGTCGCCGTTCCCTCGCGATACAGGTGTGCGCGCCCCGTGAACAGATTCACGATGCCGCGGAAGTCCTCCCCTTCCCCGATCGGTAGCTCCGCGGGATACGCCTTCGCGTTCATGTGCCGCCGGATCTCGTCGACCACCTTGCCGAAATCTGCGTGCTCCTTGTCCATCATCGAGATGAAAAAAAGTCTGGGAATTCCGCGCGCAACCGTGTATTCCCAGACCTTCTCGGTCCCGACCTCGACGCCCGTTGTGGCGCCCACCACCACTACAGCGCCATCGGCAACCCTCGTCGCTGCGATCGCCTCGGCCGTGAAATCGAGGTATCCGGGCGTGTCCAGCAGATTGATCTTTGTTCCCTGCCAGTCGGCAAACGCGACCGCTGTCTGGATCGATATCCCGTGCTCGATCTCCTCTTCGCTGTACATCGTGAGCGCGGTTCCGTCCTTCACGCTCCCGTGCCGGCGCGAAGTCCCGGTCGAAAAACAGAGAGCATCGATGAGGGTCGTTTTGCCGGACCCGCCATGGCCTAGCATGACCACATTGCGGATCCTCTCGGATGGGTACTCTTTGGCGGACGACATGCCTGTAACCTCCCTGGGTAAGAGGGTATTGCCGCGTCACAATCACTCGAGGGGATTCGCAACGTAGCCACCACGCAGACCCCGGTCAAGCATTTTCACGAACACCCGAGCAAATCGCCTAATCGTTTGTAGGGGAACTACTTACATCGGCTGTCGACTTTGCCGGTTGCGCTGGCGATGGCGGTTGTGAAGGCGTTGACCGGAAACCGCGGCCGGCGGCGGTTGCGAGTGCGCTGGCGGGTGTAGTTGCGGACCGAACCGGAACCCGCTCGCTCGCGATCCCGTACCCCGAACCGTGCCCGTGCCCGTTCCCCTGCCCGTGGTCGTGTTACGCGACCGTGCCCGTTCCCGTAGGCGTTCCCCTGCCCGGCAGTTGCCCGCGCCTCGCGCGCAGGTCCACGGTTCCCCTGAACATTCCCCAATGCCCGGCCGTTGCCCGCGCCTCAGGCACAGATTCACGCAACCCGCGAAGCGAGTCAGTTCTGCCGGTAGCGCCGACTGACTTCGTCGAGGAGGGTGCGCTCTTCCGGAGTAAGGCTGGCCATGCCCTGTGTGCTGATCTTGTCGAGCACCCGATCGACGTCATCGTACACGCGTTCGTCGAGGCGGCGCCGCGGTTTTTCGACGGGTTTTGGCTGGGTCGGTCCGCCGCCACCGCGCACAACGGTCAGCTTCGGTTTGTTCATCATGCGGCGGAACTTCGCCATCGGCCCGCCGGCTTTGCGGTCGAGTTTGATGTAGAGGAACGCCGCCGCGAAGCCACCGAGGTGCGCGAACTCCGCCGTGCCTCCACCGCGCGCGGTGATGGTGGCGAGGAACGACCAGGCGGCGAGGATCATGACGAGGTACTTCGCCTTGACCGGGAAGATGCCGAAGATGTAGATCGGCACATCGGGCCAGTTCATCGCAAACGCGAGCATGACACCGAACACCGCGGCAGAGGCGCCGATCACCATGGCATGGAAGCCGAAGATGAAGGACAGTACGGCGCCGCCCAGTCCGCAGATCAGGTAGAACTTGATGAACTCGCGCGAGCCCCAGCGTTCTTCGATTGGCGGTCCGAAGAAGAACAGCCCCAGCATGTTGACCAGCACGTGCCCGAACCCGCCGTGGACGAACATGTAGGTGACGATGCCCCACGGCTGGCGCAGGATGTTCGCCGGCTGCAGCGAGAGCCAGTTCCGAACGATCGGGAAAATCAGTGTAAGGACAAATAGGATGGTATTGGCGATGAGCAACCGCTTGACCCATGGGGTCAGGTGGAAGCCGCCAAAACCACCGAATGATTCGCGATAAGCCATTCGTTTTCCAATGAAGCAGCGACGGAGTGCGTCAGCGCTCTGATCCATTCCGCGCGCGCCAGTCCGTCGTTCTTCCTCCAGATGGGTCTACACTCGCCTCTTGTTCTGGTGTTCCTCGAGTGCGAGTCGACAGATGCGGTCGCACAGCTCCGGGAAACTGATTCCTGCCGCTGCGGCCCCTTTCGGGAACAGGCTTGCAGCGGTCATGCCGGGCAGTGTGTTGGCTTCGAGACACCAGAAATTGCCCTCGGCATCCATCCGGAAATCGACCCGGCTGTAACCGCCCAGCTTCAGCGCGCGATGCGCCTGAAGCGCGAGCCTCTGGACCTCGATCGTTTCCTGGCCGCTCAGGTCGGCCGGAAAAATCTCCTGCGCCATCCCGGCCTGGTACTTCGTTTCGTAATCGAAGACCTCCCGATCAACGATGATCTCGCCGACCGGAAGCGCCTCATCCCCAAGGATCGGAACGGTGAGTTCGCGCCCGGGAATGAACTTCTCGACCATGACCTCGTCGTCGTGCGCGAAGGCCAGTTCGATGGCAGCGGTCAGTTCGTCGGGTGCACGGACAATCGTCAGGCCCACGGTCGACCCCTGTTTGTTGGGTTTGACGATGGCCGGCCAGCCGATCTTTTCCGCGACATCATCTGCCGTGACCGGCGCCATCAGCCACGGCGCGGTCGGCACACTCGCAACCAGCAGGAGCCGCTTGGCGATATCCTTGTCCATCGCCACCGCGCTGCCCAGCAAGCCGCTGCCGATGTAGGGGATGCCGGAAAGGTCGAGCAGGGCCTGGAGCGTGCCGTTTTCGCCCGTCCCGCCGTGCAGTGCCAGGAATACCACGTCGATCTGCTGAAACTCCCGAGCCTCCATGAGCGCGGTCGGCGCAGCACCCTGCAGCATATCGAGCGCGCTGTTGTCAGGCGGCGTCGGCGCCACCCCCGACGTGAGCAGCCGCTTCTCCTCCTGCGCGTCCAGCACGCCGGTGGCCGTATCGACCGCGATCACGTCGTGCCCCGCCTCCCGCAACGCCTTCACCACCTGCGCCCCGCTCGCGATCGAAACGTCGCGCTCCGCGCTCGTACCCCCAAACAGCACCGCCACCCTCACGTACGCCTCCAGATTCTTCCGGGAAATTCCACCCGCCCCGCTCCGCAACCATAGTGCCCGGTTCGCCCCACACCCACACCCATACCCATACCCATACCCATACCCATACCCATACCCATACCCATACCCATACCCATACCCACACCCACACCCACTACCCACACCCAGATCCCAGACCCCCGGGGGAAACCAGCGACGGACAACTCTCTGCTACCCGCACCCCATCGCTATTGTGTCAGGTACGTGACCATGTCGAACCGCGTGAGGATCCCCGCCAACTCCCCATCGGAGCGGATCAGCACCGCCGGGTTCTGCCGCGACAGCAGCCGGCCGACCCCGCTCATCGGAGTGTTCTCCTCGATGACCGGGAACGGCGCGTCCATCATGACATGCACCTGTCGATCCATGATCGCCGGGTCCTCGATTATGCGCGCCATCAGCGTAGGCTCGGAGATCGAGCCGACACACGAACCATCGTCGCAGACCGGCAGTTGCGAGATGTTCCACTTCGTGATCAACTCGAGCGCGTCGCGCACTGTGGTCTCGCGCGTAACCGTGATGAGAGCGGGAGCCGCGGCCCCCTTCCGCTCGACCACGTCGCGGACCGTGAGTCGCTCCGGCTCGAGCAGGCGGTACTCGCGCAGCCATTCGTCATTGTAGACCTTGGAGAGGTACCGCTCGCCGGTATCGGGCAGCACACAAACCACCATCGCCTCCGGATCGTTGACCTGCTGCGCGACGCGCACCGCGAGCGTCGTGATCAGCCCCGCCGAGCCGCCCACAAACAGACCCTCCTCGCGCGTGAGGCGGCGCGCCATATGGAACGCATCGCGGTCGGAGATCGGGTGCATCTCGTCAATGACATCGAACCAGAGCGTAGAGGGCAGCTTGTCATTGCCGATGCCCTCCACCTTGTACGGCGCGCCCTCGCCCTTTTCACCCGTGCGGTGGTACTCGGCGAAAATCGACCCGATCGGGTCACCCGCGATGACCCGCAGCCCGGGCTTCTGCTCCTTCAGGAATTTGCCTGAGCCGCTGATCGTGCCGCCGGTACCGGCCGACCCGACCAGGTGTGTGATCCGCCCTTCGGTCTGCTCCCAGATTTCGGGCCCTGTCGTGCGGTAGTGCACCTGCGGATTGATCGGGTTGTAGAACTGGTCGGCGAAAACCGCGCCGGGCGTCTCCTGCACGATCCGCTTCGCGACCATCATGTAGTTGTCGGGGTGATCCGGC
>Ga0182743_1000159_pt1 | contig 111870 bp, 86 predicted proteins | sample eDN3rd30CKraftOP_FD_128522 | JGI IMG/M metagenome (GOLD analysis project Ga0182743, IMG submission 128522) | Enriched Organic Plus compost microbial communities from Emeryville, California, USA - eDNA 3rd pass 30_C Kraft OP (version 2) (version 2) ...
CGAGACCGCTTCCGCTGCATGCCGGTACTGCTCGACCATCAGCAACTGTCCATCGGGAAGACTCGGAATGACGATGACCCAGCGCGGCACATCGACCAGGTGGAAATTGTGTTCGACGCCGGTCCGCGGGGAAACCGCACGTCGCCGGCGGACACGAAAGATTTCGTAATCCGCGATCACGTCTTCACGCAGCGTGACCCATGGCTGCGGCCCGCTCATCGGCAAACCTTCACGCTGATCCGACGCTCGCATCCATGGCAGGACATCGCAGGCAGTTCGTTCATCGCGAAACCTCGATCACGACTTTTCCGAACTGCCGCCCTGCTTCGATGCGTTCGTGTGCTTCGCGAATCTGCTCGAGCGGCAGCACGACATCGACGACCGGTTTCAGCTTGCCCGAAAACACCAGTCCCATCACTTCGCGGAATTCCTCCGGTGTGGCCATGGTCGTGCCGATAACTTCGAGCTGTTTCCAGAACACGTGGCGCAGATCGAGTTCGACGCGCGGGCCCGTGGTTGCACCGTAGATGACGATGCGCCCGAGTTTGGCCAGGCAGCGGGTATTCTGTTTCCAGGCGGCTTCGCCGACCGAATCGAAAACCAGGTCCACGCCGCGCTTGTTTGTGCGCTGCCAGAGCTCCCGGCTGTAGTCGCTCGTCGTCCGATCGTAGACGTGATCCGCGCCGAGCGCGCGCACCTGTTCGAGGTGTTCGGTCGTGGTGACCGCGTGCACTTCCGCGCCGAGATGCTTCGCGATCTGAATCGCCGCGGATGCGACTCCCCCGGATCCCCCGGTCACCAGCACCGCCTCGCCCGGCCGCAGCCGGCCGCGTGTCCTGATCCCGCGCCAGGCGGTCAGGAAAGCGAGGGGCGCGGCCGCGGCGGTCGCGAAGTCGACGGAGTCCGGGATCCGGAACAGGTTGGCCGCCGGCACGACCGCAAATTCGGCGAGTCCGCCCTGCAGGTGTTCGCCAATGATCGCGTAGTGATCGCACAGGTTGGGCTCGCCGCGCCTGCACCACTCGCAATGCCCACACGAGATCGACGGATCGATCACCACGCGCGCGCCCGGTTCCCAGCCGTCGACGCCCGGCCCGAGCTCGCGCACCACCCCGGCGATATCGGATCCGCCGATGTGAGGCATGGTCGTTTCGATCGGCAGGCCGCGGCGCACCCAGACATCGAGGTGGTTCAGTGCGGAGTTCCGGACTTCGATCAGGACTTCACCGGGTCCCGGCTTCGGCGTCTCGACGCTCTCGATGCGCAGAACCTCGGGCCCGCCGAATTCGTGGAAAACTGCTGCTCGCATGGACTCCCCTGGGTTGCCGAAAAGCGGACGATACGGCTGGCAGCCGCGCCGCGCGAGTCGTAGCTTCAGCCATGCCTGATGATGAACGCGACGACCTTTACAGTGAACTCGAGCGCCGCGCGCTCTTCGACCTGCCGGAAGAAGACGAAGATGCCGGCGAGCTGATCGATCTGGTCGATGCCCTGACCGGTGAGGGCGGCGAGAAAGCGATCGCCGATCTCACGCTTGCGGGCTACATCGCGGAGCACGATCGACCACCCGCGTTCGAGGGTGTCGATGGGCAGCCGTACACGATCGCGGTGGACACGGAAGCCACGGACGAGCCCGCCCGGCCGTACGCGGCTTTTTTTGTCTTCATCCGCTGGGCCGCAACCGGCGCCGGCATCATGGGCCACGTGGAATCCCGTGACGTCGCATGGGGCAACACCGAGGAAGAAGCCCGCGCCGCGGCGAACGAACTGACGCTTTACGAGATCAAGGCGGAGCTCGATGCCGCGATCCGCAATCGAGCGGCTGACCTGGAGGACTGACGTGCTTAGAGAAGGGCTGATCTACCTCAGCGAAAATGCCACGGCGCGGCGCTTCGTGCGCAGCGCGCCGGGCGCGCGCACCATGGCCCGCCGTTTCGTTGCCGGCGAAACCATCGACGACGCGATGAACGCGGCGCGTGCGCTCAACCAGAGCAACATGAGCGTGACGCTCGACTACCTCGGCGAATCGGTCCGCAACAAGGACGAGGCCCGCGCCGCCGCCGAAATGTATCTCCAATTGATTCAGCGCCTCGTCAACGACCAGCTCGATGCGAATGTCTCGCTCAAGATGACCGCGATGGGGCAGGACATCGACGAGGCTTTCCTCGATGAGAACCTCGGTCGCGTTCTCGACCTCGCGCAGCAGAACGACATGTTCGTTCGGTTCGACATGGAGTCCAGCGCGTATACGCAGCGCACGCTCGACTACTTCTACCGCCTCTGGAACGGCGGCAGGCGCAACATCGGCGTCGTCATCCAGTCATACCTGCGCCGCAGCGCCGGCGACATCGAACGCCTGAACCAGGACGGCGTACGCGTCCGCCTGTGCAAAGGCGCCTACAAGGAACCGGCGTCAGTTGCGTATCCTGAGAAGTCCGACGTCGATGCGAACTACGTGAAGCTCGCGCAGATGCTGCTCGACCACGGCACCTACCCGGGTTTCGCCACCCATGACGAGAACATGATCCGCGCCGTCCGGGAATACGCCTGGAAGATCCGGCGCGACCCCTCCACCTTCGAATTCCAGATGCTCTACGGCGTGCGCCGCGACCTGCAACAGAAGCTCGCCGCCGCCGGCTATCGCCTCCGCGTCTACGTCCCGTTCGGCGAGGCCTGGTACCCGTACCTGATGCGCCGCATGGCCGAACGACCCGCCAACCTGTTCTTCATCGTGAACGCCGTGGTCCGGGAGTCGCCCTTCAGGTTCCTGCTCGGGAAATAGCGCTGCCAGTTGCGGCCGCTGAGCAGCCGCGCCTGGGTACTGGTGTGCAATCAGACGCGCAACGCTCCGATCGCCTGAAACCGCCACGCAGCCGCGCGGCTCAGGAGCTTTGAATTCGCCTGCGGGTACGAACACTCATGTCATTTCTTCGCGTCACCGAGATTTTCCACTCGATCCAGGGCGAGAGCACCTGGGCCGGCCTGCCGTGCACCTTCATCCGCCTGACCGGCTGTCCGCTCCGCTGCACCTGGTGCGATACCGAGTATTCCTTCCACGGCGGCGAACGGATGACGCTCGACGCGATTGTCGCGAAGGTGGAGGAGTACGGCACGCGCCTGGTCGAACTCACGGGTGGTGAGCCGCTCATCCATCGCAACACCTTCGTGCTGACAGAGCGCCTGCTCGACCTCGGCTACACCGTCCTGGTCGAAACCAGCGGCGCCGTGGACGTGAGTCCGCTCGACGTGCGCGCGCACAAGATCATGGACCTGAAGTGCCCCGGCTCGGGCGAGGTTTCGCGCAATCTCTGGTCGAACCTCGAGCACCTGACCGCGCGCGATGAAATCAAGTTCGTGATCAAGGATCGGGCGGATTACGAATGGGCGCGCGACATCATCGCGCTGCATGGGCTGGACAACCGCGTCCGGGATGGCTCCCTGCGCGCGCTGCTCTTTTCGCCCGTCTGGGACGCGGTCGACTTCAAGGACCTCGCGGAGTGGGTGCTGGAGGATCGCCTGCCGGTTCGATTCCAGATTCAGATGCACAAGCTGATCTGGGGCCCGCACGTCCACGGCGTCTGACCACGTTCCGCGCTACGCGGCCACGGCACTGGTGATCAGATCGCCCGTGGCACGGCTAACCAGGTGCCGCGCTACCCGGCGCGGCACTGATCCATCCGCACCAGGCGGAATCCGGCGTCCTGCCGCGCAGGTGCGGCCTCTGTGACCGCCTGCACCTGCTCCCAGAGCGGGGTCAACGCCGCGTCCAGTACTTCCTCGCCAGGATCTGCCCACGGTCCCCGGTAGATCTTGCGGACCATCCAGTCGCGACCATCCCGCCCGAATTTCTGCTCCGCGTCGCGCAACGCCGCGCCGCGCGCCCGTGCGGCCACCGCCGCGATCGTGATCTTCCGGCGGGCGATCTCGAGTTCCGGGTCGAACGGGACGAGCGGACTCGTGCAGCGCGCGCGGGAAATCGAGCCGAGCGCGGCATCGCGGGCGTGTTCGACCCCCGCGAGTCGGCTCGCCGGCGTGACGGTGCTGAGCGCCGGTGCGCCGTTTGTCTCGAGCACCTGGCGAACCAGGTCGTAGGCGCGCAGCGAGCGACGACTGCCGTACGCCTGACGAAACGCATCGCGCTGCTCGCGATAGATCGGCGCCAGCTCATCCAGCACCCCCATGAGCGCATCGCCGGCGGAGCCGGTCACATCCGGCGGCCGCACGGTTCCGTACCCGGTCAGCAGTTCATCCTGCACGGACGAGAGATAGCCATTCAGGCGGCCATCGCGCGCCAGCGAAACCGCCACGTACCAGTCGACCCCGCGCGCGAACACTTCCGCCGGTCGGCGGTCGTGGGCGGTCGGAACCGGGTTGTTGGTCATCAGCGTGGCCGCGCGCAGGTCGCGCATGTGACTGGCGATCATGCCTTCGCTTGAACGTGTCGCGCGATCGGTCGCGTAGTCGCCGCGCACACGGTAGCGCCGCAGGGCGACCTGCCAGTCGACGTCGTGCGCAACTTCGTGCGCAATCGTGCCGGCACCCGTGGTTGGCGGCAGTACCAGCCGACGCGGCGTCGGCTCGTGCATCGCCAGCGCCCCCGTGCTCCCGGATGTACTCCCGAAGTGTACGCTGAGTCCGCGCAGATTCAGAGCGGGCATGACCCGCAGCATGTCATCCAGCGAACGCGCCAGCATCCGGCGGTAGTAGGGCCGCCAGGGCGCCGGCACGGTGCGATCGAAGCTGACTTCGGCCAGTCCGTAACGCTCCTGCAACGCCCGGGGTCCCGGCCCGCCCATCGACGGGTACCAGACTTCTTCCTGGGCATACGAGCGCAGCGATACCGCCGCGAAAAGGTCCGCCCGCGCGATCGCGGCATCCCATGGCGACACGCGTTCGAGCAGCGCACGCTCCGCGATGTAGCGCTCCTCGCTGTACGCCACGGTGTTGAACCGCTCGCGCGTCCGCTTCTCTTCTGCCGGAAGGAAGGGCTGCGTTGCCGCTTCGCGGGCAAGCTGACGCGCCGCGATGAACACCGGTGTCTGCGGTGGCTGGTCGAGTTCAATCGCCGCATCGAGGAGTTGCTCCGCCGCACGCGGGCTCAGCAGCGTATGCACGGGTTCGATGCTGCCGGAGGGCATGCGCTGCGACGCGACGAAGCGGCCGCTCTGCTCGCGCAGTGCATCGACCAGTTCGAGCGCGAGCGCGACCGACTCCTTCTCCTGCTTCGCGGTCACGCCGACCATGCGCGGCTGTTCAACCTGAAACCGGCGACTGCGACGCCACTGCCGCAGCAGGACCAGCGGGTCCTCGTGCGTGCGCGAGGCCGCGTCGAGCAGCGCCAGCGCGTCACGACGCGCGACGATCCGGTCGTGGACCAGCGCCGCCGCACGCGCCGCGAGCGATTGTGCCTCCACCGAGACCTGGTCTTCGGCCGCCGCAAGGCCGTACGCGATTCGTACCGCTTCCTCTCCGGCCCGCGGATCGTCTGCTTCGCGAATCGTCCGTTCGATCCGGTCGCGGTGCCACCGTCCGATTCCGGGCCAGGCGTGCACGCCGAAGGTCCCTATGCGATCGAGCGCGGTCGGATCGATATGGTAGGCGTCGCCGTCCATGACGCGCGCAAGCAGCGCCCACGCGACCTGCGCACGGGTGCTGTCCGCGAGCCGCGGGTCCGCAAGTGCGTAGTCGATCAGGCGGAACGGACTGCCGAGCCCCAGCTCCAGCCGCTCCAGGTACCCCAGAGAAACCGCAGCTTCGCGCGAGGTATCGGCCGCGGCGGTCCACTCCTGTTCGAAGAGCGACCCGCGTTCGAGTTCGCGACGCACGCTCCCCGCGAGCTGGCGCTCGTCGGCGGGCTGACACCCCGCGACCACCAGCACAACTACAGCAAAAAACCGAAGGAACCTGTGAGCCTGCATCATCTTCAACGCAGCCTTTTCCGGGATGCCTCCTCGATGGATCGACGCAGTCGTGGCCAGACATGCGTCGCGTTGCTCAGGAAATTCGCGCGCAACTCGGGATTTCGTGCGAGGAACGACCAGACCGGCTCGCCCGCCTTGAGCGTATTGCAGGCAACACAACACGTGACCAGGTTGCCATCCGACTGATCGCCGCCGCGCACGCGCGGCTGCACGTGATCCAGCGTCAACTCGTCCGGCCGAAACTCCCGGCTGCAGTAGACGCAGCGATACGCGTCACGGCGAAAAATCCGCTCGCGCCGGCTGTCCGCGCCGGTCCGGGAATTTCGGTTCATATGCCTTACATACACGACGTGCCCGGGCTTGGTCCGCCTGATATGTTCCGGATCAGCCCCGGCCGTTCAACAGACCAACTGCAGAAATGTTCGATTCACGAATTCACATGCTGGCCGATACGCTCGCACACCGTCCGGCCGCTGCGGAAATACGATCCCCCGAAACACGCGAAGCTGCTGTCGCACTGCTGCTCCGCCCCCGCGAGGAACTCGAACTGCTGCTGATCAAGCGCGCCGAGTACGAGCGCGACCCCTGGTCCGGCCACATGGCCCTGCCCGGCGGCCGCAGAGAGCCCGACGACCCCGACCTCCTCGCCACCGCCATCCGCGAAACCCACGAGGAGACCGGGATCGACCTGAAAGTCGCCACCCCGCTCGGGCAACTTGACGAGGTCGCCCCACGCTCGCCGCGCCTGCCGCCCATCCTGATTTCGCCGTTCGTGTTTGCCGTGCCCGAGAGCACCGAGGCGCTTCAACTCTCTCGCGAAGTCGACGCCGCGATCTGGATCCCGACCTCGGCGCTCCGCGCACCCGGCGCGGTCAGTGAGTTATTGATTCAGTTCGAAGGCGGGGATCGCGCATTCCCTTCACTGCGCTACGGCGAGTACGTGATCTGGGGACTGACGCACAGGATCCTGCTGACCTTCTTCGATGTGCTCGACTCGATCGGAGCTTAGAAAGTAACACGCTCTCGCTCTCCCTCTCGCTTTCGCTATCGAATCCGTTTCTGCCCGGGTTCGGCAGGAAACAGCCGAAAGCGAAAGCGATAGCGTCTAATGTCCAGCGAGAGCGTCTAATTTCCAGCGAGAGCGCTGCGGGCGAGAGCGTCGGAGGCCGACTTACACTGCCGCGCCGAGGCGGGGCGCCAGTCCCGGCTGCCGAACACCCGCGCTCACGCCCGCCAGTTCCGCACTCGCAGGCGCGGGCATCTTCTCCGCCCGATTCATGAGCGCGCTTTCCGCGGCCGCATCGATCTCCGCGATTACGTCCGCTTCGATCGCCTCCAACTCCTCGCGCGTCGCATGCCCGTCCTCCACCAGCCAGGCCTCGAACATACCGATCGGGTCCCGCTTCCCCCACGCATCGAACAGCTCCGCTGCAAACGTCGAACGCGCTTCCGCCTCGTCGTGCGTCGCGTGACCGCCCATCCGGAAGGTTTCCACCAGCAGAATCGAAGGCCCATCCCCGGCACGCGCCCGGTCCGCCGCGAGCCGTGTTGCCGCGAAAATATCGAGCACGTTGTTGCCGTCCGCCTCGAACAGCGCCATCCCGTACGCCTGCCCCCAGACGCGAAAATCGCCCGCCTGGTGCTGGTCGAACCGGGTGCCGAGCGCGACCTGATTGTTCTGGATCACGAAAATCGCCGGAACCCGCGCCACCGCGGCGAGGTTGAGCGCTTCATGGACCTGCCCGGCCTTGGTCGAGCCGTCCCCGATCCAGGTCAGCGCAACGCGCTTCTCCCGTCGCTGCTTGAACGAGAGCGCGATCCCCGCGATCACGGGCGCAATGTCGCCCACCGGTGAGACCGGCGGCAGCACATTGTATTTGAGGTCGCCGATGTGCAGGTCGAAGCCCCCGGACGGACTCTCCGTCGTGCCCAGGTACCCGGCCAGCATCTCGCGAATCGGCATCCCCATCTCGTGGCACGCGCCCGCGTTCCGGATCATCGGCCCGACAATGTCCGTGTTCCGATCGAGCGCATGAACACACCCGATCGTCACCGCCTCTTCCCCGGTCCCCAGCCACGCCTTCGAGATGACGCCCTGTTTCACCCAGCGCTTCAGCGCATAATCGTGCAGCCGCGCACGGATCATCCCGGCATACAGCCCGAGTAGTTGCTCTCCCCCGAGTTCCGCCACCACGCGCGCACGTTCGGGATCGGCCTTCAGCCGCTCGCCGTACTCGCGCACCAGCGCCGGATCGGCGCTCCAGTTCTGGTATTCGGCCGGATCGAATGCAGGATATCTACGCATACTATAGAAGGTATCCGGCTGGCCGCCTTCGGGAAACTTCCTCCCGGCGGCTCCTTGGGTCGGCCCTGCTCATTCGTGCCCGCCACAGAGGCGGGCACGTTCAGCAGTCGCGGCCTAAAAACCGGTCGGGTGGGAGAGCCCGGTCGAGCCAACCAGCGAATCGCACAAAGCCGATCGTTTTTCAGATGTGTGTGCGTTAATACGGATATAGTCGGGACAATCGCACAATTCTCAGCGCGGAGCACGCGTGCGCGTGCACTTTCTCCGACTGCTACGGCGCAACTGCACACGCGTCGCCGCCACCGCCCGCAATTGTGCGATTCGCGGCCGCTGTGCTTCTGGCGAATCGCACACCCCCAGCCGGAATCGGTAGGATTGTGCGATTTGCGCCCCGGACTGCCGCGAATCGAACACACCGCTCGACCGGGAGAGGCGCAGTTGTGCGATCTGCGTACTCTGCACTGCGGCGAATCGCACAAAGCCGAGCGCTTTTCAGATGTGTGTGCGTTGATGCGGATATAGTCGGAATAATCGCACAATTCTCAGCGCGGAGCACGCGTGCGCGTGCACTTTCTCCGACTGCTACGGCGCAACTGCACACGCGTCGCCGCCACCGCCGCAATTGTGCGGTTGGCGGCCTTGGTAACGGGCGCGATCAGCAGTTGCGGCCCCGATAGACGGCCGGGCACATCATAGCCTACCCAACCGGCTCCATCACATCCTGGATCGCGCGACCGATACGTGCGGCGGTGATGTCGAGGTCGGACCGCATGGGAATTGCCGCATCCTCGAGCGGGAGCTGCAGCGCGAAGGGCTGCCCCTCGCTGACCGGGATCAGGTGGAAATGGAAGTGCGGGACATCCTGGCCGCCGGCGCGACCGTTGGCGCTGAACACGTTGACTGCGTCCGCGGCGACCGCGCGCTGGATGCCCGGAGCGATGCGCTTCGCCACCGTCAGGCAATGGGCGGCGAGGTCGTCCGGCAGGTCAAACAGTGTAGGATAATGGTCCTTGGATACGACCAGGGTGTGGCCCCGGCTGACCGGCTGGATGTCGAGGAACGCGATGACGCGGTCGTCTTCGTGGACGATGCTCACCATTTCCTCGCCCCCAATGATCCGGCAGAATACACAGTTTTCGTCGACCATGATCAAAAACCCCTGAGGGAAAAAGTACATTTCCGTTCAGGGCGCCACAGTTGCAGAATGTGCGCCGTTGCCGTTAACGGAAATTCGCTCGATTTTATCAGGCTGTTGGATTGCGGTTCGGCCGGGCGACGCCTCAGTTGCGGCGTTGCTCCCCACCCGCTCACGACCCGGAGTACGTGCAGAACCGATGTCGACACAAAGTGGAGTGCGGCGAGCAGTCGGAGAGGTCTCGCCGGCGCTGCCGATCGCACTACTGGAGTCGATGCGTGCCCACGACCGCCCCGACGAAGTGCTTGAGGACGAGGACCTGACGGCGAGCCTGCCACGCAGGCTCGGGCTGACCGGCGTCATCGATACGCAGATCCGGCGCTACCAGGGGAGCGATCGGCCCGTCGCAATGGAGGAATTCGTCAGCCTGGTGCGCCTCGTCCTGAAGCGCCCCGATGCTGCGGCGATCCTCCGCCAGACCGGCGAAACCATGGCGCGCCGTCAGTTCGACCGCCTGCCGGGCACCTACATCCGGGTGCTCCGTGCTCTTCCGCGTGCGATCCTGCGGAAATCGTGGAAGCGCTCGGTGCGCCGGATGTTCAAGGGGATGGTCGGGGAGGCGACGGTCGAGACCGTGAAGAAGCCGTTGATGGTTCGGATTACGAATTCCGAACTGGCGAACCTCGAACCGGCGGGCGCCGCCTGCGTGCTGTACGAAGGCGCGATCGATGAACTGCTGGCGCTGTACGCCGGCACCCGCGGCATTGTGCTGCCCGCTCACTGCGCCGCGCTCGGCGGGACCGTGTGCGAGTGGAGCGTGGAATTCGGGGAATCCTAACGCCCTCAGCCGATTGCGCCTGGGCAACGCTGAGGCTCAGAACTCGTCAGCCCTGAGCCGTGTTACGGCTGGGCGACGCAGGCCCGGAACTCGTAGGCCTGAATCGCTACCGCTCAGTCGTCGAGGTCGTCGGGTTCGGACAGTCCGGCGGACTTCAGCAGCCTCGACCGGATCTGGTGGTCGAAGGCCTCCCATTTCAGGCGCATCTGATCGGTGTCGAGGGTGCCCTCGAGAAAGCCGACCGGAATCTCGAATCCGCCGGCGCGCGTTCGACCTCCGCCGTAGTACCGGCCGCGGCCGTCCGACCCGAGCGCGGACTTCAGGAACTGATCGACATCGAGCGTGAGTTTCGCCGTCCGTACACTGCCCACCACAATCTCGCGTTCGCCCTCACCGAGCAGGATCCCGTACACGATGGCGGTGTGCACGTTTTCCTCGGTCAGCAGGAAGTCGGTGGCCTGCGGGATCGCATCGCGATCGGCGTGTCGCAGGTAGCCGACGCCCGAAATCGAGAAACCGCCCAGCACGAGGCGATCCGTGAGCGCGATGCGAATGACGTCCATGGTTCCTCGTGAACGCTGGACGCGCAGAATCGCCTCCAGCAGTTGCGGGTCCTGGTAACGGCTGAGGAACGCGCCCGCAGCATACTCCTCCGGACCCGCGCGAACCATTCCGTTCGTTTCGCTGCGCAGCGCGTGCACCAGCGCGGTCGCCAGGTGCACGTGCCCCTGGTTCTCCCCATCGAGGACGAGGATGACCCCGCTCCGGATGTAGTCGGTGAGGATGGTCGCGGCGGCACCGACGGGGCGGATGTCGGTGAATTCCGGCTTCAGCAATCCCTGCGGCGCATGGTGGTCGATGATCGCGAGGGTCGGCACACCGGCCGGACCGAGTCGGTCCATCAGCCGGGTGGTCGTACCCTGGTTGTCGATGTAGACCGCGCCGTTGTAGCGGTCGAGCGGCATGCCCTCCGTGAAGCGGATCAGCTCGAGGTCGAGCACCTGAACCAGCGCGAGGTTCTCCTGGTGGCTGATTCGCCCCTCGTACAGGATGTCGGCATCGATGTCGAAACGTTTGGCGAGCATGCTGTACGCCAGCGCGGCGGCAATCGCATCCGGATCCGGGAAGTCCTGAAGCACGACCACATGCCGTTCGTCGCGATGCGCCTCGAGGAACGCCGCAAAAGCGCGGGCCCGGTCATCATCACCGAAGTGCATCGTGCGTTCGACAGCTCCGAAACCGGTGTTTGGTCGGTCGGCAGGGGCGGGCATGGCAGCGTCAGTCGGCTGCCTGCGGTGCAATGTGTCCGATTTCGGGTCTGCGGTCATCGCCTTCCTGATGTGGAGCTTTGCCAAGGATCTCGCGCAACTCTTCGCGATCCATGACTTCCTTCTCGAGCAGCCGGCGTGCGACTTCCTCGAGTCCTGCGCGGTCCATGCGCAGAATCTCGAGCGCACGCAGATACCCCTCCGACACGATCCGTCGCACTTCGTCGTCGATGGCCTGCGCGGTCGCATCGCTGTAGTCGCGGCTTTCCCCCGCGGCTTCCGGAACGTTCAGGAACGGGCCGCGTTTGCGTGCAAACGTCACCGGCCCCAGCGCCTCGGACATGCCGAGCTCCATCACCATGCGGCGCGCCAGGTCGGTCGCGCGTTCCAGATCGTTCGCGGCACCACTCGAGATCTCGTTGAACTCGATCTCCTCCGCCGCCCTCCCGCCCAGCAGGACCGTGATCCGGTCATCCAGCTCGCGCTGCTGCAGCAGGTAGCGATCGTCGGTGGGAAGCTGCTGCGTATACCCCAATGCGGCAACCCCACGCGGGATGATCGAGATCTTGTGCACCGGGTCCGCTGTTTCAACGCGCTCTGCAACAATCGCGTGACCGGCCTCATGGAACGCGACGATTTCGCGCTCCTTCGGCGCGATCAGCCGGTTCCGTTTCTCCAGCCCCGCGATGATCCGGTCGGCGGCGCTGTCAATGTCTTCCATGGTAACCGAGGTGCGATCGGCGCGCGCCGCGAGCAGCGCAGCTTCGTTCAGCAGGTTCGCCAGATCCGCTCCGACAAAACCCGGAGTGCGACGCGCGATGACCGACAGGTCGACGTCCGGTGAAAGCACAATCGCCTTCGCGTGGACCTTCAGAATCGCCTCGCGCCCCTTCACATCCGGCCGATCCACCACGACGTGCCGATCGAAGCGGCCCGGCCGCAGCAGCGCCGGATCGAGGATCTCCGGACGATTCGTCGCGGCCATGATGATGACCGCCTGCCGCGGATCGAACCCATCCATCTCGACCAGCAACTGGTTCAGCGTCTGCTCGCGCTCGTCGTGCCCACCCATCACGCCACCGATGCCGCGTGCCTTCCCAAGCGCATCGAGTTCGTCGATGAAGATGATGCACGGCGCATTCGACTTCGCCTGCTCGAACAGGTCGCGCACACGTGCAGCACCGACACCGACGAACATCTCCACGAACTCCGAGCCGTTGATCGAGAAGAACGTCACACCCGCCTCCCCGGCAACCGCGCGGGCCAGCAGCGTTTTCCCCGTGCCCGGCGGACCGACCAGCAGCACACCTTTCGGGATCTTCGCCCCGAGCCGCACAAATTTTTCCGGCGTCTTCAGGAAATCGACGACCTCGACCAGTTCCTGTTTGGCCTCATCCGCACCCGCCACATCGGCGAAGGTGGTACCCGTGCCATCCTCTCCCACGATGCGCGCACGGTTCCGGCCAATCGTCATCACGCCCTGCGCAGGATTGATGCGTCGCAGCATCCAGAACCAGGCGAGGATGATGATGCCGAGGGGGAGCAACCACTGGAAAATCTGACCGAACCAGCTCGGCGGGGACGCATCGTAGGTCTGGACATGCTGTTCGAGCAGAGGGATGAGCTCGGGGTCATCGGGCACACGCACCGCGGTCAGGACCTCTGCGCCCGCCCTCGCGCGGAGACTGTCGACCACCACCGCGCGCATCACCTCCGGGGTCAGTACAACTTCCCGGATCTGGCCTGCCTCGATGCGCTGCTTCAATTCGCTGTACGGCACCTGCCGCGTGTTGGCGCGGCTCAGCATCGTATTCAGTGCGATCAGCACCAGGAACGCGATGACGAAGTACATGACCGAGAAGCGGGTGCGCTTGTCGCCCATGCCCATCGCCGCCCGTCGTCGATCACTGCCCGGCTTGCGACGCTCCTTCCCGAACCGGCGGTCATCCGGGCTGTTCGGCTTCTCCTGCTCCGGCCCGAACCGGCGACCCTCCGAACGGCCCGGCTCCTTCTGCTCCTGCTCTCGTCCCTCCTGCATGATCGGTCCGAAGGGGCAAGCCCCGTGCCGGGCACCGCTTGCCCCCGCCCCGTTGCTTCGGCATCATCCCGCGCCGATTGTCTCCTTTCCAGCCAACCCAAGGCGGTATGAGCGGAGCCCTCGCCTTTGCGACATTCGCTTTTACATCCCTGCTCGCGATCGTAAACCCGATCAGCATGGTGCCGATGTACATCGCGATGACTGCGCATTACGACCGCCAGCATCGCACCGCCACGCTGCGCCGCGCGGTCATCACCGCGGCCGTCGTGATGATCACGTTCTCCGTGCTCGGCAACGCGATCCTTCGCTTCTTCGGCATCACCACACAGGCGTTCCAGATCGCGGGTGGCATCATCTTTTTCGGGATCGGCTGGGATATGCTGCAGGCGCGCCGCTCGCGCGTGAAGACAACGGCAGAAGAGGAAGCTGCGGGCATCGAAAAGGAAGATGTCGGGATCATCCCGCTTGGGATGCCCGGACTCGCCGGCCCCGGCGCCATCACGACCGTGATCGCGCTGCAGTCGCAGGCCCACACCTTCGCTGAGACCGCCAGCGTCTACATCGCAATTCTGCTGGTCACGACCGTCGCCTGGATGCTGCTGACCGCCGCCCCCGCAGTGGTCAGGCGCGTCGGACCGACCGGCATGAACGTGATGACCCGACTGATGGGCTTGCTGGTGATGGTGGTCGGCGCACAGTTCGTGATCAACGGAGTGACCGTGGTGGTACGCGGGATGTTCGCCCCGACACAGTAGCTCACCTCGCCCGGCACATCGCTCGTCAAAAGATAACGCCGGATCGTCACACCGACACCGCAGCAGCGGTCGGCGATTCGACCGCCGATCCTACAGCGGAAGCTGCACCAGCTCGAAAACCCGCGCGGTCCGCACCGTCACACCTTCGAGATCCCGGGGTACCTCGAGCGTGAAGCTTGCCACCTCGACGAGCCCATCGGTCGTGAAGTAGGTGCGCCCGGCATCCGCAACCAGGACCTGTGCCCCGTTCCTGCGTGCACGCTCCAGCAGCGCCCGCTGCTTCGGGGCGGCGCGACGTTCGTAGGCAAGATCGCTGCACAACACGAGCTGGAAATCGTCGACTGCTGAAGGAGTGGTGGTGAGATCCGCATGCAGCGGTTCGACAGCGAGCCCCTGCCGTTCCGCTGCGATCGACACCGTGGTGAGCGCCCAGCCGTCAATGTCATTGGCGACCACGCGCTGCGCACCGGCAAACGCCGCCGCCAGCGCGGTCACCCCACCGCCCGTGCCCAGATCGAGCACACGCTTGCCCCGAACGAGTTGCGGCGCATCCAGGAGGACCCGGGCGAGGGCCACCCCGGCTGCCCACGGGTACGCCCAGAACGGCGCCGGAAGATTCGCACCCGCGAGATTTTCTGCCGCCTCCCACACCTCGACCAGCGAGCGCCCGAAAAACACGCGCAGCTCGGGCAGCAGCTCAGGCGCCTGCAACGGCGCGTAGCGATCGAGCAGCTTCGCCAGCTCCGCACGCGACGGTACCGGCACCTGCTCCGGCATCGTCATCTCAGACCACCTGCACAGGCATGATCATCCTGGGCCGCCTGCTCGGGGCACCGTCCAGGCCGGCGCCTGCCTGCACCGTTATCGTCAACTCGCAAACACCTGCACGATGTACCAGAAGTTATCCGGACCGAGTGTCACGCCAACGCCGGTCCTGCGATAACGCGCATCGAGCATGTTGCGATTATGGCCCGTCGATGCGCGCCATAGTTCAACGGATTTGTCGGGGACCGCTTCCGCCGATGCACGCACCTTCACCAGATTCTCCCCGGCGATGCTGAACGCCACCTTCCCCTCCTTCATCCGCTGCCCCACCGTTTCACGCCCCGGCGTCTTCGACGTGTGCTCCAGTTCGCCGCGCCGGGCCAGCTCCGCGCTGTACTGCTGCGCGACCCGCGTCATCGCCGGGTCCTCCGCCAGGGCGGCGGCACCGTGCTTCACCCGCATACGATTTACCTCGGCCAGAACCCCGGCCTGCAACTGCTCCACCGGGACCGCCGACGACGCCTTCATCGACGGCACAGACGACGGCAGGTAGAGTTGGCAGCCGGACATCCCCAGCAGTACCAAAGCCAACAACCAGCGCTTCATGCAACATTCATGTGTTCCTGGGAATAAGTGCTCTACGGTACCACCGAAGGAGGGTTGCGTTCCGTCGTCGCACGGCCGTTTTCCGTCGAGGCGCGTGCGTGGCCGCGGTTCGCTGCGGTCCGGAGTGCGCGGATCGCACAATCCTACCGATTCCGGTTGCGGGAGTGCGGTTGGCCGCAGTGCAGGGGCCGCCAACTGCACAATGGCGGCGGTGGCAGCGACGCGTGTGCAGTTGCGCCGTTGCAGTCGGAGAAAGTGCACGCGCACGCGTGCTCCGCGCTGAAAATTGTGCGTTTGCTCCGATTATGTCCGCATTAACGCACACACATATGAAAAACGATCGACTTTGTGCGATTCGCTGCAGTGCAGAGTACGCAGTTCGCACAATAGCGGCGCGCCGGTCGAGCTTTGTGCGATTCGCCGCAACTCCGAGTGCGCAAGTCGCACGACCGCGCGCGACTGCACCGCCCACGCCTCCGCACCTCCGCACCTCCGCGCCCGCGCACCTCCGCACCTCCGCGCCTCCGCGGCGGCAGATGTCGGGAGAGCTAGCTCCCGGCCTTGCCGTAGCGCGCGTGGATCCCGGCCGCGATGTGCCGGGCAACACCCATGATGGTGAGGGATGGATCGACCGAGATCGAGCCGGGCAGTGCGCCGCCATCGGCGACGTAGAGGTTCGGAATGCGATGTGCTTCGCCGGTCGGAGTGGCGAACGAATCGTCCGGGTCGGTTCCCATCGGGGTGGTGCCCATGAGATGGCTGCCGGCGCAGAACTGCGCGTTCGGCTGCACACTTCGGAGGCCGATCTTCTCGCGCACGTCCTGCTCGGTGCGGACCACTGTGCCGTACACGTCGGGGATCCACACCTCCTTCGCACCCGCGGCGAGGAAGATGCGACTCGCGTTGCGCAGGTAGTCGACGCCCTTCTGCTGATCGATCCCCTGGAGTTTGTACGCGACGCGCCGGTTGCCATCGCCGTCGATGTACACACGCCCGGGATGTTCTTCATCGATCACCGACATCACCGAGCCGAGCTGGTGATATTTCTTCATGCGGTCGGTGTGTGCCTGGCCGGTCTCCGCGAGCATCGCCGAAAGAATCCCGGGCGACTGGTGATTGCTCAGCATGATGTAGCCGCCGCCGGCGTAGCTGCCATCACTGTGGTATCGCACTTCGCGGAACTCATGGACGGCATACGCGCACGGGATCCCGGTCTGGTTATCGATTTCGCGTCCGAAATCCGCCCAGACGAAGAAGTGCGGGTTCACGTACAGGCGCCTGCCGGCGTGTTCCTTCGGGAAGTTGCGCAGCAGCAGTTCGGCCGTACCGATCGCGCCGCCTGCGAGCACCACCACGTCCGCGTCAATCTGGAATGTCCCGCGAGGCTGATCAGTCCGACGATCGAGTAGCGAGCCGGCCACACCCGCGGCGGCGCCGTTGTTCAGGACGATGCGCTCGACGCGCGCATCGCTGTAGATGCGACCACCGATCCGCGAAACGCGTGGAATCGTCGTGATCAACTGCGAACTCTTGCGATTGTACGCGCAACCGAACTGAGTCCAGCCACACGCGATGCAGTCGATGCGTGCAGTCGGCACCGCGTCGCCGTGGATGCCGAGCGCTTCGCAACCCTGTTTCACCAGCCGGTTGTTCTCGTTGAACAACTCCGGACCCGCGATGTGGATGCCGAGTTCGCGCTCGATGATGTCCCAGTGCGGATTTAGTTCGGTCGACGTCAGCCACTCGATGCCCGACTGCGTGCGCCACCGCTCCAGCCGGTCTTCCGGTGTTCGAAATGAGTCGCCCCAGTAATGCACGGTACAGCCGCCAACCGCTTCCGCGTAGTTCAGGAAGAGCGCGTTGTCATCGGTTGCATCGAGCCCGCGCCGACCATTGAAATCGGCCATCCCCTGCTCTTCGCGCTGGCTGAAATCCTCGGCCCGGAAAAACCCGCCCTTGTCGACCATCACGACATCCCAGCCCTGCTCCGCCAGGTACGCCGCCAACGTGCCGCCGCCCGCACCCGTCCCGACCACCACGACATCGGCCCGGTCGCGGATCTCCGTCGATCCGCTCGTTCCCTGTATGATCATGCAATTACGCCGAAATCGACCGGCTTCGCCGGAATGTTCAACCGTTCGGGCCACGGCCCCTGGAACCGCGTGAGCGGGCGCGTCGCGTCATCGCTCCATGCGAAGTACTGCACGAACCCCTTCAGCGCGAAGTACGCCCCGCGCCGCAGCTTCAGCCTGCTGCGCGACCACCCCTGCAGATAGGCGAGCCGCTCCGCCGGTGTGAGGTCCGTGAATTTCCGGAGCTTCCCGCCGAGTAGGGTCAAGTGCTCGAAGAGCCCCAGCACCGTCTGCATGTCCGAGCGGACGGGGTCGCCCACCAGGAACAGTTCCTCGTCGATGCGCCGTGCCACCACCGCCGCCGAGACCGGGACCCCGACCAGGATCGCCTCCGCCGCCGCTCGCGCTACCGCATACTGCTTCGGCGTCAGGACCAGCAGTGAAGCCTTATCGCTGTCCGCCTGCGGATAATCCGAGGAGCACCCCGCCGGCAGCAGCGAAGCGAGCGCAATCGCGGCCGTGCCACCGGCCGTCGTGCGTAAAAAACTGCGTCGATCGATCATGCGACTAAAATAGCGCCAGCCGTGCTGCTTGGAACCACTTGCTCCGGTTACGCTGGCGGTTTCGGTGAAGGAACCGTGAACCGGCTACCGCGGCTGGTTCCGGTGGCGGTTCCGCTGGAGGAACCGGTCCGGGAACCGTGAACCGGCTACCGCGGCCGGTTCCGGTGGCGGTTTCGGTGGCGATGGCGGTGCCGATCCCGAAGGCGGTCCCGGTGGCGGATTCGATAGCGGTTTTGCTACCGACCCCGACGGTGGTACCGGTTCCGCTTCCGGTCCCAAGTCGAGCCCGTTGCCGGTCCCGGTGCCGATTCCGATGTCGGTCGCGGCGGGCGGGCCCGCGGGCGCCCGTTTGCGGTTCCGTGGGCGGTGGCGGACCGCAGGGACACCGCATCCGGTTACCGCGGCCGGGAGCTCCCGGCTAGGAGCGTTGGTCTGCCGCAAACTGCCCAAACGAGGCGTCGCCGGCCGCATCTGGTCACTCGTGCGGCACCAGACCTATCACTTGACCACTCTTGCCGGATCCCACGGGAAAGATTGGTCAATCGATCGGCCTGATGCCACTCAAGTGACCAGCCCTCGTATGGCGGTTCGCGATTGGACGCTTCGCGGCAGCCGAAATGACGCGAAGCGCGCAATCGCAACGGTCTTCAACGCGCGTGGGCAGTTGACGGCAGGCGCACTCACGCAAAACGCCCGTCGATCACCGCCGCACCGACCGCGCGATCGATTGACGGCAACGCCGGCGGAGGCACCGCACCCGCGCCCGCCACCGGCATGGCCACCGAAAGCGCACCCGCCACCGGCGTGGCCACCGAAAGCGCCCCCGCCACCGGCATGGTCGCCGAAAGCGCACCCGCCACCGGCACCGCCACCTGACACGGGCCCGCCACCGGTACCGCTCTCGCCGGAGAAGCGGGGTTCATGCTAACTTTAGCGGCTTGAAGATGGACGAAATTGCAATTCGGTTTCACTACCGCCCGGTTCGTTATCTGCTGACCCGATTTTCCGGGTCGCGCAGTGGCAAGGTCGCACTGAGTCCGCTCGGCTGTGTCTCGCTCGACCGTGTCCCCGCGCTACCGCTGCCCGGGCCGGACTGGGTCCGGATCACGACCACGCTGAGCGGGATCTGCGGCAGCGACCTCGCCGCGGTCACGGCGCACGACTCGTTCACGCTGGAGCCGTTCGGGGCGTACCCCTTTACGTTCGGGCACGAGAACGTCGGGCAGATCTCGGAAGTGGGCAGTGCCGTAACCGGCTGGGCCACGGGCGACCGCGTCATCGTGAACCCCATGCTGGCGTGTGCACAGCGGGGGCTCGCACCGTGTCCAGCTTGCGCCCGGGGTGAGTACGGGCTGTGCCGGCGGACGAAGGACGGGCCGCTTGGGACCGGCCCGATGATCGGCTACTGTCCGACCGTCGGCGGGGGCTGGTCGGGGTCGTTCCTCGCGCATGTTTCGCAGCTTCACGCGCCGGAGGGGCTGGCCGATGAGGTCGCCGTGCTGACCGATCCGTTCGCGTCGGCGCTGCGTCCGGTGCTGCTGCACCCGCCGGAGCCGGGCGAGCCCGTGCTGGTGGTGGGCGTCGGAACGATCGGCGCGCTGACCATCCGGGCGCTGCGGCTGATTGGCCACGACGGTCCGATCGCGGTTGTCGCGCGGCATCCATTCCAGGCGGATCTGGCGAGGCGGGCCGGAGCGGATATCGTTCTGAGTGGCCGCGACGCATTGTACGCGTGGGCAGCCCAATTGCCGCATGCGGTCGCGCACAAACCGACGCTGGCACCACGCTTTGTGGAGGGCGGGCCGGCCGTGATTTACGATACCGTCGGCACCCAGGCCTCGCTGACCGACGCGATGTCGCTTGCCCGTGAAGGCGGGCGGATCGTGCTGGTCGGCGCGGCCGCGAAAGTTTCGGTCGACTGGACACGCGTCTGGTATCGCCAGTTGACCATCGCCGGAGTGTTCGCCTACGGGCTGGTCCCGTTTGAAGGCAAAATGCGCGACATTTACGACGTTTCACTCGAGCTCATGCGTCGTTCGGACCTGGGCTCACTCGAATTGCTTACCCACGTGTTCGAACTGGAGGAGTACCGTGCAGCACTCGGAGCCGCGCTCGACAAAAACGGCCATCGATCCATCAAGGTCGCCTTCCGGCCTTCCCATGGATGAGGTGGCTGTTGCCGAGAGCGCTCCCGGCGAGCGTCTCTCCTCGTACACGCAGGACCCGTTCGAGCGCTATTTCGAAGGTCGCAGCACCGAGGACGTGATCGCGTCCAACCCGCTGCTCGACACCCCGAATGTCCGCCGCTGGTTCGATCTGTTCCAGGCCGGCCTCGCCGAGTCGCTCTATACGTACCAGCTTCCGCTGGACCAGGCCGCCGGCCCGCGCAGCCACGCGCTCGAGATGCCGGTCGTCATGTTCTCGACCTACAGCTATCTCGGGCTAATCAGCCACCCACGCATCGCGACGGCGGTCAAGGAAGCCGTCGAGCGCTACGGCAGCTCGACCGGCGGCGTCCGCCTGCTGACCGGCACGCTCGCGCTGCACCAGGAGCTCGAACGCGAACTCGCGGCCTTCCTCGGCCAGGAAGCCGCCGCAACCTTCGGCTCCGGCTACGACGCGAACGTCGCCGCGATCACCTCGCTCTTCGGCCCGACCGACGTCTGTCTCCTCGACCAGTACGCGCACCAGAGCATCGTCGACGGCGTCCGGATGGCCGGCTGCGAACTGCGCCGCTTCCGCCACAACGACATGGAAGACCTCGAGCGCAGGCTGCGCCAGGCCAGGAATCGAGGCGCGAATCGTATCCTCATCGCCGTCGATTCGGTCTTCAGCATGGACGGTGACGAGGCCCCGCTCGCCGAGCTCATCGCCATGAAGAACAAGTACGGCGCCTTCCTGCTCGTTGACGAGGCCCACTCGATCGGTGCCATCGGCCACACCGGCCGCGGCATCTGCGAACACCAGCAGGTGAACCCGGCCGACATCGACATCCTGACCGGCTCGCTTAGCAAGGGCATCCCGTCGTCCGGCGGGTTCGTCGCCGGGTCACTCGGCCTCAAGATCTACATCCAGCACGGCTCCGCGCCGTACATGTTCTCGGCGGCGATGACACCGGCCAACGCCGCCGCGTCACTCGAAGCGCTGCGCATCGTCCAGGAAGAACCCCAGCACATGCAGCGCCTGCGCGAGAACACCGATATCCTGCGCAACGGCCTGCGCGACCTCGGGCTCCAGACCACCCCCTCCACGACTCCGGTCGTGCCCGTCCTGCTCGGCGACGAGTTCAAGGCCTACCGCTGGGCCCGCCGCCTGCTCGACGCCGGCGTCTTTGTCTCGGCGGTCGTCTACCCCGCCGTGTCGCTCGGCCAGGCCCGGCTCCGGCTGTGCGCGACCGCGGCGCACCGGCCGGAGCACTTCGAGCTGCTCTTCGAGGGACTCGCCGCCTGCCGCGACCTGGAGTAGTCCTGACGTAAAAGGGCACGGGGACTATCCTCGTGCCCCTTGTCTTCCGATGAGAATGTCAACCGCGGCGCCGCCCTGCCCGCGATGGTGAAGCCCCTCCTGTGGTTTCTGATCCTGCCGTCCCGTTCACCCCCGCTCAAAGCGTTATTATTGATTGAGCAACGCATTTCCTGGGCGCCATCCGCGTGCGCGCAGGGGGCATGTGTTCCGGTTACTTGCACAGGACAACATGCGCTGGATCATCTCTGGACTGTTAGGAATCGCCTTTCTCGCCCCGCTGGATCTTACTGGCCAGGAGGGCGGGCTCGGTGCGCTTCATGACTCGCTGCGCCAGAGCTCCAGTGTTCCCGAACTCCGGCGACGCGAAGCCGCCCTGGCGCGGTCCAACACCAATCCCGCTGTGCTTATGGAGCGGGGATTGGTCCTCCTGCGCCTGTACGAACTGACGCGCGACAACGACACGGGGGATCAGGCCCGCGACCTTTTCGAAGAAGCGATCGAGCAGGACCCGGCGAATGGTTGGGCCTACTTCGGCCTGGGCCTCGCCCTGTCCGGTGGACCGGGAGTTCGGGTGCCTTCGCCCGGGGGCGTGCTGGACGGTTTTGTGCTCGGCCAGAGTCTGGCCGAGTTGATCGGGCGGGACCCTCGCTCGCGGGCGCTGCGTCAGTTTATCAAGGCGCTGGAGATCGACCCCGGCCTGACCCCTGCGGCCGTTGAGATTGCGGATCTGGCCGTGGCATCGAGGAACAGGAATGCGCTGCGTGAGGGTCGCGACGCGCTCGCCAGGCTGGTTGATCGCGGGCGCAGCGACGCTGACCTGCTTACGGCGCTTTCCCGTATTGAGGCAGCGCTCGGAAACGTAGAAGCTGCCTCGGCCATTGCGGAGCGAGCAGCGAGCAGCCCCGGCGCGAGTGGGGCCACGCTCCGGGCGCATGCCGAGGCGGTGTTGCGGCAGCCGGGCAAGGCTGAGGAAGGTGCCAGGCTCTGGTTCGATGGGCTGACGAAATCCGATTCCAGCGCACTCGCGCAGTATTTCCGTGATCTCGAGGTGATTGCGGATTCCACCGAGATTGCCGCCTGGCAGAACGCCGACCTGGAGGGCAGGAGGAAGTGGCTCGCGGGATTCTGGAACCAACGAGCGGCGGCCTCGGGGCGTTCTCCGGGCGAGCGACTCGCAGAGCATTACCAGCGCCTGGCTTACGCCCAGGAGCATTTTCGCCGGACCGGAAGTCGTGGCGCACCTTCAGCGGGTGCCCTCCTGCAACAGGGCGCCAGCACAGAAGGACTTCCATTTGATGAGCGCGGGCTGATCCATGTGCGTCACGGCAAGCCGTTCGAGATTGTGCGCACAGCCAATGTGGATCTGCGCCCGAACGAGAGCTGGGTGTATCGTACGCCGTCTGGCGAAACCGTGATGTATCATTTTGTCATGCTTCGTGATGGGACGGACTACCGCCTGGTCGACGACATCCTGCACGCGCTCGATCCGAGCATGATGGAGCTGCCCTACGAGGCGCTTTCGAAGCTTCTTTCCGAACGCGGTCCATACGACGCACGCTACAACCTTCTCGCCAACCGTTTCGACCAGATCAGGAATCAGAAGTGGGCGGCAAGTGCCCTGAACGCTCAGGGTCAGGGCGCAAACAGCGGGGCGATGGCCGCCGGCGCCGTGGCTTCGCTCGGCGCGATCAGCGAAACACGCAACCGGCTCGCGCAGGAGAACCGGGAACACGCTTACGCTGCGCTCGAGAGTGACACGGATCGGCCCCACTTCGATCGCGCGCTGCCCTTCTACTACGACGTCTACTCGTTCAAGGGTGCGGGCTCTACCGATGTGACCGCGGCGGTGGCAGTACCGGGCAACTCGCTGGCGGCGGAATCATCGCCCGACGGCTACGTCTATGCCCTGAGACTCTCCCTTATTGTGATTGATACAGCAACGGGAGCCGTGACCCGTGCGGACTCCACGTACCGGTTCAGGTCATCGCGCCTGCTGGAACGCGGGGAGCACCTGCGTGTGCACACCCGACTGAGTGCGCCGCCCTCTACCACGACGGTGCACCGCGTCGTCGTCAATGACCTCGGAAATCCTGCTGCCGGGCAGATGTACGGTCGAGAAACCAAGATTCCGAACTACGACGATCTCCACCTCGCCTTGAGCGACATCGTGCTGGCGGAGCGGGAGGAGGGTACGTGGCATCGCGGGAACGCGAAACTGGCGCTGGTACCTCCGCGTCAGTTCGTTGAAGGTGAGTCCCTTACCCTGTTCTATGAAATCTATAACCTGCCCGCCACCACGGCGTATCGTACGGAAATACGCGTTACGCCTGCGGAGGTATCCGCGTTCTCCAGAATCAAACGATTATTCGGTGGTAGTGGGGGCGCGGTCGAACTGCGCTTTGAAGGCAGCGCGGAGCCTGACGGAGCGGGCAATGTGCAGGAACTTCGGCGCGTAGCAACTTCGCTGAAGCCCGGCCGTTACCAGGTCCGGATCACGGTGACGAATCTGGCGAATGAGCAGACCGCCACCGTGGAGAAGGCTTTCGTCGTCATCAAGCGGGAACAGGGCTGACGGCTCCCGGGCAGCTAATTCATCTCGGTTTCAGTGCCGATGCTCATCAGCGGTGTTGCACGGTAGAACCGGTTGATGCCGCTCGTTGATATCAGTTGCCACTGCACGGTGCCCTCCGGAGTCACCTCGTAAACCGCGATCGGGCTGCCCTGCCCCCAGCCAAACGCGGCCACTGTGTTCCCGTTCGTATGGCGTCTAACCGAGCCGACGCGCAAAGCATTATTGCGTGGGTCCGGGATGAATTCCCAGACTTTGGTTGCGCGACCTGCGCTCGGGTCGATTGCAAGTTCGATCACACGCGAACTGGCCGCGCCACCGGGTCCACCCAGAGCATTGTCAAAGATCACGACCCTGTACGGAGCAACTTCCACCGGACTGTGCTGCCCGAAGAAGCGATCTGCTTCGTTGATGTCCAGCGTACCACCGGGCCCGCTCAGTCTCCAATCGAGCGACTGGAAATCCGGGGAGATTGAGATCACCTGGTCGATATTGCGGAACGACACGATCAGACTGCCCCGGGGGCCGATTTGCAGGCTGTTCGCGTGCAGCCAGTTGCTGGGCGAAGAAGCGGGTGTCTGCTCGGTATTGAAATCGAGGAAGTCGAACGCGCTCCAGAGCTTTCGTACGGTGTCCTGCTCCGGTGACCACTCCCAGATCGCCTCGCCGGTTACGCTGGTTCCACTGACCGGCCGCGTTTCCCGTGCCAGGAAATACAGGGTGTTCTGTGGCGTGGCGATCACGTCATGGTGGATGTTTCCGTACGGAGCCTCAGTGGCGAGTTGCGGAAGAACGTTATGTTCCGTTCCGCTCGGATCAACTTCGATGAGCCCGCGGTCCTGGTCCAGGATCACGAAATTCCCGTTCGCCCTGCGGGTCAGTCCGTTCACAAACCCGCCGCTCGCTTTCCAGTACCAGACAATCTCACCGGCCTGATCGACAACAATGACCCCCGATGCGCCGGTGCTCGTGACCATGAGCTCGATCATAGTAAGGGGCGCTGTTGGTGTCCCGGTGGCCTCGAACTGGAAGTCGGCAATTTCCGGCGGAAGTGTTCCGGTGACGAACTCACCGGTCCTGACCGCATCACCCTCCATCGAACCTGCAACTCGAACCTCGTAGGTGTAGGCCGTGTTTGCGCGTAGCCGCGGCAGGAACACCGTATCGACGATTTCGGGTTCATTGGTCGTTACGCGCAGCCTGGCGCCGCCGGTTGCCCAATAGGTGACCTCGATGGTTGCAGCGTGGTCGAGCGTCACGACCAGGTGCTTGAAAATACCGGTTCCGACGGACTCTACCCCGAGGATCCCCGCCCCCGACGCTGCCGTCGGAGAATCTTCACAACTGGTCAGCAGCGGCAGGAGCAGGAGCGTAAGTGCGACAAGGCGCTTCATTTGTTGACTCCAAATAGCGAAGGGGCCGAAACCAGCGCTGGCTCGGCCCCTCGGTCTGCATCCAGGTGAACTACTGGCGATTGACGATCAGTCGATAAGTCGATGAAGGACCATCACCGTCGTAGAGGTTCACGTACAGGCGGTACGTGCCCGGCGCGAGGTTCTTCGAGGTGCCGCGCTCCGGGTGGTTGCCGGTCGCCATCGTGCAGCTTACAAAGTCATCCGCGCACGCGCTGAGTGTGCCCGCTGAGTTCAGCAGGTAAACATCCATGTCGGCATCATCGGTCCAGTCCAGCTCGATCGTGTAGACGCCGGCTTCCGTCACGGTCAACGTATAGAAGTCGTCCGCATCAGCAGATCCGACCGCGCCATACAGCGGGGTGCCGTCCGGAATCAGCGCGTTGCTGGAGGTCGCCGGGCTATCGTTCGGTTCGTAGTCATCATTGAACGGCAGCCCTTCCGCCATGGTGTACATACCGCTCAGGGAGAACTGGTTTTCACCGGCATTCCCGATCGTGTAATTGACCGCAGCGCCCTGGCCAAATGGAAGGACCAGCTCAGCACGTGTCGGCGAAACGATCGTCAGAAATCCCGGATCGTCGGAATCGGTCTCCAGCGTGGCATCATCATCGAACAGCGCGGCCGTGCTCGTAAAAATCAGGGTCGGCATGCCATTCTTCGTCTCGAGCGCGACCGTTCCGGGGAACGGACCGCTCAGGACATTGACCTTCACCGTATGCGTCAGCCCGCCGCCAGCAAGCGACAGCTCCGTGCCTACGCCGACTTCGGTGGTCTTGCCGAAGATCCGCGTGAACTGCAGTTCAGGGACGAACTTCGTGCTATCGACGACGAAGTTCGGGGCCGAAGAGGTGGCCGTGACCTGAACCGGCAGGGTTGTGCCCCCCCGATCACGTACTTCCGCCGTCAGGACGATCTCTTCACCGACCGCCGCGTTCACGGTCGAAAAGTTGGTCACGATCGCGAAGGCATCCCCGCTGCCTACGGCTGCGGGATCTTCATCGCACGCGGCCAACACCAGCACTGGCAGCGCCAGTGCGAAGGTTCGTGCAAATTTTGCGACTCTCATCCGCTTGTCTCCAAGTTGTGGGATCCGACCAGGCAACCTCAGGCACGACAGTGGTTTGCTGCGCATTAGAAGCTCTTGATCAGCCGTACAGCTTCAGCGTCCAGAACTCTGTCCTCCCAATCCGGGAGCGAAAGCTCGTTCGGATCGGTCGTGTAGATCAGATTGAAGTTCCCGAATCCGGTTTCATCAAGGAACGCGTACTTCAGATTTCTCTGACGCGTGTATTTCCAGACCTCCGCGGCCTTGCGTCCCTCCATGGGAAGAGGCTGCCGGGCGTCAGGTGGTCCGAACTTCAGGTAAATGCGCCCACGGTCCGTGCGGGCTCCCGATCGGCCGATATCCCGTTCGAAATACTCACGGGCCACAAACGTCACCCGCTCGTTGTACTCTTCGATCAACTCATGTTGCGCAGTTCCCGCCACCGGATCGGGGATACGGCTCCAGTAGCGAGCCAGAAATCTCCGCTGTGCATCGACCGGCAACTGTACTGTATTTCTTGCGACCGCCGGACCTGGCGCGACCACCGTCATTGCATCCACGAGAGTTGTCACCATGGAATCCGAGACGACTGCCGGAGAGAAGTATTTCTCCAGGATGGCGGACTCCGTGTTATTCACCGTGGCCGCGGCGACCACCGGTGCATCGGACAGGCTGCCCATTTCAAACGCGGCCTCCCGACGTTCCGTACGATCTGCCGCAGTTGCAGTGATGACCAGGCGATACTCACCGGGCGGTAGCCCCTGAAGGGGCAAACGCGCTGCTTCCGATCCGCCCCGCTCACCTACGGTGATGGTTCGAGGCACCCTGACCAGCGGCTCGCCGCCGGTCGCACGGACCACAGCAAACTCGACCTGCTGGGCCGTAACGCCTGCGCGTGGATACAGCTCCAGGTAATAGGCAATGAACGGCTCGGTGGGCAGAATCCTCGGTTGCAGAGCTCGCTCGATCGCATAGCGCCCCTTCCGAATCTCTGCCGCGCCTGGCTCTTCGCCTTCCGCCAGCGGACGAATTCGGCTGCTCAACAACACATCCGAGATCAGCGGCTGCTCGGAAAATGCTTCGACCTGAACAGCCGCCGAATCCGTCCAATCACCCTGTCGTACCGTTGTGGTTATGGTGTAGCGACCTTCCTCAACCGCAACCGCTATCGGACTGGCTGTCTCGAGTCCGCTCACGACACGGCCTGCTGCTACCAGCCGTGCGGAAGTGCTATCGAGCCAGCTCTCCCGGTGAAGGACTCTTCCCTGCGCGTCCCGGACGGTTACACCGACTTCGACCGGCGCGGAAGAGCTTCGCAGCGGCATCCCAACCAGCCCATCAATCAGGGTCCGGCCCGGCGCACGCCAGAACCGTGCGGCACGGATCTGGACATCCGGCTGGCTCGCTGGAGAGTCCTGTCCGGAAGCCAGCGGTGGCTCAGTGAGGAGCGTGCCGCCCGCAAGGAGCAGACACGCCACCACCTTTGTTGCCGTTCGGGCGAAGTTCAGTTCAGGCAACGGTACGACCTCATGAGACTGTTACCAGCCCAACTTGACGGAGAACATGTTCACGTTGGGCAGAATGCCCATGTGCCGGAACGCGTAGTCGACGCCGACGTTCCAGTTCCCGAGCTGCCAGTTGATCCCCGCGCCGAGCGAAAGGCCATCCAGCCCTTCCTTGCTCTGTGCATCCGAGTTGAATGCGGCGCCCGGAATCTCGCTGTCCGCATTGTCACCTTGGTAGCCGTAGCTGCCGCGGAGCGCCGCGTTCAGGCCTTCAGAGAGGCGCGTGCCGAACTCTGCACCGAACCCAACGCCCGGATCGGAGTCGTTCGGCTGAAAGAACTCCGAAAGCAGGGTCAGGCGGTTGTTCGACGCTGCGAGAACGTCGTAGGCGAGGCCGACACGGAACTGCGTGGGCGGCTCGAACGCGCTTGTCCGCATCTCCACCGGGGTCGGCTCGACACCCATCCCGTCGTCGATCGGGTCAACGGCATCGTTGAGTGCTGCGCCGCTGGCCTGGAAGGATGTGCCGTAGTTCATCACGATGAAGCTGGCGCGCAACGGACGCCCGCCGACTTCACCATGGTAGTTCGTGCCGAAATCGACCGTGAAACCGCTCTGGCTGACCCGGCCGAGCTGCTCCGTCACGTACCGCGCGGTGATACCGGCGCTGAAACGGTCAGAGAACTGCAGCGAGCCGGTCAGACCGACCGCCGTGTTCGACACGCTGTAGGTTTCGCCATTGCCCTCCTGATCGGTTTCGGTATACACCGGCGCATCGCCGAAGCCGAAGTTGGAGAGACTGACGCCGAGGCCCCATTCACCCCCGCGGAGCGACCAGCCCACGGCAGCGGTGATGTGCCTGGTATCGGCGATGTAGGGCGTGTAGTTGAACATGGCCTGGTTCGACCCCATCAGGGCCAGACCCGCCGGGTTGTAGAACACGGACGAGACGTCAGTGACGAGTGACGCATAGCTACCCCCAAGGGCAGCACCCCGCGCATCGCCGGGCAGCGTCAGGAACACTGCGGACGTACCCCCGAACCGGGTATTGTCCTCGTCCGTTCGCTTCACCGGCGGCTCCGCCTGCTGCGCCAGGCCTACTGTCGGCAGCAGCAGCGCAGCAGCAAAAATGGCCGCGAATCTGCGATTCATGTTATGCCCTCTTTAGTTCAGGCAGGGGCACCGGCACTGGGACCGGCGCCCGCCACCATTGTTAACGTGCGAACTGGACGACCGTGAACTTGCCGGTGTGCGTCTTACCGCTCTCCGTCTCGACGACGTAGAAGTAGACGCCCGACGCGACGAACTGGTTGTTGCGGTTACGCAGATCCCACTGCGTCTCTGCACCGCCCAGCGGGTCGTCGTGGCTGAGGACCCGCACCAACGTTCCGTTCAGCGAGTAGATCCGGATGATCGCCTTATTGGGCAGATTGACGAATCGGAGCGCCTTGTTCGACGGCCCAAGTTCGAACGCACTGCGCACGTAGTAGGGATCCGGAACGGTATGGATCCGCTTGAGGTCCGGTTCGCCCTCGAGCGCAGATGCACGCTCGGACGAGAACGTGACCTTCAGCCCTGGGACCGTCGGAGGACGGAGTGCCGGTTCGAAGGTGTACCCGGTCGCGTCCAGCCCCGTCGATGAGGCAGTCCTGACCTCACCCGCGTAGGTGCGGAGCGTCCAGACGGTGCCGGAAGCCGGCAGTTGCGCCATCTGGAACACGTAGCGCTCGCCGTTGATGTAGAGAGCGACACCCTTACCGGTGCTGGTCACACCCGGCACCTGCGTGTCCTGCGTGCTGATATCCACCAGCCTGGCCACGTTCTCGAGGACTGCAGCCGGCTCATCGCCGTCCACCGTGCCGAGGCCGCTGCCGGCGCAGAACCCGTTCACGCCGCACAGATCCCTGACCGTCTCGAGGTACATGAAGTCGTCCCAGTCGATCATCGCGTTGCCGTTCTGATCGGTGTTCAGGAAGCCCCACGACGCGCGTGACGTGGTGCTGAACGGAACGTCCACGTTATGCGTGACGTCGCGAACACTTGTCACTGCCCCGCCATCGCCCCAGGTGATCTGGACGTCGGCAGCACGCCAGTATGGGTGCATTGCGTACGCGAACGTCTGCAGCGCCGTGGACATCGGCGAAATCGCCGTCGAACCCGCGGCACGCGGGGTGTGGTTAACGAATGACACGATCGTATCGACACCCGTCAACTGGCCATGCCGCACATAGGTCGTCGGGTCTGGGGCCGTTTCCGCAGTGCCATTGAACCAGCGTGAACCACCGTGCATGACAGAGTCACAGGCAATACCAGCCGCGTTGCAGGCGCCGATGCGGCGGTTGTACTGGCCTTCCGTTCCCGACTGGAACAGGTGCGGCCCGAACGTGCCGGACAGCGAAGCAATGAAGCCGGGGAAGTTCGGCGGCAGCCCGAACTGCTCGGCACCAGCCGGGTCCGCCGGCACCGGTGCACCACCGAGCGGGAACGTAGTCGTCGCGGGCTCACCAGTACCGCTGGTGCCCCAAACCGGCGTAAAGCCGACCGTGCTGGAGCTGGTCTTGGTGCCATCGCGGTCGTAGGTCAGGTACATGCGCCAGCAGACGCCCTGCCAGTTGGTTCCGACCTGGCACGAGCCGGTCCCATCCGCCACGATGCTGTCGACGGTTGCAGTCAGCGTGAACGCCGGCAGCAGGCGCTGAACCAGCGGACCGAAGGTCGCTTCGATACCATTCGTCGCGGGCGAGGGGCCGCTGAACACGCCGGTTTCCGGATCAATGGTCGGAACCGGAGCATTCGGGTCGAGCGGCTGTCCGTCGTCGCCGTTGAGTTCCGAAGTGAACGCGGCCAGGGCCATGTTGGTCGGCTCGGCACGCGGTGTTACAAACTGAGCGGTGCGCGGCGACTCGAGCGAAATCGCGCCTGAGAGCAGCGAGTTCACGTCGAATGCCGTAACGACGTAGCGGTATGTCACGCCATTGCGAACGCTCCGGTCGACGAAGGCGAACGGAACGCCCGTGTCTTCGAGCGTGATCGACTCCGACCGGGTCTCGATCACGGCACCGGTCACCGCATCACGGATACGGCCACCGACGTAGAACTGCTTGATGTCACCGACCAGATCGTGTTCGACCGGACCCGCGTACGGCGTGCCTTCTTCCGGCACGAATTCCGGATCGAGTTCACCCGTGTAGTCGATGAAGCTGGTCCCCGTCTTGTCGAATTGCGCGATCATCTCAAAACCGCCGGACAGGCCGGTCGCGCGGTAGATCCGGTAACCCTCAACGTCGAACTTGCGGTAGTTCGGGTTATAAAGTGGGCTGTTCGGATCGCTCGCGATCGCGTAGTACGGGTCTCCGGCTTCCTCGGTGGCGGAAGGCTGCCAGACCACGGTGACCTGGTTATTGCCAGGCACGAGCGAGGCCACAGGCGACTCCGGCGGACGCGGGAGCAGGAACTTGTTCTCGAAGATCGTGCGTGCGACGATGCCGTTGGCAATGACCGACCCCGGCACAACATCGCGGCCGACGCGGAGCTTGCTTTCATCGATGAAGGTGGCGCCACTGGCGTCGGTCGCGACCGCATCAGCCGGAATCCGGATCAGACCCGCGATCCGCTCAACCGTGCGGATCGTGTCCGGCCCGACGCCCGGGGTTACCGAAGGAATGCCCGGACGAACAACCGTGCCCGGGGTGTAGCCCGGAGCCAGCACCGGCGCGGCGTGCGTGTATGCCACGACGATAACCGCCGACTGACCGGCTGGCAGGCTGAACGGGCCGGACGCCTGGAAGAAGCGCGTGTCGGCCGGATCCTGCACCAGCGCGCACAGGCGGCGCTGGATCGAGTTCGGAATTGTGCAGGTGGGGTCACCTGCCGCCGAGCTGACATCACCCTTCAGGTAGCGGAAGAGCTGCTTCACGCCCTGCGGATCGGGGAACGTACCGCCGTTCGTTGTGTTGCTGAACAGCGTCAGACCGACCTCACGTCCTGTGGTCGGGTCGATCGGGCTCTTGAGGTACTTCACGCCCACGAACCCGGGGCCGACGAAGAACGGTGGCGCATAGAGGTCCGAGCGCGCGGCGAAGTTGAAGTCACCCGTCGCGAAGTCGCCTTCGTACGCCACACCCATGTTGAACGGCAGAATGCCGGTCGAGAAGTTCGCGGTCGGCACCGACGTGATGTCCGGGTCCATCGCAAACGCGGCGTAGATGTTGTCGATTGTCCAGCCGGCGTCGGGAAGCTGGACTTTGAACTTGTCTTCGTTCGGGATCTGGAACGCCGGGTCGTTGGTGACGTTCGTGAACTTGTAAATGAAGAAGATCGTATGCTCCGCACCCGACGGTGCGTTGAACGCCATCGAACGCTGCTCCACCCGGATACCCATCGGATGGGAACGCCCCGAGATGCGGTTCGGATCACCGTCCCAGTACTGGACCCAGGAGTCCTGGTCCGAAACCGAAACAATCCCGTTCGGGCCGACCAGGTCGGGGTTGAACAGGCTGGTGTCCCGAGCGATTGCGGCGTCGGGCCAGCTCGCGACATCGGCCGGGTTCAGCGAGTTGTACACGTCCGAAAGCGAAGCGCCGTGCGGCTGCGTGCCGCGCGCGTCGAAGAAATACGCGCCGACGGTGTCGCGTGCCCACGGACCCGCATCCCCACCGTTGATACCGGCGATCTGCAGACCCGAGTTGAAGATGTACTGGTTGGTCGTACCCGTCGGCCAGAACCCGCCGCCACCCGTGGGCGAGTTGAAGATGTTCGTGCAGACGTTGCCCTCGTAGTCGATACCGCACTGCACGAGGTTTGCCTGGAGCGCCGCATTCGGCCCGGCGTTCAGGTTGAACGGACTGTTCCCGACCCTTGCCCGATGCTTCTCCATCGAGGTCTGCTGCGCAGACGCGGGGTTGAACAGCCCGGCGGCGAATACCCCGACCAGCACAGCGGCGAACAGCTTCAAGCCGCCGCTTCTGGAGGGTTTACCGTAATTCGCAACCATTGACTCTCTCCGTCGAAAGTTGCGGTAAAGCCGCGGCCCGTGGCGAGCGGCCCCACCGTCAGGATTGGCTTAGAATGTCAGCTCAAAGCCGAGCCGCACGCGGCGGCCAGCCCCGATGAACGTCTGCGGACCATCGCTGAGATCGAGCGCTGCACGGAACGCCCGGATCTGCTCGGCGGCCGTGAACATGCCGTCGCCGTCGCCGAAGCGGGCCTCGGCACGACGCAGCGACACCAGGTCGACGTTGTTACGCACGCCCTGACCGGCCTTGCTCAACGAGCTCAGGTCGATGTTGTCGCGCTCCTGACCGCCACCGAGGGTCTGACGCTGGGCGGCGATGATCATGTTGAAGCGCGGCTCGTCGTAGATGTCACCGGTGGTCAGGAACACGCCGGTGCGGTTCTCGAGGTCGAGCACGTTGCGCGCATCGACGAAGACCTGGGCGTTCCAGCCCATCAGGCGCAGCCCCTTGCTGGCCTTGAGGTCGAACTCCTTGATCCACGGCGTACGAGCCGTCGAGATCTCGTCGTCGCGCAGTTCGCCGGAGAAGAGACCCGACGGCGGGCCGGTCACGAGCGCATCACCCACCTCGGTCATCGGCGAGTACGGCAGGCCGGAGATGAAGCGGAAGGTGCCGAACAGCCCGAAGTTACGCAGCAGCGAATTGTCGTGGTTGCTCGGGAACGCAAGCGAGAAGTTCCCGGTCACGTTGTGCTTGCGGTTTTCTTCGGTCAGACGCATCGCCTGCGCCGGGTTCGGCGGCAGACCGAGCAGGGTGTTGGCATTGCCCTCAATGCGCGCGAAGAGGTTCGTGAAGGTCAGCGGGTCGGTACCGGTGCTGCGCGCATCCTGGTACGAGTAGCCGAGCATCACGTTGAGCACGCGGCCGAAGCGGCGGTCGGCACGAACGTCCACACCGCGAATGGTGCCGAAGTCCGAGTTGGTCAGCGTGTTCAGATAGGTCAACGGAGCGCTACCCGCGCCGGTATAGGTCGGATCGGCCCATGCCAGCTTGCGGTAGGTGGCGTCCGCGGTCTTGTCGCGGTTGAACGCCGAGATATCGAGCACGAAGTCCGGACCGAGCAACTGACGGTAGCCGAACTCGAACGCGATCGTCTTGCCGATGTCCGCCGGCGTAGCGAACCGGTCGTTCGTGTTCGTGTTGCGGAAACGGAAGAAGTCCGTGTTCTTGCCGTAGAAGTACTCGTTCAGGTCCGGCACCTGCGCGAAGTGACCGTAGCTGAGACGGAACGTGCTGTTGACGGTGACCGGGAACGACACACCAAGGCGCGGCGAAAGCGCGGTCCGTACCGGCGCCTTGAAGTAGCTGGTCGGGTCGTCGATGTTGTAGTAGCCCGGCGTCACGGCGAAGTTCGAGTTCGGATCGAAGCGGTCGTAGCGCAGACCACCTTCAATGACCACGTCGCCGAGGTCGAGACGGTCCTGCACGAAGAGGCTGGCACGCTTCGGGTTCTCCACCCACATCTGGGCGAACGACAGCGACTGATAGCCTACGCTTGCGAAGCGGGTGTCGATGTCCGTGTAGTCACCACCGAACTTCAGGCGGTTCTGGCGGTTGACCTGCCAGTCCACTGTAGCGCGGAACTGCAACTGCTCTTCCTTGCTGAAACCGAACGTGCCGCCGGAACCGCGGGTGTTGTAGCCCTGGACACCGTACGGGTTGATCCGGAACTCATCGGCAACACGCATCTCGGTGCGCGTGATGTCGTACGGCGTGCGGCGACGGATGACGTTGCCGTTGTCGTCGACCTGGTCCGTGTTGGTCAGGAACATCCGGATCAACTGATCGTCGACCGGGAAGTCCTTCTCATCGACCAGGAATTCCATGTTCGAGAAGGTGAAGCCCATAAACGGGCTGCGGTTGTCCAGGTCCCACTGGCGATCGAGCACGCCGCTGTTGGTCTGGTCGCGGGTCATCGCGACCTTCAGGTCCAGCGCCAGCGCCTGCTCGGCACTCTGCACGAAGTTGTGCGTCCAGCCGAGGATGAAGGCGCGGCTGAGCGTGCGGGTCCCGGTGAAGGCGGTCGGGTTGTACAGGTTCGAAAGCCCGCCACCCCAGTTCCCGCGGGCCTGGTCGCGTGAGAACTTGCCGGTGAGGAACACGCGCGAGCCGGATCCGTAGGTGTAGTCGAGTTTGGTGTCGAAGGTGAACGCGTCCGAGTTCGTGAACGGGCGCTGCCCGCCACGATCGTATTCGACGAAGTTCGGGATGATCACCTCGCGCACATCGTCCGAGCCGGCCGGCGTGAACGGCACGATGGTGTCGACGCCTTCAGCGATGTAGATCGGCACGTCGCGCCAGAGCTTCCCGGTATTGGCGGAGCGGCGGCCTTCGGCGGTCATCGCGGAGAAGAGACCCAGGTTGCCGATCAGTGGCCCGCCGAGCGAGAGCTCGACGCGGTTCAGTCCGCGCGACCACTCGTTGGGGCTCAGTTCATCGGTCTGGAAGCCGAGCGCGCCATTCCACTGGCGGCCCGACGAACGCGTCACGTAGTTGATGATACCGGACTGGGCATCACCGTATTCGGCGCTGAAGCCACCGGTGAGCACGTCGACTTCCGCCAGCGAGTTGACGCCGACGGTCAGGTTCGAGGTACCCGCGTGGAAGTTGCGGATCAGGACGCCGTCGATGTAGACGGCTTCTTCACCGGAACGGCCACCGCGGATCGAGAGCCCCTTGCCGACCCCGTCGACCACACCCGGCTGCAGCGTGACGATCTGCTCGACATCGTCGACCGGCAGTTCTGCAACGGTCTGCCCGGTGACGATCGCCTTCGAAGCGACCTGGTCACGCGGCACCAGCGGCTGGGTTTCACCGATGATTTCGAGGGCGGCGATCTGCACCGCCGACTGCGTCAGCTTGAAGTCAAGCGTGATCGTCTGGCCTGCGAGCACGCGCTGCTGACGAATGACCTGGGCCTGGTAGCCAATGAACTCGGCCGAGATGTCGTGCAGCCCAGCGGGCACGTTGTTAATGAAGTAGAAGCCCTCGGCATTGGTGATGTTGCCGAGACGTGTTCCCTGGATGAACACCTGGGCGCCCGCAATGGGCTGCCCCGATGCCGCATCCGTGACTCGACCCTGGACTTTCCCCGACTCCTGTGCAACGACCGGCAAGGCGAAAAACGCCAGCGCTGCGGCGACGAGGAAACTCCACGGGCGTACTGCCCGTACGAACGAATGCATGCGGTCCTCCGGCGGAAGGTTTTCTGGAGCTAGTTCGCCGATCAGCCCAGACACAAAAGGACACTCACGACGCCAACCTTCCGGCGCCGCTACGTGTCACGATGGTGATGCTGGGATAACTCTCCGACCACGAATCTGCCCGCTACTGCGGTACAGCCAGGCCAGAGTAGTGTCCGAAAATACTCGTTGTCAAGCCAGTTGGCGGCTGGGGTTTCGCCCGGCTTTTTCAGCCCCTCCAGCCCACGAACCAGCCTGAGTTCGCGAAGAAGGAACGCATCGCTGGTCCATTCTGTGACACGTTCCGTACATGCGGGCACTCCGGCAGAAACGCTGAAAACCTCCATTCGGCCGCGACTTCAGGACCTCCAAGAAAAACATGCGTTTTACTGCGGATGGACGATCCGCAGCAGCGCACGGGCCTTGGCGATGGTTTCCTCGTATTCCGCGGCCGGGTTGGAATCGGCGACGATGCCCGCGCCGGCCTGAATATGGGCCTGCCCATTGGCAGCGATCAGAGTCCGGATCGCAATGGCGGTGTCCATGTTGCGGGCGCCGTAGGCGAAGTAGCCGACCGCTCCGGCGTAGGGGCCGCGGCGGGTCGGCTCGAGTTCATCGATGATCTCCATCGCGCGGACCTTGGGGGCGCCGCTCACTGTCCCGGCCGGGAAACATGCCCGGAGTACATCGATACAGGTCAGTCCCTCCCTGAGCCTGCCCTCGACATCGCTGACCATGTGCAGGACGTGGCTGTAGCGCTCGATCCGCATGAGTTCGGGCACGGTCACGGTGCCGTACTCGCTGACCCTGCCGACGTCGTTTCGGCCGAGGTCGACCAGCATGAGGTGTTCGGCCTTTTCCTTGGGGTCCTCGAGCAGTTCGAGGGCGAGGGTGGAATCGCGGGCATCGTCACGTGCGCGGGGCCGGGTTCCCGCGATCGGGCGCACGGTGACTCGGCTGTCCTCGACCCGGACCAGCACCTCCGGCGATGAGCCGACCAGGGCGAGATCGTCGAGCTGCAGGAAATACAGATAAGGCGAGGGGTTCAGCGAACGGAGCTGGCGGTACAGCTCGAACGGTTCGGCTTCGAGCGGAACGGACAGGCGCTGACTGAGCACCACCTGGAAGACGTCGCCGGCGGCGATGTATTCGCGGACGCGTTCGACGTCGCGTTCGAATTCGGCGCGGGTGTAGTTGCTGCGGAACTCGGCATCCACCGCACCGCTATGGAGGCTGAGCGGGGCGGGTGCCGGCCGGTCCTGCAGTCGTGCGATCAGCGCATCGACCCGCGCGGCGGCGGCGTCCCAGGCGCGTTCGATGTCGTCCCAGTCGCAGCCGGGCGCGACCTCGGCGAGGGAGATGACGCGCGCACGGCCGAAGAGGTTGTCGATCGCGATCACGGTATCGGTGAACATCAGCACGGCGTCCGGCAGACCGAGATCATCGGTGGGCGCATTCGGCAGCCGCTCGATGTAGCGAATGGTGTCGTAGCCGAAGTAGCCGACGGCACCACCGACAAATCGCGGGAGCCCCTCCGCGTCGGCGACTTCAAAATTCTGCAGGTGCTGCTCGAGCAGTTCGAGCGGCTGCACCTGTTCCTCCTCCGGGTGCCAGCCCTGGTCGCGCGTCCAGCGGCGCAGCCTTCCGCCGGCGTGGATGCGCCAGGCCTCCCTGGGATTCGTACCAAGGAAGGTGTAGCGGGCCCAGGTCTCGCCGCCGACGACGGACTCGAGCAGGAATCCGAACGGGGCCGCCGCAATTTTTGCGTAGGCGGTAACCGCCGTTTCGGTATCGAACAGGATCTCGCGCCAGACCGGCACCAGCAGGCGGCGGTCCGTGGGCGGGTTGTCCCGGAAGCGGGCCAGAAAAGCATCACGATTGGGCGTCATCATCGTCTCAACATAATGCGGGCACGGTTGTTTCGGCTGCATGTGAGTGGTGGGATCCGTGTGCTGAAACGACGATTGTGACTGAGCGGGAGGCGTATGCGCGGGGTCGGGGTCCTGGTTGTCCTGGTGAGTATGCTGGCCTCGAACACGGCGGCCCAGGAGTCCGAATCCAGGGTGTATCTGATGCCGAAGCTCGGGGTTTTCACTTCGGTTTCCACACTGGCGGAGATTGACGGGCGGAAGTTCGACCTGGACAGCAATCCGGCCATCGGGCTCAGCGTCGAGGTGACGATCCCGCGCACGCGGTTCGGCGTGCGGGCGAACCTCGCGTACCAGACGGGGACGGAGCTGCTGTCGGAGGGGGACCCGCTCAGCGACGATGACAATACGCTGCTGGTCGTCACGGCCGACCTGGTCTACCGGCTCAGCGGAGACACCCAGGTCCGGCCGTACCTGCTGGGCGGGCTGGGTGCGAAGCATTACGAACTCGAGGTGCCATCGGTCCGCGTGCTCAACGGCAGCGCGACCGATTTCACCATCCACGCGGGCCTGGGTGTAGGAATCAATGTGGGGTTTGGCGCGGTGATCGCTGAGCTGAGCGACTATATCAGTTGGTTCAAACCGGAGGACCGGGGCTCATCGAAGATGCAGAATGACATTTTCGGGCTGGTCGGCATCCGGATCGGGTTGTTCTGAGGAGGCAGACATGCGAGTGCGGGATGTCCTGGGCCAGCGGCCGGGGCGGGTGATCACGCTCGATGTGACGGAAGAGCTGACCGGGGCGGTAAAGCTCATGCGGCAGCACAACATCGGGGGCCTTGCGATCATTGGAGACGACCGGCACCTGGTCGGGTTCGTCTCCGAGCGGGAAGTCGTGGATGCGATCCAGCAGCATCGGGGCGACGTGCGGCACGTGCGGATCTCGTCGGTCATGTGCCCGCCCCCGACCTGCGGGCTGGACGACAAGCTGACCGAAGTCATGACGCGGATGACCCGGGACCGGCTGCGCCACCTGGTCGTGGTCGATCAGGGCCGGGCCATCGCGATCCTCTCGATCGGCGACCTGGTTCGCTATCGGCTGGACGAACTCGAGACCGAGACCGGCGTACTGCGCGACTACGTCGCGGCGCAGCGGGCAGTGTAGCGCGCGCGAGACGGACCGGGGCGACAGGTCACGCGAGGTGGTGCGGCCGGAGCGGGCCGACAGTTCGCGGCGATGGCGGCATTAATCGGCGCGGCCGCAGGTACGGCCGTTCGAACACGGGGCGGCAATTCGCTGTAATAGCCCGACCGGCGGAGAGGCCCTAACTTTCGCCGGCTTGAACGGACTGTGCCCTTTGGAAGCCTGAGCAAATGAAGCGTAACGAAGAAGCGGCGGCGGTGGCAGCCGAGGAGTACCGACCGCCGTACCTGGCGGCGCTGGTCGCGACCCTGGCGGTGTGGGCGCTGTATGCACTCACGCTTTCCCCCACGACCTGGTTCTGGGACACGAGCGAATACATCGCGACGGGTCACATCGTCGGGATCCCGCATCCGCCGGGGAACCCGCTGTTCGTGATCCTGGCGCGTACCTGGGACATCCTGCTTGCGCCGTTCGGCCTGCCGACCGCGGTCCGCATCAATCTTTTCAGTGCCAGCATGAGCGCACTCGCGCACGGCTGCTGGTTCCTGGTGATGCACCGGGTCATGGCGTACTTCACGGACAGCCGTGCCTTCCGCCTGATCGGCGCCTCGCTCGCAGTGCTGCTGAGCGCAACTGCGTTCACGGTCTGGAATCAGTCGAACGTGAACGAGAAGGTCTACACGGTCTCGCTGTTTACGATTGCGCTGCTCTCGTTTCTGGCATTCCGCTGGCGTGACAACATCGGCAAGGGCAAGGACGACAACCTGATCCTGCTGATGCTGTTCCTGCTGGCGCTCTCGGTCGGGAACCACCTCATGGCGTTCCTCGCCGCGCCGGCGATTTTTGTGTTCATCCTGCTGGTCGAGCCACGGACGCTGGGCAACTGGAGGCTCTACGCGACCGGCATCATCGCGGTCGTGCTCGGTCTTTCCGTGCATCTCGTGCTGCCGATCCGTTCCGGGCTGCATCCGGTCATCAACGAAGCGGCTCCGACCTGTCCGTCGCTGCCTTCGGCACTGACCAGTGTTCTGACGATGGGCCGTGCCGGCTGCGAAGATCTCTCCGAAGCACTGAGCCGCACACAATACGACAAGCCGTCGATGTTCGTGAACCCGAACGATCCGTCATCGCCGCGCGATGCCGGGCTGTTCTCAGCGCAGATGGCGAACTACTTCCAGTACTTCGACTGGCAGTGGGCGCGCGCGGTCGCGGGCAATGCACAATGGTTCGGTGGGCTGCGTCCGATCTTTACGCTGATGTTCGCGGCGCTCGGTATATGGGGCGCGTTTGCGCACTACAAACGCGACCGAAAAAGCTTCGCCTACGTTGCGATTCTGTTTGGGACGCTCGCGTTCGGGCTCACGTTCTACCTCAACTTCCGCTACGGCTACAGTTATCCCGACAACGCGATCGGGCTGAACGAGCGTGAAGTTCGCGAACGCGATTACTTCTTCATCGTCAGCTTCAGCGTATTCGGGCTCTGGATCGGACTGGGAGTGGCTGCGCTCTGGCAGTGGCTTAGCGAGAAGTTCCTGCGCCGGCACACGGCGACCGGCATGCCGGCATGGATTGCTTCGCCGGTGCTGGTGCTCGCGGCGCTTCCGCTGCTGATCAACTGGAACTGGGCGAACCGCAACTACGACTACACGGCGCGCGACTGGGCGTACAACCTGCTCAACAGCGTCGAGCCGTACGGTGTGCTGTTCACGAACGGCGACAACGACACGTTCCCGCTCTGGTATGCACAGGAAGTCGAAGGTGTTCGCCGGGACGTCACCGTCATCGTGATGAGCTACCTCAACACGCCGTGGTACGCGAAGCAGATCCGTGATCTCACCACGCCGTGCGGGCCGGGCCAGGACCCGAATGCGGATCCCACGGTGATCGTCTGCCAGCGCCCGTTCAATCCGGAGAACTCGCCGGCGGTCTACGGCGATTCGATGGCGAAGTCGCCGGATCAGTTTGCGGCCGCGGCACCCGGGCGCAGACCACCGACTCGCACGATTCTGCCGCTCACGGATGAGCAGATCCACCAGATCGCGAATACGTATCCGTTCCAGCTCGACCAGGCGCGCGAGTTCCGCGCGGGCGGACTGACCACGACGTTGCCGGCGGGTTCGATCATGCTGCCGTCGACGCTGTTCATGGGGCACATCCTCACGAACGGGCTCGGCGATCGCCCGATCTATTTTGCGACTACGACCGCCGCGTACAACGACCTGAATCTGCGTCAGTTCATCATCCGGCAGGGCGTTGCGTTCAAGCTGAACAATGGCCCGCTGGCCGCCGATCCCGCACGCGGGCTGATCGAAATCCCGCAGGGTGACCTCGCCGCGTTCGGGGGTCCGGTGATCGACCTGCCGCGCACCGAATACCTGCTCAGCGACGTGTTCATGCACCGCGGCAATTTCCCGGAGTGGAATCACTGGGTCGATGTCGCGACGCAGAACATCCCGTACTACTACTTCGGCACGCACTTCACCGTGGCGCAGGTCTACGGGATGCTGGGCGACACGACCCGGATGCAGCAGCACGCGGAAGTGGCGGAGAAGTTCTGGGAGCTTTCGCAGAAGTAGTTTTAACGGATAACAGCTAAAATCCGAAGTCGAAAGCGAAATCGAAATCGAAATCGTAACGGCGGGGGCGGGTTTCGAAAGCGAGAGGGCGAGCGTGCGCGGGAGGCTCACGGTTGGAGCAGGATTTTCCGCGTCCGCGCCCGCGCCCGCGCCCGCGCCCCCAGCAACTACAACGAATGAAATGGTGTGACAGAAGGACATAGGGGGCTCGGAGTCGGGCTGATCCTCGTGGCGGCGGGGCTGTGGGGGACGTTCGGGCTGTTCGGCAAGAAGCTGTTCACATACGGATACACATCGATCGAGCTGGCGAGCCTGCGCACCTGGATTGCGTGGGCTTTGCTGGCTCTTCTCATGCTGGTACGACGCCAGCCGATGCGCATCGCGTGGCGTGACGTTCCCTTCTACATCGTGTATGCGCTGTTCGGGTTCGCGCTGTTCCAGGTGCTCTACTTCGAGACGCTGGAACGTACAGAGGTCGCGGTTGCGGCTGCGCTGATTTACACGGCACCCGCATTCGTGCTGTTGATCTCGGCCGCGGCGGGCGTGGAGCAACTGAACGCGCGGCGGGTCGGGCTGCTGCTGCTCGCGCTTATCGGGGTTGTGCTGGTAACCGGGGCAGCGCGCACGATCCGGAGCGGCGCGCCGGTTTCGCTGAACGCGACCCTGTTCGGGTTGGCGGCCGGATTTACCTACGCGCTCTACACGGTGTTCAGCAAACGCGGCGTCGAGCGCTACGACTCGGCGCGCAACATGTTCTGGGTGTTCGCGCTGGCCTCGCTGATCCTGGCGATTTCCGCGCCGCCGTGGAAGGCGATCGGGCCTGTCGAGTCGTTCCCGTGGCTATTCGGGATTGCGCTCTTCCCTACACTCATCGCGTACCTGCTTTATGTGAAGGCACTGGGCTTCACGGAAGCGACCACGGCGAGCATGCTGGCGACAGCGGAGCCTGTGGTTGCGGCGATTCTCGGTGCAGTGGTGCTTGGCGAGTCGATGGGCTTCGATACAGTGGTCGGGATCGCGCTGATTGTGACCTCGGCGGTGCTGCTGGTTCGGCGACAGCCGGAGGTTTTGGGGTCGCATTGAGGTGCGGGGGCTAAAGGGACTAGGTGGGCTAAGGCTAAGGGGCGAAACCGAAATCGAAATCGAAATCGTTAGCGAAAGCGAAAGCGAGAGCGAGAGCGTGGGAGGGGGGGTCAGGCGGGCGCGTAGTCGGGACTCACCTGCTCTTCGTTCACCACGCTCGAGCCGGTGCGTTCATCGAACGTAACGCGGATGGTGTGGTCGAGGCCCTCGCGGATGGTTTCGATATGGGTAATCAGGACGACCTGCTCGAAGCGGTCCTCGAGTCGGTGCAGCAGTTGGATGACGTTGTCGCGGCGTTCGAGGTCGAGCGAGCCGAAAACTTCGTCGAGGAACAGTGCAGACAGCCGCTGACCGGCGCGCTCGGCGATCATCTGGCTGATCGCGATTCGAAGCACCAGGTTGGCCACGTCTTCCTCACCGCCGGAGATGACCGGCTTCTCCTCTCCTTCATCGAGAACCGTGACGTTGTACGACTCATCGATTTCGAGTGAGGTGTAGCGGCCGTCGGTGATGTCGTTCAGGAAGATACTGGCGAGTTCGCCGAGTTCCGGACGAACGCGCGCGTTCAGTTCCTGGCGAAGCTGTGTAAACGCGTTGTCGAGTTCGACATGGTGGCGCAGGTCGAGTTCGATCTCGTGGAGTTTCGCGCGGTTCTCTTCCGCCGCTTTTTCCTGCTGCAGGATGCCTGCGCTGTGCTCTTCCGCGGCTTCGAGTCGGGCCCGCGCTTCGGTCTGCTCATTGGTCAGGCGGTTCACGTCCTGCTCTGCGATCGTGAACTCCTTGCGCATCGCCTCGAATCGCTCTTCGCTGAAGTCGAGCTGTTCGAGTTTGCCGGCGGCCTGCTGCAGACTGGCCAGTGCCGCGCGTCCGCGTTCCGTGGCTTCTTCGAACTCCTTCTCGCGTGCTGCTTTCGACTCGACGAGCTGCTCGAGGCGAGCGGCCCGGTGTTCCACCTCACGCAGGCCCTTCAGCTTCGCATCCAGGCTTTTGTGCTCGGCGGGATCGTACCCGGTCGGAAGCTTCTCGAGTTCGGCGCGCACGTTGGCGAGCTGTTCTTCCTGCTCTCTGCGCGTTCTGGCCAGGTTCCAGAGCTCCTGGACGGCCTGCTCGCAGCGGCTATGGCGCCTCGTTTTTAATTCGAGGGCCTTGTGCAGGTGCGCGATTTCCTGTTCAGCGGCAACGAGCTCGGCCTTTTTCTTCTCTAACTGCGTTTCGCGTTTGCGCTGCCACTTCTCGTCCTGGACCGCTTTCTCGAGTTGTTCCTCGAGCACGCCGGTCACGGTGTCGAATTCACTGCCGAGCGGACGCGTGCACATCGGACACGGGCCGTGTGGACCGGTGTTGTGCAGGTGTTCGAGCTGGCGCCTGAGGTCGTCGATAAGCTGAAGCAGCGTGGAAATTTTGGTGCGGACATCCTGGCGGTCCTCCGTCCACTTCTGCTTCTTCTCCGCCAGTTCACCCATCGCAGCATCGCGCTGCAGTATGAGCTGATCGAGCTCCGCCGCGGTGCTCTTCAACAGTTCGGGTGCCGATTCGAGTACCTTGAGCCGCTCAGCCGACCTGGCGAATTCGGCAGCATAGGTGCGTTCACTTTCCTCGAGCGCGCCACGTCGCGCGGCAAGCGTCGCGAGTTCGGCCAGTTGTGCACAGCGTTGCTCGAGTGCGGGGAGCTCGGCAAGCTGTGCACGCAGTGGCGCGAGATCCTTCTCCGCCGCTTCGATGGTCTGCAGCTCCCCGCCGATCCGGTCGAGATCGCGGCGGGCATTGTCGCCATCACGCTTCGCCTTTTCGATCTCGTGTTCGAACTCGCGGCTCCGTTCGCGTGCCTGCTGGATCTGCGTCCAGCGTGGGGCGAGCTGGTCGAGCTTCTTTCGTGCGGCTTTCAGTTGTGTGTCCGCGTCCTTCAGTCTCGACTTCGCTCCCTTCAGCCGCTTCTCCGCATCCAATCGCTGCGCGGTGAGCTGATCCGGATCGGGCAGAATCTCCCGGATCGCGAGGATCTCGGTGCGAAGATGGTTGCGCCGCTCGCGGATCCGGCTCTGCGCCTCGCGCAGCCGTTCGTAGCCAAGCACCTGGTTGAGGAAACGGCCGCGGTCGGTCGGCCCGAGTGAAGCGAGGAACTGGAGTTCCTTCTGACCGGTGAAGTAGGTGTTGAAAAATTCTTCGCGCGACATGCCGAGCCGCTTCTCGAGCCACGCGTTTGCCATCCCGGTCCCGCTGGCGACCGGCGACTCGCCATTGTCGACGTACACATCCACGCCGCTCAGCGTGCGAATGACCTTGTACTCATGGCCACCGAGTTCGAACGTGAGTTCGACGATGACACGCGAACGCCCCGGCGCACGGGAAAAGCGGATCGTGTCCTTCGTGCCACGCGCGGCCGATGCACCGTAGATCGCCCACGCGATCGCCTCCAGGATGGTCGACTTGCCCGCGCCGTTCGGGCCGATGATCCCCGTCAGGCCGCGACGGAAGTGGATCTCCGTGTCTGCGTGCTGCCGGAAGTTCTGGAGTCGAAGACGGATCAGGCGCATGCTAGTCGACTTCCGGCTCGGCGTCCTCGGCGGGATCGTTCAGCCGCGTTTCGGCGAGGTAGAGATGCGCAAGGTCGAGCAGCCGGGTGCGCTGAATTTCGCTGGATGTCGGCGTCCACTGCTCCGTGAGGAAGCTGTCGATTTCCTGCTCGAGTGTGCGTCGCAGGCCGTTCGCACCGACGCCTCCGATACGCTGCGATTCGGGACGCCGCGCATCGAGATGGAAGTGCAGCGCGCGCGAGCGGTACTCGCGCAGTGTGCGATGATCGAGTTCGCGGAAGAGATCGCGCGGGATGTCGTGCAGGACGAGTCGCACGATCTTGCCTTCGAGTCCGCCCGGAATTGCTTCCACGAGCGATTGGATCCGCGCATCGATATCGGCTGCATCGAGGTAGAGCGCATCGCCGCCCCGCCGCAGCGCGGAGATCCGCGGAAGATCGATTACCTCTCGCGTCGGTACCGGATGGAACTGCGCGATCCGGGTCTCCGTGTCAAAGGTCAGGAAACCCTTGTCTTCCTTCTCCTCCCAGACGCTCGACGAGGTGCGTTCGATCCCGCCCGCATACCACATGTTCGGAGCGAGTTCGGTCGCGATGTGGTAGTGCCCGAGTGCGACATAGTCCCACTCCTCGGGATGCAGTTCATGCAGATCGACTTCCGCCCCGCCGTATTCGCTGATGTAGCGCAGCTTCTGCTCCGCCGCGCCCCCGCGCAACTGCGCGTGCAGCACGAGCACGTTGATATCTGCATCCGAATCACGGCTGCGGTCGGTCTGCTCCGCCGCTGCGAGCGCCGTATGCGGCACACCCAATACCGATGTGCGCAGCTCCGGGAAATAAACCGTGCGCGCCTCCTGGTCCATCACCGTGATACCGGGGATCTCCGCGAACAGGCGCAGGATGCTGCCGGTCTCGGTCGATCGTGGCGAATCGTGATTTCCCGCGATCAGCACGATGCGCGATTCGGGCAGCCGCGCATGCAGCCGCGCGAACTGCCTGAACGCATCCGCGATTGCTGCGTTCGAGGGGCGCACACTGTGGAAGATGTCCCCCGCGAAAACAATCAGCTCCGGCTTCAGCGCGACCACCTTGTCCAGCGCGGCGCGGAACGCCAATGCGACATCGCGCTCGCGGGCATTGATCCCGCCCTGCGCGAGCCGGTGATAGGCGCGGTAGCCGAGGTGCAGATCAGCGAGATGCGCGATCAGCATCTGACTTCAGGCGACGGGGACGGTAACCTGCGGGAAGGCGACAGGGACGGCGACGGCGACGGAATGGGCGCGGGCGAGGGCGCGGGCGCGGCTCGTGTGATCAGCGATCGCGGCACTCTTCGGGTTTTCCGAACCACGCATTCTGAAGCTTCTCGTGCATCTTCGTGGACCACAGCCCGCGCCCGCGCCCGCGGCCGCGCCCGCGCCCCGAGTTCACGCATACGGATCATCGGACACGAATACGGGATTGCCGGGGATCGCGATGCCACCGGCGGGTGCGACTTCGCGGATCGGCTGTTTTTTGAGGAATGCCTTGAAGAAGGCGAGCACGTTATCCGGGCGCGTCTGCTGTGTGCGATGCAAACCGGTCAGCACTTCTTCTTCGTCGCGACCGGCGATCAGGTCCTTGATCTCATTGATCGAAAGATCGTGATCGAGGCGGCGGAGCTGTCGCGCGACGGCGTCCTCGAACGGGAGATCAACTTCGGGCTCGAAGCGTCGTACACCTTCACGCCCGCTCAGCACGGCGGGTCGCGGGAAACGCAGAAAGATCGGCTGGGCGAAGTGCGGGTGGCGGAACATCAGCTCACCCTTCGCGAGGGTAGCGAGTTTCGACTTGATCGCCGGGGACAGCACCGAATAGCCGGGCGTCGCCAGTTCATCCATGTCCATGCGGCCATAGATGCCGGTGCCGGAGTTGCCGACCACGCGCTTGTGCACCTGGCTGCGGAACTGCTGCGCGCTGAACAGCACCATGCCGAGGTAGCGGCCGCGTTCACTGACATCGAGCAGCATCTTGCGCACGTAGGTCTCGTGGCCATCGTTCGGCGCGTACTTGTTCAACTCGTCGACGAACACGACCAGGTGATCCACACCGAGTCCGTTGCGCTCGAGACGCTCGCGTACTTCAGTGACAACCCGCGCGAAGATCAGGTCCTGCGCTTCGGGTTCGACATTCGCAACATCGATGACGTAGATGCTGCGATCCTGGAACTCGCCCCAGGGCAGGTCGTTGACGCTGGCATCGTTCGAGACGAGTCCCTTCGCACGCGTCGACAGGTTGAGCAGCCGGTTGCGCACCTTTCGAAGGGTCGCGACGTGGTGCGTCTTCCAGACCTGCTGGTCGTTCTGCTCACAAACAGCAAGCACATCCTCGAACCAGGCTTCAAGGTCCTGGAACGTGCGGACGTGATGCACCCGGATCGTACGGTCATCGCTGACCCGGCCGACGATGCGCTCGCGAATGTATTCGATGAGCGCATCGGCTTTGGCATCGATGTCATCGCGGGTGAGCAGCACTTCGGCGAACTTCAGGATCTGCTCGAGTCCCCAGACCAGCGGTTCGACATTGTGGGTCAGCGCTTCGTGCGTGCGCAGCGTGTTGATGTTGTAGCCATCCGGCTTGTACGGCGCGAAGTAGCTGACGTTGCTGAACGGCTCCGAAGGCACACCGAGCCGTTCGTACATCCGCCGGTCTTCCTCGGCGAGGTCGGGATTCGCCTGATCGAGGAACAGCAGGTCGGGCCCCTTCACATTGAAGCAGAGCGCTGCGACCGAACCTTTTTCTTTCGGCAACTGCTCGAAGATCGATGCGAGCAGGAATAACACCGCGGATGTCTTGGTCGCGAGGCCGCTGACGCCGGTGATGTTGAGGTGCGCGGCTTCCGGGCCGAGCAGGAAATCCGCATCGAGGTAAACCGGCGCATCGCGATCGCCCGTCACATACAGGCCCGCGGCGATACCGGTGCCGCCTTCCTTCGCGTACGAGTCCATGCGCAGCGCCACGCGCACATCTTCGTCGTTAGCGAGGAACACGGGCCCGCTCGCGACTGGCTGAAGCGGCTCGGCCGGTTCATGGCGCAGCACGGCTGCGGTGTAGACGCGGATTTCGGGGCGAATCGTGGCGGCCGCAGCGGCGCGATCGGGCGTTCCTTCCGAGCCGATGTAGTCGTGCAGCGCGGTCTGGAGGTCGGTGTAGCTCGCGCCGTCGACAACGATGCCGTAGACCGTGACCGCGCGTGGTGCATCGATCGATACACGGACGATCGCACCGATGCCGACCGGCGAGTCGGCGGCGGTCCAGAAGTGAAACTCGTGGGGCGTGTTGGGCTTGCGCTCGGTCCCGACAACACGACCGATGGGTCGTACAGCTTCGTTCATCGAATTCCTTCGCCGAGGACGTGCACGGTTTCTCCCGTGACGCCGGACGCGGCATCGCTGCACAGGAACAGCACGACCTGCGCAATCTGCTCACGTGTAACCCACTTCACCGTGGTCGGGTCCTCGACAGCGTTGCGGTTCTGCTCGGTATCGACCATCCCCGGCGCGATTGCATTGACGCGCACGCCGTGCTGCTTCTCCTCGATCGCCATCGCGCGGGTGACTGCGATGACTGCGGCCTTTGCGGCGGAGTACGCGCCGATCCCTGCGATCGCGCGTTCACCGGCGGGCGAGGTGAAGTTGACGATGCAGCCACGGGTTTCGCGCAGCAGCGGCAACGCCGCGCGACTGACCAGGAACGTCGTGTCCGAGTTGCGTTCGATTTCGCGCCGCCACTCGTCCGGCTCGGTTTCAGCCAGCGGTCGAATCACCCTGAGCCCGCCCGCCGCGTTTACCACGCCATGCAGTCGGCCGGCCTGTTCGCGCACAGCGTTGAACAGCGCATTCACCTGTTCGGCGTCGGTCAGATCGGCGTGCAATCCGAGCACCTGGCGGCCGCCTTCGGCGAGTCGCGCTGCAACTTCAACAATTCTTTCCGAATGCCCGACCACCACAACGCGCGCGCCGGCTTCCGCGAATGTTTGCGCGATCGCGTAACCAAGCTGTCCGGCATCGCCGACACCGGTGATCAGAATCGTCCTGCCGTTCATCGGCGCTCCTGCATCGGAGGAGGTGGAGCCGAGCGCGAGCTGGTGCCAGATCCGCGCGACGAGCAACTGGCCGGCCATCACCAGAAAGATAACATCGCCATCATAGCGCGGGATCAGCAGGGTCGGCGTGATCACCATGCCCGCGGCGCAACCGAGGAGTGCCCAGACCGCCGTCGCTGCCCCGCCCAGTCCGGCGAGGAGCACACCCACCGCGTAGGCCGGCTGGGCGAGCAGGAAGAACACGCCGAGTACGCCACCGATGCCGAGCGTGCGCAGGTACGGCTGCGTGGTCCACAGCGTCGCGTAAATCCCGCCGCTGACCAGTGCAAACAGCACGAAGACCCAGCGTCGTCCGAATCGCACCGGACCGGACGCGCCGCTCCATACACCCAATGCGGCTGAACCGAGGATCAGCGCGATCAGGAAACCGGCGGTGCGCAGGAAGCGCGGCGCGATGTAGAGCAGCATCGTGCTGCCGATCAGCATCGATGCCCCGAGCGCGATGCCGATCGCAAGCGCCGCAACCGGCGCAGCCGTCCGCTTCAGTGCGCCTGCCACGTTCAGGGCTGGAAACGGCCGAAGCCGCCGCGGTAGTAAACCAACGGCGATCCCTCACGGGCATCTCCCGCCTGGACCTCGCCGATATAGATGGTGTGGTCGCCGGCCGGGTACTGTGCCCAGACCGTGCAATCCAGCCACGCCAGCACATCCTCCAGCACGGGCGCACCGGTCACTTCGCTGCGCCAGCCGACGCCCTCGAACTTGTCCACAACGTCGTCGGCGGCAAATCGTCGGGCCAGAATTTCCTGCTCCGCACTCAGCATATTGATCGAGAATGCCCCCGCGGCTGCAATCGCATTGTGAGTGTCCGCGCCGGTTTCGATACACGCAAGCACCAGCGACGGCTGTAATGACACCGATGAAACCGCACTCGCGGTCAGTCCGAACAGCGTGCCCTCCGCGGTGCGCGCGGCGACAACAGAAACCCCGGTCGTCCAGTGTCCGAGAATACGACGAAACTCAATGGTGTCCATCAGCTTTGTTGCCCCAGTCGATTCAGCGGTTGCGCGGGTTTTTGTGTGCCCGCTTCCGCAGGCGGGGGTCGGGGGCCACGCCTCCAGGCGCACGTTCCCGACGCGGAAACTCACCACGTGGGGACCCGCGCCCGCAGGAATACCTCACAATCGTGAATCGGGTAGAGTAACCGATCCCAGCGGGAGTCGGGAAGCGCGAGCGGCTGGATTTCGCTGAGCAGCCACGCGCTGATCCGATCGGCATCTTCGATGCTGAAGCGGCTGGCGGGCACTTCGACGCGGACCAATCCCCAGAGCAGGTCGTGGCCGGCCGGATCACGCAGACGGAGGTACCACGAGTGCACGGGAGCGAGTCGCCAGGTCTGCGGCTCGAACACGCTGGTCCGCTCGCCAGCCTGAAGGCCCAGCCAGACCCGGGCCTCCTCGCCGTCGAAAAATCTCGTACTGTGCGATTTGACCAGGCCGGCGACTCGCCGCTGGCCGGTCAGCTCCGGCGAGCGGCTGATGCTGCCGTCGATCAGCAGCCAGTCGTCTTCGCTCGAACATTTGCACCACTGCTCGGCAAGTTCGCGCTCGATGCCTTCGCGCCAGCGATTGACCGCCTGTGCTGCGCGGGCGTTCAAGGCCGGCGGGAACAGCGGCACGGGCTCCGGTTCGGGCGGGCTGGTATCGACCATGGTGTACGCGCCGAGGCCAACATCGTCGAGCCGCTCCCGAGGGAGCAGGCGGTGCGGGAAGAACAGCGCTTCGCGCTCCGCGAGGAGTGGCTCACGCCATGCACTCATCCGGCCGTTGAATCGTCCGCGCACCACGGCGGCGCCCCATGCGTACGCGACCGGCACAGGACCGGCGTAGTAGCGAACCGCGGCACGCTGGATGCCGTCGAGGAATGCATTGAGTCGGGATGGCGCCGGCTGCACACGATGCGCACGCAACGTGGTGTCCTCGATGACACGCGCTTCGATGGCATCGTGGATAGCATCATTGCCGTCGTACCAGCCGACATCGGCACCGCCGGTGACCGACGAAAAGACAGCGTGATGCTCGCGCGCGACGCGAATCAGCTCGTTGAGCAGCACGTTGCAGACGTGGAGGTCCGTATTAACTTGTGCGCAAACGCGAGGGCCAAGCTGCTGCTATCGGGGGTTATCATGAGATCGAGCCGGCGCCGTTGTGGCGCTGCCATGGGCGTCCTGATGATACTCGGGGTGACCGGCTGCGACAACGTGAGCTGGGGCGGCGCCGACTTCGCTGTCGTACATCCGCCCGAAGTAAACCAGCCCACCGAACCCGAAGAAGTCGAAGGCGAAGCAGTCCGCGAGCGGCTCCCCGAAGGCCCGGTGCTCTACTATGTGTCGGTAACAGAGACCGGACCGGTCATGACCCCCGTCGCTGAAATTTCGGGCGATTCGATGATCGCAATCCGCGCGCAGGGCGATGCGCGCGCATACGCGGGTCGATTCATCGCCGAACACATGCGGCAGGGCTCCGAATTCGCGCTGTACAACCGCGGCAATCGCATGGGCACGTTCCTGATCCGCGAAGCACATGCACCCGCCGCGAATGCCTGCCCTGCACTCCCGAGTGCGCAGGGCACACTCGAATTGTCCCAGGGCGCCGAAGTGCTCCGCGAGTTCCTGGCGATTTCCAAGCCCTCCGCGCCCGAGGTCGGCCGCCGCGCGGGGGCGCCGCCGCAGATCACCCGGCAAATGCAGGTTCTCGGACCGATCCTCGCCGAGCGTCTGCTTCGTGCCCGGCGGGCACAACTCCCGGGGAACTGGCAGCGCGCGATGGCGCAGTTGATCCCCTTCCCCGTCTCCGGTCAGAGCAACGCCGGCTACGCCACCACCTTCCTCGTCGACGACACGCTCGGGACCGGCTATGACAACGAAGGCTATTCGCTCTTCTACGTGGGCATCCCCAACCAGATGAGCTTCGATACCGCCTACGTCGATTTCACGAACTACCCGACCGAAGGCAAGGCCGCACCTCGCGTCGTCGACTATCTCGACTGGAACCGCGACGATCAGCCGGAACTGCTGCTGCAGGTCTACGGCATCAACGACACGTGGTTCGAAGCCGTCGGCCGCGACCGCGAAGGCAAGTGGCGCCGCATCTTCCGCCAGCGCTGCGAACAGGATCGCCGCGCCCCCGCCGACTCCGCTCGCTAGCGTGGCGCTCGCCTGCTGGCTTGGAGGTGGCAGGCCACCTTTCTTGTGGCGACCTCGGGGCGGCCCCGCGACCGTCACATTTTCGCTTCATCGCGGGTAACCGTGCGCATGGCGAGGCCGGGGTCGGGGTGGCGATCTCAGCGATGGGATATTGCGCCGGGCATGCCTTTTTGCTCCCGGGCGTTGTTTTGCGCCCGGCGGCTGAGTCGGGGGTCGGGGGCAGGGGTGGCTCCATCAAATTCCCACGCTGCGCTTGCTTTCTCGCGCCCTTACCGCCAGGCCTAGGGTCGCGGCGCGGGAAATCCCGTTCAACTTCCCACGCGCGCCCGTTTCTCGCGCCCGCTTGCAAGGCGGGGTCGCGGGCGCGGGATCCCGTTCAACTTCCCACGCGCGGCTCGTTTTCTCGCGCCTGGTAGGTTGCGCGGGCCTGAGCGGCCGAATCGCACAACCGTCCCGACGGCTCCGCCGCGCGTGGGGAATTCGTCCGATACAGCCCGCACAATCTCCCATACGCGCCCGCTGACGCAGTCGCTGGGAAGTTTGACCGCCTGCCGATACCGCGGTTCGGGAGTTTGGCCGCCCCCGCCCGACCCCCGCCTCCGCAATGCGCGCCAGACGCGCTCGACGCGCCCTTGCAGCGGCACGCGCGACAAGCTAGGATCAGCCATAACAAACATAGACGAACGGGGCCTTTCAACACGGAAGTTCGGTGAAAAGCCGACGCGGCCCCGCCACTGTAAGAGGCCCACGCGCGAGCGTGGAGTCGCCCACTCAAATGCCACTGGGGTGAAAACCCTGGGAAGGCGAGTCGGGCTGCCTCGAGCCAGGAGACCGGTTCCGTTCGTTCCCGAAACAACACCTCTCGCAGGGAGAGGCTCGGGAGTGAGCCGTAGCTGGCCATTCTTTGCCCGTCTTCCTGCCTGGAAGGACGGGTTTTCTTTTGCGCCCTGTTCATGGGATCGGGAGTCTGGTACTCGCGGGAGTCCTGGCTCTTATCGGGTGCGAGCGTCAGGCTCCTGAAGCCGCGCTCACCTTCGGTCCGACCGTCACGGATTATACCGGGCGGACGGTCGCGCTCGAAGCGCCGGCCAAGCGAGTGCTGTCGCTGGTGCCTGCGGTCACGGATCTGCTGCTTGCGATGAATGCGCAGGATGTGTTGATCGCACGGACGCGATTCGATCTCGATCCGCGGATCGCGCATCTACCGACGACGGGTAATGCGCTGATGCCGAGCATCGAGTGGATCGCCGCGTTGCGTCCCGACCTCGTGATCACCTGGCCAGATCAACCTTCCCATCCGATCATCGCGCGGTTGAATCAACTCGGCATCCCGGCGTACGGGGCGCGTACCGATCATCTCGCGGACATCGATACGATCGCGCGCGAGATTGGGATACTGATCGGCAAGGCAGTGGCCGGCGACAGTCTTGCCCGCGCGCTCGATGCTGCCTTCGACTCGACGCGTGCACGCGTTGCAGGCGCACCTCGACTGCGCGTCGTGTACGCACTCTCGCTCGATCCGCCGACGATCGCAGGCCCGCGCACGTTCATCAATGAGTTGATCGAACTCGCTGGCGGCATCAACAGCTTCGCCGACGTGCGCGCGCAGTGGCCGCAGGTCAGCATCGAAGAGGTGATCCAACGGCAGCCGGATATGATTGTAATCGCGGGAGAGCGTTCGAAGGCCGACCCGGATCGGATCCGGCAACTGCCGGGCTGGCGCGAACTCGAGGCGGTGCGGAACGGCCGCGTGCTGACGGTGGACCCGTACGATTTCAACCGGCTCGGCCCCGGGCTCACCGCTGCCGCGGAAGTACTCGCGCGCTTTCTCCATCCTGACCGGTTCGAAGGTCGCTGATGCCGCGATCCGGTGCGCCGTCACGAACGGTTCTGTATTCGGCGCTGGTGCTGATCACGCTGCTGTCGGTGCTGCTCGCGCTTTCGGTTGGTGCGGCGAAGCTGCCGATCGACGCCGTCTTCGCCGTCCTCGCCGGAGGCGGCAGCAGCGAACAGCGGGCGATTGTGCTCGAGTTGCGCCTGCCGCGCGCGCTGATGGCTCTGCTTGCAGGTGGCGCGCTCGCGATGAGCGGAACGGTGTTCCAGGCGGTGCTGCGCAACCCGCTCGCGGAGCCCTACGTGCTCGGTGTCTCCGGTGGCGCAGCCGTTGGGGCTGTGGTGGCGATCATGCTTGGCGTGGGTCAGAGCCGGTGGGCGCTGCCGGTCGCCGCGCTTGCGGGTGCCATCCTCACGATCGGGCTGGTGCTGCGTATCGCACTGCAGGCCGGTCGCGCACTCGACTCGCGCGTACTGCTGCTCGCGGGTGTTATCGCAGGCGCATTTCTCAACGCGATCATTCTGCTGCTGCTGACCTTCGCCGACGTCGAAAGTTTTCGTTCCGCGATTTTCTGGATGATGGGCAGCCTCGCCGGCGCAAGCTGGGGCGACACGCTGCTGCTCGGCGCGTACGTGATTCCTGGCGCGCTGCTGCTGCTCGCACTGACGCGTCCGCTCAACCTGCTTGCACTCGGCGAGGAAACGGCGGCACACCTCGGAGTGAATGTCACGCGCAGCAGAATCGTCGCGTACCTCGCGGCCTCACTGCTGACCGCGGTTTCGGTCGCGACCTGCGGAGTCATCGGATTCATCGGCCTGATCATCCCGCACACGCTCCGGTTGTTGCGCGGCGGTGAGCACGGGTTTCTGCTGCCTGCCTCGTTCATCGCTGGTGCAGCATTTCTGCTGCTCACGGATACACTCGCGCGAACGCTTGCGCCGCCAACGGAGCTCCCGGTGGGTGTCGTGACTGCGCTGATCGGTGTCCCCGTTTTTGTCGCACTGCTGCGCAGGAGCGGAACATGACACCGGTGTTGCGGGCCGAAGGGCTCGAGTTCCGCTACCCTGCTGCGCCACACCCGGCACTCGATCGCATTTCGCTCGAGATCGCTCCCGGTGATTTCTACGCGATCATCGGCCCGAACGGTTCCGGCAAATCGACTTTGCTGAAGCTGCTGCTCGGTGCAGTCGCGCCAACCGCGGGGCGTGCGCTGTACGAAGACCGACCTGCTATCGACTGGGATCGACGGCAGATCGCGCAACGCATTGGCGTCGTTCCGCAGTTCGAGGACATGACGTTCCCGTTCACCGTTCGTGAAATCGTCGCGATGGGACGTTATCCGCACCTTGGTCCGTGGCAACGTGAAGCGCGACGCGATGCGGAGGCGATCGAAGTCGCGATGCAGCGCTGTGAAGTGGAACAACTCCAGTCTCGAACGCTTGCCAACCTGTCCGGCGGTGAACGTCAGCGTGCGCGCGTCGCGCGTGCACTCGCACAGCAGCCGCGCGTGCTCATGCTGGATGAACCGACCACCGCGCTCGATGTCGGCCACGAGATGGCGGTGTTCGAGTTGCTGGCGCAGCTCCGCGAGCAGGATCACACGACCGTCGTCATTGCCACACACAACCTCAACCTGGCTGCGCGCTTCGCGAATCGTATCGCACTGCTCGACCGCGGACGACTTGTGGCGGAAGGCGCTCCTTCCGACGTGATGACGCAGGAGCGTCTGGAACGCGTGTACCGCTGGCCGGTTGTGCGCACGAGTCACCCGGGACCCGGCATCGATACCGGTGCGCCGCAGGTGACCGTGCTTCGGAGAAACACGGATGCGAATCAGAAACCACAATCGTAAGGATAGATCATGAGACGGGTACCACTCGCTGTAGTCGCGCTTCTGCTGTCGAGTCAGGCAGCGGCGCAACAGGATACAATCCGGTCTGCGACTTCTGTAACAACGAAGCAGGACACATTTCGGCTGCCGGGCGTTGTTGTGACGGCGACGCGTGTGCCTGTGCCGGTGAATGCCGTACCCGCTGCAGTCACCGTGCTCGACGGTGGGCTGCTGCGTGAGCAGGGTATTCGCACGGTCGCAGATGCATTGCGCACGGTTCCGTCCGCACAGATCGCGCAGAACGGCTCGTTCGGATCGATCACCTCGCTCTTCCTGCGCGGCGGCGAATCGGATTACGTGCAGGTGCTGGTCGACGGGGTGCGTGTGAACAACCCCGGCGGACTCTACGACTTCGCGAATCTCACGCTCGACAATGTTGAACGGATCGAGATCGTGCGCGGGCCGGTCAGCGTACTCTACGGCTCCGATGCGATGACCGGCGTGGTCCAGGTATTTACCCGCGACGGCGGGGCTGCACACACGAGGGTGCGTGCCGAGGCGGGCGGCGGCTCGAAGCTCGGACCCGAAACCGGAAGCGACCATTACCAGGCGACCAGCATCGATGTGCTCAGTACCGGACGCGCAGGAAGGCTCGGCTGGTCCATCGGCGGCTCGCAGTACCGAACCGACGGCCTGTACGCCTACAACAACGCACATCGCAACCGGGGCGTGAGCGGAGGGCTCGACCTCGCCGCAGGATCATGGCGCTTCGACTGGAGCGGCCGCTACAACCAGAGCTACTTCCACTACCCGACCGACGGCAGCGGCAATCTGGTCGATAGCAATGCATATCGCGAAAGCGAAGCGTTCACGACGGGCGTGCAGGCCATCGGTCGAGTGACAAATGCTTTCGAGCTGCGAGCCGCCATCGCGCACCACCAGTACGATGAGCGCTACACCGACCTGCAGGATGCCCCCGACGACACTCTCGGTACGTTCACATCCCGCAGCCGCGGCAAGGTCGCACGCAACTCTGCCGAACTGATGGCGACGTACACCGTCATGCCGGAGTTGCATGTGACTGCCGGCGGCGAGTTCGAACGCCAGTCGGATCGTAACCGCTACACATCCGATGGGCAGTTCGGCCCGTTCGAAAGCGATATGGATCGGCAGAGGGACAATCGCGCGGCATTCGCGCAGTTGCTGCACGCAACTTCCCGCTACTCGATTACAGCGGGCGGACGCATCGACGACAATGGTCGCTTCGGTACGTTCGCGACCTATCGCGCAGGCGTGAGTGTTTCACCAACACGCACGCTGGGGCTGCGCGCCGCGATCGGGACCGCATTCAAGGAGCCGAACTTCTTCGAGAACTACGCGGAAGGATTCACGAAGGGCAATCCGAATCTCGAGCCGGAGCAGTCGCGCACGATCGAAGCGGGCGCGGAACTGCGTCTTGTCGAGGATCGCGTAACCATCGGTGTAACCCGCTTTCATCAGACCTTTACCGATCTGATCCAGTACGTGTCGCGGCCGTTCGGCTCCGAGCTCTCCAACTACTCGAACCTCGCGGGCGCCCGCGCCAACGGGACCGAGATCGAGGTGCATAGCGGCTTCGGTCGATTCGCGATCAATGCAGGCGCGACTCTGCTCGAAACGCGTGTCACCGACGCAGGCACCGGCGAGGACCCCGCGCTGGTGAATGACCAGCGGCTGCTCCGACGTCCTGATTTTCGCATGAACGCCAGTCTCGTGTATTCGATCGGTGCGTATACGTTCACCGGCTCCGGCAGCTACACAGGCGAGCGGGATGACCTCGACTTCAACACGTTCCCCAACGAGCGCGTGAAGCTCGATGGGTACGCCACGATCGACGTCGGCGTTCGCTACGACGCGCTGTCATTCCGTTCATTGCCGCTCGCGCTGACCGTTCGCGCCGCCAACCTGCTCGACGCGCGCTACGAGGAAATCTTCAACTTCCCGGCGCCTGGCAGATCTCTGCACATCGGCGTTGAGGTTGGTCGCTAGGCTAAGGCAGGATTGCGGCTGAGGTTCACATTCTCAGCGCCAAAACAGGGAGCCCGGCTGGTTAACCCAGCCGGGCTCTCTGCAATCGCGGAAACGATTCTTTCAGCGCCGTCGCTGTTTCTGCTTTATCAACTGTCGATCATCGCGGCCGACTGTACGGCTCTCAGCAATTGATGTGACGGATCAGTCGTCTGAATCGACATGTCCGGCCTTCAGCACCGGATTCATGATGATCCTGCCATTGCCGGTCGTGTGCACATTGCCGATCGAGGTGTTCAGGTCGAAAACCAGCGTGACATCCGCGCCGTCATCATCATCGATGGTGAAGCTCGAGGTCTGCACCTTGATTCCGCTCTGCGCACCGCTCGGGATCTCGAGCGCGTAGGTGCCCGCGGCAAGCACGGAGTTCCCACCGATCGCTACATCGGTATTCAGACTGATCTCCGCCGAACCATCTTCGATCCGCAACCGAATCCGGTTATACGTGCCGGCCGGAAGTTCGCCGCGCGCGATGATGAGCCCTGTACTGTCAACCGGAAGATCGAGCAGGTTGATCCGGACCCCACCAAGCTCCGTCAGGTCGAGGCGAACAAATTTGCCCGTCTCATCGTCGGAGTCGGGGTCCGTCTCCACGCGAATCGCCTCGACTGCAGTCACGGTCACCATGATCGAATCGATCATGCTCGCGGTGATCGCGCCCGACGCCGTGATGAAATCGGTCGCCGCCACACGCGCGGCCGCGGTCGGCGTTGCCGCCAGCCGAACCCGGACCTCGCCGTCCGAGGTACCCGTCGTGTCGCTGCATGCCGCCGCAACGAACAGGGGCAGGACCAGCCAGTGCTTCCAATGCTTCATGCTTCTACTCCGTTAGGGCCAGGGGAAACCCGCGCCATGCTGCTGCAGGACACGGGCCGCTTTTCGATCGCACTCGATCCGCATTGCGGGACAACAGTTTGCCCCGCTCGATCCGGAATGCCCCACTCCGAAATGTTTTCGCGATCTCTTCAGTTAGACGATGGAGGGGCGTGGAGGTAACAACTCGAAGTTTGGGCTGGACCGCCACCGTGATTTTCTCTGGGAATCTGAAGATTCGAGGATTCTAGGAATCGAGGATTCTAGGATTCGAGGACTGAAGGATTGAAGGGTTGAAGGATTCGGGAATTTGGGTGTGGGTGTGGGTGTGGGTGTGGGTGTGGGTGTGGGTGTGGGTGCGGGTGTGGGTGTCGGTCAAATTGAGGACCCTCAGCCTTACCATACCGGTACCCGTACCCACACCCGTACCCCTGCCCAAAAATCCTTAACCCCCGAAGTTTCAAAATTCCAAGATCCCGAAATCCCAAAATCGCACGAAGGTATTCAGCGAATCAGCGCGTGCATGCTCATTGGGCGTGCGGCCGCGACGCCATACAGGGCGTAGCCGAATTGATCGTAGTCGACGGTGTTCGATTCGTACGTGTAGAGTCCGAGTGATCCCGACGGAATCCCGGCGTCGTTGGCGGTGTGGGTCCAGGCGGAGGGTTCGGGGGTTCCATCCGCCCAGGCCTTCACGCGGAGGGTGGTCCCTTCGGCGCGGAAGCGCAGCCAGTACCAGGTCCCGGGTGTGTGCACGAAGCGGGCGGAGCCGACGTACAGCCACTGGCCATCGAGGAAGCGGTTGATCTCTACCACGTTTTCGCCGGGGCGGAAATACGCGACGTACGCGCTCTCGCGGGTGCCGTTCATCCGGTGGCGTAGTGCGACGCCCGGGCCGCGGTTGTCGGAGTCGCGCAGGCGCATTTTGACCAGGACTTCCTGGGTCGTGCTCGTATCGGGGACGCCGTCGAATCGGAGGATGTGTCGTCCGGTGGCTGTGGTCACATTGCGGAGCACGCGGTTGTCGCTGGCGGTATTGTCGACGACCACCTGCCAGGTGGAGTTTGCAGCATAGGCTGTGGCTGTCCAGCCCGATGGCGGTTGATCGAGCGGGTCGGTGCTGAAGCCCGTGCTGTAGGTCCCGCCGGCCGGGGGTGCAGGCGGCGGCGTGGTCATAGCGGTGACGGTCACCATCGCTGTGTCGGCATGTGCGAGCGTTGCATGCGTCGCGATGATCTGCCAGGTCCCCGCAGTTGTCCCCGCGGTGAAGAGCCCACCCGCGGTGATGGTGCCGCCTGTCGCCTGCCAGTTGACGGGCACGATCGTGCTATCGCCGTCGCTCCAGCGGCCGTACGCGCTGAACTGGGCCACGGCGCCTGCGGCAACGCTCACGGCCGCGGGAGTCACCACAATACCCACCAACGTTTTCGGGGGAGGCGGTCCGTCGGCCGGGGTCGGAGCACTCGCGCCGCCGGCGGCGAACCCGACACCGTCGTAGTCGACAGTGTTCGGCTCGTACGTGTAGAGTCCGGCCGATCCGGTGGCGAGGCCGTTATCGACGAATTCGCGTGTCCATGCTGCCGGCTCGGCGCTGCCAGCGGGCCACACCTTCACCTTGAGCGCGTTCCCCTCGGCGCGGAAGCGAAGGGAGTACCACTGCCCCGGCTGATTCACGAACGGCGCGTCGCCGATGAACAACCACCCGCCGTTCATGAACCGGTTTACTTCGACTCTGTTATTGGCGGTTCGCAGGTACGCGACGTAGGCGTTCTCCAGCGATCCGTTCATCGTATGGCGCAGTGCGACTCCCGGCCCTCGTCCATCGGCGTCCCCCATGCGCATGCGTACCACGATCTCCTGCGTGGTCGTCGTATCCGCCGCTGCATCGAGCCGGAGGATATGCCGCCCGGTCGACGTCGTCGTATTGCGCAGGACGCGGCCGTCGTTCACGCCCGCATCCGTTGCGATCACCCAACTCGAATTTCCGGGATACGCGGTTTCGGTCCACCCCGACGGCGGCAGCCCGACCGCGTCTGCCGTGAAGTCAGCAGTGAGTGTGACTCCCGGTGACGGTGCGCTGATCGTCACACGTGAAGTATCCGCAACCGCCGGCGTGCCGGTGTGCGTTGCGATGATCGCGTAGGTGCCCGGGGTCTGGCCGGCGATATAGCTGCCCGAGGCCGAAATGGTGCCGCCGCTGGCGGTGAACGCGATGGGCACCGTCGTCGTGCTGCCATCCGAGAACACCCCCTGCGCACTGAAGCTCGCACTTCCCCCGAGTGGAAGCGCGACGCTGTCGGGAAGCAGCCTGAGTGCTGTGAGAACCGGAACGGGCGGCGGTTCAACCGGTGGCGCGCCGCGCAGCTCCCAGTACTTCCACTGGACCACGGCGTTGTCGTGGTTCGCAACACCCGGTTTGCCCAGCGGCCACGCGGTATGCGTCCGTTCGAGCTGCCAGGTCGACGGCTCCGGTGTGCCCTTCTCCCAGATCCGCGCCCGGATCGTGGACCCGATCGCCTCGAGTCGCACCGAGTACCATACGTCATTGCTCCAGGACAATCCGTACTCTGCAAGCTGGGTGTAGCCGCCGTTCGTGTAGGTCGACAGCACCACGGTGCGGGTGGTCGCGTTGGCAAACAGCCAGAGTGCGTACCCGCCCTCGGCACTTGCCGTCCCGGTCATCCGCACCGCGGCGGTCCCGAGGTACCACGGGCCTGAGGACCCAAGCAGCGAGCGGACGCGGACCTCGGTGTATACGGACTGATCGGTCATGTCGCCGGCGCCCTGATACGCCAGACCAAACCGGTTCCGGCTCTGAAGCTTCGGGGACGACCACTCCAGCAGCTTTCCCGACCCCGCACTGTCATCGACCACTTTGAAGTACGGGCTCGGATCCCACACTTGAACGAATCCGGAAGGCTGCACTCCGGTCGCGTATTCGCTCCAGTCGGTCCAGTGCAGGTCGTCACTGACCTGCATGAACCGAGGCGTGGTCTGCGTGCGAGGAGGGGTCAGCATGTCCGGTCCATCGCAGTTCGAAAGCAGCAGCAGGAGCACCGGCAGAAGGAAGCACTGCGCGCGCAGGCGCAGGCGGCTCCGCCCCTTGAAGCGCCGAGTGCGTGCGTAGCCAACTCGCATGAACACCGATCCTTTTTGCGTGGGCTCAGCGCGGTACAGCGAGCCGCGAATGGGCGCTCGTCTCCCGCGCTACCCCACCGATGCAAAGATCAGGACCGTCCCAGGAGTTGTCTAAGTCGTGGAACTACCGAGAGTTGGACTGCAAAATCGTCGAACCGGCGAACATCTGTCGAATAACGACCACAAAGTAGTGCACGGTCCGGCCAGGCTCGATCAACAAGGGTTTCGGTGTCACTGATCGACTCGCCCAAGTCGGAACGCTGGCACCAGCAGCACCGTATCGCCGCGCAGCCGGACAGTCGAGAATGTCTGGATCGGATCGAAGATCAGCTCGACATCGGTCCGGATGTTTGTGCTGACCAGGAACTCGAAGCCGCCAACCTGAACGCCGGTCTGTGCGCCGGTGGTGATCACCACCGGGTGTGATCCTGCGGGGAGGCTCACGCCGTCGACTGTAACCGGTTGAACCAGGACCAGGCCTGCGGTGTTTGGGTCGAATCGCAGCCGGATCCGGTCGTAGGCGCCCTCCTCGATTTCACCGGCCCCGACCAGCAGTCCGGGTGTGGTGGGACTCTCGGCGGGGAGGGAAAGCAGGTCGATGGGCAGGCGCAATTCTGCGGGCAGCCCGAGTCGCTGGAAATTGTCCTGGTCGCCGGTCTCCTCCTCCGAAATGCCTGCCCGGATCACCTCGACCGCCGTGATGGTGAGGATCAGCGACTCGACCGCCGAACGCGGAATCGCGACACCCGCCGTTGCCATGTCCGCGCGTTGTGCGAGGGTAACCCGAACTTCTCCGCGATCGGACGGTCCGGTGTTGCCCGTGCAACCATAGACCAGAATACCTGCTGCGAGTGCCAGTTTTCTCCACATCCCATTCGCCCGTAGCTGTCTGCACCGCCTTCTCGCTTGCAAACCCTGATCCGCAAAAGAAAACGGCGCCGTCCAGTTGTCCTGGTCGGCGCCGTGTCCCCGGGTCGGAATCGCTCAGGCCGCGAAGCTCTGGAGGGCGTTGCCCATTTCGCCCTCGCGCAGACGCTTCAGCGCGCGGTCGCGCAACTGGCGCACACGCTCTCGCGTCACCCCGAGCATGTTCCCGATCTCTTCCAGCGTGTGCTCGCGCCCGCCCTCGAGGCCGAAGTAGAGTCGCAGCACGCGAGCGTCGCGCGGGGTCAGCGTATCGAGCGCACGATCGATGTGTTCGGCGAGCAGACGCTCCTCAACATCTTCCTCCGGCTCGGCCGCCTCTTCCGAAATGAAGCGTTCGACCAGCATGCTGTCGTTACTGTCGCCGATCGGCGCGTCGAGCCGGATCTCGGCGGCATTCAGCGTGGACAGCGACTGGACGATTTCCGGCGTCAGCTTCGCCGCTTCCGCGACCTCTTCAATGGTCGGCTCACGACGCAGCTCCTGCTTGAGCCGCTCCCGCTCCCGGAAGATGCGGGCAAGATCGCTCGCCCGGTTCAGCGGAACGCGCACCGCGCGACCCTGGTTGGCCAGCGCCGACAGGATCGCCTGCCGGATCCACCATACCGCGTACGAAATGAACTTCACGCCCTGGTCCGGATCGAACTTCCGCGCCGCAGTAACCAGCCCGACGTTGCCCTCCTGAATCAGATCGACCAGTGAGACGCCACGGTTCTGGTACTTCTTCGCAACACTGATCACGAAGCGGAGGTTGGCACGAACCAGCTTCTGAACGGCATCTTCGTCTCCGGCGCGCGCAAGATAACCGACCTCGATCTCCTCCTGCGCGTTCAGCAGCTCGTGCTGACTGACCTCGCGCAGATACTGATCGAGAGCGCTCTGCTCTTCCGCCGTCGCGGCAAAGCCCTTCATTGCCGGCTTCACCGCCTTGCGCCGGCGCTTCTTTCGGACCTCCAACCCGCTATCCATCAATTCCGAACCATTCACCACGATGACACCTGCTGTCAGCGCGACTCCTCGCTTTGCATCGCTCTGTCTCTGCAAGGAACCGGCCCGGCAGTGCGCTCCATCGCCTCATTTATGTTGACTGTTTTGATGCCGCACCTGTAACCCCGCCCCCACTCCGCGAGTTCCGGGTGTGTACACGCGCCCCCACACCCACACCCACACCCATACCCAAAACCCTTAATCCCGTATTCCCAGATCCCAGAGCCCAAAACCCGAGAGCCAGATCCCCCGAGCTCTCCCGAAAGCGCCCGGGATCACCAGAAAGGAATACGGATTGCACCCGGCATCTCCCTGAAAGGAGGTGCAGCATGATTGATCCCAACCGGGAGCGGTCCCTCGGCGATGCCGCCGGCGCGAGCCGCCGCGGATCCCCCAATAAGCCCCAGCCCCAAAGCCACACCGAGGGCACGAACCGCGACTTCGACGAATCGGGGGAGTCGGCCAACCAGGCACACGGCCATCCGCGCGAGGAACGCGAAAGCGGGCGCAGCCGCCAGAAATAGCGGGCGCTATTCGCCGCCCGGATCTTTACTGATCGTGCCCGAGTCGGCAGCGTAGCCGGCGAGCAACTGGTCGAGGGAGGGGGGCATATGTGTGCCGCCCTCCCGCAGCGCGACTCGCAACTCGACAACCCTGCGCCGCAGATCCATTAGATCGCGATGGATCGTTTCCCTCCGGATCCCCGTCCGCTGCTGGGCGAGGATTCGGTCGGCAAGCGCCTGGATCTGACGGAGCTTCGGCTCGACCGCATACTGCTGCGAATTCAGCCAGGCGAAGGGCAGCCGCGTCTCGAGCAGGCGGTCCGATATCGCTTCCGCCCGTACCAGTCGGTTCACGCCATCGCCGTCCAGATCACCGGCAAGGGCCTCGTTCAGCTCCTTCTCGAGCAGATACAGGGTCTCATCGAGCTGGTCGGCCCCCTTCAGCGGCACCAGCGCCGCAGCCGGCGGAGGCGCCGGCCCGGACACTGCCGATTCCTCAGGATTCGAGCGCTGACACGCGCCTGCAACCATGACGATGATGAGTAACCGCTTCATGTACTCCCGGCCGGGGCAATGGTCGTGCCTGTTGCTCTCTGCACCGCGCGAAGGATAGCGTGCCTGCCATGCTCATACAAAGTTGCGCCCGAACTGACCGCGGCCTGCTCCGCGACGGCAATGAAGACGCCCTGTTGTGCGACCCGAAACGCCGCCTGTTCGCTGTCGCGGACGGTATGGGGGGGCACGCGGCCGGCGAAGTGGCCAGCGCGATGGCGATCGAGCGCCTCGAATCCGTACACCCGCCACACACTGCCGAAACGCTCACCCGTGCGGTGCACGCCGCGAACGAGGCGATCCTCGCGGCCGGTCGTGAATCGCCCGGGCGCAGCGGCATGGGGACAACTGTGACGATCCTCGCCCTGCGCGACAGCGAAGCCGTCTGGGCGCACGTCGGCGACTCGCGACTGTATCTCTACCGCAATCAGCAGCTCAGTCAGCTTACACGCGACCAGACCTGGGTCCAGCAGCAGGTCGATGCGGGGCTGCTGACCCCGGAACAGGCGCGCGTTCACCCGCGTTCGAGCCTGCTCTCACAGGCCCTGGGCATGCCGGAGCCAATCGAGCCCGAAACCGGCCGCCTCCAATTCTACCCCGGCGACCGCTTCCTGTTGTGCAGCGACGGGCTCACCGGAATGCTTCGCGACCATGACATCGCCGCGATCCTCGCGGACCACGCATCATGCGAATCCGCAGTGCGGGAACTGATCGAACGTGCCAATCAGAAGGGCGGCACCGACAACATCACGGCTGTGCTGGTCGACCTTCCTGCCACGCACTGACGACAATTCGTTGACGCGCGCGAACGAACACAGCCGCGTAAATGCTACCCGAGCAGCGCTGCCCCGGAGGCGAGGCGTTGCCGCACTTCGGCCGCTGAGCGTGCTGCAAGCTGCGCGAGCGCGGCCGGCCGAACCTCCCGGCGTTCCGGCCAGGTGAACAGTCGCAGAACGCGCGCGGTGTGGTACAGCTCTTCGGCGACGCGCGTGATCCCGATCAACCCGGTTCTGCCGCCCGGTCCGATCCGCAGCACACCACCATCGCGCCGCTGGACCAGCAGGTTGAGGTGGAACATCGCGCGTTTCTCCGGGAAATCGAGGTAGGCGCCACCTGCCGGCAACCCGATCTCCTCCGCGACGCGATCCTCCGCCGCCCGTTTGAGCGGCGAATCGACCACGAGCCAGCTTCCCGCCTCCGGGTCGGCGAGTTCCGCCGCGACCACTTCGCCTGCCCGCTTCGGCAGCTTACGCGTGCGCAGCGCCTGCACGAGCGCGCCTGCGTCAGAGCCAGCACCGCCACGGGTCCGCTGTTCGAGCACGAACAGGATGCCTTCGTCGGTCTGACCGACCAGTTCCTCCGGCTCGATCAGCTTCTGCTCGAGCGCATCGGCAATGATGCGCTTGTACAGCACGGTGGCCGCCCGTACCGCGTGGTGCCAGTAGACGTTTCGGAACATCTGGTACTTGGCGAAGAGCAGCGATTCGAGCGAGGCGATTCCCTTCTCGTGCACGCCGACTTCGCTCAGCCCGGTCTCCGGATCCTTCAGCACCTGCAGTGCATGCAACAGCCGATCGACATCGACGACGCCGTATGGCACTCCGCAGAAGGTCGCATCGCGCTTCAGGTATTCGATCTTGTCGAGGTCGAGGCTGCCGCTGACCAGGCCCTGCAGGGGATGATCGGAGCGCCCGCAGATCAGCAGCTCGATCTGCCCCACCGCATCCTCGCCAAGCCCGGCCAGCGCGGCGCGAACCTCCGCGTCGGCAAGGAAACGGCCCGCGAGCGCTTCGTGGTGGCCCGGGATCCGGCCTTCCTCGAGTTCTTCCAGCGCGTGCGAGAACGGGTAATGCCCGATATCATGCAACAGCGCCGCGAGCGGGATGATGCGACACTCGCTGTCGCTCAGATCGCCCAGCGCGCCACGTTCACTGAGCAGGGCGAGTGCGCGCTGCGCGAGATGGTAGACGCCGACTGCATGGTCGAACCGCGTATGCGTCGCACCCGGGTAGACGAGGTGCGCGTGCCCGAGCTGCCGGATGTGGCGCAGCCGCTGGAATACCTGCGAATCGACAATACGGCATGCGTCCGCTTCCAGGCGTATCGTGTCCCACAATGGGTCGCGGATCGTTATCGGTCTCGTCATGGCAGAAAAATGGGGGCGAGCCCTGACCGCGGCCACTTCGCAAACGCGGCCTCACGTGCATCTCGCGTCGAATCAAATCATTCAACACAGTGAATAGCAGCCGAAGCGCTGACTGACCATAGCTGAACCGGCCATCGTCGCAGCACAATCCAAAACCACTGGAGAAGCGGAATGCAAGCGTTCCTGCGTTTGTTCGGCTTGAGTGCACTCGCAGTCGTGACCGCATGCGAAGCCGGGGGAGGGCCAGAGCTGTTTGAATACGACGCGACCGCCATTCCCCGTATTACCGCAGTCGAAGCCGCCCGGCTCGACGGCGAGGCGCACGGGCTGGTTCTGATCAGTCCGCTGGGGGGTGTGGCCCTGAAACGCGATGGCGAACTGGTCGTTGCGCAGACGGGGAACTATCAGATCCTGTTCGTTTCATCTGACGGGAAAGTATCAGGAGCTTTCGGCCGCGAAGGCAGTGGCCCCGGCGAGTTCAGACGAATCATTACGCTCGGACTGCACGGCGAATCGGTCTGGATCTGGGATGCGCCGCAGGGCCGGGCCACGATTATCGGCCCGCAGCACCAGTACCTCGCGACGAAGCTGATGCCGGCATTCAAGCTGCCGAATGACATGCCCACTGGACCGGCTGCGGGAGCGCTGGTTGGTATTCCGCATGACGATGAGCTCGTCGGCCTGAACTTCGCCGAAGGCGGCATCAGCGCGTTTCGCGGAACCTGGGGCGGCACGGTGGAGCACACGCTGCCACAGCTCACCTCGCGAGAAGATGGACGCTGGATCCGGGTAAACGGTGGGGTGTTCCCGGGCAACCCGTTCGAAACCGGACCGGTATTCGATTTCTCCGAAGATGGCCGACTGCTCGCGATCGCACGTCCGTTTTTTGAAGGCGAGAATGCCGGCAAAGTGTCGGTCACATTGATCGAGACGACCGGCGATACGGTCTACGCCGGCCTGTACAGGATTCCGAGCACGGCAATTCCGCAGGACACCATCGACAACGTGCTCGCCGAAAAAAGCGCGCGGCTTTCTCCGGAACTGGCCGCCGCATTCAAGCAGGGCGCATTCATCCCTCCGTTCTGGCAGCCCGTATCGAATCTACTCATTGCTAACGATGGGAGAGTCTGGCTGAAGCTGCCGCCTGATGGCGCCGTGCAGCCATACGCGATTCTCGATGGAGCCGGGAAGTTTGAACGAGCCGTCGATTTTCCGGGAGGTACCACAGTCGCCGCAGCCGCAGACACTATCGCGTGGGCAATCGAAACCAATGAACTCGCGGTTCCGAACCTGGTGAGATACTTCGTTCACCCTCGCCAGTGACGCGCATAGATCACATACGAAAGCAGACAAGCCCATTGAATTACTTCGGCACGCGTACCAGCCGTTCGACGGTTGCCGCGCCATTCGTCTGCAGATCAGTCAGAGTAATGCGGAACAGTTTGAGTCCGGGCTCGAGTTGAACGGCACCCAGTTGCAGCGCGATCGTGTTCGTGGCCTCAGCCGCCTGGTCCTGCGTCCAGGTCACGCGCGGCGCGATCGCATCGCCGGAAACGCCGAGCACCCGCCCGAGCCCGCGCACAACCCGCGAGAACGTGCCGGGTTTGTCCTGCTCCAGGACTTCGAGTTCGACACGGTACCGCACACGGCGCTGGGCATCCGGGACCAGACTTCGCGCTTCGAGATACAGCGCGATCGGTGTTTCGCGTGGGACCACGAGTGTGGACAACGGCTGGAACGCAGGGTCCCGTCGCGAACCTGGTGGCGACGCGTCGGAGCCGGCAAGGATCACAAGATCCGAAACGATCGGCCGATTCCCTGAACGTGCAGGGAAGCTGTTGCGCCCGCGCGCGGCAAGACGGCTACCCAGATCGAGCGCCTCGACACTGTACGCGTAGGCCTGCGCCGGCAATGTCATGGTCAACGTTCGGCTCGTGTTCGGCGCATCGACATCGACCGTATCGCGAATTGCTCCCACGACCTGATACATCGAATCGAGCACAAACAGACCGACGTCCATGCGCGTCGGATACGAGACAGCGGAATCGTGCGGCAGCGCGAGGTCTATCCGCACAATTGTCGAATCACCCATCGGGAATCGTGCGAGTTGATGCTCAAGCACGCGCATGCGACGAATCGAGCGAGGCGCGTACCCGCTGTAGCGGCGAACCGTGTCGTACGGCCACGGCGAGCCCGGCTCGAACTGCGCGAGCGCACCTTTCGACAGTGCAGGCGGCACGTAGGTCAACTGGTTCGGCTCGGAGTACTGGACGAGGCGTTTGCCCATGCCCTGGCCGAAGTTCTGTGAACGAGCAACCGGTCGGCCGTACCGCATCAGGAGTTGGTGATCGAAGCGGGTCCAGCCGTCATCCTCCGCGATGCGTGGCGCCATTGTGAGAATTCTGCTGTACACGCCTCGGGCGAGGTGTTCGACCAGGCTCTCGTTTCCTTCGGTCAGGTACAACGGATCCGCCAGTTGCCAGAGCGCGTCGTAATACGGACCGCGCCGGGAAAACGGCATCGCGAGATACTGCTTCTGTTCGTCCGATGAAAGCAGGTAGACCACATCGAGTATGCGAACACGATCCGTTGGCAGCATCCGCCGTAACGCACGTGCAAAAACTGCCTCGGCTTCGAGGTCCTTTGTGTCCGCGTGCAGCGCAAGCGCAAGCAGGAAATCGCCCCACTCCGGTGTGTCCGTCGATTCGGCGAAGCGACGCGCAACAGCAAGCGCGTTCTGTGGATCGTGCGCTTCGATGTAGTAGCGCACCAGCGGTCCCGCGATGGTGCTGTCGCCGGGCAGACTATCAAATGCGGCCGCAAAAACCGCTATCGCGTTGTTGCGCGCTTTCTGAATCGCCTCCGGTTCCGGAGGCAGATCCTTGTCCTCGCCACGATCCCAGATCACGCACCAGCGACCGACCTGTTCATCGCAGAACTGGTTCATGTTGATCCGATACGGAACCGACGTGACCATGCTCCGTTCATAATCCGCAGCGGCCTTCTCCGTCGGAGACGCAGCCTTGTTCTGCGCGCTTAGCGGCGTCGCTGCAGACAGGAATAGCAGGATCAGGTACTGACGAGGATTCAACATCGGATTCTTCTTCCTTGCGAGACCCTGACGATGGGACACCGGAATGCACCCTGCGCCCTTACCTGGACGCGATCTGCTTGCAGTGACCCCGGCGAGAGGACCTCATTTCCAGGGACCACCTGGAACAGCAGATGGCAAAACGAAAGCCCCGGCGAACACCGGGGCCTTCTGCTACATCAGGAACATGGAAAGGATCACGCCGATGCGGGCACGGTCCACTTCTCAGGCGACTTCTGGATCGTGGCCAGGCGGAGTTCCCGCAGGTACACGAGTTCAGCGGGCATGCGCTCGTGCAACCGCGCGTACAGATCTTCCTGCAGCGTGATCTCGCGCAGCCACTCCTCGCGATCGATGACCATCAGTTGCTCGCGGTACTTCTCCTCGTCGTAGTCGAGGCCACTCCAGTCCAGATCGTTGTAACGCGGAATCCAGCCGAGCGGGCTTTCAACGCCGCGGCAACGCCCGTGCACGCGATCGACGATCCAGCGGAGCACGCGCATGTTCTCGCCGTAGCCGGGCCACAGGAACTTGCCGTTCGCATCCTTGCGGAACCAGTTCACGCCGAAGATGCGCGGCGGATCGTTCAGCGTGCGACCGACGGTCAGCCAGTGCTCGAAGTATTCGGCCATGTTGTAGCCGGCGAAGGGCAGCATGGCGAACGGGTCGCGCCGCACCTCGCCGAGCTTACCGACGGCAGCGGCGGTCATCTCCGAGCCCATGGTCGCGGCGAGGTAGACACCCGCGTTCCAGTTGAAGCTCTCGTAGACCAGCGGCACCGTCGTATTGCGACGACCGCCGAAGATGAACGCGCTGATCTTCACACCGTTGGGGTTTTCCCAGTCGGGGTCGATCGACGGGCACTGCGATGCAGGCGCAGTGAAGCGGGCGTTCGGGTGCGCGGCCGGCGTACCGGTCTCGGGCGACCACGGCTTGCCACGCCAGTCGGTCATTCCTTCCGGCGGCTCCGGCGTCATGCCTTCCCACCAGACATCGCCATCCGCCGTCAGCGCGACGTTCGTGAAGATGGTGTTCGCACGCAGCGACGCCATCGCGTTCGGGTTCGACTTCTCGTTCGTACCCGGCGCAACGCCGAAGAAACCGGCTTCCGGATTGATGGCGTACAGGTGCCCGTCCGCACCCTTCTTGATCCACGCGATGTCGTCACCGACCGTGTTGACCTTCCAGCCTTCAAAGGCAGCGGGCGGGATCAGCATCGCGAAGTTCGTCTTGCCGCACGCGCTCGGGAACGCCGCGCCGACGTAGGTCTTCTCGCCTTCCGGCGACTCGACACCCATGATCAGCATGTGCTCGGCGAGCCAGCCTTCATCGCGCGCCATCGCCGATGCGATCCGCAGCGCGAAGCACTTCTTGCCGAGCAGCGCATTGCCGCCGTAGCCGCTGCCGTACGACCAGATTTCGCGATCCTGTGGGAAGTGCACAATGTACTTCTCACGCGCGCACGGCCACGGCACATCCTCCTGCCCCGGCTCGAGCGGCGCGCCCACTGAATGCAGGCACGGCACAAACTCGCCCGCCTCGCCGAGCACGTCGTACACAGCTTTGCCCATGCGCGTCATGATGCGCATGTTCACCGCGACATAGGCAGAGTCGGAGATTTCGACGCCGATGTGCGAAATCGGCGAACCGATCGGGCCCATGCTGAACGGAATCACGTACATCGTGCGGCCACGCATGCAGCCGTCGAACAGTCCGCGCAGCGTATCCTTCATCTCGACGGGGTCGACCCAGTTGTTGGTCGGGCCCGCGTCCTCACGCGTGGGCGAACAGATGAACGTACGATCTTCGACGCGTGCGACATCCGATGGGTCGCTCCAGGCGAGATAGCTGTTCGGCCGCTTTTCCGGATTCAGCCGGATGAACGTGCCTGCCTCGACCAGCTCCCCACAAAGCGCATCCCACTCCAGGTCCGAACCATCGCAGAAATGCACGTGGTCGGGCTTGCACAGCGCCACACATTCGCGGATCCAGCGCTTCAGACCCTCATGACGAATGTATTCCGGAATTACAATGTCATTACTCACCTGAGTACTCATCTTGCCTTTCCTCGAGCTATTTCTGCGCCCTCTCCTGCGCGTCGACTACGGCGATCGCAGTGAGGTTCACGATGTCGGCTGCTTCGCTCGCGCGCTGAAGCACGTGAACGGGCCTCGCCATTCCCAGCAGGATGGGCCCGATCGCTTCCGCGCCACCGACACGCCAGAGCAGCTTGTACGCGATGTTCGCAGAGTTCAGATCGGGGAAGATCAGCACATTTGCCTGCTGCTGCAACGTGCTGAATGGGAAGCTCTTCTGCAATATCGAAGGCATCACGGCCGCATCCGCCTGCATCTCGCCATCGACCATCAGCGAGGGGTCGCGCTGCTTCACGATCTGCGTCGCACGCTGCACCTTGTCCGACTGCGGATGCCGCGCGGAGCCGAAATTCGAAAATGAAAGCAGCGCCATGTGCGGCTCGATCCCGAGGCGACGCACGAATTCCGCAGAGAGCAGCGCGATTTCCGCCAGCGTCTCCGCATCCGGTTCGATGTTCACCGTAGTGTCGGCGAAAAACATGAGGTCCTGCTGCAGCACCATCATGTACAGGCCGGCGACATGTTCGATTTCCGGAGCCGTGCCGATCACCTGCAACGCTGGCCGGATCGTCTCCGGATAGGAGACCTCCTGCCCCGCGATCAGGCCATCGGCATCGCCTTCGAGCACCATCATGCAGCCGAAATAAATGCCCTGGCTGACCAGGTCGCGCGCTTCGGGTAAGGTCACGCCCTTGCGCTGCCGCGCTTCATACAGCCGCTGCGCGTAGCGCTCCCGCCGCTCTTCATCCGCCCAGTGGCTGACGATCTCGACGCCGCTGAGATCCGCGTGCAGTTCGCGTGCGGTCGCCTCGATCCGCTCGCGCCGCCCCAGTAGAACCGGCCGCGCAATGCCTTCCTCGACGACCTGCGCCGCAGCCCGGATGATCCGCTCGTTCTCGCCCTCCGGGTACACGATCCGGCGCGGATCACGACGCGCCTTCAGCATGATGTCGCGCATGACCTCGCGGCGCCGGCCGAGTCGCGCTTCCAGTTGATGACGGTAGCGCGGCAGATCGACGTCGATCCGTGCTACACCCGTGTCCATCGCCGCCTTCGCCACTGCGGGCGCGACCCAGAGCAGCACCCGCGGATCAAATGGCTTCGGGATCAGGTAATCCGGACCGAACCGGAAGCTGGTCGCGCCGTACGCCGCGGCGACCGCTTCGGGTACATCCTGCTTCGCCAGTTCCGCCAGCGCGCGCGTCGCCGCCATCTTCATCTCTTCGTTGATCGCCGTCGCACGCACGTCCAGCGCACCGCGGAAGATGAAGGGGAAGCCCAGGACGTTGTTGACCTGGTTGGGATAATCCGTGCGACCGGTCGCAATCACGGCATCGCTGCGGACCGCCATGATTTCTTCGGGAAGGATCTCGGGGTCGGGATTCGCCAGCGCGAAAATGATCGGCCGCTCCGCCATCGAGGCGACCATCTCGCCATTCACCGCACCGCCGATCGACAATCCGACAAAAACGTCCGCCCCCTGCATCACATCGGCCAGCGTGCGCGCATCCGTCTCCTGCGCGAAGCGCGCCTTGTACGGATCCAGTTCGTCCAGTCGATCCGTCGTGACCAATCCAATCCGGTCACACATGTACACGTTCTCGCGCTTCACCCCGAGCCGAACGTAGTGCTCCGCTGTCGCGATCGCGGCCGCTCCGGCTCCGCTGAACACCACCTTCACCTGATCGATTCGCTTGCCCGTGACTTCGAGGGCATTCAGCAGCGCAGCGCCGCTGATGATCGCCGTGCCATGCTGGTCATCATGAAACACCGGGATCGAAAGTCGCTGCTTCAACTGCTCTTCAATATAGAAACACGCTGGCGATGAAATGTCCTCGAGATTGATGCCGCCCACGGTGGGCTCGAGCAATTCGCAGAACCGGATGATCTCATCCGAATCCTCGCTGGCTACTTCGATATCGAAAACGTCGAGATCCGCAAACCGCTTGAACAGGACCCCTTTGCCTTCCATCACCGGCTTCGCGCCAAGTGGGCCCAGATTACCGAGACCAAGGACGGCCGTTCCATTCGAAACCACCGCTACCAGATTCCCGCGCGCCGTGTATCGGAAGACTTCGTCCGGATTCTCCGCAATCGCCCAGCAGGGCTCCGCAACTCCCGGAGTATACGCCAGTGACAGGTCCCGCTGCGTACCAACCGGCTTGGTCGGCACAACCGCAATCTTCCCCGGCCGCCCCTCTGCGTGGTAATCAAGCGCCGCCTGGCGCCGTGTCGCCATAGACTTCCCCCTTCTTTTTCTGCAAACAGGAAGGGTACGGATACCGACGCTCAGGGTCAAATCCATTGAGCACCCGTTTCTGTCTGCGTTTGCGCTTCCGAGATCCCGCATGCGGTGGCGCCAGCGTCGCCCGCCCCGCCCCGTCCCCCGCCTCACCAACGCAGCGTAACCGCCCGGATGCACCAACATTAAACAAATCGTAATGCTCCAGACTGGTGCGCAGGCGAACAGCCCGCACTATCTTGGTGCGCACCCTTCAATGTTCCCACAACCACTAACCCGGCGGACATGCGGATTCTGGTCCTGTCCTCCACTCCTGAAGCGCTGCTGCCCGATCCCGCCGACCTCGGCACAGCCGAGATCGTTCGCTGCTCGACCGTTTCCGCGGGACTGAGACAACTGGTGACCACCTCGTGGTCGCTGGTCGTACTCGACGTGCAGCTCGAGGGCGATGCCTCACTGGAAATGGTGAGGCGGCTGCGCTCCGCGGGGCATCGTGTCGCGGTGGCGACCCGAACGCCGGGGATGACGATGACGCTCGCTGCGCTGGACGCGGGAGCGATCGACGTGGTGCCGATCCCTGTGCCGACGCGCCGGCTCCTCGAACTGGCGAACAGCGGAGGTCGGGCGGACTCGCTCCCTGTTGCCGCCAATGGCAATCCGGCATTCATCGGCGAGAGTGCGCCGATGCTGGAGGCGTATCGCAGTGTGGCGCGGGTAGCGCGCAGCACCGCGACCGTTCTGCTGCGAGGAGAAAGCGGCACGGGCAAGGAACTGATCGCACGCAGCATCCACGAGCGGAGCGAGCGTGCGCGTGCGCCATTCGTGGCGGTCAATTGTGCCGCGATTCCGGAGCACCTGCTTGAATCGGAGCTGTTCGGGCACGAAAAGGGTGCATTCACGGGAGCGGTGGGGCGGCGCATCGGCCGGTTCGAGCGTGCGACGGGAGGAACGCTGTTCCTCGACGAAATCGGCGACATGAGTCTGGCTCTGCAGGCGAAGATCCTGCGCGTGCTGCAGGAGCGCGAGATCGAGCGAGTCGGTGGAACCGGGCCGATCCCGGTCGATGTGCGGGTGATTGCCGCGACACACCGCGATCTCGAGGCGCACGTTCGTGCCGGTCGCTTCCGGGAAGATCTGTACTATCGGCTGGCGGTCGTGGTGATCCACCTCCCGCCCCTGCGGTCGCGCGGCAAGGATCTCGAGCTGCTGGCGTGGCACTTCGTCGCGGAAGCCGCGCGCGAACACGGCTGTGGTGTGGCGGAGATTGCACCGGAAACGATGGACGTGCTGCGGAGCTACCCGTGGCCGGGCAACGTTCGCCAACTGCGCAACATCATCGAAAGCGCGTGTCTGATGACGGAAGGACGGGTTCTGCTGCCGGCGTGTCTGCCGCGCGAGTTGCAGCCCGGCTACGAACCTGAACGGAGTATCGACGCCTTCACGCTGGGTGACCTGGTTCCCCTGGCCGAAGTCGAGAAGCGGCATATCCGGCGAGTACTGGCGCTGAGCAACGGACAAATGAACGTGGCGGCGCAGATCCTCGGGATCCACCGGAACACACTGCGTCGCAAACTGGCCGAATTTGGCCTGGTCTGATCGGCTGCGCTGACCCATCCCCAATTCCTCAACCAAGGAGTCCGGATGTTACTGCAGAGTCATCGGTACGGGCTGTCCGGAATTGCGCTGGTGCTGCTGCTGTGCGCATGTGGCGATTCCCGGACCTCGGTCGAACCCGAGCTGTCGCCACGGTTTTCAGAGTCGGTTGGCGTCCTCTCGGAGGAGGCCACGTGGCTCGCCCGCTACTCGGACGGTCCGCCGCAGCTACAGGTCGGCCTCGCGCTCGCCTTGATCGGGCCACGTGGCGGATCGCTTCGCCTGGGCGGTTTCGAGATCATCGTTCCACCGGGCGCGGTCGACGCGCTCACCACCTTCTCGATCTATCTCCCTCTGCGTGTCCCGCTCGCTTCGGAACTCGTGATGGCGGAGTTCGGCCCGCATAACCGCACGTTCAGGCAGCCGGTGACGATCCGCGCGCCGTATGACGGCACAACCGCCGACTCCGAGACGGGCAGCCGCATTCTGTGGTGGACCGGGGCCGGCTGGCAGCCGTATCCAACCCGGCTGCTCGAAGACGGCCGGCTCGAAACCACGACGACACACTTCTCCGAGTGGGGCGTGGAGCAGCCGTCGCGCGGGATCACCACGGCGGGTGGCCGGCCATACCGCTGATGCAGGGCCACGCGCTCTCGCTCGACGCGCTTTTCGCGATGCTGCCGCACATCCCGGAAGCGGAGTCGCTGCGCCAGCGGATCATGGCGGCCTCCGTGCCCGACCCGGCGTTGGCATGGACGAACGCGTCCGCGTACAGCACGGTCGACAAACGCGTGATCGCGACCGTAGACCTGAAGTCGGTTCTCGAGCAGGCCGAACTGGCTTCCGTCGAGCGGGTGCGTCGATTCCATGCTACCCTCGCCGAAGCGGTGAACGCGCTTGTCCAGGGCGATGAGGCCGCGGTGGCGGAACGGCTGATCACGCTGGGCGATCAGGCCGCCTCCGCCGAACTCCAGGGCGCAGCGGCAGCCTGCTTCGAAACCGCCGTTTCCGTTGCAGCAGCCCGCTCGGACCCGGCGTTGAAGGCGCTCACGCTGCGCAAGCTGGCGCGGGCGCGGGCGGCCACCGGCGACGTAGCGACGGCAGCCAGCCTGTACCGCGCGAGCCATGAACAGGCCTCCGCGGCCGACGATCACGAGGCGTGCATCACCGCGCTGCTGGGGACCGGCAACATGCTGACGGTCCAGGGGCGCTGGCGCGAAGCCGGCGAGCTTTACCACATTGCCCTGACCCACGCCACGCATGCACGCGCGCAACTGCGTGGTCAGGCACTCATCAACCTGTCGATCATCGCGCGGGAAACCGGCGACCACGACGGCGCGGCCGCATGGCTCGAGCGCGCGGAAGCGCTGTGGTCGGACCTCACTGTGGGCGATCGATCGGTCTGGTACAACAATCTCGGACTGCTACAACTCGCCCGCGGCGAGTACGAAGCCGCCGGGCACGCCTTCGAATCGGCACTGAACCATGCCGACTCGGATTACGACCGTGCCATGATCTGCGACAACGTGGCGGAACTGATGCTGCGTCAGCGCCGGCTGGACCAGGCGGAGGCGGCGGGGCGTCGTGCCGAGGCGTACGCACTGTCCTCAGGCTCGCCTCGTGCACTCGCTGAAGTGTATGTGCGCCTCGGCAAGGTGTTCCGCCTGCGAGGCGATGCCAACGGTGTTACTTTCTTCGAGAAAGCGCTCGAGATCTGCCGTGGGCGGACCTACACTCTCATTGAAGCGCAGGCCTACTACGAATACGGACTGTTCCGGCGGTTGCTCGGTGATGTGGATGAAGCACGATCGTTCGTCGCACAGGCACAGACTCGGTATCGCGAACTCGGCTCGTATGAACTTGCCGAACACGCAGCCGCACTGCTCAGCCAACTCCAAAGCGAGGCCGGTCCAGGTTCGCCCTGATCGCCCACGCCTCTCCCCGGGCCTCGCGGAGTAGGCTGGTTGCGCGGACTCTGCTTCAGCATCGGTCTGTCGACTCTGCTGGCCTCGGCAGCAGTCGCACAGAACGATTCCAGCGGCACCGACCCGGTTGCCTCGACGACGGCAGGCGCCTGCCGTTACGGCCCGATCTCGTATGTTTTCATCGACAACCACAACATTTTCGACGAACGCACCGAGGACGAAGGGCGATTCACCTGGGCCTACCGTGTCGTCAACGGGCTGCACATGCGCACCCGGCGTTCGGTGATCGCGCGTGAATTGCTTTTCGGGCCGGGCGACTGCTTCGAGCCCATCATGCTCGAAGAGTCCGAACGGCTGCTGCGCTCCTACGGGTTCCTCTCGCAGGTCGACATCTTCGGCGTACCCCAGCCGGACGGCACGTATCACGTCATCGTCAACACCCGCGATGACTGGAGCACGCAGCTCGATGTGCGGGTCACGATGAAGTCCGGAGTCGACTTCGAAGGAATGCGGATCCGCGAAGCGAACTTCCTCGGGCGCGGCCAGACGCTCGGCGCCTACTATATCAGCCGGGACGTCACGCGCGACTACGGCGTTGTGTACGAAACGCCGCAGCTCGGGGGCACCCGCTGGGACCTGCGCACGGCGCTCGGCGCGACCCGCGCCGGAACGCTGTTCGCCGAAACCGTGGCCTATCCCTTTGTCGGCGATGTCAGCCGCTGGGCCGCCAGCCAGGGGTTCAGCCGTGAGGATCGCTACTTCGATTATGTTGCCGAGGCGAAGGACAATGATATCAATCACGTCCTCGTACCGCTGCGCGACAAGCACTTCGACCTGGCACTGGTTACACGCGTTGGCCACCCCGGCAGCCTGACCTTCCTGGGGGGAGCGCTCACGTACGAGGAGCTTACCTACCCGGGCGAACCCCGCCTCGCTGACGACGATGATATCCGGGATGTCTCCGCCGCGGACTCGATTCTGCTGCAGCCGGCACTCGCCAAACGCGACCCGCTCAACAGCATCCGACTCGGCGTGCTGCTCGGACACCGCAACATTACCTGGGTCAAGCGTCGCGGACTCGACAGCATGCGCGGGGAGCAGGACGTCGGTCTTGGTGCAGAAGTCGGGCTGTCCGCAGGGCGCTCGCTGCGTGCGCTCGCTCCCGACGATGACATGGCCGGAACGCTCTCGTTCTACAGCGCGGCGGAATTCACGAGTCTGCTGATCGCGGGCCGTGCGCGTCTCGATGCACGGCGCGACTTCGCGGCCGGCCCGGACGTCCCTGAATGGCAGGATGTCTACGGCGACGCCGAGGTTCTCGCCTATATTCGGCCGTCATGGCTGGCTCGGCATACACTGGTGCTGCGCGGCATTGCGACTGCCGGCTGGAATACGCGCACCCCGTTTCAGCTCACGCTCGGCGGAGATCGCGGGCTGCGCGGCTATCGTGACAATCGCTTCCCCGGCGGGCGCCGCATTGTGCTGACCGCGGAGGAACGGATGTTCTGGGGGTGGCCGCGCCCCGACATACTCGACCTCGGCAGCACCGTGTTTGTGGACGTCGGCCGTATCCTGCCCGGCGATGTACCGTACGGCGAGGATTCCGGCTGGAGAGCAACGGCGGGGTTCGGCCTGCGGGCTTCCTTCCCTGCCGGCAGCCGCACAACCTACCGCTTCGATGTTGCCGTTCCCGTACGTCCCGGTACCAATGCCGGCGACGTGCGTCTCATTCTCTCGGTCGGTGAACTCATCGGGCTCAGCACGATCTTCGGCGACCGGCAGCTCGAACGCTCACGACATGAACGAATGGCCGCCGAACTGCTGCGGCTGAATCGCTGATATGAGCAAGTCCCGGTTGTTTACCGCGCGCTGGATCGCTCCGGTCACCAGCCCGGCCATTGAGAACGGTGCGGTGCTGATCAGCGGAGAAACGATCGCCGCAGTAGGGCCCGTCGACCAATTCGCCGCGCTCGATATCGAACGGATCGACCTCGGCAATGCCGTGCTGTTGCCGGGTCTGGTCAATGTGCACGCGCATCCCGAACTCGCCGGCTTTCGCAATCTTCTGGATGACCTGCCCTTTCATCTCTGGATCCCGGAGCTGATGCGCTGTCGGCGGGAGGCCGGCCTCACGGACGATGATCTGCTCGCGTCGGCGCTGTGGACTTGTGTCGAGTCGATGCGTGCAGGCATCACCACGATGGGTGCGACCGAAAGTTCGGGGCAGGCTGCACAGGCGCTGCACGCGACCGGTCTGCGAGGCATCGTCTATCTCGAATGTTTTGGCCCCGATCCGGCCCAGGTCGACGACTCGCTCGAGGCGTGGCACAGACGGGCCGAAACCATCGCACACTGGAGCGGCGATCGGGTCGGCCTGGGTATCTCCCCGCATGCACCGTACTCCGTATCCGATGCGCTCTTCGCCGCAGCGGCCCGGGTCTCACGCGAGCAGAGTCTACCACTCGCGACACATATCGCGGAAGCCGAAGCTGAGGATCTGCTGGTGCGCTCCGGGGAAGGGCCATTTGCCGCCGGACTACGCGCACGCGGGATCGCCACGCCGCCTCGCGCCAGTTCCAGCATTGCGCTGCTCGAGAGCCTGGGTGTACTCGATGTGCGGCCGCTGCTCATCCACTGTGTTCGCATCGACGCGGCCGATATCGAACGCATTGCGCGCGCCGGTGCCAGCATCGCGCACTGCCCGGTTGCCAACGCACGCCTTGGCCACGGCATTGCGCCGATGGTCGAAGCGCTCGAAGCGGGTGTGACCGTTGCGGTCGGGACCGATTCGGTAGGCAGCAATAATCGACTGGACCTGCTCGAAGAAGCACGTCATGCCCAGGTGCTCCAGCGCGCACGTCTGCAGGCGAGCGCACCGCTCCCTGCAGAGCAGTTGCTGCGCATGATTACAATCGATGCGGCGCGCGCGCTGGGACTCGAATCGAAAATCGGCTCGCTCGAAGCCGGCAAGTCCGCGGACCTCTGCGCAATCTCGCTCGACACGCCGGAAGCGCTTCCGCTCGGGGATCTGACCAACGCGATATTTCACGGGCTCCGCGGTTCACATGTGAACTTCACCATGGCGGCTGGCAGGACCCTGGTGGAGAACGGAACCATTCTCAGTATGCCGGCGGGACTTTCGCAGCAGATGCTGGAGATCGGCGAACGACTCCGGGCCGCAAGGGAACCGCGATGGCAGCGGACCGTGTGAACCGCAAACGCGAAGTTCGCAATGTGCTCATCATCACGATGATCGCGAACTTCGCCGTGCTGGTTGCAAAGGCAATTGCCGGATTCAGCGCCGACGCGCTCAGCGTTCTGGCTGACGCCGCACATTCCTCCGTCGATACCTGGAACAACGTGATGGGGCTGGTTCTGGTCAACGTCGCAGCCAAGGCCCCCGATCCCGAACACCCCTACGGACACGCGAAATTCGAAACGCTCGGCGCACTCGCGATTGTCGCGTTCCTGTCCGTCACCGTCTACGAACTGACCACCAGCGCCATCGGCCGCCTGTTGGGCCGCGGCTCGATTGTTGAACTCGACCAGACTCCACTCGCAATCGCGGTCATGCTTGGATCAGCGGTGGTCAACTTCGTGGTCGCCCGCTACGAAACGCGCAGAGGCCAGGAACTGCACAGCGAGTTGCTGATTGCTGATGCAGCCCATACCCGCACCGACATCTACGCCTCGCTGGGTGTGGTGGTCGGTTTGCTGCTCGTGAGACTCGGGTTTCGTAACGCCGACGCGATATTTACGCTGCTGGTCGCGATCGTGATCGCACGCGCAAGCTGGCGCATCCTGAAAACGACCATTCCGATCCTGGTCGACACGCGCGCGGTTGAAGCAGACGAGATCTGTGCGATCGCGCTCTCGGTCGAGGGTGTCCGTGACTGCTTCGACGTGCGCTCACGCGGGCGTACCGGCGAGGTTTTTGCCGAACTCACGATCACCGTGGATGCGCACCTGAATGTCGAACAGGCCCATGTCATCGCCGATGATGTGGAACGCCGCGTCGGCCGCGGAGTCGGCGCGCGCGAAGTTGTTGTCCATGTGGAACCGCAATCGTGAACATCCCGCGGCTGACCGGCGCAACCGAACTGCTCGATACTGCGACCCATAACAGCGAGGAGCTGGAAAAGTCGCTCGATCACGTTGCCGAGGTGAACCGCTTCCTCGGCGGCGAGCGCTCTCTGATCCGCAGCTTCCTCGCGCTGCATCTTCCGACGGCAACTGTACTCGACGTTGGAACCGGATCCGCCGACCTGCCTCGCGCACTCGTACGCGCCGCCCGCCGCAGCGGCATCCCGATCCGCATCACTGCCAGCGACCTGAACCCGAACATGCTCGCGATCGCGCGTGCACGCTGCGCCGACTACCCCGAGATCACGGTCGCACAGGCGGATGCGCTCGACCTGCCTTTCGAAGATGACAGCTTCGATGTCGCCACGATGTCACTCGCGCTGCACCACTTCGATCACGTCGATCACCTTCGCATCCTCGCCGAACTCCGGCGGGTTTGTCGACGTGCAGTGATCGTCAGCGAACTCGAGCGCAATCGCGCGAACTACTACGGTGCAAAGCTGCTTGCAGCTACCTGGTGGAGAACCAACCGGCTGACGCGGCATGACGGCCCGCTTTCGGTGCTGCGCGGCTTCACACAGCAGGAACTCGCCGAACTTGGACACAGCACCGGTTTCGCGCGCGTGAGTGTGCGCCGACACTTCTTCTTTCGGCTTATCCTGATCGGCGAAAAACGATGAACGCGGACTGCGTCATCGTGGGTGCCGGCCCCGCAGGATCCTCCCTCGCGATTCGCCTCGCCCGACTTGGCGCAACGGTGCTGCTCCTGGACCGGCGCAACTTCCCGCGCCCGAAAGCGTGTGGCGACTGCCTGAGCCCGCAGGCGAACCTGCTGCTCGCGGAACTCGGCGTTCTCCCGCGTATCGCCGCACTCAACCCCGGGCGACTCGTCGGCTGGCGAATCTTCGCGCCGAACGGGACCTGGTTTTCAGCACGGTTCGACAGTGTGACAGGTGACCGTCGAATTACAACTGCACTCTCGATCGAACGCGCGCGACTCGACCATGCGCTGCTCGAGACTGCGGCTGCGACCGGCGTGCACATCGAAACCGGTGCGCACGTGACCGGCCTTCTTGCCGAGCGGGGTACCATCACCGGAGTCGCGTATCGCGGGCGCAGCGGCACACACATGACGCATGCCCGACTCGTTGTTGGCGCCGATGGCCTGCGCTCGATCGTTCGAACACGTCTCGGCATCACGGTTCCACTGCCGCGTGTGCATAAGCTGTCGCTGTCCTGGCACATCGAAATGCCCGATGCCTCGGGTGTGTCCGGAGATCGCGCTGCGGAAGCGGATGGTGATGCGGTCCCATCGGTTGATCGCACGTCGAGCTTCGGGGAGATGCATCTGCGCGAAGGCGGTTGTATCGGCGTTGCACCCGTCGATGCAACTTCGGCAAACCTGACTGTTGTTGCGAATGCGAAACGCTACGGCCCGGCTGTTCGCGAGAACCCGGCGGCATTCGCCGAACAGTTCATCGCTGGCGCGCCCGCGCTCGCGGGTCGGATCGATCCTGCCCAACTGAGTTCACGGCCACTTGCATCCGGCCCGTTCGACCGGCCCGTTCGCACGATCACACTACCCGGCGCCGCTCTGGTGGGCGATGCGGCCGGGTACTTCGACCCGTTCACCGGCCAGGGGATTTTTCAGGCGCTCCACGGCGCCGCGCTCCTGAGTCGCGCGATCGAGCAACACGCCTTCACGACAAAGGCATTGACGGCCTATGCGCGCGCCTTCCGGCGATCGCTCCGGGGCCCGCGTCTGGTCCAGCGGCTCATCGATGCAGCCCTCGCCGAACCGTCTCATGCGAATCGCTGGATCCGACTCCTGCGCGGGCACCCGGATATCGCGGCGACGCTCGTCGCAGTGACCGGAGATCTGCGGCCCCCAACCGCCTTGCTTTCGCCTTCGCTTCTGATCAGCTTGCTCGCTCGCAATCATGCCGGGAGGCCCGCCTGAGAACTGTCGATGAACATGTCGTTCGTGCGCCGACCAGCATCTGCTACCAGGTCGCCGCGGACGTTGAACACTGGCCCGACATCCTGCCCCACTACCGCTGGGTTCGCTTCCACGACAAACAGGACTTCGCACACGGCACCGTCGAGATGAGTGCGTGGCGAAGGTTCGCACCCGGTCTGAATTATCCGACCTGGTGGGTGTCCGAGATGCGCGGCGACGCGGTTGAACCGGCGGTGTACTACCGGCACATCCGGGGGATCACCCGCGGGATGGATGTGAAGTGGTCGTTTCGTGCGGTCGATGAGCACACCACGCACGTCGTGATCGTCCATGACTGGCAGGGCCCGACGTGGCCGCTGATCGGCCGGCACGCCGCGAATCTTGTTATTGGTCCGATTTTCATCAGCGCAATCGCACGCCGCACTCTGGCAGGCGTGGCGCGCGAAGCAGAACGCCGGGCCCGTGAGCTCGGCCGTTTGAGGCCTGTCCAATGAGTCGTAGAGAATCGCTGCCGGATCATCAGCGGGTCGCAATCACCGGCATTGGCCCGATCACCGCGGTGGGTATCGGCAAGGAAGCACTCTGGGAAGGATTACGCCGCGAGCGCTCACCAATCCGCGCGATTACCCGGTTCGACGCATCCATGTGGAAGTCGCGGATCGCCGCTGAAATCGACGATTTCGAGCCGACGAGCTACATGGATCCGAAAACCGCGCGGCGAATGGATCGCTTTACGCAGTTTTCGATTGCAACCGCGCGCATGGCGCTCGATGATGCCGGCCTCGCGCCTGCCAACCTCGACCGTGATCGCGTCGCAGTGCAGATGGGCTCCGCGCTCGGTGGCGTCGCCTACTCCGAAAACCAGATGTACAACATGGTCAAGGAGGGCATTCGTGCGGTCGATCCGCGCATCGCCCTGACGACCTTCTGCGGCGCCGCGAGCTGCACCATCGCCATCGAGTTCGGCTTCACCGGCCCCAATTCGACCAACGCGATGTCCTGTGCTTCCGGCACCATCGCGATTGGTGAAGGCTGGCGGCTGATCCGCGACGGGCTGGCGGATGTCGCGCTGGTCGGTGGGGTGGAAGCACCGCTTGCGCCACTCTGCTTCGGCGCCTTCGCACTGATCCGCGCCATGAGCACCCGCAACGACGATCCCGCCGCGGCGTGTCGCCCGTTCGACAGCGCGCGCGACGGCTTCATCATGGGCGAAGGTGCGTGCACGCTGGTGCTCGAACGCTGGGATCTGGCGCAGGCCCGCGGCGCCCGCATCTACGGCGAACTCGCAGGGTACGGCACGACCAACGATGCGTATCACATGGCCGCGCCGCATCCGCAGGGCACCCAGGCCGCGCGCGCGATGCAGCTCGCGCTTGATGCGGCGCGCGTTGCTCCTGACCGAATCGACTTCATTAGCCCGCACGCCTCCTCGACACCGCTGAACGACTCGACGGAATCGGCTGCAATCAAGCAGGTCTTCGGCGAACTCGCCTACCGCATCCCGATCAGCGGGACCAAGCCCTACCACGCCCACGCACTCGGTGCGTCCGGCGCCATCGAAACCGCAATCGCGTGCCTCGCGATCGACCGCGGCTGGATCCCGCCGACCCTGAATTTTGAGCAGGGGGACGAAAATTGTGACCTGGATTACGTAAAGGGTTCCGGCCGCGTGCACCGGCCGACCGCGCTGCTTTCCAACTCCTTCGGCTTTGGCGGCATAAATGCATCGCTCGTGATCCTTTCCGCCAACCCCGGTTGACCCCGCTCCCAACCCGTTCGCGTAACCTCAATTCCTGTCGCGTCTGGCAAGGTTCCTGCAAACAGACCCGGCTCGGCCCCGAGCAGGTGATGTAATCAGTTGGGCCGGATTCCGCGGGTGGCTGGGCCACCTGCGAAGTCCGCAACCGGAATTTACGGAGGTTACGTATGAGGCTCGTCAGTAGGACGACTCTGGCCGCGGCACTATTGGTCGCCGCGGCGACTGCGCCGGCCTCGGCGCAGGCATGGAAATGGGACTGGGGAATCAACGGCGGATATTCGTGGCTGACAGACATGCTGGATGCGGAGACTACAGGTCAGCCCGATGGTGCGCCCTTCCAAACCGCGAAGTTCGAATCCGACTGGCTGATCGGAACACAGCTCGGCTTCTGGCCGGGGCGCGGCAACCTCGGTCTTCGCGCAAACCTGCGGTACGCTGACCGTGGCGTGACCGGTGACAACCTGGACGGCCCGTGGGTCACCCATGTCAATCTCTGGGGTGCAACCATGGACCTGCTGTACCGGTTCCGCACCCCGGCCGAAGAGTATACGGGCATGGAAGTGCTCCCCTACCTGGCACTGGGGATCGGCGGCAAGTGGCACAACCCCGGCGGCGACGGCTACATGTGCGCCGATGCGGAAGAAGCCGAAGAATGGTCGTGCGCTCCGTTCACTGCGGGTCAGGGCGCCACGGCTCGGACCTTCGCCCTCGGTGAGCAAAAGGTGCTGGCCGGCCTTCTCGGCCTCGGCGCCGACTGGCGCGTCAGCCGCAACGTCGCGATCCGCACCGAGATCAGCGATCAGATCTTCAAGCCGCAGATCTATCTCGCCGAGCGCGTCGGCACCACCAACAACTACACCCTGCCGAACGGTGACGAGAACGTCGCCGATGTCGTGCATGAGCTCGGCGTACAGGTCGGCCTGAACTTCCTGTTCGGCGTGCCGCGCGTCGAAACCGTCGCCGTCACCGAGCCGGCCCCGCCGCCGCCGCCGCCCGCCCCGCCGGCACCCCCGGCTGAGGAGAGCGTCACGGTCTGCGTGATCGACCCCACCGTCGCCGGCGGCATCCGCACCGAAACCGCGGTGTTCATCCCGTCCTCGGTGACACGCTGCTCACGGTCAATGGCCAGCGCATGCCGCTCCGCAATGCGGTCGGCAACGTGATGGTCGCCTCGAACGCCGACTGGTACGTCCAGGGGCAGCCGCTCACCATGACCGTCGGCGGCGAGCGCGTCTCCTTCGTCACCACTGGCACCGCCCGCATGGTCGACGCCAGCGAGCTGGCTTTCCTCGGCACGATCCGCGGTGTCCCGGTCTACGCCGACAGGGATGACGTGGCCGACGTGATCGAGGAGATCAACGAACTGAACCGCGCCCAGCGCGGCGGCGACCTCGAGAAGATGCTCGACGAGCACGCCGAGCTCCGCAACCAGCTCGAGGACGTCGAGATCGTTTACCTCCCGCTCCAGCCGACCGGCTGTGTGTTCCAGGCTGTTCAGCGTCAGGAGCAGGTCCGGAAGGGCGGCAAGTAATCCCAACTCCCGTCCAGTCCGGTAAACGCCCGGTGGGGTTTCCCCACCGGGCGTTTCCTGTTTTTCGCCTGCAAAGCCTTGCGGTTTTGAGGTCCTGGCGGTCCCCCCATTTGCGATTCGATAGCTAGAGTTAACGGAGCAGTGCAGCGCGGCTGCCGGTCGGCAGAGGCGTTGGGGAGCGGCACCGTTCAATCTCCCACGCGCCACGTATCAAGGCGCCTTTGCGAAATACTGCGGCCCTGAACCGTCGGATCACCCAGCGGTCCACGCGGAATCTGCGCGCTTGGGAAATCGGGCCGGTGTGGACCGCAGAATCTCCCAAACCCGCACGCCGGCGCGGCGGTTGGGAAGTTCACCGCACGTGCGATCGATTAGCACCCTTCCCTGGGTGCTTTCTATTCTTCACGTCATCAGTCGACCCACCGGTGACCAGTGGTCCGGCGCTACCAGGCATAGCCCGGCCGGTCGCGGCTGCCGCGGCTTCCGACCTCGCAACCTGAGACATCTACCTCCAACAGCGCTCCGGGTCCGGCAATACCAGCCCCGCACCAGGTGTGGGGTCCGGCAATCCCAGCCCCCACACCTGGTGCCGGAAAACAGCGCGGGTTCCCAACCTTCGAACGGGGCGGTTAACTTCACCGGTCATGCTGGGAGAAACGATTTGATTACGGCGCCCCTGGTCATCCTGGGGCAGGTTTTTGCCGCTTCTTTTGCGGCAGGCCTCAACCTGTATCTCACGGTTGCGGTGGTCGGGTTGACCTCTCGCCTCGGCCTGATCCCGTCGCTGCCGCCGGGCCTGGACGGCCTGGAAAACGTGGTCCTGATCAGCAGCGCCGCGCTGCTCTATCTCCTCGAATTCTTCATTGACAAGATCCCGACGGCCGACTCGGTCTGGGACGCGTTGCACACGGTGATTCGACCGGTGGCTGCGGGACTTCTCGCGGCGCTCGCGGTGGAAACGGCGCCGTTGCACCTGCAGATCGGGATCGGGCTGCTGGGCGGTCTGGTCGCGCTCGCCGCGCACGGGACCAAGGCCGGGCTGAGGATTATCCTCAACACGCGCGTCCGCCGGCGCTGGGCCAATACACTGATCAGCACGCTGGAAGATCTGCTGGCCGCCGCCGCCGCGATCGCCGCGCTCGCTTTCCCGATCGCCGCTCTGGCGGGCGGCGGTGTGTTCTTAGCCGTGCTGTTGATCGCGGGACCCAGCCTCTGGCGCGCGGGTGCACTCGCCGTCCGTGCCTTGAGGGCGCGCCTGCGCGGCTTTTTCGGCAAACGAAGCTGGCGACCGTTCGCCGAGGTCCCCGGTGTGCTGCGTTCACTGGTCGCGCCCACCCCGCTCGGTCAGGCCGAGCCCCGGGCGATCCGTGCGGCGGCCACCGGGCTGCGCGGTGTCGGCGCCTACCGCAACGGCTGGCTGGTCATTTCCAGCGATGGTGCGGCCTTCCTTTACCGCTCGCTCGGCCGGCCTCGCAAACTCGTCCTCGAGACCCTGCGCCCGACCCGCGTGCAGAAAGGCCTGCTCGCCGACACGCTTCAACTTGAAGACGAACACAATCGCAGTTGCACCCTCTACCTGATGAAAGATGGCCCCTCGGCTGAGACGGCCCTGGCGGACCTCATCACCACACTCGAATAAAACCATGAGCATCGAAGAATTCAGAGAGTTCCGCGAACGTATGAATGAGCGGATCCTCAGCGCCGACAACCTCGACATCAAACGTTTTTTCGCTCTGGATTCCCGGGTCTATGAAGAAGGCGCGCTGCCCACAAAAACCAAGGAACTGCTCGGGCTGGTTGCTTCGCTGGTGCTCCGCTGCGATGACTGTATTACCTACCACATCGCGCGCTGTCTCGAGGAGGGTGTAACGGAGAAGGAGTTGCTGGAGACCTTTTCGGTTGGCCTGATCGTCGGGGGTTCGATCGTTATCCCCCATTTGCGGCGCGCTGTTCATACAATGGACGAACTGCTCGCAAAGCAATAGACGACAAAGACTTAAGATTTTCGACCCGCGAGCGATGCAACCTTCGCGCCGCGCGAAAAGGGTTTACACTCCATGACGCTTTTTTTATATTCGGCAAGTTATGATCGGAACGAATCTGAGGACCCAACTCGTGCGTGTCTGCGCGGTAGCGAACTTTTCGAGGGCCCTCGAGCAGCAAGCAGCGACGTCGACTTTCGACATCGCTGCTTAGTTTTTTTCAACTCCCCGATCCCAAGGATTGACTGAATCCATGTTCGTCAACTCCCGAGCGCTCGATTCTTTCGACCAGTACCTCTACGACGTAGAGAAGTACCCCCTCATCGAGGAAGCAGCGGAAGAACGCGAGCTGGCCCGCCGGGCACGTGCGGGCGACAAGGAGGCGGCCGAGCGACTGGTAACGGCGAACCTCCGGTTCGTGATTTCGTACGTCAAGAAGTACCAGGGCCGTGGCCTCGGTCTCGCCGAACTCGTTTGTATCGGCAACGAAGGCCTCCTCAAGGCGGTCAAGAAGTTCGATCCCGACAAGGGCGTCAAGTTCATTTCCTACGCGGTCTGGTGGATCCGGCAGACGGTCCTTCAGGCGCTTGCGGAGCAGACCCGGTCGGTCCGCATTCCGCTGAATCAGAATTCGAACCTGGTGAAGCTGTCGCGCACGGAGACGGCGCTGACGCAGCTACTGGGTCGCTCGCCCACCGACCAGGAGATCGCCGACGAAATGGGCGAACCGGTCGAGACCGTGCGAGCGCTCCGCCGGGTCGCCGCGTCCGAACTCTCGCTGGATGCACCGATAGACCGAGGCGACCGGGACAGCGCCTCCTTCGGTGAACGTTTCGCTGGAGCGGAAGCGGAAGACATTGAAGAGACGGTCGAATCGCAGGCCCAGCGCGAATTCCTCGACCGCATGTTCGAGAAGTACCTCACCGAACGCGAGCGCAAGATTCTCTACCTCTATTACGGCCTCGATGATGGCGAAGAGCGTACGCTCGAGGAGATCGGCTCACTGCTCGGCGTGACCCGTGAACGTATCCGCCAGATCCGCAACCGCGCCTTCGAAAAGCTGCGCGAGAGCCCGGACGGCGAGGCACTCGCGACATTCTGGAGCGCCAACTAGGCAACACGATCTATTGGATCGAGAAAGGGCCGGTGATTCACCGGCCCTTTTTTTATGCGCGAATTGTCCATCAACGGCCGCTTAGCTCTCGCCCAAATTCGATTCTACGCGGTGCGGGACTTCACGCTCCCGGCTCGACCAGACTCAACATCGCCTTCAGGGCCGTGTGCGTCTCTGCTGCCTGCATCAGCCGGTCTGAACGCGATGATCGACTTGGGCAGTCCGGCCAGGGATTCCACGTGCAGCGTGGCATCGGGAAACAGCCGCCGCATCTGTGATGGGGTGAGCAGGTTCCAATCCGCAAAACCACAGCGCTTGATCCAGAACCGATCGGTGAGCTGTACGAGTTTCTGTGTGCGATTGTGCGAGAACCAGTTTACACCCGGCAGCCAGGTGTGCAGCTCGAGCGGGAAATGCCGATGGGGGGTCTGGACGAAGTAGCCGCGGGCGACACGTCGAATTTCGCTCGCGAACCGGGACTGTGCATCCCAAGCGCGTGATTGCCAGACGATTTCATCGTGGTCGGTGCGCAGGCACTCTTCGCGGGGCAGCGTCACGTGTTCGATCACCGAATTGCACAGGACGATGTCGAATTCGTGCCGGTCAAACGGAAGTGATTCGGCATGCGCATCGAGCTGGACGAAATCAAACCCGCGGCGGCTGACCTCGGCAGAGTGATCGACGACGTCCGCCACCGTGATCTTCACCCCACCTTGCGGGGGCAGAGCAAAGCGTGAGGCCACCTTCTGTGCAAAGGAGCCGCCGGCCCCACCGAGGTCGAGGATCCGGCACGGCGATTCCGGCTCGAGCAGGTTCACGAACAGATCCGCCCGCCGTTCGCGCAATCGATCCTGCACGTTCCAGAGGATACGATTCAGTGCCTCTCGAATTGATACCTCGCCGGTTCGGGTCTGCCGCTGTCCTGTCACGATCGTTATGCTACCGGCACGGGAACGGCTCCGCGCGGGGTCGGTAGAAGGCAGCACCGCAAGCTACGCGGCGTTGACGGATTTACGCTACGTTCCCGCGAAGCGCGGGACGATCCCGATCTGCGCCGGGGCAGGAAACCCGGCAGCGAATCACCCGACATGATTGGACGTTGAATTGGCTCGGTGGACGTTGAGTAGAGTGACCGTGTCGTGCACGGGACTGATGGCCGTGGCGGCATTGTTCCTGTCATCTCCGGCACAGGGGCAGCAGCAGGGTGCAGCGATTGATACGGCGGATGGCTGGAACCGCGTTGCCGCGCTCGAGTTGGTCAAGCGTGCACGCGACCGGCGGGAACAGCCCCGCGGCGACACGGCGCTTCGCAACTACAGCGCGAAGGCGAACGGGTACGTCTACTTCTACCTCGATCGTCCCGGGCAGGAAGAGACCACACCGGTCAAGGTCGACCAGATCGCACTCGAGTTGTACTGGGCTGCGCCAAATCTGACCAAGCAGAAGATTGTCGGGCTGCGCGATGCCGATCTGCTTCCCAATCGGATGTACTACCACCTCGATCATTTGACCGTGGTCCAGAACGGATTCGGCAACGTGATCCGAGTTGGTGATGGCGATGAGGTGCGCGATGTTCCGCACCCGGCGGCCCCGCATTCGGATACCGTATACGACTTTCGTATTGCCGATTCGCTAACCATCAACTTCCCTGGCCAGCCGGCGGTACGGGTCTATGAGGTCAACGTCCGGCCGAAGCACCCCAAACGATCGGCCATGATTGGTTCGATCTTTATTGACCGGGAATCGGCCGACATCGTGCGCATGAACTTCACGTTCACCCCCGCTTCCTACGTGGACCGACGCCTCGATTACATCAACATCTCGCTCGACAACGGCCTTTGGAGCGGGCGTTACTGGCTGCCGAACGAACAGTATGTCGAGATCCGGCGGCAGATCCCGGAACTCGATTTTGTCGCCGGCGCGGTGATCAAGGGGCGTATGCAGGTCAGCGGGTACGAGTTCAACAAGGAGTTGCCCTATGACCTGTTTTTCGGGCGAACGGTCGAAGCACTTCCGGAGGAAGAGCGGCGCGCCTACCCGTTCGAGGAGGACATTTTCACCGGCCTGACCCGCGAAGGTCTGGGCACACCGCCACGTATTGCCGACCTGCGGGCCGAAGCGCTGAAGCTGATCCGGCAGCAGCGACTCAGCGGCTTGCCGCCACTCCGCCTCGATATTCCCAATGCCTCTTCCGTCTTCCGCTACAACCGCAACGAGGGCCTCGCGACCGGGTTGGGCGGCGCCTATGTGCCCGGCAATTCGCTGCGAATCGAAGCGTTCGGCGGCTATGCCTGGGGCCCCGATCGCCCGCAGGGGGAACTCGGCCTCGAACATTCCGCAGGCGACATCGGCCTGAGGCTCGGCGGGTTCTACAATCGGCCGATCGAAATCGGCTGGCGGGACGTTGTCCCGCGCGCACTCAATACCATTACAGCCACCTTCGCAGGCGACGACTATACGGATGTCTACCGCGCCAGCGGCGTGGAACTCACCGCCATGAAACCGCTCGGTAGCTGGAAGCTCGAACTGCGCGGTGCGGTGCAGAAGGACCGGTCGTTCGGGTTTACCGCGGCCGAAGCCCCGATCGGGGGCGACCGGTTCCGCCGTTCGCTCCCGGTGACGCCCGGCACACTCGTTTCCGGGCAGGCGCTGCTGGGAGGCCCACTCGCCTCGAATGAAACGAGCAAGCTGCGTGCGGAGCTGAACATCGAGGCCGGCAGCCTCAGGCTGGACAACGCGCTCGCAGCCGCGGACCGCGCGAATTACGTCCGGCCCATTGCCAGTATCTCACTCAACTACGTCGCGCCCGGCATGGGCACCGACTTCCGGGCCGCACTGAGCGGTGGCGCGCTGCTCGGCGATGACGTCTCGCATAAGCGCTTCTACCTCGGGGGGCGTGGCACACTCCCGGGCTATGGCTTCCGCTCCCGGGCGGGCGATGCGTTCTGGCTGGTGGAGGCCGAAGCCGCCCGCGACATCGCCGCGCCCTGGGTACGCGGGCGCATCATGGGAGCAGTCGGCGGGATCAACGAGGCGAGAGTCGTCGGCGTGCCGTGCCGCCCGGATCTGTTCAGTTGCACCGCCCGGGGCGACACCTTCACGGGTGCCAGTTACGGCGTCGGGCTCGGCCTATTCTGGGACATCCTGCGCCTGGATCTCTGGCGCGGCGGCTCGAACAACACCCTCGAGATTTCGATCAAGCGCAATCTCTGGGACCTGCTCTGAAGCCAGTCGAGAGGTCGAGTGCCTGGTACTGCGAGCGCGGTCGGCGTGGGGGCGCAGCCACAACCAGCCAACGTCGCAGTACCAGGCTTGTAACCGCGGCTGCCGAACCTGCCAGCCGCGACGCGCTCTACTCCTCTTCCTCTTCCTCTTCTCCCGTGTCGAATTCGGGGCGGCCGACCGGTGCCCCGAGCATCACGAGTTCGCGGACCTGGACCTCGGCGGTCGGGATGGTCACGCCGTTCTTCTCGAAACTGTCGTACTCCATCCGTCCCTCGACGTAGATGCGGTCGCCCTTGCGAACGTAGTCCTCGGCGAGTTCGGCGAGGCGGTCCCACATGGTGAGCCGGTGCCACTCGGTCCGCTCTTCGAATCCGCCGTTCCGCTGGAAGCGGCGGCTGGTCGCGAGCGAGAGGTGCGCGACCTTGGTTCCTGCGCTCGTGGTCTGGACGTCCGGATCCCGTCCGACGTTACCGACCAGGATCACCTTGTTGATTGAGCGGCCCATACGTGTCTCTCCAGATGTGGGGGTGGTGAAACGTCGCCCACAAGGTGTGTGCGGACGGGCGGGAACTACATGGCAGGTCCGGCCGACATCATTACTGGCCGGGACAACTTTGCCCGGGGAAGGGCAACCGCGCCGGGTAACCGTGCTCCGGCTGCCCACCGATCGGAACAACATCCTCCGCAATCGGGGCAGACATGAGTAGGCGCGTGTAATCGTGGTGGGCGGGAGAGTCGGCGCGGGCGCGCCGAACTCTCACGCCGACCGCGCTACTTGCACTCGTACCAGTTGGCGCCGACACCCGTCGCGACTTCCAGCGGGACCGCCAGCGGCAGCGCGTTCTCCATCAGCCGCTTCACCAGCTCGCGTGCGGTTTCCAGCTCGGCTTCCGGAATCTCGAACACGAGTTCGTCGTGAACCTGCAGCAGCATGCGCGTGCGCAGGCCCTGCTCTTCGATCGCGTTCTGAATGTTGATCATCGCGATCTTGATGATGTCGGCGGCGCTGCCCTGTACGGGCGCATTGGTCGCGGCGCGCTCGCCGAAGGAGCGCATGTTGAAATTCGAGCTGCGAATCTCCGGGATGTAGCGCCGTCTGCCGCTCAGCGTTTCGACCCAGCCGTGTTCGCGCGCGTGTTCGATCTGTTCGTCGAGGTAGCGGCGCACGCCGGGAAAGCGCGCGAAGTACTGCTCGATGAACGTCTTCGCCTCGGCGACCGATGTGTTCAACTGCTTCGAGAGCGCGTACGGACCGATGCCGTAGATCGTCGCGAAGTTGATCGTCTTGGCGGCCGCGCGCATGTCGCTCGTGACCTCGGAGATGTCAGCGCCGAACACAGCGGACGCAGTCTGTTTGTGCACATCGACGCCCTCGATGAAGGGGCGCATGAAGTCTTCATCGCGCGACATGTGCGCCAGGATCCGCAGTTCGATCTGCGAATAGTCCGCCGACATGAACAGCATCCCGTCCGCCGGGATGAAGCCCTTGCGAATCTCCACACCCATCTCGGTGCGGATCGGGATGTTCTGCAGGTTCGGGTCGTTGCTGGAGAGCCGCCCGGTCGCCGCCACGGTCTGATTGAACGTGCTGTGGATGCGTCCAGTGGACGGACTGATGAGTTGCGGCAGCGCGTCGAGGTACGTGCCTTTGAGTTTGTCGATCTGACGGTACTCGATGATCAGCCGCGGCAGCACGTGTCCCTGCCCGGCGAGTTCCTCCAGCACTGCAGCATCCGTGGATGCGCCCGTGCGGGTCTTGCGCAGCACCGGCAGCTTCAAGTCCTCGAACAGCACGGTGCGCAACTGCGGCGTCGAGTTGATGTTGAACGTGCGACCCGCAACCTTGTAGATCTCCTGCTCGATCGCGTGCAGCTCCTGCGTCAGCTTGCGCGCATAACGCGTGAAGAAATCGCGATCGATGCGAACGCCCGCGAACTCCATGGCCGCCAGCACACGCACGAGCGGCAGTTCGATGTCACGGTAGAGCGGCTCGAGATGCAGCCGGTCCAGCTCGGGACGGAACTTCTGCTCGAGTCGGAGCGAGATGTCGACGTCTTCGCAGGCGTAATCCCGGACCCGCTCGACCTCGCATTCCGCGATCGGCCGCTGGTCCTTCCCCTTCCCGCACAGATCCTCGTACGTCGTGGTGCGCAGGTCGAACAGCCGAAGAGCAAGCGAATCGATGTCATGATCGCCACGGCCCGGATCGAGTACGTACGACGCGATCATGGTGTCGAATTCGACGCCGCGCAGTTCGATCCCGGCCTTCCTCAACAGCAGAATGTCCTGCTTCAGATTGTGGCCGGTCTTTCGAATCTTTGCGTCCTCGAGCAGATCCGTGAACGCCTTGAGCTCCGCGGTATCGAGTGGCGGCAGGTTCTGATCGCCGGTGCCATCCAGGTCGAGCCCGCTGCCCGAGCGATGACGCAGAGGCAGATACCAGGCACGCCCGGGCTCAAAGGCCACAGCTATGCCGACCAGTTCACTCCGCATCGGATTGGAACTGCTCGCCTCGACATTGAGTGTGATGTAGCCACGGCGGCGCGCCTCTTCGACAATGGCGTTCACAGCCGCGACGTCGTGCACGAGCGTGTATTCGTGCTCGAAGGTGCGCCCGCCTTCGCTTTCGGCAACAGGTGCGTAATCCCGGACCAGGGTCGTGAACTCGAGTTCGACGAAGAGCTGACGGAGCCGGTCGGTGTCAGGCTCCTTCACGGTGAGTGCGTCGAGTTCGAGTTCGACCGGAAGATCGCACAGGATCGTGACCAACTCCTTCGACATGCGGACATCGTCCGCCGATGCGATGAGCGATTCCCGGGCGCGTTTGCCACTCACGTCGGCGGCACGGGCGAGGATGTCTTCAACCCCGCCGTACTTCTCGATCAGTTGGATCGCGGTCTTGGGGCCGATCCCCTTCGCTCCCGGCACATTGTCCGAGCTGTCCCCGATCAGCGCGAGGTAGTCGACCACATGATGCGGCGGCACGCCCAGGCGCTCCGAGGCGTTGCTCGTGTCGATCCACTCCTCGTCGATCATGTTCTGCCCGCCGCGCCCCGGATTCAGCAGCGAAATCCCCGGCCGGATCAACTGGTAGAAGTCCTTGTCGCCCGAGACGATGACGGCCTCGAGATTGTGTTCCTGCGCCTTCATCGCGAGCGTGCCGATGACATCGTCGGCTTCCGCATCCTCCAGCGTGATGACCGGCACATGGAACCCATCGATGATTTCGCGGATCCGTGGCAGCGACGCGGCCAGCTCGTCCGGCATCTTGCTGCGGGTCGCCTTGTACGCGGGGTAACGCGCGGTCCTCTGGCTGCTGCCGGCGTCGAGAACCACGGCCAGGTAATCCGGTTCGTGGTCCTTCAGCACGTTGATCAGGAAGCGCGTGAAGCCATACGCGGCCGAGGTGTTCTCGCCACGGGTCGTGATCAGCGGTCGCTGAATCATCGCGAAGAACGCGCGATAGATCAGGGCGTATCCGTCGATCAGAAACAGTCGGGGTCGGGTCTTTTCGGGAATCTCAACCATGTCGGGGAAAATGCGTGTTTCGGCCGCGACTCGCGACTGCCCTGGATGCAGAAGGCGCCCGACAGATCACTCTGCAGGGCGCCTTACCTTCGTCGGGTCCGGCTCGTCGATGGCCGAGAGCGGGTCAGGGCGCCCGTGCGACGTTGGCGGCCTGCAGTCCCTTATCGGTCTGCTTGATCTCGAACTCGACTTCTTCACCCTCGGCCAGTGTCTTGAACCCCTCCATCGTAATTGCGGAGAAGTGCACGAACACGTCCTCGCCGTCGGGCTGTTCAATGAAGCCGTAACCCTTGGCGTCATTGAACCACTTCACCTTACCTCTGGCCATCGGAGCTGCCTCCTACGAATGGAAATGGTGCGCGGGGGAATACTTCCGGCGGGGAGCCAAGGTAGTTGCGACCCTGAGTACGGTCAAGAATTTCTTGGAATACTTGCCCGAAAAAAGCCGTTCTGTCGCAATCGATCCGCGTTATTGCACGCCCCGGTGCATGCGTCGGCCGGTCAGCGAGCTTCCGTGGGCCCGCTGTTTTCTGCGTCGTAAAGCGTGGTATAAATCCGCGCATTGAGCTGCACGATCCGCACATAATCGCGGGTTTCTTCGAAGGGAATTCGCTCCATGAAGAGGTCCGGATCGACCGCCTCGGGGAAGGTGCGCCACCTGGCGACCCGGCTCGGACCTGCATTGTAGGCCGCGAGCACGTAGTCCGGCCGTCCATCATACGCCTGGATCTGATCGGCGAGGTACTTCGAGCCGAGGCGCAGGTTGAGTTCGGGCTGCTTCAGCATGGCCGAGGTGAACCCGGAAATGCCGAGGCTGCGAGCAATCACGCGGCCGGTGGGCGGCATCACCTGCATGAGCCCGATCGCGCCGGCGGGACTGGTCGCAGTCGGGTTGAACATGGATTCCTGCCGGATCAGGGCGGCCATGAAATACGGATCGATGCCGTGCGAGCGGGCGTACGCGACGATCGATTGCTCGAATGGCAGCGGGTAGATGATGCGAAGCAGGCGTTCGTTCCACGCGCCTGCATTGCGCAGCAGTTCCCGTCCCACGCTGATCCCGGTAGTGGTCAGTTGACGTCCGATCAGGCCTTCCGCGAGTTCGTACTGTGCGGCAGGCGCATCACGGAACATCGTGCGGACGCGCGTGAGTTCGTAGCTCGCCGCCTGCGTCCAGCCGACTTCCCGCAGCACATCGTACCGGTCGAGAGCGGCTGCCACAGTGCGTTGAACCTGCGCGCCGGTGGGAGGTGCAGGCGCCAGTTGCTTCGCAATGACCGGCTCTTCCAGGAGTTCGGCCGCACGCATCCCGTAATACGAGAACGGATCGAGATCACGCGTCCTGCGCAATGTCGCCCTGCCCTGCTGCTGGTCGCCGGCTGCAAGCTGCGCACGCGCCTGCCAGTACACTGCCTGTTGATGACGTGCGCCGCCGGTGTGGGCCGCGGCGTAATCCCGGAAGATCCGCTCGGCGTCGGCCGGGTGGCGGGCGGCCATCGCCATGGCGCCAAGCCGCATGAACGCCATCCCCGCGTATTCGTTCTCCGGAGCACGGCTGATCGCCGTCTCGTAGTACTTGCGCGCCTGAACATCCTCGGCGGCATCATGGCTGAGGTCGCCAAGCATGAAGAGCGCCTTCACCGCTGCAGGCGTCGCCGGGTATCGCTCGGCCACTGTGCGGAACGTGCTGACCCCCTGTTCCGCTGCGCCGCGCCGGTACTGTGCGCGACCGGCCTGGAACAGCGCCTCGGCTGCCGTGTTGCCGCTCGACTGCGCTGCCACGCGCTTGAACACACGTTCCGCATCCGCGTACTTCCCGGAATTGAACCATGCCCGCGAGATCTGGAGCCGAACCTCGCGCTCCTTTGCAGCATCTCCGGTTTTCGCGTCCAGGAATCGCTGCAGCGAATTCACCCCGCGCGTCTGATTGCCGAACGCCAGATAGATCTGGCCGATGCGGAGATGTTCACGTGCGGTGAGCCGTGGCAGTCCGCTCAGCAGGCGCGCTGCCTCGAGCGCGGTGTCCGTGAGTGGGCCTTCGTCGAGCGCCGTCACAAACGCCTTCCGCGCCGCAGCCGTATCTCCCAGCTCGAGCTGGACCTCGCCGACCATCGTCCACGCCTGTGCCTTGAGGCGCGGACTATCCAGCTTCCCGCCCGCCGCGGTCGCCAACTGCACGGCTCGCACAGGATTTCCAGCCTCTCGCTGCGCGCGCACCGCGCTGCGCCAGACCCAGTCGCGCAGAAGCATGCTGTCGAGCCCCGCAGTACGGCGCTGCACGGCTACACTGTCGCCGGCGCGCGCCGAAACACCGGCCGAAAACACTGTGATCCAGTCGCTGAGGCTTGGCAGTAGTTCGGACGCGGTTCGGTATGCGGCAATTGCGGAGTCGTACTGCTTGCGGTCGGTGAGCTGTTCCGCGCGTTTGATCTCGAGGATCGCCTTGGCCCGTCGGGTGGAGTCGCTGCGAATCGCCAATCGCGCGGCGAGCGCCGGATCCAGCTTCGCCCACTCGGTGGTACCGGATGACAGCTCACCGCCTCCCGGGCGCAGCAGATATGCCGGAGAGAATTCGGCGGGGGTTTCCCGTTCACCTCGAAGCGCAAGGACAACGGGCGTTGCGAGTACAGTGCCGACCAGCACTCCTGCGATTACATAGCGAACAATCATCAACTTCTCCAGGTCGGACGCCAACGCAACGGCAGTGCGCTACCTACCTCTGTTTCTCAGGTCGCAAGCGGTGCGCCGTTGTGCGGAACGTCTGCTCCGACGATGGTGTCAGTTCAAAACGGCCGAAGCCTGTTCGATCAACAAACAATAGCTGGATCCGCCCGTTCGGCGTTCTTTCGAACAGCCATTCAACCGCGTTGGGTTGCGCGCCAACATCATTGCCAATGTGACGCTCGATCTCCTGATCGGGCCTGCCGAGCACAATGTACACTTCGCCGCGGTCGGTCTCCCAGCCGGGTCGTCCCGGTTCCGCGTAGTGTTCGGTCGCGAAGCGCACTCGCTGGAAGAAATCCTCACGGAATTCATTGACCGGCGTTGCCGGAAGCGGATCGCGCCGCGCCCAGAACGACTCCCAGCGTTCCCGCCTCGCCGCACCCGTCGCGTTGCGCAGCGAATCGAGTTCGGCAGGAAACGCAATGTAGGTAACGAACCGCAACACTTCATCGACGTTCGCGATCATCCACTGGTCTGAAATCGTGACCAGCAGAGGACTGCGAATCACTTCCGCCTCGTCACCGGAGAGCGAACTCTCGAGCCACAGTCGACCCGGAGGCAGCGAGTCGACCGGAATATCGACCGTTGTGTAGCGCAGCGCTTCGGTGCCCTGCTCTACGACTGTCGTCTTCGTCCAGACAGCAGTGGCGCGGTCATCCAGAACGCGCAATGTAACGGTATCCGGCGAAGGTGCATCGTACAGTTCAAAGTAGACGCGCGGCACGTCCGTTCCGTATGAAACCGTCTTGCGTGGATTCAGGACGAGATCGGGCGCCTCGGCGCGCGTCGTGCGCCCCTCTGAAGCGTATACCAGAATCGGCGGCGAGAGGTGCCTTCCGTCGGCGTACCCCTGGATCTGCAGACTGTCTCGCGTGCGCATCCCCTTCGAGCTGAACGCATCGCGCGCATCGACAGTGATGTGATACTTACCGGGTGGGAGCGCGACCAGATCCTGGAAGATGATGCTTTCATCCGTGCGTCCGGTTTCTGCAAAGCTGCCAACCCTGACGTTCTCGCGACGCTCGAGCCGGCGGACCAGCGCCGAATCGCGCCGAAACGCGATGTCGATCACGTACTCGCCAAGAAACCCGCTCGCGTCGCGCTGAAATCGGAGCGCACTGCTCGGCATCGAGATGCCAATCAGCACATAGGTGGAATCTGCAGGCCCTGCAATCGTCGAGAAGCTTGCCACGGCAGGGAAATCGGCTGGCCCGGCGACGAAACCGAGTTGCTCATAAACCTCGAGAGGTCGAGCAATCGCGCCCGATGCGGTTGAACCCGGAGTGCGACCGCTGCGCGCACACGCTGCGGCAGCCAGTCCGGTCAGCAGGACCGTGACGATCTGCTTCGAAAACATGAAATCCATAATGTGGAACGTTTCGTCCGGGTAAACCGCGACTTGCAGCTTTCAGAAGATGAATTGCACGCAGCCAGGCAACTCACAGCCATCGAAACGAATTGCGCCGCAGCCGGCCACTGCTGTTTGTGCGTTGCACAGCGCGCTTCCCGCCGCTATCGAGTTGTGAGTTGTACGAAGGCCGGCTCCTTGATACACGCGGCGAAATGATTCGGGGCTTTCTCCGCGAGTGGCGGAACGATGCGCGCGCAGTCAGCATCCTTGAGCGGATGCTGGCAGCGCGGATGAAATACACAGCCGGAAGGCGGCGCCGCCGGACTCGGCACATCGCCCTGCAGCACGATCCGCCCCTTGGGCTTTCCGGGGACCGGCCGTGGTACCGCAGAGAGCAACGCTTTTGTGTACGGATGACGCGGCCGCGTTATCACCTCGTCCGAATCGCCGAGCTCGACAATCCGGCCGAGGTACATCACCGCGATCCGGTCACTCACGTGCTCGACTACACTGAGATCGTGCGCGATGAAAAGATACGCGAGGCCCAGCCGGGACTGCAGCTCCTCGAGCAGGTTGAGCACCTGCGCCTGCACCGACACGTCGAGCGCGGAGACCGGTTCATCGCAGACGATGAAGTCCGGCTCTACCGACAATGCGCGTGCAATTCCGATGCGTTGCCGCTGACCGCCGCTGAACTCGTGCGGGTAACGCGCGGCATGCGAGGGCAGCAGCCCGACCGTATCGAGCAGTTCACGTATGCGTACACGCGCCGCTTCGCCACGCGCGAGGCCATGGACGCGAAGCACTTCCATCAGCGTATCGCCGACCGTCATTCGCGGATTCAGAGAGCCGTACGGATCCTGAAATACAATCTGGGCGCGTCGCCGGAGCTTGCGCAGCTCTTCCGCATCGAGTTCGAAGATCGGCTGGCCATCAAACGTCGCGGTGCCTTCGGTCGGCTCGAGCAGCCGCAGCAGTGTGCGGCCTGTTGTCGTCTTGCCGGAACCGCTCTCCCCAACCAGCCCGAGCGTCTCGCCGCGCCGCACAAAGAAGCTCACGCCATCAACCGCCTTGACCTGGCCGACCGTCCTGCTGAACAGTCCCTTGCGAATCGGGAACCAGGTGCGCAGGCCGCGCACATCCAGCAGCGTATCTTCCGGCGGAGCAATATCGTCGGGGGTGCGACCACGCAGGTCGCTGTCTCCCTTGGCAGGCGGCAACCGCGTACTCATGTGGCTGCTCCCGGATCACGCACTTCCGGCGGTTCTGCAACATCGCTCCCGGCGCGCTGGTGGTACGCTTCGGCCGGCGGCGCTGCGCCCTCGGTCAGTGCGCGGTAGCCACCCCTCGTGCGATCGATTTCCTCCCGGCGCTCAGGATGTTTCTCCAGCCAGCAGCGCGAGCGCTGGGATTCGCCTGCATCGAAAAGGTCGGGGTGTTCCTTCACACACAGATCCCAACCGTAAGGGCAACGCGTATGGAAACGACACCCGACCGGCCAGTTCACAGGGCTCGGCACCGTGCCCGGAATTACCGCGAGTTTGTCCTTCACCTCACCGAGTCTGGGCACGGCCTGCAGCAGGCCCTGCGTATACGGATGCCGCGGATCGCGGAAAACTTCCGCAACCGGCCCTTCTTCGACCACTTCGCCCGCGTACATCACGACCACCCGGTCACACACTTCCGCGACGACCCCGAGATCGTGCGTGATCAGGATGATCGCCATCCGCAAACGAGTGCGAAGCTCGTTGATCAGGTCCAGAATCTGCGCCTGGATCGTGACATCGAGCGCGGTCGTCGGTTCGTCCGCAACCAGCAGCGCAGGCTCACACGACAGCGCCATCGCAATCATCACGCGCTGGCGCTGACCACCGGACATGCTATGCGGATACTGGTCGATGCGTTCTTCCGGATTGGGGATCCCGACCAGCCGCAGCATCTCGATCGCGGCGGCGCGAGCTTCCTGCTTCGACAATCCCTTGTGCAGGCGGATCGCTTCGACGATCTGTTCACCGACCGTGAACACGGGATTCAGCGAGGTCATCGGCTCCTGGAAGATCATCGCGATCTCATTCCCGCGAATCTCGCGCATCCGCTTTTCGGAAGCCGACAGCAGTTCCTCACCGCGCAAACGGATCGAGCTGCCCTTCTCGATTTGGCCAGGAGGCTGCGGGATCAAGCGCATGATCGACAGCGACGTAACCGACTTGCCCGACCCGCTTTCCCCAACGATCCCCAGCACCTCACCCTCTTGCACACCGAAGGACACGCCGTCCACGGCTCGTGCAATTCCGGCATCGGTGCGAAACGTCGTGCGCAGATTGGAGACTTCGAGCAACATCAGGTCCTCAGTCGCGGGTCGAGCGCATCGCGCAGCCCATCGCCGACCAGGTTGAAGGCGAGGACGACGGCAACGATGGTGAGTCCCGGGAACGTCGCAACCCACCACGCCCCGAGCAGGTTGTCCCGCCCATCCGCCACCATGTTCCCCCAGGAAGGGGTCGGCGGCTGCACCCCGAGTCCGAGGAACGAAAGTCCGGCCTCGAGCACGATGGTGTTGCCGATCCCGAGCGTCGCGGTCACGATCACCGGCGCGAGCACATTGGGAATCAGATGGCGCAGGATGATGCGCCAGCGCCCGAACCCGAGTGCACGGGCGGCCTGGATGAATTCGCGCTCGCGCAGACTCAGCACATCGCCGCGCACAATGCGCGTGGTGTTCGGCCACTGTGTCAGCCCGAGCACCAGGATGATTACGGTGATTGATGGGCTGAACAGCGCGACGATCATGATCAGCAGCACCAGGCGCGGAAACGCGAGCACCATGTCGGTGAAGCGCATGATCATCGCGTCGGCCTTGCTCCCGAAAAACCCGGCGATCGCGCCGAGCAGCGTTCCCAGCGTCACACTGATCGCCGTCGCGATGAAGCCGATCGAGAGCGAGATGCGTGCGCCGTAGAGAATCCGCGAGAGGATGTCGCGGCCGAAACGATCGGTGCCCAGCCAGTGCCCTGCCGAAGGGGGCAGGTAGCTGGTCTGGATCACATTCTCCTGTGCGATCGGATCGTATGGCGCAATCAATGGCGCGATCAGCGCGATCAGGTAAAGCAGCGCGAGCACGGCCAGCCCCGCCAGCGCCAGCTTGCTCTTTTTGAAGTGCCTGACCGCGATCTGCCACTGCGAGTCGCCCTGCTGCGCGAGACGACGCGCCCGCGCACCTGTCAGATCGTAGAGCGCATACCCCCATACTCCGAGCAGGCCGACAAAAACCGTGCACGTCGCGATGTAATCGTCGAGTGAGCCCGTCTGCGGCAGAGTGCGGATGTGGCCGGCACCGAGCAGCACGGCTGCGACGAACACGAGCCAGCTTGCAAAGAACACGATACCGCGACCGGGTGCACCCGAGATCACGTGTCCGGACCCTGGAATGATCGCGGAAGCGATCAGTGCACCGCTCGATGCTCGCGCAGGAAGGGGTTCAGCCGGCTCCGGCGGCAATCCGTTTACGGGCACACTGTAGGGCAGCCCGCTCTGTGGGTCGCCGACGTTGGTCGCGTCGCGCGGGTTCTTCGTGACCTGGGGATCCCGCTCAGTCATAACGAATCCGCGGATCAACAACGGCGTACAACACGTCGGCAATCAGGTTGCCGAGCACAACCATCACCGCAAACAGAAAGCTGGTCGCCATGACCAGCGGGTAATCGCGCATGAAGATGGCATCGACGATGATCCGGCCCATCCCCGGCCACGCGAAGATTACTTCGATGAACACCGCACCGCTGAAGAGGAACGGAAGGTACAGCCCGAGCAGCGTGACCACCGGAATCAGCGAGTTCCGCAAAGCGTGCCGAAGAATCACCTGCCGCTCGGGCAGACCCTTGGCACGAGCGGTCCGGATGTAGTCCTGGCGGACCACCTCGAGCATCTGTCCGCGCGTGTAACGGGCGACACCCGCAGCGAGCGCGAGTGTAAGCGTTGTCACCGGAAGAATCAGGTGGACGACACGATCGCGGATGCGTTCGCCCAGGCTGAGGAATTCGTAATCGACGCTCGTAATCCCCGTCGGCGGCAGTGCGATCGGCCACCCCCACTCGTGCGCCTTGAGCGAGAAGATCAGCATCAGCATCAGCGCGAGCCAGAACGATGGCATTGAGTAGAAGAAAAGCGTGATCACGCTCAGCGCACCATCGAGCAGCGAATACTGACGCACTGCCTGAACGACACCTGAGATCACGCCGACCAGGAACACGAGGGCCAGCGACACACCGGCCAGGATCAGCGTGTTGGGCAGTGCCTCGAGCAGGATGTCCGCGACCGGCCGGCTCTGCGCGAACGAGTAGCCGAAGTTGCCGGTGAGAAAACTGCCCAGCCACTTGAAATAGCGGATGTAGATCGGCTGATCGAGGCCGAAGTTGCGACGGATCTGCTCGAGTACTTCGGCCGGGAGATTCGGACTGAAATACGCTGCGGTCGGATCTCCCGGTGCAAGCGCGAGCACAAAGAAGATGAGCGTGGCTACGCCAAGAAGCAGCGGTATCGCACCGAGCAGTCGGCGAAGGATGTAGGCGCCCATCAGCTCAGCGGTTCAGTCGCCATTTGCCGATCGTCATGAACTCGCCGGGGGGCGCCATCTCGACGCCTTCCATGGTGCTCTGCGTGCCCGCGAGTTCGTTCAACCAGTAGAGGAACGTGATCGGCTGTTCGCGCTGCAGCAGTTGTGTCATCTCGCTCCAGATCCCGCGCAACTGCTGCTCATCTGTGGTGGTCGCGGCGCGGTCAATCAGCCGATCCAGCGCCGGAATCTGTACGGCACTGCGGTTGGTCGATAGTGGTGTGCGTGCAATGGACGAATGGAACAGCGCCATCGGCGCGGACGCCATCTGGAAGTTGTCGAGCACCCAACTGCTGAAGACCGCATCGAAGTCGCGCGCCTTGTGCTGGGCGAGCATGGTCTGGAATTCGAGCGTGCGCGGCACGACCTGAACGCCGATCCGGCGATACTGCGCCTGCAACTGCTCGACCACCGATCGATTCAGTGTCGCATCGCTGCTCAGCATTTCGAAGCGCAGCGGCCGGCCATTTTTGTCGCGAATACCGTCGCCGTTGCTGTCGCGCCAGCCGGCCGCATCCAGCAGCCGGCCTGCCTCCTCCGGATCGAACGGCAGCGGACGCACATTCTCCGGGTATAGCGGATGCCACGGCGGCACGGTGCTGGTCGCAATCTCGCCCTGGCCAAACAGCAGCGCGTCGATGACTTCCTGCCGATTGATCCCGAGCGCGAGCGCGCGCCGCACGTTCGGGTCGGTGAACGGCTCGCGGCTGTTGTTCCATCCGATGTACCACAACGAGCGGCCCGGGAACGCGTACAGCCTCAGATTCTGATTCTTCTCGATCGTTTCGGTCTGATCCGGGGTGACCGGGATATCGACATGCACACCGCCGGTCGTCAATTCGGTCAGCATGGTCGAGGGTTCCGGAATGACACGCAGCACGATGCGTTGCGCGGGCGGCGGTCCGCCCAGGCCTTCCGGATAGTCCGGATTGCGCTCGAGCACGATGCGCTCATTCGCGCGCCGTTCGACCACTTTATACGGCCCGCTGCCGACCGGCTGACGATTGAACGGCGCATTGCGCAGTTCAGACGGGGCTACGTTCTCGAGCAGATGCTTCGGCAGCGGCGCCCACCAGAAGTCCTCGAGCGCCTGTGCGTGTGGTCGCACAAAGCGGAAATGCAAGGTGAAACTGTCGACTGCTTCAGCACTGGCAACATTTGCGAGGAACGCCGATCCGAGCAGCGACGCAGAACTCGAATCCTTCGCAAGATCGAACGTGAACTTCACGTCTTCTGCGGTGACCGCGCGTCCGTCATTCCACTTCACATCGCGACGCAACCGGAACACGACCCCGCTGTCGCCCTGCATTTCCCAGGACTCGGCGAGGTGCGGTTTGACGGCAAGACTGGAATCGTACTGAACCAGCGGCGTGAAGAGCGCGAAATTGATGAGTTCGCCCGTGTACTGATCGCTGTTGGTGACCGGATTGAAACCGCCGAGGTCGGCGCGCAGGCCGACCACGATTGTTTCGCCACCCGCGCCACCACGCTCCCCGCCACCACACGCCGTCATGAACAGCAGCAACACCGCTGCACCCAGCCACTTCCTCATCCTCTACCTCACTCGGTTCAGCAGATCCCCTGACAACTGCTGTGTCGTGCTCGATATCAGGGCAAACGCCAGGTCCACTCGCGGGACAGATAATGCCGGCGCAGCTCCGTCGCCCGTGCGACCAGCTCGGGAGCCAGCCCGCCGGGCGCAAGAGAAATGCCCAGCCGTACCGCAAACGCGGTCGCCAGCGCGCCGACCAGCTCGTTCCAGCCCGGCACGCGACCCAACACCTGGGCCAGTCCGATCGCAGCTTCGCCCGCACCACTGTCGGGAATGAGTGCGGCGATTTCCGTCTGATCGCCTTCGATCAGAATCGAACCATGCTGCAGCAGGGTCCGGTTTTCGTACCGCTGTGCACTCCCGACCAGCTTGCGCGCATCCACCAGCAGTTCACCCGCCGCGGGCTCGGCAAAACAGGAAGCGAGTCGACCGGTGGCCGCGCCTTCCGTTGCGACCTGCGCCCCGACGCCGAGGCCGCGCAGGCCATCGAGCAGCGCCGCATTGATCTGCTGATACGTCTCGCGTGGCGAGCCGATCAGCCCGACCGGGACAGCAACGCTGTAGGTGAGTTCGCGGTCGTGGAACACGGCCATTCCGCCGGTGGGCCGGCGAACCAGTCCGTACCCGCGCGCGGCGAGGGCTTCCGCATCGACGCGCGCAGCCTGGTTGCGGCCGAGAGAAAGTGTGGCCGGGTCCCACCGGTAGAAGCGCAGCGCGGGTTGCCCGGTCGCCTGCGCGTGTTCGAACAGGGCATGGTCGATGGCCATGTTCCACGCGCCATCGAGGGCTTCCGGTTCCATGGCCCCAGAACGCGAAACCAGGAACGTCCAGCGAACGTTCCTGGCCTTCACGACTGAAGCCGGTGCTTCCCTGTGAATCTCGACAACCTCACGGCTGGACAGATCAGAACTCGTAGGTTGCGCCCGGCTCGAGGATCTGAACGTCGGCCGCGCTGCCAACCAGGCGCCTGAACTCGGCGGGGTCCTGCTCGATCACCGGGAAGGTGTTGTAGTGCATCGGGATCACGACGCGCGGCCGGATCATTTCGACCGCACGGGCCGCATCCTCCGGGCCCATCGTGAAGTTGTCCCCGATCGGCAGCAGCGCGATGTCCACACGTCCCTGCAGCAACTGCATATCCGCCAGCAGCGCGGTATCCCCCGCATGGTACAGGCGCGTGCCGCCCAGGTCGAGCCACCAGCCACACGCGACGCCGGTGAACTTGCCTTCGTCGTCGCCGTGCACAGTCCCGCTGTGCAGCGCGGGTGTGAGCTTCGCATACCCGAACGGGAATTCGAAGCCGCCCCCCACATTCATGCCCTGCGCGTTCTCGACGCCCTTCGACTGCGCGAATGCGACCAGTTCGAACACGCCGAGCAGCGTGGCACCGGTCCGCGTGCAGAGCGGCACCGCATCGGCAAAGTGGTCGAAGTGGCCATGGCTGCACAGCACGTAATCGAGCTTCTCGACCGACGCAGCCTTGATATCCGCCTTCGGATTCTCATCCAGCCACGGGTCGAACATCAGCCGATGACCGCTCTGCGTCTCCAGCTCGAAGCAGGAGTGCCCGTGATAGATGAGTTTGTTCATTGGCCGATGTGTGCGCCGTACTCCGACGGCCCGAGCAGGCCATCAAGTTCCGATTCTTCGGTCAGCCGCATCTTGATCATCCAGCCACCCTCGTACGGTTCGTTGTTGACCACCGCCGGGTCACCCGAGAGCGCTTCATTGACCTCGACAACCTCGCCCGAAACGGGGCTGTACAGATCGCTCACCGCTTTCACGGCTTCAACCGTGCCAAACACATCGCCCTTCGAGAACTTGTCCCCGACGCTCGGCAGCTCGACATACACAATGTCGCCCAGCTCGCCCTGCGCGTAGTCGGTGATGCCCACCTGGTACACGCCCGCTTCTCCCGTGCGCTTGAGATACTCGTGCTCTTCGGAATAAAGCAGATCATCAGGAATTTCGGCCATGTCGTCTCACTCCGTGGTTTTTCGCGAGTTCGGATCTTACTGCGCGGACCTGCGCCGGAAAAGGCGCACCGTCCCGCGCCGTGTCGGCAACGGCCGACCACCTGACACACAAAACTGCCGCTCGAGGCGCCAACAACTATCCGACGCGCGGCGCCTCGTCTCGTACATCATTCAGTCTTCGCAGAATTTCCGTCAGCCGCCGCAGTTCGCTTTCCACGATGCGCAGGCTGTCCTTGACTTCCTCGTCCGTTACGGCCGGATCATCCAGCAGCAACTGCACATGCCCAAGCGCAGCCGTAATCGGGTTGTTCGCGTCGTGCCGTACACGCCGCACGAGGTCCAGGAAATAGCGGTATCGTTGCTCGTCCATTGCCGGATCCGTTCATTGGAATGCCGGGAAACTCGCCTCCGCGACGCTGCCCCGCCAGCCCTGATCCGTTCTGCGTGTTGCGGAAACCTTCGACTTCTTACAGAGTATCAGGGTGAGCCGCGCAGAAAACGCGCGGTCAGGCCCGCCGCGGTGACGGTAACCGCAGCGGACCGCGGGTTGAAATACCCGCTGGCGACCACGCCCCTGTATGGACCGCAAACGAGGAGGTGATCCCTTGGCCAGTACCAGTAGTTTCCGTAACTCGACACGGGCAAGCGATCGCCTGATCGGCTAACGCCGAACAAGCGAAGACACGTCCGCTCCACGGCTGATGCCGATCGCTGGCATCGCGTCGAGTTGCGGGACACGAAGGAGCCGTCGGACCAACCGGTCCGGCGGCTCCTTGTTTTCATCACTGACCTCGCGCTTTCTGCCTGCAGGGTTGCGAAACACATGCAGGAGTGGCACTACTACCATACTGGTACCCTTCCCTGGACGAGGTCGAATATGCGGTACATCCTGATCGTCGCAGGCCTGCTGGGCGCAGTGAATGGAGCCGCTGCCCAGGAAGTCACGCAGAGCAAGCGCGAGGCGACCCTCCCCGATTCGACCTACCTCGCCTTTACGCTGGAGCTGCCGATCCACGGTACCTTCCACGTGAACCGTCGACAGTTGCGTACAGCATCGTACATGCGGAATACGGCCGTGGCGGTCCGCGTCGACTACATGATCGATCGGGTGGAAGTCGCAGGCTGTCGCATGCTCCTGTACCGCCGCAACGGGGGGAACCCCAGGACAGCGACGAAGACCGATTTGCCGCTCAAGCAACTCGACCCCGAGTCGCTGAAAGCTCAGCGAATCGCCGGCAGCACGATCGAGACAACACCCTGGATGATCAGGGGGAAGGCCATCGATCGCTCGGAGCGGCCCTTCGTCGACTCGCGGCCGGGTCGCGCAACCGTCACCGCGATGAATGAGTTCGAGCTTGCCCTGGTCGACGAGTTCCAGGCCACGCGTTACCTGCGCCTGCTCAAGGATGCGATCAGCCGGTGCGAAACCTGGCACACCAGCCCCATCTCTCCGATCCGATAATCGCTCCCCGGACCCCGTCATGGGGTCCATTCCGCACCCGCATCACCAGGCCGCATCGCCGCGAGCAGCACGATCAACCCACAAAATCGTAGCCTCACGCGCGGACTGGCGATAAAATCATGGCTCCGCGATTCGCATCGCGATGGTTATTTGCACGAATGAACTCCAGTTGGAATGGGCCTCGGCTGCATTTCAGCGTTCATGTTTACCGACGGAGCCAAACTCATGGCACTCGTTGTACCACAGGCCGCACCGCAACCGCTGACGCTCCTCACGGAAGAGGAGCTGATGTTCCGGGATACCGTCCGGCAGTTCGC